>ERZ839767.1506-NODE-1506-length-35074-cov-29.509238_pt1 | contig 35074 bp, 25 predicted proteins | sample MGYA00519879_ERZ839767 | MGnify/ENA primary metagenome ERZ839767 (study PRJEB31850, sample SAMEA3708852) | human gut metagenome | biome: human gut; feature: human-associated habitat; material: faeces | place: China | collected 2014 ... | reverse complement strand
ATTGACTATAAAGAAGTAGTACAAACACGCTCTTGAGTTCTCAAACCACCACCACTCACCCACCTCGCAGCCCTCCAGGAGGAGAACCACTCGCTGAGCGGCAGCAAGGAAATAACTTACACGCATTCACGGACTCGCGCAAATCGGGCGCACGAAGATAAGCCCAAATCGTTGAAACGACAGGCTTCGCCCGGCGTGTCGAAATCAGCTTGAATCACGCCGTTACCATCAGGATACGCCGGCTTTTTATGGGCTCACGTAACGAAATCAGATGTTCACCGGCGTGTCGCAACAATTTATTCCACGTTCAACTCCCCTCAGTCCGATCACGCGGACGGTTCACCCGAAAAAAGCTCTCGTCCTTATGGCTCGACTATCGTCTCGCCTTCGTCTAAAAAACAGTCCACCGGACTGTTTTTTAGACGCCTCAGCATCAAAGAGGGGAACCAAAGGGGGATTAGAAGGTCAGGCGCATCTGATGCCAGACCACGTCACCGTGAGTGGACTCCGAAATGCCCTCGTCCTCATACCCAAATTGCGCATAGAATCCGACCAGCCGATCTTTGCAGGTGAGCACCAGGCCTTTACGTCCAGCTGCACGAGTGTCTTCAATGACTTTCCTCATGAGTGTACTGGCGCAACCGCGATGCTGATACTTCGGCGCAGTATCCACGCCGAAAATCATTTGCCAGTCACCTTGAGGGTTGTGCTGCGCGGCATCCTCGTACATGTCATCGGTCAAGTCGCGCCGATCGGTCGCGAAACCGTTGATGAACGCCATGACGATCTCGCCATCAATCAATAGCCAGAAACATTCCGGATAGGTCTCGATTCGGGCGCGCAGGGACGAGCGGTCGGCGGCCTCGGCGGCCGGGAAGCATTCGGATTCCATGGCGGCCAGCGCGTCCAGATCGTCGATGGTGGCGTGGCGGATTAACTGGGGATCAGAATCAGTCATGTTTTTGTCTTTCTCTTAACACTCCGTTGTGAGCAACTTCCCTCAGTCACGCTTCGCGTGCCAGTCGAGGGGAGCCAGATGGATGTCAGATTACGTGGTATTCGCGTAACAGGGTGGCAATATCGGTGCCGTCGAGTTTCTTGAGCACCTTCTTGACCACGGCCTTTTCAATGAAGTTGAGCTTCATATCGGTGACCGGTGCACCGTCACGCAATTTGACGGTGGCGTTGAGCAGGTTGCGCACGTCATAGACGCTACCCCACACTTCAGGCACGCCGCGGTCCACGCCGAGCAACGTGTAGACAGCTTCCATACCGGTGCGCATCGAGTATTCGGTGGTGAAAATCGTGTCGCGCGGGGTCTCGGCGAACTGGCCAAGGAATGCGAAGTTCACGGCACCATCGGGCACCACGTCCGGGCGGTCGCCGGCCGCGCGCGGCATGAAGAACGCGGTGATGTACGGCATCATGACCGGCACGGTGTTGGCGTGGTGCTTTGCAAGCGCCTCGATCTTGTCGGTCGGCACGCCCATGTGGTAAAGCCACTCCTCGCAAATCTCTTCACCGGTGCATTCGGTCATCGGCTTCTTCACATAGTTGCCGGGCTTGTCCGGGAACAGGCCGTAGACCCATACGCACAGCTGGTCCTTGGGCTGGTCGCGGAACTGCTGCTGGCGGTTCAGGGTCCAACTCATGAGCCAGTTGGAGTCCTGCACGGTGACGATGCCGCCGGTGACGACCTTGCCGGAGAACGGGTCGCGCTTGCAGATCTTCTGGATGTACGGCGGAATCTCGCCGTCCAGGGTGGTGACGGTGGCGCTCATCCACTTGGTGGCATTCGGATCGGAGCAGAACTTCTCCGGATGGCCAAAGCTCGGGTCCTGGTCGGCGATACGCTTCCACATATCCCAGCCGCCACCGGGCTTCAGGTCTGGGTTCCATGCGGCGGGCGAGTTCTGGGAACCCATGGTGGAGTTCTCCACGCAACCGCCGTTGGTGATGAACACCAGATCGTTCTCGGTCAGGTCGATGGAGGATTTATCACCCTCGTGATCCACGTCGATGCGCACGGCAAGCTTCTTGGTGGGCGTGCTGGCAGGGTTGCGCTTGAAGAAACCGGAGGTGGCCTGAATCTTCTGGATGGTGTCCTGGCCTACGCCGGTGTGCTCGCGCTTGGGGCCGGCTCCCCCGCCAATCGCGAATTCCACGTTCTCGACCTTGGTGTTGTAGCGGAATTCGACGCCGTGCGATTCCAGATACTTGACCATCGGCAGAATCATCGACTCGTACTGGTTGTAGCGGGTGAAACGCAGCGCGGAAAAGTCCGGCAGGCCTCCGATGTGATGAATGTAGCGCTTGATGTACAGCTTCATTTCCAGCGCGGAGTGCCAGTTCTCGAAGGCGAACATGGTGCGCCAGTACAGCCAGAAGTTGGAGTTCAGCACCTCATCATCGAAGAAATCGGTGATCGGCTTGTCATACAGGTCTTCGTCCGGGGTGAAGAACAGCTTCATGATTTCCATCGAAGCCTTGTCGGACAGCCCGAACTTGCCCTTGAGCCCCGCGTCCTTGCCGAGATTCTTGGTGGCGCGGCACAGCGAGTAGTTCGGGTCCTCCTTGTTGAGCCAGTAGTACTCGTCGAGTACGCTGACGCCTTCGGTTTCGATGGAGGGAATCGAGCGGAACAGATCCCACATGACCTCGAAATGATTGTCCATTTCGCGGCCGCCACGCATCACATAGCCAAGGCCGGGAATATCAAGACCGTCACAGGCGCCGCCGGGTACCGGGTCCTTCTCAAGGATGTGGATGTTCTCGCCAGGCATCTGACCATCACGCACCAGATAACAGGCTGCAGACAATGCCGCCAGTCCGGTACCGATGATGTATGCATGCTTGTTGTCCACGTCGGCCGGCTTCTTCGGACGTGCGAAAGCCTCATAATTGCCGCTGCTGTAGTACATATTCCGCCTCCTTGGGGCAGAGTTGACACTTCATCAACTCTTCTTGAATAGACATCATGTCGCATTATTGACGAACGCGCCATAGGCAACGTTCGGCGTTCTGCCGCATTCGCCAATACCTTGCATCTACGGTTTTCGAGGCCTATGTTGGCTGTTGGCTCATAACTATTGAAGGCATACAGGCATACTGAGGATGCGGGGTGCTTCACCGAACCGGATGATTGATAAGGTCCCGCTCAATCCATGCCATGACCAAATCGGCAAGTCGGTTTACCTCCGCTTCGGCGAGTTCACGGCCTTTGGGCAGATGATGCCATTTTTCGATGCATCCGCGGCAGCATGTGGCGGTAGCATGCTGAGCGGTGAATACCGGATGGCCGCGCCATGGCGTCTGCCTGCCGTCGTTCTTCGGTTCGGCTGCGCCTATGCGGTCTCGCAACATTTCTCGCGCATGACGATCGATGGTCGCCTTGCCTTTGGTGCGGGCATAGGCTCGGTCTTTGTCGGTCAAAGCGAATTTGGCGCGGAACTGCGAATGAGACAGCCGTTCCAGCATCGTGGCAATCCATTGTTGCTCGTCATCGTTGTTACCAGTATCCGCCATCTCCATGCCCATACGTTCCACAGTAGTCGCGCACATCGTATGGTGGCACACGCCTTAGCTCCCTCTGATGAAGGAGCCCCCAGCAAAGCCAGGTGAGGGAGAGGCCAGGGGCGAAACCCGCCAATCAGGCGGCAGGCAAGCAGCTGGGGCCAAACAGAATCTTGATCTCAGCAAACAACGAAGTATCTCGCTTGACGCGGAAACGATCGCCAAACGTGAGCACCTGAGCGTTACCCTTCTCATCCAGCACCGCAAGATGTACTTCGCAGTAACCAGGATGATTAGCGAGCACCTGACCGAGTTGCATCATGCGTTGGCGCTCCAACGCCACCGGCGGCAGCGTGATGACCAACGGACGTTCATCCTCGGCTTCCAAGGTCGGAATCTGCATTTCCGTGGCTCTCAGAGAAACGGTTTCGTCGCGCAACTCCACTTGGCCACGAATCTGTACGATGGCGTCCACGGCAAGTTCGGCGGCGGCCGCTTCATAGACCTTGCCGAAGAACATGCATTGGATGGAGCTTTCCATGTCTTCGATGGTCACGATGGCCCAGGGGTTGCCCTTCTTGGATACGCGCCGGTCCACATTGGTGACCAAACCAGCCAACGTGACCTGCTGTCCTTCACCCATCGTTTTGGCTCGATCAACCAGATGCGCGATGGACATTTCACGCAAGGACGCGAGAATCGACTGCATACCGGAGAGCGGATGGTCAGACACATACAGGCCCAACATTTCGCGTTCGAAGTTAAGCTTGGTCTTCTTGTCCCATTCCTCAAGATCGGGTACGGTCACGGAAGCGTCGCCCATGGCCTCCGCTCCCCCATCCTCGGCATCGGAGAACAAATCGAACTGGCCCTCCGCCTGTTTGCGCTTCAGACTCACCACCGAGTCGATGGCGGCCTCGTGCACGGTGAACAGCGCGCGACGGTTCGGGTCAATCGAGTCGAAGGCACCGGCCTTGATCAACGATTCGACCAATCGCCGGTTCAGCGCGGTCAGGGGCACGCGGCGGATGAAGTCCATGAAGTTCACGAACTTGCCGCGCGGGCCTTCGCGTTCGGCGATGATATCGGCCACGGCCTTGTCGCCCACGTTACGGATGGCACCAAGACCGAATCGGACGACGTCGCCGACTGCCGAGTACTCGTACACCGATTCGTTGACGTCCGGCGAGAGCACCTGGATGCCCATGCGGCGGGCCTCGCCCAAGTACAGTGCGGTCTTGTCTTTGTTGGTGGCGGCACCTTGCAACAGGGCGGCCATGAATTCGACCGGGTAGTGCGTCTTCAGATATGCGGTCCAGTAGGAGATCAGACCGTATGCGGCGGAGTGCGCTTTGTTGAAAGCGTAGCCGGAGAACGGCACCAGAATATCCCACACGGCCTGGGAGGCCTCTTCGGAGTATCCATGCTCCTTCATACCGGCGAAGAACGGCACCTTCTCCTTGGCCAGCACTTCGGGCTTCTTCTTACCCATGGCTCGACGCAGCACGTCTGCCTTGCCCAGTGAATAACCGGCGAGGATTCGGGCGGCGGACTGCACCTGCTCCTGGTAGATGATCAGACCATAGGTCTCGTCAAGCACCTGCTTCAGAGGCTCCTCAAGCTCAGGGTGAATTGGCGTGATCTTCTGCAGGCCGTTTTTGCGCTTGGCATAGTTGGTGTGCGAATCCATACTCATCGGGCCCGGTCGGTACAGGGCGATAAGTGCGGAAATATCGTTGAAGTTATCGGGCTTCAGGGTTTTCAGCAGTGAACGCATGCCGTCGGAATCGAGCTGGAACACGCCGAGCGTGTCTCCTCGGGACATGAGTTTGTAGGTTTCGGCGTCATCGAGCGGAATCTTGGTGTAGTCGATGGCGGGTTTGCCGTTGGCCTCGATGTTCTTCAGGGTGTCGTGGATGATCGTCAAGTTGGACAGGCCAAGGAAGTCCATCTTGACCAGCCCCAACGTTTCGCACGTGTGGTATTCGAAGGTGGTGGTGATGGTGCCATCGGTGCGTTCCAGCAACGGCGAGGTGTCGGTGATGGGTGCGCTACCCATGATGGTGGCGCAGGCATGTACACCGGTCTGTCGAATCAGGCCTTCGATACCCTTGGCTTCCTCGGTGATGCGCTTGGTGTCCGGGTCGGAATCGTAGAGTTCTCGGAATTCCCTGGCCTCGGCATAACGTTTGGCGGCCGGGTCGAAGATGTCATGTAGGCTGATGTCTTTGCCGCCGGTGGCCGCCGGAGGCAGCGCCTTGGTGATTTTTTCACCGACTGAGAATTCATAACCCATGATGCGGGCGGAGTCCTTCAAGGCCTGCTTGGTTTTGATGGTGCCATAGATCACGCACTGGGCGACCTTATCGGTGCCGTATTTTTCGCCGCAGTATTCGATGACTCGCGCACGACCTTCAGGGTCGAAGTCGACATCGATATCAGGAAGGCTCACTCGCTCAGGGTTCAGGAACCTCTCGAAAATCAGGCCATGCTTGAGCGGATCAAGCTCGGTAATGCCCATGGAATAGGCGACCATGGCGCCTGCGGCCGAACCACGGCCCGGACCCACCATAATGCCGTGGTCCTTGGCCCACTGAATGTAGTCGGCGACCACGAGGAAGTATCCGCAGAACTGCATCTGGCAGATCACGCCGCATTCGTAGTCGGCCTGCTTCAATACGTCGAGCGGCGGGTTGCCGTCGTAACGCTTCTCCAGACCTTCCTCGACTTTTTTGAGGAACAGGGAGGTCTCATCCCAGCCTTCGGGACAAGGGAATTTCGGCATGAACGCGCCGTCTTCGTGGTCGTCGAACATCACGTTGCAGCGTTCGGCGATAACGAGCGTATTGTCGCAGGCGTCCGGGTGGTCCTTGAACAGTTCGCGCATCTCTTCGGCGGTTTTGATGTAGTAGCCGGTGCCGTCGAACTTGAATCGGTCCGGATCGTCAAGACGGGAACCGGAGTTGATGCAGAGCATGGCGTCCTGCGCCTGTGCATCTTCGGCGTGTACGTAGTGGGAATCGTTGGTGGCCAGCAGTGGTGCGTTGAGTTTCTTGGCGATGGTCAGCAGGTCACCGGTCACCTGAGTTTCGATGGGCAGACCGTGATCCATAAGTTCGATGAAGAAGTTGTCTTTGCCGAAGATGTCCTGGAATTCGCCGGCGGCACGCAGGGCCTCATCGAATTGACCGAGGCGCAGACGGGTCTGGATGATGCCCGAGGGGCAGCCGGAGGATGCGATCACGCCTTTGGAATAGGTGGCGAGCACCTCCTTATCCATACGCGGGTAGCGCATGACGCGACCTTCGAGGTTGGCCACGGACGAGGCTTTGATGAGGTTGACCAGGCCTTCGTCGTTTTCGGCCCACATGGTCAAGTGGGTGATAAGACCACCACCGGAGACGTCGTCGCGGCGCTGGGCTTCGGTGCCCCAGTGCACACGGGACTTGTCTTGACGCGCGGTTTCCGGGGTCACGTAAGCTTCGATGCCGATGATGGGCTTGACGCCATTGGCCACGCAGTTGGTGTACATCTCGTAGGCGCCATGCATGTTGCCATGGTCGGTGATACCGACCGCAGGCATGCCAAGTTCGGCCGCACGCTTGGCCAAATCAGGAATCTTCGACGCACCATCGAGCAGCGAATAGTGCGTATGGTTATGCAGTTGCACAAAGTTGTTCCCGTAATCAGCCATGCGCTCCACCATACCGTGTGGTCTGGGCGGGAAATATTTATCGATACGTACTATAAGGCGCTATTGCTGTTTTTGTGGGTGGTGGTTCGTCGTTGAGCCGTTGAGGGAGTAAGTGGAGAGCGCTTTCCGGGTAGGATGTTTTCGACCAAGATAAACAAACAACCGCAAAGCGCCTGATGAACAGCATATTCAACCAGCTCCTCAACGTCAAAGGCGTGGTGGTCGAGACCGTGCGGATCGTCGATTCGCCCCTGCGCCCCGAGCCCGTGCTCGAGGTTCGTGTGCGCCCGCGCAGGGGCATGCTCCGATGCTCACCGCTGTGGCAGACGTCGTCATGGTTACGACCAAGGTGGCGGCGTGCGTCGTTGGCGTCATCGGGATTTCGGCTGCTGGCGGGTCGAACTGGTCGCCATGATGCCGCGCGTGGACTGTCCCGGGTGCGGGGTCGTGGTCGCGTCCGTGCCGTGGGCGGAACCGGGCAGCCGGTTCACGCGCGACTTCGAGTCCGAGTGCGCGTGGCTGATGAGCGACCAAGCCAAGACGGAATTGAACCATTGGGTGTTCTGGGCGTCCCACAACCGTATCCCCGAGATAGTCGAACTCGCGAGGAGGATCAGGAGACGGCGCCCGGACATCCTCAGGACCATCCAACTCGGCTACTCCAACGCCAGGCTCGAGGCGTCCGACAACCGCATCAAGGTCACCATCCGCATGGCCTACGGCTTCCACCACGTCACCAACCTCATAGCACTCGTCATGCTCCGTTGCGGCGGACTCGACGTCCGACTCCCACAACCCGCAATCTAACCCACGAAAACAGCAGAAGCCTCAAAAGTAATGAGTAAATATGATAGTCTGGTCAAGTATATATGTATCCTTGACGGAGATAGTTTTGGCTCTTGGGTTATTGACCGTGAAAACGATGGAACGCTCGAACATCCAATTCAGATGCCATATGTAAGCTACTCTGATATGGTGCATCATTTTATCGATGATATATATGATTTTATCGACCATAACAAGGACATGGAGCTGAACCGTTACGGTGACATTCTGAATCAGAATGGCCTTAAATGGGGAAGCAAGTCTATGAGCACCGCAGATGTATCGAATCTGGATGCACAGTGCATCATGGCATTGATCACCGGAGCTGTCCGGGCAGAACGATTCTGTGATGGTGCTTTGCTTGGATTTTTCAAAGATGGCAGTATCCGGAAATGGCTGGAGCGACTGAAAGAACTTGATAATGGCAGCGGAACCGAGGTGAGATAAAGGCATGGCTGAAATTAAGAGCGTAAATGAACTGTTGAGCATGAATCTGAATATTCCGGACTATCAAAGGCCGTACAAGTGGGATATTCAAAACATCGACGATTTATTCCTAGACATCACCAATGCAATTAGTGATGCGGACAGATACAGAACTGAGTTCAAATACCGTATCGGAACGATCATCCTGCACAGAACAAAGAATGACACCTACGATGTGGTGGATGGGCAGCAGAGAATCATTTCTCTGGTGCTTCTAAAGCAATGCCTTGAACCGGGATTTGAGTGTTCGATTCTCCAGATAGATTTCACCAACAAGGTGAGCCAGTTCAACATTCACAGGAACTATGCGTTTATCAGAGAGTGGTTCTCCCTAAAGAGCGAAGATGTAAAACGGGACTTTATCCATGCCTTTGAGCATATTTTAGAGGTCGTCGTTGTTTGCGTAGACAAAGTAACCGAAGCGTTCCAGCTTTTCGATTCACAAAATACAAGAGGTAAGGCATTAGACCCGCATGACCTTCTGAAAGCGTACCACCTCCGTGAAATGAAAAAGTATCCCTATGAAATGGAACACGCTGTTACAAAATGGGAAGCAAAGGATACTGAGAAGATCAAAGAGCTGTTTGATCTATATTTGTTTCCAATCTTGAATTGGAGCCGAGGCATTAAAAGCAAACCGTTCATAGCCAAGGAAATCGACACCTATAAAGGTATCGCAGAAAGCTCAACCTATTCTTACGCACGACGGGCAAGCCGAGCTATGCCGTATTTCCAGATTACCGAGCCATTTATTTCCGGCAACGACTTCTTTGAAATGGTCGAGCATTATATGTATCTGCTCCAGGATATTAAGTCGGAGATCTGCAACAATCCCCGTTTCAAGGAGATTAAGCTGGTTATCTGCGGCGGCAAGGATGTAGAAACACCGGAAGAAATGGACAAAGTAAAGTTCGGCTCTGCCGGTTTCGGATACACGAAGAATCTGTTTTATTGTGCGCTGCTTTGCTATTACGACAAGTTCCATAACTTCGATGAAATGGCAGTCAAGAAGCTATTTTCCTGGGCGTTTATGCTCCGTGTAGATATGAAGACCCTGGGGTTTGACAGCGTAAACAAGTACGCTATCGGTGACGAAAATTCCAGATATACAAATACAATCGGTATTTTCTCCAAGATCAGCTTTGCCCGGATGCACCACGAAATATCCGGATTGCAGATAAAGGTACGGAGAGGACCGGACAGCCCATCCAATAGATGGATAGACTTGTTGTATGACACGATCAAAGAAATCAATGGATATGGAGGTGCGGAATGAGCAAATTAGTAACTGAACTTCATATTATTGGTGAAAACGGCAATATGTTCGACACAGATATGGAGTACATAATCCCTCTATACCAGAGAGCCTATGCGTGGGAGGACAAGCAACTCACCCAGCTGATTGAGGATATTAACGATGTTGCGGAGGACTCCAATTACTACATTGGCTCCTTGATCGTTTCCAAGCAGTTCGGACGATATGAAGTAGTGGATGGCCAGCAGCGGCTTACCTCGCTGTATTTGCTGCTGAACTGCCTTGGAATCAAAACAAAGCCCACACTCACATTTGCGTGTAGAGAAAAATCGAACTATACCCTAAGAAACATTGAAGAACTACTGCTCGAAAACCGCAGCAAGATCGATATGGATCGGATTGAACCGGGAATCCAAAGGGGCATCAGGATACTATCTCACGAATTGACAAAGGATCATTTCGACAGGGAAAGCTTTATGGAAAAGCTGGCTAAAATTATCGTCTATCGGATTGAGGTTCCGGAGAATACCGATCTGAACCGCTATTATGAGATAATGAACACCAGAGGTGAGCAATTAGAGCAACACGACATTCTAAAGGCCACGCTTATGAGCTATTTGAGTGATGATTCTGAGAAGGGCTTGTTTGCGAAGATATGGGATGCTTGTAGTGATATGACCGGCTATGTGCAGATGCACTTCATCAGCAAGAACAATGCGGTAAGAGAGGCTATTTTCGGCTCCGAATGGAACAGTATGCCGCCTAACAGCTGGCAGAAATACAAAAAGGCTATAAGTGGAACGACACAGGAAACCACCGGACATAAAATCTGTGACCTGATCGAAAAGAACTTCAAGGTTGAAGATGATGAAGGCTATGTGGATGGTGATGTGCGTGTTCGCTTTGAAAGTGTTATTGAGTTTCCATACTTCCTGCTGCATACGCTGAAGGTCTATGTGAGTCTTTACGGTGTCACCCATGAAATAGCAACTTCAAAAATCGTGGATGAACTCTTGGATGATAAGAAGCTCCTTGATGCGTTCAACAGAGTTGTATCCTGCGGCATAACGGATACCGGCAGGATCGCAGACAGCAAAGAAGATTTTGCCAGAGGGTTTATTATTTGCCTGCTCAGAACCAGATACCTGTTCGATAAGTACATCATAAAGAGAGAGTACGCAAATGACAGCGCTGATGGCGAATGGAGCTTGAAGAGCCTGTATGTTTCCGGACAGCAATCGAAGAAGAAAGCATATTACGGGAACTCCGAGTTCACCCGTTCCGGCGAAGGGACATGTACAAATGATTGGCGAACCAAGACCAATATTATGATGCAGTCCGCCTTGCGTGTTTCCTACACTTCCCCAAAGGTAATGCACTGGATTACCAAACTCTTGATATGGCTTTCGGAAGCTGATTGCAAGAATATCAAAAATGATGCCATTACAAAGTTTGATAAAGTTGCCGAAAACATCGCTATTGATGCAGTAAGGGAAAACTTCTTTCAGGTTTGTTCGAACGGCGTGTATGCGATGGGTGTCAATACTCCGCATATTGTCTTTAACTACCTGGATTACTTGCTGTGGAATGACGACCGGAACGGAAAGAAGAAGAAATACAGCGACTTTGTTTTTGAATTTAGAAATTCCGTAGAGCATTGGTATCCGCAGAATCCATCTGAGGGAACATTCGAGCAATGGAAGGATGGTGTTGACCAGTTTGGAAATCTCTGTATCATTCAGAGAAATGTGAACTCCAAATTTTCTAATATGTCTCCGGAAGCAAAGAAAAGTACATTTAAGGATATGATAGTCAAGGGGAGTATTAAACTTCGCATTATGAGTGAACTGACAGAAAAAAACGGCGACAAACCAGCCAGCCTTTACTGGAAGGAAAGGGCGTACAAGGCGCATGAAGAAGAAATGCTTGGCCATTTGAAAAAAGCTTGCAACATTGAGTAAGCAAAGAAGCCATAGCGACAACTCCAGGCGAGAGAGTGACAGCTATGGCTTTTCTTTACACTTCAGCGTTGAAATGCCAAACCTTGGCGGGTATTTCTCTGTTGTTGCCGCTGATCTTAATGTGGTCGGTATAGATGTTCAATTTCCAATGGTTGTACTCATTGGCGTTGTATCTTTTACATTCCTGAGTTAGATATGATTTCAGAACCTCCCACTTTACCATGAGGATGTTCCTACTCTTCAAGCGGAGCACAACAAGGGCTTTATCGGTTTCGCTCAGAACATGGGCTTGTTCTTCTGTAATATCAACCCAATAAAAACCTTGCGGATGCATCTTCGACTGAGGGGTGAAGAACGTGATGGTTTCGCCATTCTGTTTTCTCCCTCTAAACAAGATTTTGAGGCTTCTGCTGTTTTCCTGAGTTCTAAATAGAAGCGCAACACCTAAACCTCAACTCCCTATTGAACACATACACGAATCCGCCGCTACCTGCCCAAGAGGACCAGTCTCGACGGCCTGACGGACGCCGACCTGCAGGCCATCGTCCAGGAGATCAACGACACCCCCCCCCATGAAGGTCCCGGACTGGGAAACACCCAACGAGGCTTGGTACCGCGAGCTCGGCAAGCTAATGTCGAGGACAAGCCACCCAAAGACGAGCATTGCACTTACAAATTGAATCCGGGCCAGCCACTCGCCAACAACGTATCGGTCCATTATATGTCAGCAACATTCTGAACTATCATGAACCATCAAGTACAACTAACTACTGAGAAAATCCAATCTTGCGAGAGGAAATTATGCGGCGGTGATGCTATTTCTGATCATCGTGCGCCATTGAACGCGGCTAATAGGAGAAACAGTCTGGAATTGTAAAGACCTCAGGATCGTAAGGGCCTCTCTGTCCAGGGTCAACAAACTACAAATTCTGCGATCCTGTATCATACAATCAAAGTTAATTCGTTCTAAACCATAATGATCGAACAATCTCTGTAACAAACCGCCCCACCGGCTAAGCATCTCTATCAGGTTGCTCGGCGACGCCATATTCCACACAGTCATATATCTTTTATCCGAATACAGAGGTATGCACTGTGAAGCTCTGACTATTTCCGCCTTCTTTATGCCCGTTTCTTTGGAGGCATCCGCTATATGCCAAACATATGCGTATGGCGGATCATGCAGGATACATCGGATTAGCTCCAACATATCATAAAGGCGTTTCTTGGACCCTTTATCGCATTCCAGAGCCGCGCTAGCGAACCCAGATCTTTCACCACCTTCACAATGTATAATCCGAAGCTCATGTCTTTCGGTATCCACTTTGGGCCAGCTCCGATTGGCTTTCATCAAAAGGTTTAGACCGTCAATAATCTCATTGATACAGAACTCAGACACATCCTTCGTCAAATCACTGAGCACTCGTATATGAATATCGCAATCCGTCTTCTCCGTGAATATATGATTCACCCAACGCGCGCCAGTTATCTTATACTCAGAGAAACGAAGCATACAATCATCTATATTTCTTCGTGCACTACTCAACTGAGCGAGCATCTTTAATTCATCTAATCCAATGCGGCAATGAGTGCTTCCACAACTAAATTGTATTGTCGATATCCCATATTTAGGAAATACATAACACAAGCGGTCAGACCAAGATTGAAAGCGAGCGAAAGTGCCAGGAGGCAATGACCTAGCACCAACGTCACCTCCAACTTCAAGAGGACAGCAGCCAACCCCTCTCCCATTCTCATCCTGCAGATCAAGACCATTACTCTCATTTAGATAGCTTTGAAACGCATAGCACAAAGACATCAAAATGGCGATGGCCGCACGGTCATAAGCAGATTGAAAATCAGCAGTCGCCTTTCCGTTCACATCGGCCTGCAACACGCAGCAATCAGCAACATATTCATTCGCGCTGTCAGAAGGACGAAGATTAAACTGACATAGGGCCACACCAAAATGCTCCATATATGTCAGGTGCTCAAAATACTTCTCTATTGCAACACCGATTTCGCCATAAAGCGTTCGCGCAAGCTCAATGGGAATTCTTTTACCTTCATCCCGGATTACGTTCATGGTCACGGACACGGCTAATCAACTCCTTCATTAGGCAATCAGCAGCTGCAGAATCAAACACTGTCCGAGCATCGACCGAATCCGATTACTGTGACCTCTCCGCCCGAATCAATTTGGCCATCGAACATCATGCCCCAAACAATCATGGCATCAGGTTGAACGCAGGCACGTATCTCATCCACAGCACGCGTTACTTTCTGGAGTTTTTCATGAGCCGAACAAGCGAAAGAGATGCAGACGGCGTTCATCATCTTCAACGAATCATTTGAGAATGATGCCATTGCGCGCTTCGCGGCCTCAACTATTCCATCCGTACCTTCTGCTTGGCCAGCGCCGGACCAAGCCAGATCGTTGCCGCCCATCGCCGCTTTGATATCGGACCAATCAACATGTATGTACGAAGAATTCATATCAGATATATCATCCAATACCCGAAAACCAGCGTTTAACTTTTTCGCCATCTGCAACTCTTGCTTGTCCATTTTGACTCCTTATCGAGAGCTATCAATACTCCTCACAATATGCACGACAAGCAATCAACAGTAGATATCTACCGGAATATTGAAGATGAACAAGCTACTAACGTTTAGCTGAAAACGAGTCAGTTACCGAGGCCCCGGCATTGATCACGAAATGTGAATAATCCTGTGTCCAATGAGCCCTACAAGCCATCGCCGTACTACAGCATATCCAGAATAGCGATGTTCTAGGGCCTCGGCGTAGAGAGCTTGTTGTTGAGCGTATTCGGTGCGGAGACGCTGAGACCAGTCTTTGACTGTTTCACCCGGGCGCATTTTGTCGGTTTTGTAGTCGAAGAGGGTGATGGTCTTGGCGGTTGGATCAAGGAAATAGCCGTCTATGATACCTCGGACCACGATTGTGTCGTCACATTGCTCAGCAACGTTGCCGCTGTCATTCTTCGTGTTGGGCACGCCACCAGCCATGCCGCTACCGTTCACCTTGGCATTAAGCCGGTTACGTTCAATCAACATCGAGAATGGCTCTTCCCGGAACAGAGCATCCCGGTGAGCTCGTATTTGCGCCGATAGCGGGCAATTTTCTCCAGTGACAAACCAGAGCAAGCCTTCCAGCTCGCGAGTCAGCACAATATGAGCCACTTGCGGCGTGATGACATGATTCGCTTCCAGACGGTCAACAATGTTTCTCAGCTCGGCTTCGCACTGCTCACGGAACGGCTCAGTACCCCAATCAAAGAGTTCCAGTACATTGTGGACCGCAGTACCCACCTCCGAAGCAGATGGCTCAACGTCGGATACCTTCTTCATAAAGTCAGGAATAAAGAACCCACTATGCGCTTCCCGCCTTTGCTTCCAATCATCTAGATTGTCTTCCAGCATGGCAATTGGCGCAGCCGCGTCATCAGACGGCAATACAGCCAGCGAATCAGTGTCATCAGATATAGATTCCGCATCATCAATCATCCAGCTGCGAGCCTTGGAGGAACTCACTACCACTGGCATGCGCGGAGGCTCATCAGGCAATCGCAAACCAGTCACATCAATACGTTTATTGATATAGCCATACCCGTCCGTTCGCTCATTCATAGTGGTCGTCGGCTCAGGCGCAGCACTGCAGAATCGAATCGTAATGGCCCTGCCCGTCGCCGCCATAGCCGGCGCTGTTTCCTGTAGTCCCGCAGCAAGATTCCACGCACGGACCTCATTAGGGCGAAGAATCGCAGACGAATCATCATCCGCATCTCCAGACGCCAGCAATGATCCTAGAATCCAATAGAGATAATTGGGGCTACCACTATTCTTGACCACCGTTCGTGGATCTATGGTGCGTCCATCGCCGCTTAGCGCGATGCCTTGAGCCATCGTACGCAAATTCAGATTGCCATCATCGTTCTTTCCTGGACGGTACGATCCCGCGATAATCAACTTGCGTTCGGCACGAGTCATCGCCACATAGAGCAAACGAAGTTCCTCTGCCGCCTCCAACTCCTTGGCCCGCGAATCAATCACTGCGCGCTGGAAAGTATCCACTCGAACATGGTTACGTTGGTCAACCAACGATAAGGCACCTTCGCCATATTCGGCAACAGCCCCATCCTCATTCCTTGTCTGATGAGCAATCGTGCGAACGACAGCGGTTCTCGATCCGGTCAGCAGATTATTGCTGGCACCCATGAGTATCACGACGGGCCATTGCAATCCCTTGGATTTATGAATCGTCATGATATGCACGGCGTTTTTGGTAGGCACTGTTGAAGCTTCTTCACCGGAGCCACTCGCGGACCACATTGTTACGGCATCAAGGAATGGTTGCAATCCACGCTCCTGAGCTACAGCAAATGCATCAGCCTTTTCTACAAGCAAGCGCAGGTTCGCCTGCCGTCGCTCACCTTCAGGCATATTGCCTGCGAAATCGAACAAGCCAGAAACGGCATAGAGATGCCACAACGAATCAGACAGAGAGTGAACTCGCGCATAATCGCATGCGGCATCATAGATTCGCAGGAATGCCGATATCTTTGCAAGCAACACATCAGAAGAAAGAACAGCCGATTCATCAGCTTCTCCCCCACTCTCAGCAATCCGCCGCATAACGTCAAATAGCCAGCCTCTGTTATGCAGACGAATCCGCGCCAAATCATCATCCGTGAACCCCATAGTCCGTAGCACCGCAACCAACGGCACATCCTGATGACGATTGGCGATAATACGCAACCAATCCAAGGCGATCTGTATCTCCGGCTGACGATACAGGTCTCCAACGCCCTGTACTTCGACTGGAATGCCGACACGATATAGTCGGTCAGCCAGGTCGGCAAAATGAGTAGCGCCACGAGCCAGCACCGCGATATCCCCATATGAATACTGCGCGCGAGGCCCCTCGCAGAGCTCCTGGACACGGCGCACTATCATGTCCACCTGTAATTCGTCCTTGCCGGCGCGAACTGTCGGTGCAGTGTCAGTGCCGTTTTCATCAGCCACAACATCAGCACTCAAGTCAGGTGCCGCGTTACTCACCAACAATTCAATGGCTTCTGCATCGAATGGTTTACCGGCTTGCTTTGCCGAGCCGATTTGCAACTGTTCCTTCAGGTAATCGGTCGCACCCATATTCGGCGTCATCAGTCGGGCAAATACCGTATTCACAAAAGTGATGATTTCCGGCACCGATCGATAGTTCACCCACAATTCCCGGCGATGGCTCGCATCCGTAACACTATTGCAGATATCGCCGAACTCCTCCGGCGAGGCATCACGGAACCCATAAATGCTTTGCTTCACATCACCGACCATGGTAAGTTTGGCTGCATTTCGGCTGATTTCGCGAATGAATCGATTCTGCAGGGCGTTATTATCCTGGCATTCATCCACATAAATATATCGCCACTGAGCACCGATACGCTTGGCCACGTCAGGCTGCTGCATGGCATCCAATGCCCAGAAAGCCACATCACTGAACTCCGCTACGGACTCCTGCTGTTTCACAAGCGCATACTGCTGGTCGAACGTGGTGATGAGCGCAATCAATCCTTCGAGTCTTCGCGCAGCGACCTCATCAAGCGAGTCCACTTGTTCAGCGGTAAAGGCCAGTTTCGATTGCAAATCAGAAACGATCCCTTTAATGCCCCGCACCGTTTCCGCCAAGCGACGGCCCAGTTCACTGTCTTTGGGTACGGCGATTGCCGTACTCTTAAGAATGGCAGTTTTGCCGACAGTAATGCGCTTGGGCAGTACGTCCAATGGATTGGCATCGATAACACGAGCACGAACTGCATTCCATGATTCGCTACGCAAGTACTGAGGCAAATCGCATATCATCCGCAATGATTTGACTACCGTATCTTGCTGCGCGGTGTGCGCATCGTGGCAGCTGGCGAGCGCCTCATCAAGACACGATCGCAATTCGGCAAGAGGATGTTCTGCCATATCAATCCAGCCTCGAAAATAACGGTCCAAATATTCATTGCCGTATTCACCACCAACGACCTGATTCAGCGACGCAATGTTGAACCGGTATGGTTCGGCGAGCCGGCTAAGCCAACCGATGCGGTTGGGCTTGGTGAGTGCCTTGTCATACAGGCTCATCATGGTGGCGCGCAAGTCACCATCATGCCGGGGCCCTTGCATGTTGTCCAACACATCCATGAACCGCGCGTGCATTGAGTTGCGCTCGTCATACCACGATTCGAATAACGCGTCGAGTGTTTGGCCTCTCAGCCGGTTCTTCATGGCATCATCAGCAAGAATCTGGAATCCTGGAGCCACCGGCAATGTATCGGCATTGCGATCCACGATTCTTTTGGAGAGCGCATCAATAGTGCTGATTTGCACGGTTGGCAGATCGTTCAAGGCAACGGAGAATACGGTTTGCGCATGGTGGCAATCGTGCAGAATCGTACGCGCCAGTTCGCTGTCGTCTCCACCTAATTGATAGTCCGTATCCAAGAGCACGAGTGAACCCGGCTGGCATCCATGATTGCGCCGCGCATACAGAATGGCGTACTGCAGGTTCTGTTCCAAGCGCCGGCGAATTTCTGCGGCTGCGGCAACGGTGAAAGTAATAATTAACGATTCGCGGATGGATGAATGCGCTTCGTCTGCATTACGGTTCAGCAAGTCCAGCAGAATATCCTGCAAGAGTTGAGTGGTTTTGCCGGTGCCTGCGGATGCGCTGATGACGTAAGGCATGGTGTTTGTCGGAAAATCGTCCGAGAGATTATCCGCATCTTCCGACCTAGGTAATGCATCAACATGTTCTACCATGCCTTGCCTCCTTCAGATGTATTATTCATATGAAGAGCCGCTTCTTTGAGCTCCAGCAATGTCACTGCTGTCTCCACCTCGAATATGTTGCTATTCAACACATCCCACGCCATGATGTCGGCCACATCGCTGTAGGCAAGACCATCACGGCCGTCAACCAAAGAACGATAAGGGCGCACCGGCAGTTTGCCGTCCAATATGTTCTGGCAGGCACCCACTATTTTCCCGTGCACATAATCCGCTATGCCACGAAATTCTTCCGCACTCAGTTGTTCGATACCGATGCCGGTTTCGTCGGATTCTCCTATAAGCACGCCACTGTTCGGCATATCAAAGCCTCGCCATACGTTTCTGATGCGCATGTTCTGAGCACTTGAATCGTCACTTGGCTCATCGAACAGACTCGTTGATCCATCGTCTGCGCTCGGCAACATGTTGTATTGGTTATTCAGCGCGATGCGTTCTCGAATGGTTGCGCTGGGTTTAATCGGGAGAAAGAACATGCCTGCTACTGGCATTCCGGAGTTGTGCTGGGCGGCAGAAGCATACGTAAACAGCTGAAGTTCATGGCCGTAGTACACATTTGAAGCGCGGCCGCCATCATTGCGAGACGGTTTGCCGAACAACGTACGGGCAGAAGACTTATAGTCCAGCACAACAATGCCGGCGCTCTCTCGCGAAATATTGGTATCGCGAATTACCGTATCAATGCGGTCGACCTTGCCATTGATACGCAATGCAACCGGGATTTCCTTGTCCCTCGCCCTACCGATTAATTGTTCCCCTGAATATGGCGACTGCCATGCACCGGTCGTTCCTCCAACGTTGCCAAATACTTGCTCTACACACGTAGGCGTAAGCATCGTCTGTGCGGACGATAATGCCTCACGTTGCGCAGCAGCATCGACGGCAAAATCCATCAGCGTATCGACCAGCTGACGATGAATCATACGCATACGATTACTGGACCGCAGCACCTCCATACGCGGGTCTTCGTTCAGCACCGTCCACTGATTGCAGCCTCGATCCAGTCTGGAATAGTCGGCGATAAGCTCTTGCATGTCTGTTGCAGTGGGCTGAGGTGGTAAGCCGTTCAAATCTCGTTCGTTCTTGTGTCGCTCGATCCAGGCATTGACCGCATGTTCCAGCACTGCATGATAGAACGTGCCTTCAAGCGCGGCATCAAAAGCGAACGCATTTGCCACGTTAACTTTCAATCCGTATTTCAGGAAATACTCATACGGATTGCGATAGTACGTTTCTATTGCCGAAACCGATGCATTGAACACACGAGTCGAGATCGAAGGATCTGCACCATGAGTGCGATAAACGCGATGCACATAATCCGGCCTAGTGAACAACCGATATGCCAGTTCGCGGTCAAGGGGACGATACTCTGTTTCAACGGTCGGCACAGCGCGTTTGCTCGCTCCGATGATTTCGCTCGTATCCGATGTACCCGTCTCCCATTGGCTGATATATGGCGAGCATGCTTGTGCAGCGTTACGCAGACTCTTTGGATAGGTCATAGACAACTGCTGCGTTGCGCTGGCAACAACACCGTTAAACCATAGCGGTTCTTGCCCGGACCTACGTTCCACCGTACCGGAAAGTACATTCCACGCTTCCAAAGTCTTGCCTTGGGAAGTCAGGAACTGTGACAAATCCAGCCGCTCGCCGTCATCGAGCAGACCGGTCTCATGCGGAATCGCAGGCAATTGAGATTCACTGCAACCCAGAACAATCACATATCTGTATGGATGTAAAGGCGATGACATCGGCAATACGTCCACGGCGCTGGCGGAGACCGGACGCGAATCGATTGACTGCGCGGCGAGCGTCGAAGCTAGATTTCTAGCAAAGATTCCTACATATTCAGCAAAATAATCGTTACCGAGCTGTTGAACCATGTCGTCAAACGCATTCATGATGACGGTCCAAACTGGCGCGGATCCTTCAATGGTTTGGGCGTATTCGGTAAGAAAACCAACCATCCCGCCTAGAGCCTCCCGCACGGTTGCGCTAGGCCGCGGCCGAAACACATCAGCGGCTTGCTGAATCAGCGAACGAATCTTCTGCAAATGTGCAGCGAACGGTATGTCTGTATCGATCCATACCGTTGCCGGATTGTTGGAGTTCAGCTGATTTTCAATGTCATCGATTGCCGTTGGAGTCAAGTTCAGATACCGGCTGAAGATACCGGAACGCAGTATGCGCAGGATGGACTGGGGTTGAAGTTCGTAGGTCGCGGAATCAAGCAGTCCCAGAATCGCATCAGCGAACGGATGGTCAAGCATCGTACTGGACGCGGCAATATTAATCGGTATCCCCTGATACGTGAATTCCGATGCAATTTGGGCTTGATATGAACCAAGGTCTCGTGAGGTGACCAGCACATCACCGTATGAAATTTCTGGATTGTCCGCGATGAACTTCTTGATGGACGCTGCCGCATAGCGCACTTCGGCAGTAGTATCCGGCATCGCACACACTGATGTAGAAGCGGATGAAGCGAAAATACTGGACAGCGTATTTCGGTTTCCATCATCGCGTCTCTGCAATGCTTCCAGATAATCCGGATCAGAACCGGCACCAACCATCACCGTCAGATGCACGTATTGCGCAAGTGTATGAACTATCCTCATCTCCGAAGCGTTGAGGTGTGCGAAACCGTACAGATAGAACCAGCGATTACTCCCATGCCGCTGTGCCCATGCACATATGGTTTCATGGGCGGCTCCGGGGAATGTATACCGTTTACCTAACCGTTGCTCCACCAGTTGCAGCAAAGAGCCAAGCACCGAAAGTCGAGCATTCGACTGATGAGCGGCCAGAGCAAGCACCTCTTCAGCACTGACCCCATCATTATGCAATTCAACAATTTGCTTGGTGAACTGGTCAATAGCCTCAAACGAGTCACCAACCTGATTACGCAACGATTCATTATCATTCAGACACTTCGCTACGTAATTTCTCAGCGACATCATGCTGATTGATGGGCGAATGTACCTTCCATAATCCTGGTTGCCGATAATCGAGCTCATCATGCTTGCCAGAGAATGGACACCCACATTCATCCCCGGTTCCAGACGTTCGCGGAATTCCGGTCGGACCATCGACTGCAGTACTTGCTTTTCCACATATGCGCGCAAGCTTGCCGGTGTCAGAATAACGAATCGCCCACGGCAACTATCCGGAAAATCTGCTTCCGTACATCCGGCACCATCAGAAAGGACATGATCAATCAGGGCATGAATGTCATCACACCCTCGCTCGGGCCGTATCACCATGACACTCATACCTTACCCTCCCCAGTGAGTTGTATCTGTTCTCAGCATATAACTGACGCAACAAATATCCGGGACTTCGCGCATGACACTTTGCACTCTTACGCAAGCCTAGTGATTTCGTAGTATCACATTGCCGTCTAAGCACACACATATTGTTCAATCGCACGTCCTATTGGCCATTTGAAAGACTCACACTGGAGCTGTTGCCGAGTGGTTTGATCCCAATCCGAACCATTAGGGACGACTTCATCTGTACTCTTTTGCGCACAAGGACTTGCATCCATTACATCCTGCAATAAATCACCCTGTCCATGGGATTGTGCTGCTCTGTATTGCCTTTCCGCCTCGATAAGGTCATTGCCACATTGGGCAAGAGCCTTCCTGCAGGGGTTGACGCAATCAAAAGCACCGGCTCTAATGAGGTAATTGACATTCCCTGCATTGCAATGTTCCAATGAAACACGACGTATAAAATCATTAAAACTGCGATAGGCACTGCCCTTATTACGGGTTGAAACGATTTCTTCTGCCAATTGTTCCGAAATGCCCCGTATCGCATTAAAACCGAGCTGAATTCCATATGCCGATTTCTCATCGTCACCGGTACTGGAATACGCTGTCGCATAATATTGAGATTGATTAATGTTTGGCATTCTTACATGAATACCTAAACAGTACATTTCTTCAAATATACTTTCCAGTTTCGCTCTAGCGCCATCCTCGTTATAACTATTCAACATTGCGGTCATGAATTCGATTGTGTATAACGTTTTCACATAGGCGACACGGTATGCGAACATTGCACGAGCAACAGCATCTGCGCGGTCGGCACCTCTGCTATGGCATATGTCAATTAGCTCCGCAAAAGAGGTAAGCTTCTGCTGCATCAGTTCGCTCTTCATTCCATCCAAGAATGGAATACCGGCCGTATAGCCCGCGGACAGTAAGTCATACACACGGCTCTCATCCAACGAACTGCAAGAATCGTCCCATACTTGCGGCACATTGCAATCCGGTATGAATCGAAGGGCATCCTGCACCACCTGCAAAACTCTCGAACCTGCAATACGGAGACGAGGAAGCCCAAGTTCATCACAGCCTTTTGCATCAAACGCGGTGCTTTCTGCCCCCGAAGGAAAACGAACAATGGACGTTACTTCGGCAAGGGGCTTGTTGCAAAGAGCCAACACATCACTGCGAACGGAACAGTCATATATACAGTCTTTCAACCCATCCGCAATAGACTTCTTGGCGTTATCCTGCAACCAAACCTCAGCCGAGGATGCATCCCAGAACCGTTGATATCCGCATACATGCGACACATCTTTCACTGCCTTGGCATCGTTAAAACGGCTGTATGCAATTACAGCAGCTGCATAACCATTCCCATATCGGTCACATAGATATTGCAATACCCGCCTGGACAGTCCCCGTTCCGTTTGCAAAACAGCTGTAGGAAAGACTGAATCTTGAAAATCAGTAAAGGGTAAATCGTATTCGATGGGATCAATCTCACTAATCCCCAGCGCATAGGCGACAAGGCTGCGAGCCAATATCCCCTTCCCGGGCCCGACCAAATGCCCCTCTTCTCGCAATCGATTCGTACAATATGCGACGGCCATCAAGTATTCTTCAGCATGGGTTTCACGAATCACAGCCATTTCGTGTTGAGCACGATTCCACACTGAATCCGGTATGCTTCCATACTTCGTTTGCAGCCATCCTTCAACTTCCCCTTGAAGAATTTCACTCGACGCTCGGCCATCAGCACCAACATGCTGCGGCATTAATGAGCCATCTTCCGCTACACAAAATCCGGTATCGCACCGCTCTGCTATGAGCAACGTATTGTCGCAGGCTTCAGGCACATCGGAGAACAGAGACCGCATAACCGCAGATGAACGCAAATAATACTCCTCGCTTTCAAACTTGAAACGATGAGGACCATCCATCACATCACCTGTTTCAATGCATATACGCACATCATGTTTTAGACTGTCATCACGCTTTGCATAATGCACATCACTAGTTGCGACTAACGGCGCATTAATTCGTTTCGCCAGTTCCACTAGATCATTCCTGATTTGGTGCTCAATGGACAAACCATGATCCATGATTTCTATAAAGAAATTATCTCGACCGAAAATATCCTGTAGTTCACCGGCCATTCGCAACGCTTCATCAAATTGTCCAAGCAACAATCTTGTCGGAATGGCTCCAGACATGCAGCCCGACCCACAAATAAGTCCTTTTGCAAATGATGACAAGACATTGTTATCCATGCGAGGATAACGCGAGACCAGACCTTCGAGATTCGCCACGGAAGATGCTTTCATGAGATTGACAAGACCTTCATCGGACTCTGCCCATAGCGTCAAGTGAGTAAACAGCCCACCACCGCTGACATCATAAGGATCATGAGGCACACAAGTAACACTTCTTCGAGTATTCCTCTCTTTCCACGAATTATCCCAAGATACGCATCTCGTATCCGTGCGGCCAGTTTCTGGCGTTACGTATGCTTCAACACCCAAAATCGGCTTAATGCCTCGCTGACGTCCTGCTTTCCAGAACTCCATCAAACCGCCGACACTGCCGTGATCAGTCAGACCAATTGCTGGCTGACCTAATCGTTGCGCTTCACTCATCAGCTCGCTCACAGTAGAGACACCATCTGCCAGCGAATAGTCACTATGTACATGCAAATTAACGAAATCCCGCATAAGAGCACCGCCTCCATAGTCATGGTTGCTTCGAATTCGAATCGGCTGCATGTTCAGTTTCCTGCCGCGCTACAATCAACGGTAATTATCTACTGGTTCTTGAAGCAGTCTCGATACTCAGCGAGAGGAACATGATGGCCGTCTCATCGCAACAAGCAACACCTTCCACTGCGCAGATTGTCATCGAGATTCTCGAACTGCTGGATGCGCATACAGACCGCGAGCACGGGATTACTGCCACTGAGATCAGCAAGCGCATCAGCGTTTCGGAAAAGACCGTACGAGGGCATCTCAAGGCGTTGCGTGACATGCAACCATTCGGCCGTCGGGTGGAGCATCTGGAGCGTCGAGACCTGCTCTCTGCTGAAAGCGCTGATCCAAAGCCGGGATGGTACATTGAACCGGTGTTTGATACGGCCCAGATGCGTCTGCTTGCGGACGGCGCGGTAATATCACGGTCTGACAGCGAATATCTGAGCGACCTTATCGCCAAAATCTATACGTTCGCGGGCAAGTCGGGCCAATTGCGCGGTCTGAGGCAGCTCACTACGCCAAAGAATTACAACACCGAGTTTCTCAACAATATCGAAATGCTCAACGATGCCATCGAACACGAACGAGTAATTCGATTCCGTTACTGCACCTATGACATTGATGGCAATCTGGTTCCTCGCCGCGACAATGCGGGTGAAATCAAAGAATACCAAGCCGATCCGTACCATCTGATGTACAAGAACAACAAATACTATCTGATTTGCCACATGCATCAGCATGACAGTCTCTCGTATCTGCACGTAGAACGTTTCCGCAACCTTTACGTCGAGGAGACTGATCATGCGCTCAATCGCTCACTGGATAGCTTCAGTCCGATTCCGGGAACGCCGTTCAACATCGAAGAGCATATGGACGAACGCCCTTACCCCATGGACGGCGCAGCAGTACCGATTCACCTGCGTATTACCGGCACGCTGGAGCCCTTGTACGACTGGTTCGACAACGCCAAGGTCACTCAAATCAGCGCCAACGAATACGACGTGCATATCATGGCCAACGAATTAGCGACCTTGTGGTGGGCATTGCAATATGCCGATTCGCGCCTCATTGAAGTCCTTGAACCACAATCCTTACGCATTATGCTGCGAGATACTGGCGAATCTTTGCTAGAAAAGTATCGAGACTAGCTAGTCCCGCTATATTCTCACCAACGCTCAGCTCTTTTGTCGGCACTCGGCAATGAGGGCGGCACAGAGCAAAATGACCTGGGCGACGAGGTTGAACCAAATGAGCACGCCGATCAACGCGGCGAACGGGGCAAGCATCGGATTCCGGGAGGCTCCGGCTAATAGTCGCGCACCGAGAAGCTGCATTGCGGAAACCGTCAGAGATCCCAGTAACGCGCCGAGTATCGTGAATCGTCCGGCTTTGATGTGGGAGACCACGCGCAGCAGCAACATGAACAACGCGAAATTCAGCGCGACACCGGTACCGAAACCGGTCATCTCCAAAAGCACGATGCCGGGCAACGAACGGCTGGGGATGCCGCCCCATTGCAGCAGTCGGCGTACGATGCCGCCGGACACCGTACCGGCCGCGGTCGAAAGAATGAACAGTATTGCGATGGCGATGGCGGCAAGCGTATCGCGTAACCTTGCGACGACGATATTGAGCTCGTCGCCGCAGTCGTCGAACATGGCCCGTACGGCGTGGCGCAGCGAGTTCATCCAGCCGGTCACTGTCCACCAGAATATGGCCAACGTGGCCAGACCGGTCCACGTCAATGCGCTTGACATGGCGCCTAGCGCGGAAGACGTCAGAAACGAGTCGGCCACACCGGGAATGACTTCACGCACCGCGTCAATCAGCATCTGCTGCCAATCAATGTTGCCGACCATGATAAGGCCGAACACGCTCACCGCAATCCAGACGCCGGCAAAAAAGGCGAACAGCAGACCATACGCCAGACCATTCGCCAGCAGGGGGCCGCTCCGCGACACATACCGGTCGAGCACGCGCCCAGGCAGCGAACGTGCCCACGCGTCCGCTCCCCTGTCAATCGCACTCTTCAACCCATGCATAGTTCAACTGTAGCTGTTGCCACCGTTGTTGAAACAGCATGGCGCGAAATCGCATTTAGCCAGCTCAAACGATGGCAACCATCAACGCCCCCACTCAATTGTTCAGAATCGGATACCATATGAGTATTCAATTCATCCGTCGGAGTGCAATGTCAGCAGTCCTCACCAACTGATGTCTTGCTAACCCGCTGGCCGCCCTAGTATCTACTGTTTCTTGTGGTCTTCGTTCAACAGCCAGTCAAGCGCGTATATCTGTCGGATGCCTTCGTGGGAGTAGGGCCGTTCGTCATCCAGCGTAATCAGCGTCTTGGGATAGTTGTCACGCACGGCGCGCAGCGAGGACGGCTCCCGATCCAGCGTCGCCGAATCGTGCACCGATTCGCTGACCTGGTAGTACCGACGTCCGCCTGGCCCGTTCGTGACGAAGTCGATCTCGCTGCCGGAGCTCTGTCCGACATACACGTCGCCCTCGCGGCGCATCAGTTCGAGGAACACCACGTTCTCGAGGAGGCGTCCGATGTCCCGCACGTTGTTGGAGCACAGGATACGTCGCATCCCCAAGTCCACGGCATAGTACTTCTTTTCCTGCTTGAGAATCCTCTTGCCCTTGATGTCGTATCGGTGGGCCGGGTAGAGGATGAACGCGTCGTAGGCCGCGATCGTCGTCGGAACGGGCACGGTCAACGACTAGGAAACGGTTTTTATCAGCAGGAGATTCTGCAATCCGGATGGCATATACCGCCCGGCTTCATTACTGCTTTGGCTCATTTCTGTTCACTTCACGCTGGAGTACCGAGACACGTTGAGCGGAAATACCGGTAATTCACGTACGGTTACCGACCATTGGCCTGAATGGTACTCAGCATCCGCAGTCACTTGGGGTATGGTCATGACGGAGAGCCATCATGACCGATCTCTCGTTATTCTGGGATGAATCCGGCGAAGCCGGAACTGAATCTAAATATTAAAACGCATGATGCACACGTCGCGGAATTAGTCCACCAGAACTTCGGCATATTCGGCAGGTTCAGCGGGTTCGATGTGTCGGGCACGCATGGCATCGAGTGCGGCAGCCAAGTCGGCCGGGTACTGGGACCGGACCGTGGTCCAGACGCGGGTGCGGGGATGACGGAATTCGAGCTTCATGGCGTGCAGCCACTGCCGGTCAAGTCCCAAGGCCTCAGACAGCACCGGATTGGCACCATACATGGGGTCACCGCACAGGGGATGCCCAATCGAGGAGAAATGCACGCGAATCTGATGAGTACGTCCGGTCTCCAGATTCACGGATACCAGAGTGGCCTCATGGCCGAAACGCTCCAGCACATCCCAGTGCGTAACGGCCGGTTTGCCGGCCGGAGTCACGCAGAAGCGGAAATCGGACACTTTGGCGCGCCCGATCGGTGCCTCAATGGTTGCTTTGTTCTCTTTAAGACCACCCTGCACGAGCGCATGATAGGTTTTCTTTACCTCATGCTCGGCGAACTGCCGACGCATCTCGGTGTACGCAAGGTCGGACTTGCACACCAACATCAAGCCGGAAGTGCCTACATCAAGGCGAGAAACAATGCCCTCACGCCCGGCCGCACCATAGGAAGTGATATGCACGCCGCGGTCACGCAGTGATCCGAGCACGGTTGGACCGGTCCAGCCAACCGAGGCATGCGCCGCCACGCCTACAGGCTTATCGACTACAACGACATCATCGTCTTCGTAGACAACGGCCATATCAGTTGCGATAGGCTCAGGCTCGGCCTGTTCCTCCGCCAAATCAAATTCGACGGTCTCCCCCGCCTGCAATGTGCTGGACCGCGCAACTTCACGCCCTAAAACGCGCGCCTGCCCGGAGTCAACCAGATCGGCGGCTTTAGATCGTGAAATACCCAGCATTTTGGCCACGGCTACGTCGAAACGCTTACCCACCAATGCATCGGGAGCAGGGACTATTCGACTCATTACTTGGCGTCCGCCTCCGGCTCAGACTGTAGGGATTCGTCGGATTGCTCGATGAGATCCTTGTGTGAGAACGGCTCCCCCATAAGAATCAGAATCACCAGGGCCACACCGGCGACTACCAGATAGATATCCGCCACATTGCCAACGGACCAGCCATAGTTAAGGAAATCCACCACTTTGCCGTCGAGGAAGCCGTCAGCGTACATAACACGGTCAATCAGGTTGCCCAGAGCGCCTGCAAACGCGAAAGAAATCGCCACCGACCATTTCATGGAGACAGTGCGCACCCCAGCCACAGCAAGGGCCACGCAAGCCACAACGGCCAACAGACTGATTACCCAAGTAGCGCCTGATCCCATGCCCAAGGACGCGCCCGGATTACGCACCAAGGTGAAGGACAGCAGTCCGGGAATCACGCGAATGGTCTGACCGTTGGATAACGCGGCCATCGCCCAAGCCTTGGTGAGCTGATCGACAATCAGCGCAGCCGCGGCCACACATGCAAAGACGGCCACGCGGGTGCGCAGCCGTCCCTGTTGGTTCGTCATACGACCTGTACCTGCCTACGCTCAGTTGGTCTTGGACGAGGTCTGGTCGACGTAGTTGTTCGACTCGGAAACCTGCGATGCCAGCTGGCCGAGGTACTCGGTGAGGCGGGCGCGGTATTCAGTCTCGAACTGCTTGAGGCTCTGGATGTTGCCCTCGACGACCTTGGACTGAGCCTGAAGGTTGTCGCGCACCTGCTCGGCATACGTATCGGCTGCAGAGCGGGTGTTCTTGTCGTACGCATCAGCCGCGGAACGAGTGTTCTTGTCATACTCGGCGGCACGCTGCTGCACTTCCTTCTCGTAGTTGTCAGCGTCATCGTGCTGAGACTTGGAGTAGTTGTCCGCATCCTGACGAGTCTTGACGGAGTATGCGTCGGCCTCAGAACGGGTGTTCTGGGAGTAGGTCTCGGCATCCGCGTGAGTCTGGTCACGGTAAGCGTCGGCCTCGGAGCGGGTACGATCCGAATAGGTGTCGGCGTCGGAACGAGTACGAGTGGAGTAGTCGTCGGCCTCGGAACGGGTACGCTCGGAGTAGTTGTTGGCCTTGGTGACCAGATCGTTGTACTTGTTCTGGCTGGCCTCGGTGATTTCCTTGGCCTTGTTCTTGCCCTTCTCCACGTACTGATCGTGCAGCTGCATAGCCAGGGTCAGCATGGCGGTGGCGCGCTCGGGCTCGGTGCCCGGCATGGAAGCGGCGCCAGCGATCTTCTGCAGAGAACCGGTCTCGGTGCTCGGCTCGACCTTAGAAACCTGAGCACGAAGCTGGTTTTCACGCTGCTTGGCTTCTTCGAGCTGACGGGACAGCTCAGCGATCTGAGCGGACTGCTGCTGAGCGGCGGAACCCTGCTGCTGAGCAGCGGCGAGCTGACGGGACAGCTCCTCGTTGGCCGCGCGGAACTGATCACGTTCCTGCTGAATGGCGGCGATCTGCTGACCGACAGCCTCCTGGTCACCGGAGGCCTGAGCAGCCTGAGCGGTGAGCTGATCGATTTGAGCGTTCAGCTGATCGACCTGACCCTTGAGCTGCTCATTCTGGGAGGACAGCGCGCGGTTGGATTCCTCGGCTTCGCTGAGCTTGGCAGAGACAAGCTGTGCTGCCTGATCATTGCCAGCCTGAGCGGCCTGCTGGGCCTGAGCCACAGCGTTCTTCAAACCAGCATTCTCCGACTCGAGTTGCTGCACCTGACCGGTAAGATCGGAGATCTTCGCATTAAGGTTGGTCACGTCAGGACCCAGAGACTGGGTGGCCTGACCGCCGGCTACCGCCTGACGTCCAAGAGCCTCGACGGTTTCCGTGACCTGATCAAGGAAGTCATCGACCTCGTCGACATCATAACCTTCCTTGAATCGAACAGTCTGGAAGGTATGCTCCCTAATATCCTTCGGCGTCAACAGAGCCATAAATCTTGCACCTCGCTTTGGGGCATCGCCCGCACTTACGTTGGTCTCAAGTCAGAATGCTATCACGACCCCATCGTTTCAGAACATTCGACGTGGGTTTTTATGCCAGATATATGCCTCCGGCGGGTCAAAAACGGCCTCAGAACACTATCAGAACAACACTTTCCAGTACCACCAGCGCAAAATACAGCACAATGAAGCTGACATCAAGATAAATCGAACCGAGCGGCAATGGGCGAATATAGCGACGTAGCCAGCGCAGAGGGGGTTCGGTAATGGAATACACAATATTGATCAGCTGGGCCACCACACCACGTGGATACCAGTTTCGTGCGAGAACGGAGACCCAGTCCAGAATCATGCGCACGAACAGAACCGTGATATACGCGTTGATGAGCCATGCAAGAATGCGGCCGATCAAAGAGAACACTAAGGAAAGCATGCTGACAGACTAACAACCGCGCATGAAAAGTTTGCTCGGAGCACAATAAGAATCGGCCGACTCCTTGCTGGGAGTCGGCCGAATACCGATATAACGTCGAATGCGAAAACTACTGAACCGGTCAGTCAGCGAACAAATCGTGTGCCGAGGCTGGTTTTGTCGGCTCTTCGACCTTGATGTTCACCTGCGCCGGGCTCAACAGGAACACGCGCGGAGTGACACGCTCGAGGGAACCACGCACGCCGAACACCACGCCGGCGGAGAAGTCCACGATGCGATATGCCACGGCTTCGGCCACACCGGTGAGATTCAGTACGACCGGAACACCGTCACGCAATGCACGGCCGACCAGTTGAGCATCCTCATATGACTTCGGATGGATGGTGGTGATTCTGTTCACACGACCACCGGGGAACGGCTTGGTAGTCGACGATGCGGCAGGCGCGGTGGTTGACGCCAGCGGCGTGACCGTATGGTCGGAATCAAATGCGGACTTCGAAGCCGGCTTCTGCTCCTCGTCCTCCTCGATGTAGTCGTCCTCATCGTCCACAACGTCACTCATGCCCAGATAGGACATCGCGTTTTTCATGAACCCAGCCATGGATCAATCCTTTCAGCGCAGGAAGTCAGGGATGTCGAGATCGCCAGCCGGATCGTTCACGGCGATATTCGGATGAGCGGAAGTCGGATCATCAAAAGGCAACGATGCGGAGTCACCGGTAGCCGGTGTGAATGCCGGTTGGGCAGTGGCAGCGGGCTGTGCAGCCGGTGCCGGTGCTGGAGCTGGCTGTGCCACGGGAGTCGCAGGATCGGCGGCGGTTGGCACAACCGGCGTCACCGTGCTCTGAGTGTCGTCATCTTGAGCGGCGACGGGGTCAAAACCAGCAGCAATAACAGTGACACGCACTTCATCGCCATAAGCATCGTCCAGAGCAAGACCCCAAATAATCTGGGCTTCAGGGTGAATGGCCTTGCGCACCAGTTCGGTGGCAGCAGAGGCCTCCTGCAACTTCAGGTCGGTCGGACCGGCGATGTTGATCAGCGCACCGTGTGCGCCTTCGATGCTTTCCTCAAGCAGCGGAGAGCTGATGGCGATTTCGGCGGCCTGCGTGGCACGATCCTCTCCCCGTGCGGAACCGATACCAAACAGCGCAGTACCAGCACCACGAAGAATGGAGTTCACATCGTTGAAGTCGACGTGAATATAGGAGTTCATCGAAATCAGGTCAGTGATGCCCTGAACACCGGCAAGCAGTGCGGTATCAGCGGTCTTGAAGGCCTCAATGATGCCGATGGAACGGTCGGAAAGCTCGAGCAGGCGATCGTTCGGAATGACGATCAGCGCGTCGACTTCCTTGCGCAGGTTGTCGATGCCGTATTCGGCGGAAGCGGAACGCTGAGGGCCTTCGAAGCTGAACGGACGAGTAACAACCGCGATGGTGAGAGCACCCTGTTGATGAGCCGCACGAGCGACGATCGGGCTGGCGCCAGTACCGGTGCCACCGCCCTCGCCGCAGGTGACGAACACCATGTCGGCACCCCTAAGCGCCTCTTCGATATCCGACTGGTGGTCCTGGGCCGCCTTGGCTCCACGCTCCGGGTCGGCACCAGCACCGAGACCACGACTGGACTTATCGGAAAGGGAAATCTTGACATCCGCATCAGAGCGCAGAAGATCCTTCGCATCGGTATTTACCGCCACAAATTCAACATTCTGTAATCCCTCGGCAATCATGCGATTGACGGCATTACCGCCGGCACCGCCGACGCCAACAACCTTGATGTTGGTCTTGTCGTTGAACTCATTCTGCGCGATCTCGCTCACGTTTGGCTCCTGTCACTTCACGGTTACACCCAAGAGTAGCGCAAACAGGCTACTCTTGGAGGGAAATTCACGCGCAGAATGGCGCGTGTTGCGTGTATTTTCAGTATTTTCTCAGTAACTGGCGTCCATTGGGTCGTCACCGAAGAGCGCCTCACGCTCTTCGTGGGTGGTGGTACGCGATTCCAACCAGCCATACGGCAAGTGCACCTTCTTGGCGAAACGCACGCGGCCGCGCGGTTTGTCGACCACGCGTGGCGGGTATTCGATAGTCGGGTCGAGCTTGCCGATCTCGCGGTCCACATCGGCCAGGCTCTCGCATTCCATAAAGGCCTTGCGGGTGGAGCCGCCCACCGGGAATCCTTTCAGATACCAGGCGATGTGCTTGCGCAGATCGTGGACGGCCATCATCTCATCGCCCTCATAAAACTCGGTAAGCAGCTCGGCATGACGGTGAATCACGCGGCAGACCTCGCCCAGATTCGGGTTGAGCCGTTCGGGATTGCCCTCGAAGGCGTTTTTGATGTTGGCGAACAGCCACGGCCGGCCCTGGCATCCGCGGCCGATGGCCACACCGTCGCAGCCGGTCTCGCGCACCATTTCGAGCGCATCCTCGGCACCCCAGATATCGCCATTGCCGAATACCGGAATGTTGAGGTGTTCCTTGAGCTCGCCGATGCGGGACCAGTCGGAATGACCGCCATAGTATTCGGCGGTGGTACGGGCATGCAGGGTTACGGCCTTGCAGCCCTCCTCCTGCGCGATGTGTCCGGCTTCGAGGAAGGTCTCATGGTTATGGTCGATGCCGACGCGGATCTTCGCGGTGACAGGGATGCCCGCCGGCTCGCATACGGCGACCACGCGCTGTAATAGCTCAGTGAAAATGTCGGTTTTCCAAGGCAAGGCCGAACCACCGCCTCGACGAGTGACCTTGGGCACCGGGCAACCGAAGTTCAGATCCACATGGTCGGCCATGTTGCCGTCGACCACGATTTTCGCCGCCTGTTCGGTGATGGAGGGGTTCACGCCGTACAACTGCAGTGAACGGATTTTTTCGCTTTTGGCGAAATGACAGAGGCGCAGTGCTTTCGGGTTATGCGCCACGAGGGCTCGAGCGGTGATCATCTCGGCCACGTAGAGTCCATCGGGACCATATTCCTCGCAAATCACGCGGAAGGGCCAGTTGGTCACTCCCGCCATCGGCGAGAGCACCACCGGGGTCGGCACGGTGATGTTGCCGAGTTGGACCGGGGCGATATGCACCGGGGTCCCGGGGCGCGCCGGCGCGTCCGTACGTGGGTCGAGGTTGTCGGTCTCGTGATGCTCGGTGAGCACTGTTTCGGATTCGGATTGTGCCATGTGATTCCTAAGAAAATAAGTAGGGGCTCCCCTGAGAGAGGAGCCCCGGCGTCTATCGCCGCCACTTCGCCTACAAACAGCCCACTGGGATGTCTTCCTTACGGCTCAGCCCACAGAGGGGAGCCCAAGTTGTGCGACTCCGGCTTAGTACAGGCCGCCGGCTTCCTGAACGCCGGACTCAGGCCAAGGCTCACCGCCCATTTCCACAGGCTTCAGGGGCACGCGGGTGCGCTTCTCGCCGATGCGGGCGGCCACGTAATCGGCCACCTTGTCAAGAGCGACGCGCTCCTGGGCCATGGTGTCACGCTCACGGATGGTCACAGCGTGGTCCTCGAGGGTATCGAAGTCCACGGTGATGCACAGCGGGGTGCCGATCTCGTCCTGACGACGGTAACGACGACCGATGGCACCGGACTCGTCGTAGTCGATCATCCACTCGTTGAAGCGCAGGTCGTCGGCCAGGTTCTGGGCCACGGTCTGCAGTTCAGGCTTCTTGCTCAGCGGCAGCACGGCGGCCTTGACCGGGGCCAGACGCGGGTCGAGACGCAGCACGGTGCGCTTGTCAACGCCGCCCTTGGTGTTCGGGGCCTCGTCCACATCGTAGGCGTCCACGAGGAAGCACATCAGGGAGCGGGTCAGGCCGGCGGCCGGTTCGATGACGTACGGCACGTACTTCTCGCCGGTGGCCTGGTTGAAGTAGCTCAGGTCTTCGCCGGAGTGCTTGGAGTGCGCGCTCAAATCGTAATCGGTACGGTTGGCGATGCCTTCGAGCTCGCCCCAGTCGGAACCCTGGAAGCCGAACTTGTATTCGATGTCCACGGTGCGCTTGGAGTAGTGGGAGAGCTTCTCCTTCGGATGCTCGTAGTGGCGCAGGTTCTCCGGCTTGACGCCGAGGT
>ERZ839767.1497-NODE-1497-length-35318-cov-6.902561_pt1 | contig 35318 bp, 27 predicted proteins | sample MGYA00519879_ERZ839767 | MGnify/ENA primary metagenome ERZ839767 (study PRJEB31850, sample SAMEA3708852) | human gut metagenome | biome: human gut; feature: human-associated habitat; material: faeces | place: China | collected 2014 ... | reverse complement strand
CTTTTAATGACTACCTCCCCTAACCCCTCCTTGCACAGGAGGGGAAACCGCTTGGCAATCAACCCTCCCCCTGTGCAAAGGGGAGTTGGAGGGGGTAGCTTGTTGATAGGAATAAAACTTGCTAGACAGTCCCGAGCTAAGTTGCATTTATTGTAAAACGGTATGTGATGATTGTATTTATGTTGTAAAAATTGCAATGTAGCATTATTTTAATACCTTTGTCCGAGATTTTGGTGTTTGATGAATGAATTATTAATCGTAAATGAATGTGATTATGGGAAAAGTTTGGTTGTATGGTATCGTGTGTCTATGTATGTGTTTGAGTTGTGCTCGAGTTGCGTCGGACGAGTCGGGAGAACGGGAAATTTGTTTTAGAGGAAATGTATTGGAGTTACAACAAGTTCATTTGTTGGGGTCAAGAGCGGGGTTGGGTAACGGCGATAAGGTGCAGTTGTATATCGTGGAGCAAGAGGGGGAGGAATTAAAATTGCCTGCAAGTGAGGATTTTTACCAGATGAGGAGTGATGCGGATGGAAATATAGATTTTGAAGATGGGGAAAAGCACGTGTACCCGAATAATCCGATAAATATATATGGTTTTTGTTGCAGGGGAATGGAAGGGAATCCCGCGGATCTTTTGAATGTGCCGGTGAGGGTGGAGGGAGAACAGGTGTCGGAGGAGGCTTTGTTGAGGTCTGATTTTTTATACGTGAAATCGGAAGAGCGCTATCGGGCAACGGATAACGTGATTTCGTTGAATTTCAGCCATCAGTTTGTAAAGTTGCTATTCCATTTTAGAACAGATACCCCGGAGACCGTTGATTTTCTCTGGGGCATCCGCATGAACAACAACCGGGACTGGATCCTGGAGCATAAAAAGCAATACGTGAGCACCCTGTACGAGCCGATGAAGGCGCTGGGAAAGGACCTGTTCGCGCCCTTCACGGAGATTCCGGGGACGATTCTGAAGGTCAGCCGCATCTACCGGGACGCCCGGCTGCACCATCCCGACCCCTACAAGGAGAGCCTGTGGCTCTGCATCCGCCAGGACGTGGAGTGGTGGGCGGAAAATCCCTGCCTGTTCTTTGAGATTCGTCCCGAGGGCGTGAGCTACGGCTTTACCCTCTGGCATCCCAGGACGGCGGCGATGGAGGAATTCCGGAAGTATATTTCCGCCTATCCCGACGAATTTTTGCGGTTGATTGCCCGGACGGAGGCGGCGGTGGGACAACCTGTGACGGCGCAGCTGTACAAGCGCCCCAAGGAGACGACAAATCCTGCTCTTGCGCCCTACTTTGCCTGGAAGGGCGGTATTGAGTGCATCCGCCATAAGGACGTGGGCGACGAAATGTTCGGCGCGGAGCTGGAAAACGAGGTGGCGGATTTCTTCGCCAAGCTCACGCCGCTGTATACGTATTTCACCCGGTTCGGGGCGTAGGCAGGCATCTTATACTAGTTTTCAATAAAACGGTTAAAAACCGTTTTATTTGGCTGCTGTTTCAGCAGCCAGCGGCGTAGCCGCAAAAAAACGTAAGTCCATACATTTCTCGCCGCTACCGGCGGCCTGCGAAGAATTCGCAGGATAAAATGGTGTTAACCATTTTATCGAGAAATAGTATTAGGCAAAAATTCGAGGTGAATTTTATGAAGGTTTACTATATGAACGGCGCGGGCAACGACTTTATGGTCATCGACGCCCGTGGGCTGACGCTGGATTATCCGGCGCTGGCACGGAAGTGCTGTGCGGTCACGGGGGCGGACGGGTTCATGGCCGCGGACGTTTCCGACAAGGCGGATTTCCGGCTGCATTTTTACAATTCCGACGGCACCCGGGGCGAGATGTGCGGCAACGGCGCCCGGTGCATCTGCCGGTTCGGCCATGACATCGGTCTGGCGGGAGACGTTATGACCGTGGAGACCGACGCGGGGCTGGTACCCGGCTGGCGGCTGGACGAAAACCTGTACCGGGTGAAGCTGAACAACCCCTATGTGCTGGACTTGCACCGCAAGGGGGACGTGGCCTACGTGGAGCTGGGACATCCCGGCGTTCCCCACGCGGTGGCGGAGTACAAGGGCGACCTGTGGGCGGATGCCGACGGTCTTGTGGAAACCTTCCGGGCGCTGCGCTTTGACCCCGCGTTCCCCAAGGGGGCGAACGTGAATTTTTATCAGCTGCTGGGGGACGGGGAGATCCGCATCCTGACCTTCGAGCGGGGCGTGGAGGGCTACACCCGCGCCTGCGGCACCGGCTGCGGCTCCGTGGCCTCGGTACTGTGGAAGAAGGGGCTGCTTCCCGGCGGTGTCCTCACCGCCCACAACATGGGCGGCACGCTGAAGATCACCGTCGGCGGGGAAAACGGGAACGTCACCTCCCTTCTGCTGGAGGGGCCGACGGAGATTACCAAGATTTACGATCTGGATATTTAGAGGTTCCCCAGGCGGGGGTTGTTGAGTGCTTACCTTCATTCTCTCCTCCTTGCCATACCGCTTGTGGGGTGTTCCCTTTTTCCCCACGCTCTCACATTCTTTCCCTTGTACTATACCAAAAAAGTAGACACCCACACTTTTGTGAGTGTCTACTTTTCTTTTACAGGTGCAAGGGCAAATGCTTGGTTTGCCGTTCCGGGTTTTCCTACTTCCAGAAGGCAGCAAGGTGGTTGCGTCGTACACGGAGCATGCCGATTAGCCCCTTTCCCGCTTGCGCTTCCAACCGTATCCCAGCAGACCAGCCGTCAGAAGCAGGACGCCGCCTGCTGTAAAGCAGAATGTTCCCATACCGCCGGTTTCAGGCAGGCGCACGCCGCTGCCGGTGTTGGGGATTGCTATGGCATGGACTGCATCGGACTTTCTCACCGTGCGAATGGTATCGTCCAGCCGATAGCCCATCGGCGCCTGAATCTCCCTGTAACGGTATTCCTCTCTCAGAAGACCGTCCCAGGTGAGGGTTCCCTCATTGCCTGCCATATTGCGGGTCTGGCCTATGCGGGTCAGATACCAGGTTTTCCCGGCTGCACCTTCGCCGATTGTCAGCGTGAATTCCGGCTTCTGCGTCGGTTTCTCGGTTAGGGCGTTGTATGCCTCTTCTGAGATGCTGTCCCGCGCATCCGGACTGTAGAGCGCAAACCATGCACCGGTCAACGCAGAGCCGTCATACGCATTGGTCTTCCGGATGGTAAAGCTCCAGAGATCGAGTAGGTTGACTGCCGAGAGGACAAGCGTCCGGTCGTTCTGATAGTAGAACGTGTAGCCATCAGCGGCTGTTATGTGGTTGATGGAGCTGAACTTGCAGCTCGGGTCATCGTCCGGAAGCTCTACAAGGGTGTACCTCGCGCCGCTTTCCCAGACCCAGTCTTCAAAGGTTTTCGCCCACTGTCCATCTGCATAGGTACAGACCTTCAGGTCATCCAGCTTCCGCCTGTCAGATTCGCTCCGTCCCGCTGCAACGGTCAGCTCAATGAGAGCTGCCTCGCGGCCATCATCCCTCAACGCCTCCGACAGTGCTGCCTCGTTCGTTTCCTTGAGGCTTGCGCCGGTATACACCAGGAAGCGGAAGGTCTTGCTGCTCTTGACGCAGGCAGGATTGCCGCTGCGGTCAACGACCTGCTTCACAATCTCCGGGATGATGGGGAGCATCACGCCGCACTTAAGCGGTGCAGCTTCCAATTCATTGGAATCCTCTACCACGCTGTAATGGTAGCCAAAGCTGTTCCAGGCGGTCTGGCCGGACTGCGCTTCGCCCGCGATCTTTGCGTCAAAGCGGACGGAAACATGGGACCTGGCCGGGATTAACGCTCCGGACGGGTCCAGAATTGTCACGCGCAGCGAACGGGCGTCGGTGGAGCTGCCGTTCCACTGGGATTTTCCCTTCCAGTCGTCGGCATCAAACTCCGTCTTTGTACTGTATTCCACCTTGAATTGGTCAGCCGTCAGCGTGCTGACGCTGCCGTTCTTCGTCGTCACGGTGACGGTAACGTTGGGTTTGTCCGCAAAGGCGACCTTGAATTCGCTGTAGCGCGGGTCGTCGTTCTGGAAGGAGCTATGATCGTTCGGCGCAGGCAGACCGTCGATAAAAATCAGCTTATCCATGGCTCTTTCCTCCGGCGCGTCCACGGTCAGCGTGTAGGTGAAGCGGGAATCCGTTCCCGGCAGGACGATGTAATTGGGCATTGCGTCACAGGCTGCGGTATTGCCGGGCTTTCCCTTTTCTGCCACGGATTTCCGGGAGCTTGTGACAAAGCCGTAGGCGGTGGTGACGGGCGCACTGTTGCGGACAGAGGGCATGCCATTTTTACCGAACACACCGTCCAGCACCGTCACGTTGCCCCTGTTGGTTGTGTTGTCCCAGGACTGAGCCATGGGGGTGAGGAAGCAGGTGTTGACAAATACTTTGTTCTCCAGGTTGTTATCCGAACGCTTCGTTTCCAGCGTCAGCACGCCCGTGCCGCCCGCCGGAATGCCCCAGTTGGCTTCCAGGAATCGAATAGAGAGTGTGTAATTTCCTGTTTCCGCATCCCGCGTCAGGCGGACGGCAATCTGTCTATCCCCATCGACCCGGATATTGACGGGGTCGCCGTTTACCGTTACGGGTTTCGTTTCTACATACGTTTTCACTTCTGCCGACAGACCGTCCGATGCTGTGCTGATAGAAAAAAGCACGCGGAGACCGTAGGAGGGTCCCAAAACAACTTTGCCATCAGATCTGGAAACAGTGTAGACCACGTCACCATCAAACCGGTACGGAGCCTGCATCGTATCCGTCAATACGTAGTCCGTGATGGGGGACTTCCCGTCGTTGGCAGCGGTAACCGCCCAGCGGAGGGTGTCGGAAGGGTGCGCCGCAATGGGATTGTTTGTGACCACGCCCTTCTGAGATACGGCTGCGGTGAGCTTCTTGGTGATGCCCGGCTTGATCGTGCCGCGCTGCTGCTGCACCTGGGAATAGAGCCACTGCGTGTCGTTGGAAACGCCGCTCCTGCCGGAGGCGGCCGCCTGCGCGTTGTCAATGATCTCGCAGGAGCCGTCGTTTCCCTGCCATGCAGGGGGACCCAGCCGTGTTGTGAAGGCCGTCCCTTCGCTGATCTCTACGCCGCCGCCTGTGTAGTCGAAGTACGGCATGGCGATGGAGTTGACCGCCACATCCGGCGTCTGCGCATACCCGTTGGTGCGGCAGAGATAGCCGAAGCTGATGCCTTCGCCCGGGTTCAGATAATATTTCCTCCGCTCTGCATCGTATCGGACGCTGGTATCTGTTTCTTCTTCACGGTCAATGCGGAAGGTGATACGACTGCGGAAAACATCCGCTTTGACCCGGCCGGATTTCCATTCCACCCTAGGCGAGGAACCATTCTCTTCTGTGCAGAGGTAATTGGGATTGTCGGAAAGCACACCGAAAAACGCTTCCGACGTTGTATCGTCCGGCGGATTGGGATCATCCGGAGCATAGTGATAATCGTCGCCATAGACCATTCTGCCGAAGGTGAAGCCCTCGGGAAGGATATCCTGCATGTCGCCGATATACAGGCGTGTGCTGCCGCCGTTGTAGAGCACAGCGTAGTAGAGCACCGTTTGCAGCGCGGCACTGTCGTTTTCATAGTAAAACAGCGAATCGGCTGCGGTAGGACGAACTGGATCGGCGGAAGAGTAGCTGCGGCTATAGCTCTGCACCGACGCGACCCCCTTCTGGAGAATTGCCCCAGCGGCTATCTTCAGGTCATGTCTCACGCTGCTTGGTATGCCGTCCACATAGAATGTGTTGACAAGCTCTGTGAAACTATATTTGGCGGCATATTCCTGCCACGCATCGCCCTTGGGGAACGTCAGTCGGACATAGATGTAGAGCGGCGCGTCTGAGGTGAAGGAAACAGAGAAGTTATCGTCCCATAGGATCTCCCGCTGGTTTTCTGTGCCGGTGTCCTGAATTCTCCAGCTGTCCCCGTTCTGAATCTTCGTCTGATTTTGATAGCCGACGATCCACACGTCGCCGGGCTGTGCCTCTGCCGCGTTCCCGGTAACCTTCTTCCACTGGAAGTTCAGCCCCGGCGGGAGCGGATTTTGTTCATCTGCGCCTCCTGTATGTCCTGAATTGAGAATCCCTTTCAGCTCCAGCGGGAGGGAGTCCCGGAGCTGGCTGCCGGTGATCGTGACGGTGCGAGGCTCTTCCCCCGCCTCCGGGGCAATGGCCTTGAGCCGGAACCGGTAGTAGACCGTCTGCCCTTCGACGATGGGGCAGTAGTCCTCGCCGTCGACCTTCGCATCGTTCCCGGCGGAAATATCGCTCTCCGGAACGATTTTCTTGTCAAATTCCAGCAGGGTGCCCTTGATCCCAAGGAGGGACACATAGAGCCGATGCGTCTCGTGGTCGCCCAGCCAGCTTTCATTGTCGAGGGAATAGGACAAATCCTTGATGTTCAGCTCCATGGGGCAGACAAGCGCCTTGTAGGAAACGTTCCCGGTCTGATAGCCGCCGTAATTTGCGAAATACCACTTGATGAGCGTGTCCCGGCCGGAGGCGCTTTCCGTCACGGTGACGGAATCGGCATACTGATCGCCAAGCCAAACGCCCGAATAGACTCCGCCGCGGCTGAGCTTGTAATACGCCGTGCCGTCCTCAGCCCTGTAGGTTTCGCAGTCCTTTGCCCAGGGTGCGCTGCTGTTTTTTTCCTGTTCCGCCAGCAGCACCTGGGCGCCGGACATACGGTCGGTCAGCGGCAGAATATCGTATTCAGCCGAGCCAAGATGCCGCGCGGAAAGACTGTACTCCACCGTTTCGCCATCCCCGGGGACGTTCTTCTCCGTCATGTGGCTGAAGTTTGCCAGCCTGGCGCTTTTGTCGAGATAGAATTCACGGGAGAGACCACCGGAGTGAGCAGTGCCATCCGCCAATGGTCGACCGTCCGGGCCCTCGTCGCCATGGGCATAGGCACGATTATTGCCAACAGTACCCTCTTCGTTCGGATAGAAGCCGGGTACATCTCTTTCCAGCCGCATAAAGGTATCCATGAGACTCGCCGAAAACTCGATCGCGATTTCTGCTCCTCCGTAAATCGGAACAGGCTTTCCCGCGTCATCCCGCAGATCCCAGACGATCGTACTGCGGGTATACCCGGTCACAACGTAGCCAAGCTGATCCAGCACGGACTGGATCCCATTCGCTGTAGCGGCGCATGTTTGGATTTCTTCGTTGCCGTCCGCCTTTTTGACCGTCAGCACCAAGTGCGTATGCTCTTTGTTCCAGCGGATGTCGATGGAGCCGGTGTGATCCTCCCGGTGCTGTGTACCGGTGCTGCACCCGGAATATTTGGTGGCGCTGACCACACTTGTATTGCGGGCGGCGGTGGCGGCGGAGGTTGTGCCGTCCGCGCAGGTGACCGTCCGCGACGGGTTCGCCGGACAGAAGGTCGCTCCGGCGATGGAGACGCTTGCGTCCTTGCCGTATTCCCCGTCATTGAACAATGCGGCCAGATTCCCTGCGCTGAGGTACATGTGCTCCGGCAGAGGATCGTCCACATAGCAGAGCTTCTCATAGGGCAGCGTCCCTTCGTTCTTCAGCTTGATCTGATAGCGTATTCCTTCGCCAAAATATCCGATTTTTTTGGATAGTATGCTTTTTTTCATCGTCAGCTCTGCTTTTCCGGCGGTGCGCTCTGCTACGCAGTCGGCGTCCACGGCTTGATCCCCGCTCCAGCTGTAGTGGAAGGTGTATTCCACGTTGTTGGTAAATCTGTAAGGCTCTGTGGACTTCAGCTGGTCAATGAGCAGGATGCCTTTGTCGAAGGAAATGTTCCGGTTAAGATCCGTGATTTCCTTGTTGATTATCGGCCTGCCCCAAGAATCATTGTTGGGTGACGTCCATGTGATTGACAGCGTTCGATTGTCCTCCGACAGGGAAAGTGCAGTCGTGTTTTTGTCGCTGCCGAAGGGAAAGCCACCGATTACTATCCCGGTGCCAGTGCTATCGCTTACTTTCATTTTTCCTTTCTGCCAGACATATGTCGTGTCATATGTCTTGTTCTTCACCGCGTCAATGAAGTTTTGGGCAAAGCGGACGCCCTCCGGCAGGGTGAAAGTATCTACGCAGGTAACGGAAGTCACGTGATCCTTGCCCACGCCCTCCAATGTCTGCGCAGTGTCCCGGGCAGCGTGAATATAATACTTCAAATCCTGAATGGTATAGCCGCCCTTGCCGTCGCTGACGATTCTGCCATCCGAGTCGTTACACTTCTTATTCAGATTGAACGTATTCGGCTTCGTCGTCCAGGTAATGGTCTGGGTATTCGTCCCATCCTCGGGTTTCGGCGGGATGCCGGGCTTGCCGTTCGTGCCGGTCTTGTCCAGTTCCTCCTTTTCCCCCTGCGTCAGCACGACGCCCCAAACGGTGTTCGTGCCGCCTGCGGAGGTGGGGCTGGGGTAGTCGCTGGGCAAATTGAGGGAAATGGTATCGCCCTGCAGAGGACGCTGAATCTCAAGGCAATAGGTATAGTGGTCGGCATCCGCTCCGTTGATGCGGGTAACCGTGTATTGGTACGCATGTTCACTGCCCGTCGCCTTGACGGTATAGGTGCCTTCCTGCTGGGAAGGTGTGCCGTCTGCGCTTTCAGGATGCCCCGTACCGGGGTTCGTCTTGTCAAACTGCATATAGAGCCGGATGACGGTGCCGTCGTCCGCCTCGATCTGGGCGCTCTCCGGGTTGGAGATGCTGAGCGTCGTTGTGGCGGCCTGTCCGGTATAGAAGGTCATGCTACCGTCGCTGCTGGGGCCTGTTTTTACGGTAATCTCCGGGCGGACATCGCCGCCGGACCGGGCAGCGGGCGCTTTCTTCGGCGCATCGGTGGGAAGAACGCCATATCCAAGCGCCGTATCCAGAGACATCTCTGCGACCGCGCCGTCTACATCGCCCACGGCAGCGGCATCCTCCTCCAGCACGATACCCGCATGGTCGGCAGCGCCGTCCGCGTCCAGATCCAGGAACGCCACGTCGCCGGGCTTGGGGCTGTAGCCGCCGGACGGCTGATAACGCTCCATTGCCTGAAGCTCTGCCATCCAGCTTTCACAGCTGTCTCCCCGGGGAAAGGCGGTCTCCGGCACATTCGCGTAGTGCAGGCAGAAGGAAGCGAACAAGGCTCTCCAATCGGCGGCATACGGCTGACCGTGCCATGCGCCGTAGCGGGTGTAGCCGTGTACTGTCTCACCGTCCGCACCCACCAGATAGTTGACGGTGCTCTCGGCATAGCCCAGCTGGCTCCGCGCCACGGCGGCAAGGTCCTTTGCCGCGTCTCCGGTACCGGCCGGAAGACCCTGCTCCCATTCCTCCGGGGTCTCCACGGCGTCGGGATCGGAATAGCACTGCAGGGAATGCGCATGCTCTTCCTTCTGGCAGATCAGCGTCTTCTCGTAGCAGGCGTCCGTGTGGACATGGCCTTCCGTAACCGTATCCGTGGGTTCCGTACAGACCAGAACAGGCGCCTCCTGATAGCACGCCTCCGTGTGCGTGTGCCCCTCGGATTCCTCCTGCCCACAGACCGGCTCTCCGCCCTCATCGTAGCAGTGTTCGTCATGCGTATGACCGGCGGATTCTTTCCGGCCGCAGGACAGAATCTGCTGTACCTCGTAGCATTCGTCTGCGTGGGTATGGGCAGACGTCCCCGCTGCCGCAGCCCGTTCCTCCAAACCGCAAATCAGCGCTTTTTCATAGCACTCATCGGAATGGCAATGGGCCTCCTTCCCGCAAAAAGTACCACCCGTCAGGGTGAGCGCCGGAAGAACCAGCGCGTAGGTCGTGCAGAACACGACGATGCAGGCCAGCACCGTCACGACCCGTCTCCAATGTCTTTCATGCAGATGTTCTTGTATGTACCTCTGCACCCGTTGGGATAAACTGCTTTGCATAACTACTTCCTCCTGTCAATACTTCCTGACGGCGTTGCCCGTTCTGAGGATAGAAATCACAATAGCGTAAAATGCCCTTCCGGCAATCCGTTCGGCTGCCATGCAGCCGGCCGCGTTCCCCGTAAGATAAGGCTCATCCGGCTCATTTCCATTGTTGGAAACGTTTCCGTTTTCGCCGATGCCGAACCAATCCCACGAAGCGGAGATGAACCTACTGTTCAAACGCTGGTTTCCGTGATAAAAAGCGACGATACCCCCCGGCTGGAAGTCGCACGTCCTGACAGATACCGGGATCTGCCCGTCTGCGGCTTTCTTCTGCTTTTGCGGCTCATAGATGGTATCGATCGGCTCCATACGGCTGAGCCGCCTTAATTTCTTGCCTGTCATTCTTCTCGCCCCGACCTTCCGGCAAACTGTTTGCTATGCAAAAGCATGGCGAAAATAAGGGAACCTTTGATTAAATCGGCAAGGGCTGTGAATGAGGGATCCCCTTGTCCTCATGACAGAATGCCGCGCTGAGCAGCGCATCCTTGCTGTTGCAGCATTTTATATCGTTCAGTCCGGCTTTGGCTGCAACTGCCTTGGCCGTGGCTCTGACCGGACCGTCCCACGCAATGACCCGGACGGCACTTTCCGAAAACGTCTTCTTCCTGTTTTGCTGATCCAAATCGTTACCCTCCGCCGGAAAAAGTAATCACTTATGCGAACTCCAATAAAATGGCAAACTGTCAACCATTACAGATTGGCCAATTTGCCGAAGTGACTATGTATTTTTATCATAGCGTTCATCCGTCTATGAACGTTTATGCGTTTACTGCTTCCATATAAAAAATATCACACTACGGGAGAAAATGCAGTAGGAATTTAGGGTCTATCTGAAAACCGGGAATATAACCAACAACGAGGGAGGCAGCGCCTCCCTCGTTGTGTCTTTGAAAAGCCCCTGCTTTCATTTGATGAAAGCAGGGGCTTTTTACCGTTATGTAGACTCCCGTTCCAGGATGCACGGGGAGGTGCAGTAGGATTGGGTTTGTAAATTGGGCTTTCGTATCCGCTGCAGCACAAAACGGGCGGCGTTGACGCCCATGTCGTGCATGTCCACCTCCACGGCCGTGATGGCCGGGTCTGTCAGCATGGAAAAGGGGTAGTTGTCAAAGGTGAGCAGCGCGATATCCTGCGGTACCTTCAGACCTATCCGGCGGATGTATTGCAGGCAGTGCAGAGCAAGATGGTTATTGCTGCAAAGCAGCACCTCCGGACGGGGGCGGCGCATCAGCAGACCGTACAGCGCCTCGTCGTCCAGCGCGTAGGGCGATTCATTGCAGACGACCTCAACGCTCAGCTCTTCCTCAGACATGACCTGATTGATTCCTCGCAGGCGGCTCTGGGACAGGGCGTCGTTTTCCTGTCCCGTGATAAAGGCCATTCTCCGGTAGCCCTTGTCCAGCAGATAATTCGCGGCGATCTGTCCCGCCTGCTCGTGATTGACGTCGATCCAGCAGATGCTGCACCGGAATCCCGGCTTTCCGATGACCAGATAGGGGAAATCCACCCGGGAAAGGATCGCGGCCAGCTCTGGGCTTAAAACGAAAGCATGAATGATGAGCGCGTCCGCCTGCCGCTGCTGGATGATGTCCCGGATGTAAAGGGGCGCCGCCTGTTTCGTCAGCGGCTTCAGCGTCAGGGAATAGTCCTTGCCGTCCAGATACGTGGCAATGCCGGAAATGATCTCGAACATATGGGGATTTTCAAAGGCAATGTTCTGGTAGAAATCCGTGATGAACAGCACCGTGCCGCTTGCCTGCCGGGCAAAATTCTTGGCTCGTGCGTTGGGGCGGTAGCCGAGACGGTCCGCGATTTCCCGTATCGCCGCCTTGGTCTGGTCGGGGATGGTGTAGCTGTCGTTCAGCGCCTTGGAAACCGTGGCTATGGATACCCCCGCCTCCTTTGCCACGTCATAAATCGTCACCGCCATGAATCCGTTCCTCCCGTACTTCATACTCCCATGCACCGATTATGGCATGATTGCCGCCTTTTTTCAAGAGCAATCTGCCCCGCTGCGGTGCGGGAATGGGTGCGTCGCCAAGATTCATGGTGACCGTAATTCTTGTGTTCTCCCAATTCCGGCTGTAGCTGTAGGTCTTCCCTGCCGCGAAATTTGTCACGAAATCGCCGTACCGCAGGGCGGGGTGCGCCTTGCGCAGGGAGATCAGGCGGCGGTAGATATCCTCCAGCGGGTGAGATTTTCCCCACGCCATCGCCTGGCGGTACTCGCTTTCGCTCAGGCCGCAAAGCCCCTTTTCGTCCCCGTAAAACACGCAGGGCATACCGGGGAAGGTCATTTGCAGCAGCACCGACAGCTCCATTTTGTCGACATTTTCCCCGCACAGAGACAGATACCGGCTGACGTCATGGCTGTCCAGCAGATTCAGCTGGGCAAACAGGGCGTTTTCCCGATAGCGCAGCAAAAGGGTGGAAACATTGGTATCGAAGGTTTCCGCATCCACCGTTTCCTCCGCGAAAAATCTGCGGCAATACCGGCGGAAATCGTAATTCATCGCGGAATCCATCATATCCCCGTTCAGATAATGGGCGGCGTTTTCCCAGACCTCCCCGACGATGACGGCATCCGGCTTTGCCGCCTTTACCGCGGTACGGAACGCGCGGAGGAAGCCGTCGTCCAGCTCGTTTGCCACATCCAGCCGCCAGCCGTCGATGTCAAACTCCCGTATCCAGTAGACGCCGACGTCGCAGAAATACTGCCTTAAATACGGGTCGGCGGTGTTTGTTTTCGGCATATCGGCGACATAGGAGAAGCAGGTGTATTCCGGAAGCTCGCCGGGAGCGGGAAGCTTTGGTTTTTCCGGGAGCCGGTAGAAGCAGGAATAGTAGTTTGACGCCATACCGTTCCGCAGAACATCCTGAAACAGAAAATGGCGGCTGCTGATATGGTTGAATACGCCGTCCAGCAGAACCCGGATACCAAGGGAATGGGCTTTCTCCACCAGCGCGCGGACATCCTCTTTGCTCCCCATATGTGGGTCTACCTGGTAGTAATCGAGGGTGTCATACCGGTGGTAAGATTCCGCCGCAAAAATCGGATTCAGATAAATGCAGTTGAACCCCATGGATGCGATATAATCCAGATTCTCCGCAATGCCCCGGATGGTGCCGCCCAAACCGGTTTTCCCATCGGAGCCGCCGGAAAGCGTCCGGAACCCGTCGGCGAAGCTGTCCGGGAAAATGTTGTAGACAACGGTGTCCTTCGTCCATTCCGGGACGGAAAGCCGGTCAGCGCGATGGTTGAAGGGAAGCTGGAAGAAATCGGCCCGGGTGGGCGTCCCGGCCATTTCGTAGCAGTCGCCGTAATAGCAGAGCGTCTCCGCCCCGTCCGACAGTTCAAAATAGTAGGCGATACGTTCAAGCTTTGTTTCCAGACGAACCTCGTACCAGTCAAAATACCGGTCTTCCCGGATTTTTTTCATGGGCAGGCAGGCAAAATCCAGCTCCGGCGTCATGGCGGCGCGGTCGGCGTAAAAGAAGCGGCAGCTCTGCGCCTCGCCCTTTCCGGTTCGCAGGCGGAAAACATAGTGGGTAGCGTCCGTGGCAAACGCGAATTCGCTCAATGGTCTATGGTAAATTGTTGCGGGATTCATACATTATCCTTTCACCGAGCCGCCGACGACGCCGGCAACGTAGTATTTCTGCATTCGAATAAAGAGCAGCACCACAGGGATCGCCACGATCACCGCACCGGCGCAGAAGACGGTGTAGTATTCGTAGATATTCGTCTTATCCACCATGGTGTACAGGCCCTTTGCGACCGTAAAGTTGTTGTAATTGTCCTTCATGATGACCGACACGAAGATATAGTCCACGATGGGGTTAATGAAGGCATTGATGGCCGTGGTCGCGATCACCGGCTTGGCGTTGGGCAGGATGATCTTCCAGAAGATCGTGCTGTTGGTAGCACCGTCCAGGATGGCAGCCTCGTCCAGAGATTTGGGGATGGTGTCAAAATACCCCTTGGCGATGTAGTAGTTCAGCGCCGCGCCGCCGGAATACACCAGAATCAGCGCCAGCAGCGTCTGATCCAGACTCACCGCTTTCATAAAATGGTAAATGGCGATGATGCTCATAAAGCCGGGGAACATTCCCAGCACCAGCGACGCATTCATCAGGAATTTGCGGCTGGGGAAGCGAAGCCGGGAGTACACATAGGCGACCATCAGCACCAGAATCGTGGTGATGGCGCAGCTGCACCCGGCAACCAGCATCGTATTGCCGAACCAGCGGGGAAAATCAAACAGCCTTCTGTCCGTAAACAGCCGGACGTAATTGCCGAGGGTGAAGCTTTTCGGCCAGAGATAGGAGGTATACGCCCCCTGCTCCGCCCGGAAGGAGGACACGACCAGCCAGAAAACCGGCACCAGCCAGAGCATTGCCAGAACCGCGATCACCACATTCAGCGCCACCGAGGAAACGAGCTTGCGTCTGCGCATATTGTTCATTGAAACTGATCCTCCTTCTTCACGGCGCCTGTCCGGTTATACACCAGCAGGGAGCAGCTGCCCACCAGCATAAAAATGAAAATGCCGATGGTGGATGCCAGAGAGTAGTCATTCCGGTTCACGGTCAGCTTATACAGCCATGTGACCAGCAGATCGGTCTTTCCCGCCTGATAGTAGTCCAGGGAGAAGGGGCCGCCGGCGGTGAGCAGGTAGATGACGTTGAAGTTGTTGAAATTCGTCACAAAGGTGGTGATCGTCGCGGGGGCCGTCACGAAGAGCATATAGGGCAGCGTGATGGAAACAAATCTTCTGACCGGCCCCGCGCCGTCCATTTCCGCGCTTTCGTACAGCTCGGCGGGAATGTTCATCAGCACCCCGGAGAAGGTCATCATGGTGTAGGGAATGCCGATCCACATATTCACCACAACGACTACAATCCGCGCCAGCGTCGGATCCAGCAGGAAGGGCAGCGGCGCGCTGATCAGTCCCAGCTCCTGCAGCAGCACATTCACCGCTCCCGCAGGCTCCAGCGCCCGGGAAATGAGAAGCAGGCTCACAAACTGGGGAATGGCGATGGCAATGACGAAGCAGGTGCGCCATACCTGCCTGAGCTTCACCAGCTTGCTGTTGATGGCGACGGCCAGCAGCATACCGAGAATGTAATTCGTAAACGTGGCGAGAATCGCCCAGACAATCGTCCAGCCAAGCAGGCCGAAGAACGTATTGGTCTTGATCTCGTTGCCCAGAAAAATATCCGTCACGTTGGTCATGCCGACCCAGGTAAACAGATTTCCGGGGGGCTGGTGATCCGCGTCGAAATTGGTAAACGCAATGAGGATCATGAAAATGATGGGCAGCAGCGTAAACAGCACCAGCGTCAGCATGGGCATGGACAGCAGCGTGATATGGAAGCGCTCATGGGTCAGACTGTGCAGGTCGTCCCGGAAGCCCGCGATTTTCCGCCCCTCCCGCAGGTTCTCCTGGGCGTGCCAGGAATCCCGGATGTTCGCGTACCAGATGTACAGGAATACCGCAATCACCGCCAGCGACAGCACACTGTACAGAAGAATCAGCATGGAGTTGTCGCCGGGAAATCTCTGGTAGATCTGCAAATCCTCGTTCCAAACCTTCCGCTGGGTCTCCGTCCCCAGCGTGGAGAATTTACTCAGATATTGCAGGGCAAAATTCTTAAGAAAGCAGAGAAACCCGATCTGGGTCAAAAGATAGATCAGCCCGCGAACGTACTGCTTATAGCGGATGCAGCCGGTTCCCATGATAAAAAACGACAGCCGAGTCCAGAAGCTGCCCTTCGCGGCGGCGCAAAGAAGTATATTCCGTTTTGTGTTTTCTTGCATGGATATCCCTCCGTGAGCATGGGATGGCGAAAAAGGGGCTTTTTACAGCCCCTTTTTCGGAATGAACATGCGCTTATCCTGCCAGCGCCTGCTCCACAAGCCGATCCAGCATGGTTTGCAGATCGCCGGTGGAATGGGCTTCCAGCTCCGCGCCGAAGGCTTCGGCGGGCGTCCAGAAGCCGCCCAGAACCATCTGGGAAACGGCGAACGCACTCTGTGCGTTCAGAGCCTGAAGCGCCAGGTTGGAGGAGATGGTGTCGTCGGCCAGCGCGTTGATATTGGACGGGCCGTAGTTCAGCACGTTGTAGCGCTCGATCTGGGCTTTCTCGCCGGTCAGATACTCCGCCAGCTCCATGGCGTCCACGGGATAGGCGGTCTGGGAGTTGACGCCGTAGATCTTGCAGCCCAGGAAAGAGCCCATCTGAACCTGCTTGCCGTCACAGGTGAAGGTCGGCAGCTTGCAGCAGCCGTAGTTGTCGCCCAGCTTTTCCTGAATCGCGGAGGCAACCCAGGTGCCGGAAACGCCGCAGGCGATGGCATCGCCGATGCCGCCCGCCAGAACGGAGTCATCACCGGTCACAAACGCGGGGTCGTTGCAGAACGCCCGAATCGCTTCCGCGGCGGCAAGGCCGTTGGCGTTGTTGAAGTCGATGACCTGCTTGCCGTCCTCGATGGTCAGCGTGCAGCCGTTGCCCAGGAAGAAGGAGGCCAGATACCAGCCGTTGGAGACGTCCATATGTACCTTCTTGCCGGCGGCGTTGGCAGCAGCCAGAATGCCATCCAAAGTCTTCAGGTCATCCTCGGTGAACACGGACTTGTCGTAGTACAGGAAGTAGCCGTTGTCGGAGGTCATGGGGTAGCCGTACAGAGTCCCGTCATAGGTCGCCGCGTTGATGGAGCCGGGGGTGTTGGCGGCAATGATGGCGTCGGTATTCCGGGTCACCTCGTACAGGGCGTCGGCCTTGACCAGATCCACCAGCTGGTCGTCCGCAAACAGGAACACATCGGCGGCAGCGGCGGGGTCCTCCAGATAACGGGCCTTGCCGTCCACAGCGCCCACGGCGCCGTACTCGAAGGTGTATTCCTTCTCGGGATGCTCGGCGGCAAATTCGCTGCACAGCTTTTCCGTCAGCTCCAGCTCGCCCTGGTCTGCCCAGACCTTCAGCGCAACCTTTTCCTTCTCGGCGCTGACCGCGGCGGTTTCGGCCTGTGCCTTGGTATTCTCCGCGGCAGGGGAAGTGGTTTCAGCCGGAGTGCCGGAACAGGCTGCCAGCATACCGGCGGTCATCAATACTGCCATCAGCAGTGCAATGATTTTTTTCATAGTTCTCTGCTCCTTCATAATTATCTTACAAACGGATTTCTCCCTTTGCCGTTTTCATTATATAGACCGCACAAAAAATGGTCAACGAAAATATAGGAAAGCGTTTTCGCGCAGACGATGAATTGAGAGATACGAACACCTGTGATTTCTGTGAGGGGAACCCCTTGGAACTGCGGGAGGATGACTTTCAGAATGTTGGTGTACATCGCCACAGTAGCGGGGCGATGGGAGCCGTCCCGCACACAAAGGGGAATCCACACTTCATTGACAAAGGTATCAAATGTGTAAGCGGGGGAGGCACCCGCCACGGCTTTTTCTTCCTGTTCTTTGAGGTAGGCTTGCCGTACTTCATCCTCCCAGATAGCCGCCACCTTTTGGGCTTCCTTCCAAGCCTTTGCGGGTGTGAGTTCCGCAGGGGGATACCAAGTCGTACACTTGAAAATCTGCTTGCCATTGTCGTCCCGACCCACGCAAGCCTTGAATTTGAAGGAAACAATCTTCTTCCCTTTTAACTTTTCCTGAATGTAAGCCATTTTGACCGCCTTTCGACGGCACAAAGGGCAAAAACGGCTGATTCTGTTGACTTTTTCGTTGACCCAGCAAAACAGAAAAACGAAAAAAGTTAGAAAAAAGCACCGATTCAAGGTAGAATCGGTGCTTTTTTGGTGGAGATAAGCGGGATCGAACCGCTGACCTCTTGAATGCCATTCAAGCGCTCTCCCAGCTGAGCTATACCCCCATATTTGGTTCGCTGTTCGGACAGCTTCTGTATTATAGCATACCTGCGGAATTTGTCAATAGCTTTTTTTCATTTTTCCAACGTCCATTTTTTGCGGTTTTCCGCTTTCGTGGCTGGACAAATGCTTTCCCGTGTGCTATCCTATATACAACGATCCTGACAGTAAGCTTTCGGGCTGCCTGAAAGGTGCGAATATGGTGTTTGACCGCGGAAATCTCCGGGGCCTACTGCTGTTGCCGTACCGTCAGGGTGCGGCAATTTTTGTTGGGGGTGTTTTATGTGGAAACCAGACTCGCGGTGATGAGCATTATCGTGGAAAACGGGGAAATGGTGGAAAGGCTCAATGCGCTGCTCCACGAGTATGGGGAATTTATCATCGGCCGAATGGGCATCCCCTACCGCAAACGGGGCGTCAGTGTTATCGCCATTGCTATGGACGCGCCCCAGAATACCATTGCCGCCCTGTCCGGCAAAATTGGGAGTCTGGTCGGCGTCAGCGTCAAAACCGCTTACTCCGGCGTGATCTCCAAAGAATAACAAGGGAAAGAGGTATCTACCATGAACAAAAAAGTACGTTGGATCACCGAAACCGCCGTTATGCTGGCGCTTCTCGTCGCGTTGCAGGCGCTGACCAAGGGCTTTGGCCAGTTCGTCACCGGCTCCTGCGTCAACGCCGTGCTGGCCGTTACCGTTCTGACCGCCGGATTGGGCAGCGGCATCGTCGTGGCTGTGCTCTCCCCGGTGCTTGCCTATCTGCTGGGCATCGCCCCGCAGATTCTCGTCCTCCCCGCCATCATGGTGGGCAATACCGTGTTCGTGGTTCTGCTGCGGCTGATTGCCGGTACGGACAGCAAGAAGACGTTTCAGCAGATTGCCGCGTGGCTCATTGCCGCTCTGGCGAAGTTTGCCGCGCTGTACCTGATCGTGGTGAAGATCGTCTGCGGCGTGATGGCGCCGTCTCTGCTGGCGGCCGGCACGCTGAAAGAGCCGATGCTGAAAGCCCTCCCCGCCACCTTCAGCTGGCCGCAGCTCGTCACCGCCCTCATCGGCGGTGGCATAGCGCTGCTCATCGTCCCGGCGCTTCGCAAGGCGCTGCATCGGTAAAAGCGCAAAGTTCAAGCGCGGACACGATCTGTGTCCGCGCTTTCCTCATTCCTCTAACAGGCACACCGCATGGCAGGCCATGCCTTCGCCGGTGCCGGTGAAGCCCAGCTTTTCCTCCGTGGTGGCCTTCACGTTTACCCGGGACGGGGCAATTCCCACCGCAAGGGCAATGTTTTCCTCCATCTGCGGGATGAAATCCTTTAGCTTCGGCCGCTGAGCGATCATGGTCACGTCGATGTTGCTCACCCGATAGCCTGCCGCAGCGACCTTTTCCGCCACATTTTTCAGAAGCCGCAGGGAATCCGCGCCCTTATATTTGGGGTCGGTGTCCGGGAAGTGGCGTCCAATGTCTCCCAGACCCGCCGCGCCCAGCAGGGCGTCGGAGACGGCGTGGAGCAGTACGTCGGCGTCGGAGTGGCCGTCCAGACCCTTTTCGTAGTCGATCTTCACGCCGCCCAGTATCAAATCCCGGCCTTCCACCAGCCGGTGTACGTCATAGCCATGCCCGATCCTCATTTGGTTTCCTCCAGCAGAAGCTCTGCGATCCTCAAATCCAGGGGAGTAGTGACTTTCAGATTCCGCTCGTCGCCCTCCACGATCTTCACGGAGAAACCGATTCGCTCTACCGCGGAGCAGTCGTCCGTGACGTTGGCATTGTCCGCTTTCGCCTTTGCCAACGCGCCCCGGAGCAGGTCAAAGTCGAATACCTGTGGGGTCTGCACGGCGTACAGTGACGCCCGGTCGGGGGTGGATTTCACGATTCTCCCCTCGACCACCTTGACGGTGTCCTTCACGGGAATTGCCGGAGCGGCGGCGCCGTAGGTGTTGGCCGCCCGAACCACCCGGTCGATCAGCTGCCAGGAGGCCAGCGGTCTTGCCCCGTCGTGGACGGCGGCCAGTTTGACCTTATCCGAAAGGGCGTTCAGACCCAGATTCACCGACTCCTGGCGGGTCTTCCCCCCTGCGACCACGGCGGTGACCTTGTCCATGTTCTTGCAAAGCCCCGTAATGGGCAGGATCAGGTCTTCCCGGGTGACGACGACGATCTCCGAAATGGCATCGCAGTCCTGGAACGCCCGCACCGTCCGGGCGATCATGGGCTCACCGCCCAGCTGCGCCATGACCTTGTCGATTCCTCCCATCCGGGAGGCCGTACCTGCGGCCACGATCACCGCGCCGCAGTATTGCAGCTTCAGCAGCTTCCGCGCCGGGCGGGTTACCTTGGTAATATCCACGCTTACAGCTCCTTTACGAGTTTTTTGAAGAACGCGCCCCGTACCATGAAGTTTTTGAACTGGTCAAAGGCGGCGCTGGCGGGACTCATCAGCACCACGTCTCCCAGCTTCGCGGCGGCGGCCGCCGCCCGGACAGCCGGTTCAAAGCTGCCGCAGTCCACGATTTCCAGCGTGTTCGGGTCGTATTCCGGGCAGCGTTCCACCGCGTCCCGAATCTTTTGGCCGGTGGCGCCGCCGAGGAACAGCTTCTTCACGTGGGCGCAGATCTCCGGCCCCAGCACGTCGTAAGGGATGTGCTTGTCATAGCCGCCGGCAATCAGGATCACCTTTTCCGGGAAGCTGCGCAGACCCGCGATGGTGCGGCTGGGGCTGGAAGCGATGGAATCGTTATAGAATCGCACGCCGTCCTTCACCCGCACCAGCTCAATGCGATGCTCCACGCCGCCGAAGGTTTTTGCCACATGGCGGACGGTTTCGTCGGACACCAATCCCTCCACTACGGCGATGGCGGCCATATAATTCTCTATGTTGTGGACGCCGGGAATGAGAATGTCCTTGACAGGAAGAACTTTTCTCCCGTCCCGGCAAATGACGCCGTCTTCGATGCAGACGTAGGCCATACCCTTACGGGAGAAGAACCGGGTGGTGCCGTTGCCCCGGAAAGCGGCGGTGATATCATTGTCGGCGTTCAGTACCAGAAGGCCGTCCTTGCCCTGATAACGGAAAATGTTCTTCTTGGCATCCACATACTCCTGCATGTCCTTGTGGATGTCCAGATGGTTGGGCGCAAGGTTGGTGACCACCGCCCGCTGGGGACTGCGCTTCATGTCCATGAGCTGGAAGGAGCTAAGCTCCACTACGGCGAGATCCGTTTCCTTCATCTGCCGGGTAAGGGGGAGCAGGGGCGTGCCGATGTTGCCCCCCAGCCAGACGGTTTTCCCCTCCGTCTTCAGCATTTCCGAAATCAAGGTGGTGGTGGTCGTCTTGCCGTCGGAGCCGGTGACGCCGATGATGGGACAGGGGCAGACCTCGAAGAATGCTTCCATCTCGGAGGTCACCTCCGCGCCCCGGCTGCGCAGGGCTTCGATGGCGGGATTGTTGGGGTGCATTCCCGGGGTGCGGAACAGGATATCCGCCGCCACGCCGTCTAAGTAGTCATCGCCCACGTGGAGCTTGCAGCCCAAATTTTCCAGCTTCAGAACCTCCGCGTCCAGCTTTTCCCGGGGCGTCCGGTCGCAGCCCACCACGTCACAGCCGTATTCCAGCAGAAGCCGAACCAATGGCCGGTTGCTGACGCCCAGCCCCAGCACCGCGATTTTCTTATTTTTTAGACCCATAAAGTATGTATCAAAGGCAGAATTCATTGGAGATTCCTCTTTCCCGGAAATTTTACGGTGAGATGCCCGCCTGCGGATGCGGGCACGCTTTTCCTTAGTATATCCCTTCCCAAAAGAATTTGCAAGACATTTGACAATTCCCTTTTCATGGGGTACAATATGGGGGCGACCGGGTCGGACAGCCGCGGACGCATGCCGAAAGGCAGCGGATGAGGAAAGTCCGGGCTCCATAAGGCAAGGATAACGGGTAACGCCCGCCGAGAGTGATCTCAGGACAAGTGCAACAGAGAGATACCGCGTCCCGCGTCCTCAGGATGCAGGCCGTAAGGGTGAAAAGGTGGGGTAAGAGCCCACCCGGCCTGTGGAAACACAGGTTTTACGATGTAAACTCTATCCGGAGCAACGCCGTGGAGGAACATATGGTCTGCCCGACCGTTCCGAGGAGGCGGCTTGACCCCGGGAGCAATCCCGGGGCTAGATAGATGGCTGTCAAGACAGAACCCGGCTTATAGACCCGCGTCGCCAAATGTGCCTCAGCTGGAAACTCAGCTGAGGCACATTTTCGTTATTTTTCCGCTTTGTCCGCATCGGTATCCTTCTTCTTGGGAAGGGTGTCCCAGTTGGCGCGGCCGGTGCGCTTTGCCATTGCCAGAAGCTCCTGCGCCAGAGCGTCGGTGACCTGCCCCGGCGTCAGACGCCAGCGCCAGTTAAAGCCGACGGTGCCGGGCTGGTTTATCCGGGCTTCGTTGCCCAGCCCCAGATGGTCCTGGACGGGAATGATGCAGTCCTTCGCCACTGCGGTCATGGCGAGGTTGATGAGAACCTTGTACATTTGGTCGTCCGGGGTAAAGTAGTCGCTCAGGTAGTTGCGAACCTGCATCTTTGCTTCGGCACTGAGCCCCGCGTACCAGCCGGCCAGGGTCTCGTTGTCATGGGTGCCGGTGTAGACCACGCAGTTGGAATTGTAATTGTGCGGCCAATAGTCGTTCGCGCCGCCTACGTCCGCCGGGTCGACGGCGAATTGCAGCACCTTCATATTGGGGTAGCCGCTGTCCCGCACCAGGGCGCGGACGCCGTCGGTCATAAGCCCCAGATCTTCCGCAACAACGCTGACGTTCCCCAAATGACGGCGGATGGAATGGAACAGCTCCATGCCGGGTCCCTTCTCCCAATGCCCGCCCCTGGCGGTCTTGGCGTCCGCGGGGATGGAGAAATATTCGTCAAAGCCCCGGAAATGGTCAATGCGCACCACGTCGTAGAGCTTGAAGCTGTACCACATGCGGCTGACCCACCAGGCAAAGTCCGTGGCGCGGTGGAAATTCCAGTTGTACAGGGGATTTCCCCAGACCTGACCGTCCTCGGCAAAGGCATCCGGCGGACAGCCCGCGATGGCGGTGGGGGCATTGTGTTCGTCCAGCTGGAACAGCTCGGGATGCGCCCAGACGTCCGCGCCGTCGGGGGATACGTAGATGGGGATGTCCCCCACGATCTGGATGTGCTTGGCGTTGGCGTAGGCCTTCAGGCGGCTCCACTGCTGGTTAAATTTGAACTGCATGTACTTCTGGAACTCTATGTCGAAGTACAGCTCCCGGTTGTAATGCTCCAGAGCAAAGCCCCAGTGCATCCGGATATCCTCCGGCCAGGCGCGGAAGGGCTGGTCGTGGAAGAAGGTTTTCAGCGCCATGAACAGAGCGTAGTCGTTCAGCCACCAGCCGTTGTCCCGGATGAAGTTCTGATAGTCCGCATCGGCGCTGATGCCGCTGCGCTCATAGGCCTTGTGCAGCAGGGCAAAGCGGTGCTCGTGGAGCTTGTCAAAGTCCACCTTGGCGGGGTTGCCGCCGAAGCTCACGCCGTCGCATTCCTCCCGGGTCAGCACCCCCTCCTCCACCAGCGCGTCCAGGCTGATGAGATAGGGATTCCCGGCGAAGGCGGAATAGGCCTGGTAGGGGGAATCGTCGGAGAGGCCGTAGCTGGTAGCCCCCAGAGGCAGAATCTGCCAGTAGCGCTGACCGGCCTTTTGCAGCCAGTCCACGAAATCATAGGCCGCCTGGTCAAAACAGCCGATGCCGTATTTGGACGGCAAGCTGGTAACAGGCAGCAGTACACCTGCGTATCTTTTCATTTCCTTTGGCTCCTTGCTTCAATATGTCCCTGAAACCCGCCGACCCTTCGGAGGAAGCCCCGGAAAATCAACGTTTTCGCTGAAATTATAATCCCTGTCCTGTGGAAAATCAACAATTTTTTGCAGGAAATTTTCTTTTTTCAAAAGGCGGCGGGAAGCATTGCATTCAACCCCAGGATGTGCTACAATGGCTCCGCTTTCCCCCAAAAAGTTGGGGGATGCTGTTTGCTTACATAGAAAGGTGAATTCCATGAAATCCAAAATCGCCCCCGGTACGTCGGAGCGGCTTCCCCGGCAAATTCTGCTTTTCAGCCTGCCGCTGATGGCCTCCAATGTGCTTCAGGTTCTGTTTAATATGGCGGATATCGCCGTCATCGGCCGGTTTGCCGGCTCGCTGTCCATGGCGGCCGTCGGCTCCACCGCCACCGCCGTAACGCTGTTTACCGGTATTCTCATCGGTGTCGGCGGCGGCATCAACGCCCTCGTCGCCCGGTATTACGGCGCCAGAGATCAGCAGGAGCTGCAAAGAACCGTCCATTCCTCGGCCATCCTCTGCCTGATCTGCGGCATTTTGCTGCTGATTTTCGGCTTCTTCGGCTCCCGGCCGCTGCTGCGGCTGCTGAACACCAAGCCGGAGCTGCTGGACAAGGCCACGCTATACATGCAGATTTACTTCTGCGGTATGCCCGCCCTCGCCCTGTATAACTTCGGAAACGCCGTGTACAGCGCCATCGGCAACACCAAAAAGCCGCTGTACTACCTTCTGTTTTCCGGCATCGTCAATGTGGTGCTGAATCTGGTGTTTGTCATTGTGTGCGATCTGGACGTGGCCGGTGTGGCCCTCGCCAGCATTATTTCCCAGTACCTCTCCGCCATTTTCCTCACGGCCGCGCTGTTCCGGAGCCGGGAAACCTACGGTCTTTCCCCAAAGCGATTACGCCTGCACCGGAAAAACTGTCGGGAGATTCTGACGCTGGGCATTCCCTCCGGTCTGCAAAACGCCATTTTCTACGTCGCCAATATGTTCATTCAAGCGGGCGTCAACAGCTTTGACACCGTTATGGTGGCAGGCAATTCCGCCGCCGCCAATGCCGACGGCCTGGTTTACGACGTCATGGCAGCCTTCTACACCGCGTGCAGCAGCTTCATCGGCCTGAACTACGGCGCCGGGCGGCGCCGGGAGATTCGGCGCAGCTACCTGATCTGCCTGGGGTATTCCTTCGGCGCTGGCGCCATTCTGGGCTTCTCTCTGGTGGCCTTCGGCCCGACGTTCCTGACGCTGTTCACCACCGACGCCGCCGTCATCGAGGCGGGCATGAAGCGGCTGACCATCATGGGCTTTTCCTACTGCGTCTCCGCTTTTATGGACAACGCCATCGCCGCCTGCCGGGGGCTGGGAAAGAGCCTGGTTCCCATGGTTATTGTGATTTCCGGCTCCTGTATTTTCCGGATCCTCTGGGTCATGACCGTGTTCGCCTGGTTTAAGACCATTGCGTCGCTGTATCTCGTCTATATTTTCTCCTGGACGATCACCGCCGCCTTTGAAAACTGGTACTTCTTCCGCTGCTATCGGAAGCTTTCTGTGTAGCGCCACTTATGCCTCCGTCCCGGTATGGGCTTGGATGGCCTGGGCGATCCGCGCCTTCACCAGCGCCGCCAGCTCCGTGGTCTTCAGATTGCCGTATTCCTCCCAGCAAATGGGCTTGAGATAGTGAATCTGGACGGTAACGGGCTTGCTGCCCTTCTGATCCAGCACCTTGAAGCTGTCCACCAGCGCCACGGGGACGATGGGACATTTGCTCTTAGTGGCGCAGCGGAAGCTGCCGCTGTGGAATTGCCCCATCTGGTTGCCGTTCCGGCTGCGGGTTCCCTCCGGGAAGATCAGATAATTCCGCCCCGCCTTTACCTCCCGGATGACGCTCTGAATCACCGTCAGGGACTGGCGCACATCCTCCCTGTCCATGGGAAAGGACCTGGTGCAGATGGCCACCTGATGGAGGAAGGGAATGTCGTACAGCTCCTTTTTCAGCACCGCGCCCACGGGGATGTCGCAGGTTGCCGCCACGGCGAGGACATCGAACATACCCTGATGGTTGGCGTAAAGCATGAAACCGCCCTCTTTGGGGATATTCTCCGTTCCCGATACCTGCAAATCGATGTTGCCGCCCCTTACCGCCCGCTTCAGGATGTACTGGATATGCCGGTACATTTCCTCCTCGGAATACTTTTCGGGGTGCTTTGCGTAACGGCAGAGCTTCTGCCACGCGCCGGGGACAATCGGGAAATTTTTCAGTACCATGGTGACGATGCGATTCATTTTGCCTGACCCCTTTCTGTAAATGGCTATTGGGGTATTCTATCACGGTTCCATTCAATATGCAAGACAGAAGCCGGGAACAGGGCTTTGCCCTGTTCCCGGCTCTTTTTTACTTCAGGATATTTTTAACCGACGAGACAAGCTCCGCCGCAGTCTCCCGCTTGACGGTGACGGTGGACACGCCGTCCAGCGTTACCAGGCAGGAGGTGGAATTGTAGGCGTAGAAGCTCAGGGTCACTTGGGAGAAGCTGTCCCGGTCTCTGAAAAAGCGGAAGGTGATTTCCGGCTCCCCCTCCGGGGTGATGCCGGTGGCGTAGCCGTTGGAGGTCATGCCCGACAGACTGTTCAGAACGGAGGCAAACGCCACATCCTGCCCGTCCAGCTTCCAGACCGTTTCCTCCGTGACGGTGCCTTCGTCGTCCGTCTTCTCTTCGGTGGTTCTCGTCAGCAGGTACTCTTCGCCGTCCACCGTGACGGCAACGCTCTGCACCGTATCCCAGTCCATCAGAATCACGTCGTCGGGCTGCAAATCGGCGTAGGTGGTGTAGCGCAGGGTATCGCTGAGGGTGGCGTCCCGCTGGTAAATCATCTTGGAATCGCTCAGGCGCACGTAGCACTCGCCGCCCTCCGAGGCGCTGATCTCCAGCGTATAGGCCGCCTTGCCCCCGTCCAGAACCGTCGCCGTCACCGCCGGGGCGTCCAGACCGTACCAGGACAGATCGGTTGCATTGTAGTCCACGCACTCGCTCAGGTTCAGGTTCGTCACCATGTCCAGAAGGGTCTGGGTCAGGTCGTTATCCAGCGCCTTGCCGTCCATGAACCAGACGTAATCGTCGGAATAGGCAAGGCCGCTATTCTCCTCGCGGGTGATTTCGTAGCCGCCGCCGGGAAGCGCCACCGTAAGGCCGGTGAGCTGAGTGACCTCCGGCAGGGTCTGGTGCTTCAGAACGTCATACAATCCGTATTGGAAATGCTCAATGATGTCGCTGTCCACCAGATAGACGTTTCCGTCGCCGTTGGAGAAGTAGCGCTGGCCGCCTACGGCGGTTTCCAGGCCGATGGAGAGGGTGTGGCTCTGGCCATCCTCCACCGTGATCACGCAGACGGGGATTTCCAGGCCGTACTGGTCTAGATTCTCCGGATTTTCAATGGTTTTGGTGGATTCCACATCCGTGAGGGCTTCCAGCATTTTGTCAAGGTAGGTTTCGTCCAAGGGAAATGCCGCGTCCTGGTCGCACACCCAGCCGTCCTCCCCGGCGGTGAAGGAGACCTTCTCGCTGTAGTCCCAGCCGAGATTCGTCACGGTTTCCGGATTCAGGGAAAATACCGTCCGGGTCTCGTCCTCCTGACCGGCGGCATTTTTGCTGATGGTTCCCACTATTGCGGTCGCGCCCACCAGCACCGCCAGAATGAGCAGCAGGAGCAGCAGCTTTTTTCCGTTTTTCATCTGCGCTTCCTCCTTATCCAGATGACGATTCCCAAGGTGATGACCGCCGCGGGAATCACACCCACCACCGCTATGGTGAGCAGCGATACCGTGGCGCTGTCCATGGTCAGCGTGTCGCTGCTCAGGGATTTCGCGTGGATGGACAGGCTGCTCTGTTCTGCCTGACACAGGTATCCCAGGGCGTTGAGGAAGAAGTCCTGATTGCCGCCGGAAACCTGGGTGTTGGTCTGGTCGTCCACCAGCGCCGCGGAGGATACCCAGACGATGTCGCCGGTGATGCCGTCGTCCACGGTGTCGCTGATGGCGACCGCCAGGGCAAAGGGGCCGTTTACGTCCCCCTCCTCCTTTTCGTAGGTGGTCAGGTCATACCCTGCCGCCTTGGCGAATGCGGAAGCGGATGTGGTGAGCAGCTTGGTGACGGACAGGGTGTCCCGCAGGTCATCCGCCACCGTCAACCCCTGAGCGATGGGCAGCAGCACCCGGTAGCCGCCCTCGGTCAGAGGCGTGGTAATGGCGTGGGACGCAATGTCCGGCAGCAGAAAATAGGGCGTGCCCCAGACGTAATGGCTCTGGTCGCTTTCCACCACGACGCCGTCCACGGTGGTAACGCCGTAATCCGCCATCAGCGCTTCCAGATTGGTAAGCTTCCCGTTTTTCGGCGGGTCGGTGATGAGAAACAGGTTGCCGCCGTTGCCCAGATATTCCAGGAGCTTACTCTGCTCGTCCAGGGAAATGTCGCTCTGGGGGGCGTTGATGAGAATGCAGTCCGCGCCGGCGGGGACGGATTCCAGCGTCAGCAGGGACAGCTCCGCCGTCTCGATATTCTGCTGCTTCACCGCCGAGGTAAAGCTGTCTCTCAGGCTGCTTTCCCCGTGGCCGGTGAGCAGGTACACCTTGGGGAGATTCTCGCTCACCACGTAGTCAATGGCGCTGGTCAGCTCGCTTTCTCCGCAGAAGCTCCAGCTTTCCGTGCCGTAGTAGTAATAGCTGGTGTAGTCCATCACGAAAATGTCGTTATAGTCCACGTACCGGTACCGCTCCCCGGCCTCCACGATCAGGCTGTTTTCCGTGAAGCTGTCGGTATACTGCTGGGTGAAGGTGGGAAACACGTCCGGGTCCTTCTTCACCACGCGGATTTTGTCGCTGAGGGACTGGTAGCGGCTCAGCAGGGATTCCAGGTAGCTTTCCTCCTGCCCGCTGCGGACGATCCAGTACACCGTCACCTCGTCCGTCAGGCCGCTCACCAGCTTCTCCGTCTGCTCAGACAATGTGAACAGCTGATTGGCCGTGGTGTCGAATTTGGTTACGCTTGCCGGGAGGGCGGCGGCGAACACGTTGACCATCACGGCAATGGCCAGCACAATGGCCGCCGCGGCCACGCTGTAGCCGCCGACCCGGAACGACCGGGTGGAGAAGGAATCCGCCACCCGCTTCCAGCTGAAATTGGGCTTTTTCATTCACTCCACCTCCGCTTTTCCAGGGACTGCACGCTTAAAAACAGGAAAAATCCCGTCACCGACAGGTAATACACAATGGCGGTCACGTCGAACACGCCGTTGACGATGGTATAAAACCGGGCAAACAGGCTCAGCTGGGAAATGATCTGAGGGAACAATCCCTCAAACCGGCTGGAATCCCAGAGATACGCCCCGATCAGCCCCGCTTCCAGCACTGCCGCCAGAATCAGGGACACAAAGCCGTTTTTCGTCATCAGATACACAATGCCGCAGGCGATCAACGCCGTCACCGCCAGCGCCGCCAGGGACGAATAGGCCGTGGCGGACGCAAACCCTGCCAGGTCGGACAGAAAATAGTTCACCAGCATCACCACGAAGCACAATCCCGCCGCCACGGCCTGACTTTCCGTCACGGAGGAAATGTACATGCCGATGGCCAGCAGCGCCATCCCTAAGAAGAAGAATCCCACAATAGCGCCGTAGGCCGCAGGCAGATACACATTGCCGTAGGCGGACAGCACCACCGGGTACAGGCAGATCACCGCCATAGGCGCGGCGAACACCACCAGCATGGCGGCGAATTTGCCCAGCACCACCTGGGTCATGGTCAGGGGCAGAGAATACAGCAGCTGGTCGGTCTTCTGCCGCCGCTCCTCCGCCAGCACCCGCATGGTCAGGATGGGAACAATGATCAGGAACACGAAGCTCATGCTCCCAAGCACATATTCAAAATGTACGGAGGCGGACTGCAAATTGTAGACCATGGTGTAAATGCCCGTGAACAGCAGCAAAAACGCGCCGAACACGTACCCCGTCACCCCCGTAAAATAGGACGAAAGCTCGTGCCGGAATACCGCTCTCATTTGGTTTCCTCCCCCTTTCCGGAATCGGTCAACTCCATGAAAATGTCCTCAAGGCTCGCCTTCCCGGCGGTCATGCGGAGAATCGCCTTGCCCGATCTGCTGAAGGCGAAGAAAATTTCCCGGCAAATTTCATGTTCCGCCGGCGTGTCAAGCTCCAGCGTCACGTCGCAGGCGCCATCCTGCCGGGCGTTTGCCGTCAAATTTACAATGTGGGAAACGCCGGAGAGAATGCCGGGGATTTCTTCCTCCGCCGCCTCCGCGGTCAGCTCCACGGTGCTTTTTCCCGCGAACAGCCGCTCCAGATTTTCCGGGGTGTCGCAGGCCACCAGTTTCCCCTTGGAGAGAATCAGGATGGTGGTGCAGACCTGCTGCACCTCCGAGAGAATGTGGCTGGAAAGAATGACGGTGCGCTCCTTGCCAAGCTGACGAATCAGCTCCCGTATCTCCGTGATCTGCCGGGGGTCAAGTCCCACGGTGGGTTCGTCCAGAATGATGACCTCCGGATCCCCCAGCACCGCCTGGGCAATGCCCACCCGCTGGCGGTAGCCCTTGGAGAGGTTCTTCATCAGCCGGTCGGCAACGTCCCATGTTCCGGTGACGGTCATGACCCTGTCCAGCTCCGCTGAAATGTTCTTTTCCGGGATACCCTTTGCCCGCGCCACGAAGCGCAGATATTCCCGGGGCGTTCTGTCCAGATACAGCGGCGGCTGCTCGGGAAGATAGCCGATAAGGCGCTTGGCCTGGGCGGCGTCCTGGAAGATATCATAGCCGCCGATAACCACCTCGCCGGAGGTGGCGGCAAGGCAGCCGGTCATAATGTTCATAGTCGTGGATTTTCCGGCGCCGTTCGGGCCTAGAAAGCCATAGATCTGCCCCTTCTCCACGGTGAAGGACAGGTCGGACACGGCGGTATGACTGCCGTAGCGCTTGGTCAGATGCTTTACTTCGATCAACGCGGTTCCTCCTTCTGTTGCTGGGCGATGCCCATACTCGCTTTCGATTATAGTACCGGAAGCTGAAAGGACTCTTAAAAAAATGTTACGCGTCTGTGAATAAACGCAGCCGGGACGGCAATGCCGTCCCGGCTAAAGCTTACGCTGCGGGCAGCTGGACAAAGAAGGTATTGACCCCGTCCGCGCTTTCTGCCCAGATTTTGCCGCCGTGTTTGGAGACAATGCTGTCCGCGATGGACAGACCCAGACCGTAGCTGTGGTTCATGCTTCTGGCCTTGTCCATGCGGTAAAACCGCTTGAAAATATTCTTCAAATCCTCCTTGGATATGGCGTCCCCGGCGCTTGCCACGGAAAGCAGGCAATGGCTCCCCTGCCGCCGCAGGATGACCCGCACCGTGGAATCGGGAGAAGCGTACTTGGCCGCGTTGTCCAGCAGAATGTCCGCCACCTGTTTCAGGTGCTGCTGGCTGCCCTTGACAAAGAGGTCTTCCTCCACGCTGCTTTCCAGGGTCAGACCCTTTTCAAAATACACCGGCTCGAAGGGGAGCAGGGCGTCGCTTACCAGCTCGCTGAAATTCAGCCGGGAAAAGACCAGATTCTGCCCGCCGTTGTCCGCCCGCGCCAGCTCCAGCAGACTTTCCACCAGCCCCCGCATCTGATGGGACATGGTCATGATGCTGTCCACGAACCGGCTGCGCGCCTGTTCGTCGTACTCCGGCTCCTGCAAAAGCTCCGCGTTGGTCAGAATCACCGTCAGGGGCGTTTTCAGCTCGTGGGAAGCGTCCGCCACGAACTGGCGCTGCTGGTTCCATGCCGTCTCCACCGGCTTCACCGCCCATTTTGCCAGCAGGAAGGACAGCCCCAGAAACACGGCGAAGCCCAGTACGCCGATGCCGATGCAGGTATTCGTCAGGCTGCGCATGGTGGCAAGCTCGCTGGACATGTCCACAAAGACGATTGTCTGCCCGAAGGGCGTGGTGCGCTTCTGAAAGCGCAGGCTGTAGTCCTTCAGGATGCCGGTATCCTCGCCGGAATTCAGCGCCAGGGTGATGATCTGCTGAATGGCCGCCGTGTCCGTCAGGTCATAGTAGCCGCCAAAGCTGGCAGACAGCTCGCCCAGGGTGTTGACGCTTACATAGAAATAGGGAAGCTGCGCCTGTCTGGGAAATTCCCCGGGGCGGCCGGGGGCGGCGCGATCCGCCATAACGCTCTGCATCACCCGGATGCTCTGCTGCTCTAAATTATCATGGGTAAAATGGAGCAGCATCCCGAGGATCGCCAGCAGCATGACGGTGACGACGGCCATGTTGATGCAGATGAACTTGACTCTCAGCCGGCGAATCATTCTTCCGCCACCTCCAAACGGTATCCCAAGCGACGGACGGCCTCAATGCGCACATTGGAATTGATGGCGCTGAGCTTCTTTCTCAGGAAGCCCACGTAGACCTCCACGTGGTTCTCCACGGCGTTGGAATCGTAGCCCCAGACCCGGGCGAGGATCATTTCCTTCGACAGTATCCGATCCTGCGCCTGAAGCAGAAACCGCATCACGTCAAATTCCCGGGCGGACAGACGCACGCTTTTCCCGCCGCAGACTAGGGTGCAGGTGTCCAGGTCGAGAGAGGTATTGCCGAACACCAGCTCGTCCACCTGCTTGCCCTGACGGCGCAGAAGGGCGTTGATGCAGGCCAGCAGCTCCCGGGTGTCGAAGGGCTTGGTCAGATAATAGTCCGCGCCGGAATTCAGGCCGTATATCCGGTCTTCCACGGCGGACTTTGCCGTCAGCATGAGGATGGACGTGGTGCAGCGCTTGGCGCGCACCTCCCGGGCGACCTGATAGCCGTCCATCTTGGGCATCATCACGTCCAGAATGAGCAGATCGTAAATCCCCAGCTCGGCATATTCCGCGCCGGTCTCCCCGTCGTAGGCCACCTCTACCTCGAAGCCCTTGCCCTCCAGAAGCGTCTTGATGGAATCGGCCAGCAGCTTTTCGTCTTCGATTACCAGAATTTTCATGTTACATGCCTCCATAAATTCCGTTTTCATTATAATACCAAATAATTCTGAATTGGAACTGAAATCTTGTTTGTTAACAGTTCTTTTACAACCTGCCGCCGATTTTTTCAGATTCTGTTCAGCATTCCGTGCTATTCTGTGGGCAATGAAACATGAAAGGAAGCAAACCATTATGGATGAACAATTCTACGATTCCAACAACTCTTACGAAAATCCTTCTCAGGAGATCCCCCCCTACACGCCCCCCACGCCGAAGAAACGGGAGAAGAAAAACCATGTGGGTCTTCGCATCTGCGCGCTGTCGCTGGTGTTCGCCCTGCTGGGCGGCGCTCTGGGCGCGGGCGGCGTCATGTGGTATGAAAGCAGCCGCGGCCAGACCGGTACGGCAAGCAAAAACGAGGCCGCCATGCTCCAGGGCATCCGGGAAAACAGCGTCCTGAACACCGTCACCGTGGATTCCGGCAAGGAGATGACCGCCGCGGAGGTTTACGCCGCCAACGTCAATTCCACCGTCGGCATCACCACCTCCATCACCACCAACTACTGGGGCTTCCCGACCACCTCCGCCGCGGCGGGTTCCGGCTTCATCCTCACCGAGGACGGCTATATCCTGACCAACTATCATGTGGTGGAAAACTCCAACAGCATCACCGTAGCCATGTACAACGGCGACACCTATGACGCAGCGCTCATCGGCTACGACGAAAGCAACGACGTGGCCGTCCTGAAGATAGACGCTCAGGGGCTGTCCCCGGTGGTTCTGGGCGACTCCGACAACCTGAACGTGGGCGACAGCGTGGTGGCCATCGGCAACCCTCTGGGCGAGCTGACCTTCTCCCTCACCGCCGGTCTTGTCAGCGCCAAGGATCGGGAGGTCACCCTCTCCAATTCCCTGACCATGGATCTCATTCAGACGGACTGCGCCATCAACTCCGGCAACTCCGGCGGCGCGCTCTTTAATCTCTACGGTGAGGTCATCGGCATCACCAACGCCAAGTATTCCAGCTCCTCTTCCTCCTCCGCGTCCATCGACAACATCGGCTTCGCCATCCCCATCAACCATGTTCTGCCCATCGTGAAGAGCATCATTGAAAAGGGCTACATCTCCAAGCCCTATGTGGGCGTCAGCGTTTCCGACGTGAACCAGCAGACCCAGCTCTACGGCATCCCCGCCGGCGCGGCCGTTCAGGCCGTTTCCGATGATTCCCCCGCCGCCAAGGCCGGGCTTCAGGCGGGCGACGTCATCACCAGCGTCAACGGCACGGAGATCACCGGCAGCAGCGATCTGGTCAATCTGGTAAGCGAGGCCGCCATCGGCGACACGCTGACCATGACCGTCTACCGTCAGGGCTCGACCATAGAACTCACCGTCACCGTAGGCGAGCAGGTTCAGTCGGCGCAGGCCAACGAGCAGACCCAGCAAACCGTCTCCGACAGCCCGAGCGGTGGCTGGAACAATTATCCCTTCGGCAGACGGTAACCCCGATACCGCAAGCCCAAAGCTTCCCCTCCCCGGAGAAACGCTGTTTCTCCGGGGAGTATTTTGTTGCAATATCTTGACATTTGAACGTTCAATCTGTATACTTTTATTACAGAAAAGTAAAATTCTTTTGAGATAGGCGGAACGACGTTATGACAGGACGTGCTGTGGGCAAATTGGGAAAATATCTGATATTGACCTTTGGCATTACTTGGGCTTTGTGGTGGGGCGACGCGCTGCTGGTGAAGGTCACACCCATGAAGGAATCCGATGTTCTCCCCATGGTGCTGTTCACTCTGGGCGGTCTAGGGCCGACTTTCGCAGCGTGTCTGTGTTTGGAGGGCGGTTTTTCATGGAAAAAGCTGTGGGCATTTCTTTCTGCCCATAAAAAGGGGAAAGTCTGGTATCTGTTCCTGTTTGCCGCGCTGGAATTTGCCCTTTTCTTTTTCAGCTCCGACGGGTTGCTGGACACCATTCCCAGAAGCCCCGCGGCGGTCGCCGTTTTTCTCGTCGTATTTTTGCAGGCGGCTACCCTCTTTGGCGGAAACGAGGAACTGGGCTGGCGCGGCACCATGCAGCCCATCCTGCTGAAAAAAGTAAGCAGCTGGGCGTCTCCGCTGATCATCGGCGTGATCTGGGTGTGCTGGCACGTCCCGCTGTGGTTCATCGAGGGCAATACCCATCAGAGCATGTCCTTCGTATCCTTTGCGGTTCTGGGAATTGCCCTGAGCTACTGGCTGTCGGCCATCTATGACGTCACCGGCTCCGTGCTGTGCTGCATGGCGCTTCACGGGCTTACCAACACGCTGATGGGTCTATTTCAGGTGAACGAGGGCTATCCATACACCGTCGGAATGGTCATCCTGACACTGATTGCGATCTACGCCAGTCTCAAGGCGGCCGAGACGCCCATGACCCGAAGCTGAAACAGCATACAAAAGCCTCTGCCTGGCAATGGGCGGGGCGCACAGGCAGTTAACAGGCACAGCGGGATAATCTGCTGTGCCTTTCCTGTATAATTTTATTTGTCAAGTAGACCGAATGGCGCGCTTCTATACCGTGCGAGCATCCCTTGCCTCTCCCTATGGGAGAGGTGGCTGAGCGCAGCGAAGACGGAGAGTAAACTGTACCCATAAAAATGGACACGGAGGGTGAGGGGTATCCCTGAAAAGT
>ERZ839767.1493-NODE-1493-length-35358-cov-8.348412_pt1 | contig 35358 bp, 37 predicted proteins | sample MGYA00519879_ERZ839767 | MGnify/ENA primary metagenome ERZ839767 (study PRJEB31850, sample SAMEA3708852) | human gut metagenome | biome: human gut; feature: human-associated habitat; material: faeces | place: China | collected 2014 ... | reverse complement strand
CCGCGCTGGTTCCATTGCGCACCCACAGCCGTTCCTGACCTGTGGATTTGAAGCGGGAATTGTAGCGCTCACACTCTGTACGCAAGGCGTATGTCCTTTTGAAACAGAGGCAGCTGCGGTCAATGGAAAGTCTGTAGTCTGTTGGAATGGTCTTATACTTGGTGCAGCCCCGGTTTTTCTTGCCATTGTTCCAGTTTTTGTGGTTGCAGGGGCAAACGCTGGTTTTGGACTGGCGGAACGGGCAGCAGTATTTCTGGCGGGTACGATTATTGTCGGTGGTTTTGCCATCTTTGTGCATAGCCAGTCCAGCATCACAGATCAAGTTACCTGCCGGAAGAGCTTTGCTCTTGGAATTGCGTTTTTTGAGGGGGATAAAAGCTTCCCCATCATAGACTGATTTCACGGTGTTGTAGATGCTTTTCGCGTCGTAGCCCTTATCCGCGAGAAAGGAACATCCCTGCAAAGGGAGGATCTGGTTGGCTGCGGCGAGGATGTCAACGGCAACTGTGGAATCCATGATGTTGGCTTGGGTGGTCAGCTCGTAGAGTGGCAGCCCGGAGATGCAGTCCACCAGCACATGGCTTTTGTATCCCCAGTAGAACTCGTACCGGCGTTCATTGTGCTGGTTGGAGGCAGAGTGGACGCCGAGAGCGCAGTCCGGGTCGCTTTTCGGATGGTTTTCCTTGGAGAACTTGTTTTTTGCAAAGGATTTTGGGTTGTTCTGCTTCGTGTTCGCCATGACGGGTGTGGAATCCAGACCAAAAAATGAGGCGTCCACGATCCCCATCTCATAGAGTTTCTTCACCTGTGCCGCCATGATTTCTTTCAATGCAGCGTTATCCATTTTTTGAGGAAACGGTCATACGTCCAGTAGGACGGCAGCGGCTCCATGATATTGAACCCGCAGTAGTGGGCAATGAGGCGGTTGTTGTCCAGATAATCCGCCAAATCTGTGATTTGTGAGAAGCCCTCGCATTTCATAACGATAAAAGCACAGACCATGGCTTCCTTTGGGAAGCCCCGCCGCCCGGTTGCCGCTCTGGGCAGCGTGAAGTCCAAGCTGCTGAAAAGCTTGTCATAAAACATGGCGGCGCTTTGGGATGTGAACAGCGTCACATCCTGAATGATTTCCTGTCGGTAGATAGCGGCCAGCCCCTTTCTGGTTGGTTTTCTCTCAAGTCAATTTTACCAAAAAGGGGCTCCGCTTTCTATATCATATGAGTGATTTTCGGTTTCAGCCATGGCCGGGAACCATTGCAATTACTACTCTTTTGGAGTTTTGCTCATGGCTGTTCTTTCTGATTTGAGGAGGGGAATACAATGAGCTTTGGTTCCTCGCTGCTGCGTACCGCTTATAAGCTCTCCGGCGCGAAGAAGGCCTTCGCCCTGCCGGAGGATGAGCTCTTAAAAGCCATCGAAAAGGCGAACCGCGGCCGCGGCTTCTTTATGCCGACGGACCATAAGGCGCACTATGAGAAGAAAATGGTAAACGGCTTCCCGTGCCTGATCGTCAGGGCGGCGGAGAAGCCCGCCAGACGTGCGATTTTGTTCTTCTTTGGCGGCGGTATGGTCATCGGTCCCGACAAGGGTGACGCCGCCGTGCTGCGCAAGCTCTGCTACGGAACGGATTCGGACGTGTGGTTTCCCATCTACCCCCTCTGCACCGAGCACTGCATCACGGAGAGCTACGACATGGCTTACGAGTGCTACCGTCAAATGATCGCGCTGTACGGCGGCGGGAACGTGAGCACCTGCGGCTTTTCCTCTGGCGCGGCGCTCGCAATGGGCATGGCCGCGCACAACAGCGCGCTGGGCCGGCCCCTCCCGCAGCCGAAGCACATCATCACCGTCGCCCCCGGCGAGGTGCCGTGGAACGACGAGGAACGCGCACGGATGCAGGCGCTCAATGCGAGTGACGTTGCCATCGACTATGCCTTCATGGCCAAGGGCGAAAAGCTCATGCGCCACGGGCACAATGACGTCCCCGACTACATGCTCGCGCCCTCGCGCGGCGACTATACGGGCGTCGGCGATATCCACTTTTATTACAGCACCGACGAGGTGCTCTACGGCGCGCTGCCGGAATTCAAGGCCGCGTGCGAGCGGGCAAATGTGCCCTACACCGTGACTGCCCGCCCCGGCATGACGCACTGCTACTGCATGCTGCCCTATTTCAAGGAGGCGAAGGAGGACTTCGCCATGATCGTCGAGCAGCTCAAAAAATAGGAGGAAGAGAGAAATGATCGGACAAGTGATTTTGGAGGGCGTCGGCCTCGGCGCAATGCTGATGCTCGTGTGCGCTATCGGCATCCGCAACGGCGCGGTAGGCATGGTGCATCTTTACGAAAATAACGTGCAGGAGCGCTGCATTTCGCTGGGCCTGACGACGCGGGAGAAGATCAATCGCAACCAGCTCTTATTTAAAATCGTCTGCCTGCCTATCTACATCGCCTATGTGCTTATTTTCGTGTACGCCGTGAACGGCGCGCGGGGCTTTGGGGAGGGCTTCTGGCAGATATTGCTCATCCTCCTTGTGCTGAACCTCATCGACCGGCTGCTCATCGACGATTTCTGGGTTGGCCACACGAAAATGTGGACCATCCCGGGGACGGAGGACTTAAAGCCCTATATTCCAAGCAGCGTCAAGCGCAAAAAGTGGCTCTTCGGCACGCTCGGTATGGCGGTCATCGCCGCGGTGCTCGCGGGTGTGATGACGCTTTTTATCCACTGAAATATTTTGACGGGCCGCTGCGAGCGGCGGCCTGCCGCTATGTATCCTGAGGTGAGATTTCCATGCAATTTGAAACATTTGGCAGCAAGGGCGCACCCGCCGTGCTCTTTTTCCACGCGATGGGTGTGACGGGCGCGAGCAGCGAGCCAGTCGCAAAATATTTGCGGGACAAGTATTTCTGCATCCTGCCGACCTCGACCGTCTACTGCGAAGGGCAGAAATATGCCGGCAAAGCGGATGAGATTCGGCAGGTGGAGACGTTCTTGGCATCGCAGGGCGTCACACGCCTTGCGCTCGTCGTGGCCTCGTCCATCGGCGCGGACCTCGCGGCGGCATTTTTGGCGCAGACGAAAATCCCCGTCGACCACGCGTTTTTCGACGGCGGACAGTTTGCGCAGATCAGCCGCGGCACACGCCGCGTGATGGCGCCGTTTTTGTACCTTGCCATCAAGAGCCTGTACTGGTCGAAGGGCGGTACGCTCAAAAAGATCATGTGGTGCGACGATGACGCCATCAAGCCCTACTTTATCGCCGCGGGCAAGGCGCTCACCTATGGCAATATGCGCTGCCAGATGGCCGACAGCCTCGAAGACAGACCGTTTCCGCCGCTTACAAGGAAAATGCAGGAGCACTGCTTCTTCGAATTTGGCAGCGGAGAGGAGCACTTTAAGTACCGTGAGGCGGTGAGAAAGGCCTATCCCGACAGCCGTTTCCCCGTTTTTGAAGGGCATGACCACATGCAGTATCAGATCCGCGACCCGCAGGGCTTTGCGGCGATGCTGGAGCATATCATCGAGCAAAACGAGCTGCCGCCGCTGCCGTTTTTGCGAAAGTGAGGAAAAGCGCATGAAGAAAAACTACATTATTGCGGCGTTCCGCGAGACCGTCGCGCGGCGATTTCCCGAGCTGGGCATCGAACTGAACAGATTGTTGGACGAAAGACTGTCGCGCCTGCGCTCAATGCATCTGAACGCGTCGAAAGAAAAACAGTTCCATTTGGAAAGTCAAATTTTGCCCGGCATCGCTGCCTACGAGACCTTGCAGACCGTCATGCCCAAGGACGAGGCGCTACAAACCGTCCACGGCTATGTGGAGGAGCATGCGTGGACGATGAGAAAAACCATCCTCAAGCTGCTCAAGGTTCCGGGGCTCTATCATCTGCCGCCGGTGCTGTTCAGTAAGCTGACGCCAAAATTCTACGGCGAGACGGCGGGCTTTGCGGCCACGGAGTATCAGACCTCCGGCGGCGTCTGGCGCATCGATATGACGAAGTGCCCCTATCACGACACCTGTGTCGAACACGGCTGTCCGGAGCTCTGCTCCTGCTTCTGCGACAGCGACGACATCGCCTATGACGACCTGCACCCGAAGCTCGTCTGGCACCGCACAAAGACGCTCGGCCGCGGGAATGAGTGCTGCGACTTCTGCCTGAAGCTCGCGGGAAAATGAAAGGAGAGACCGATGAAGTACCACATTGAGAAAAACACCGTGCAGGAGACGCTCGTCATCCCGCTCTACGGGCGCAAGATGTGCTCGGAGCTCTACCCGAACCTGTTCCGAGATGAGACAGCTGTCCGTTTGATCAATGAGATCGACTACGATTTTTCCACGCTCGCGAGAAAGTCGCAGAGCATGATGCAGCAGTTCGGCTTTTTAGAGTGCGCCATGCGGCAGAGCGACCTCGCCTGCGAGGTGCGGGATTATCTGCGATCGCACCCGAACGCGGCGGTCGTGAACCTCGGCTGTGGGCTGGACGCCACGGGCCGCGCCTGTGACAACGGCACGTGCAAAATTTACAACCTCGACTTTCCCGATGTCATCGCCGTGCGCGACGCGCTCCTGCCCGCGGGAGAACGCGAGAAAAACATCCCCTGCAACTTAAATGACACCTCATGGTTCCGCGAGATCGACGCGAGCGGCGGCGCGGTGTTCTTCGCCGCGGGCGTGTTCTACTATTTCCTCACGCCGCAGGTCAAAGCGCTCGTGTGCGCGATGGCAGAGGTGTTCCCAGGCGGCAAGCTCGTCTTCGACGCGGCGAACCGCAAGGCGGTCAAGCTGATGCTCAAAACATGGCTCAAGGACGCGGAGATCAAGGACGTCGGCGCGTATTTCGCCGTCACCGACGCAAGGCGCGAGCTTTCGGCGTGGAGCGATAGGCTGCGTGTGTCCTCGCGCGGCTACATGCTGGGCTACAACGACTTGAGGAATCAAAATGTACGGAAATTCTTCCGCTTTTTATCGAAGGTCGGCGACGGCATGATGAACATGCAGATCGTCCGCCTCGACTTTGCAAAGGAGAATAAAAAGCATGAGTGACTTCAATGACATCGGCATCTCGCGTGAGCTTGACTGGCCGCGCATCAAAAAGCTGCTGACCATCGGCCTTTTTGCGTCCGTTTTGCACCTCGCCGGTGACCTGATCCTCGGCTAGGGCGTGGAGGACGATGCGCTTGAAGGCGTTTTACAGATGCTATCGGCCTATACTTCTACCTCGGACAGCGGCCTTTTTGCCGCGGCACTGCTGGGGCTTTTCGGCGTGGTGCTTGAGGGACTTGCCTGCTTCGGTGTTTACCGCCTGATGGCGGCGAAGTCGCCGAAATACGCGCACCGCTACCGCTCCGGCATTTTCGGCTACCTGATGTTCTGCGCGTGCGGCTTCCATGTGCCGGTGTGCACGGCAGTGTTTCTGATAAAACACGGGCTTTCCGAAGCGCTTTTGACGCAGTACAGCGCATACTTCCTGATGCCGCCGCTCGTGCTGTTCCGGATCTTCTTCTTTGTGCTGGTGATGACGCAGATCGTCGCATTCCGAAAGGGGCTGACACCGTATCTGAAGTGGTGCTGCGTCTTCTCTATGGCGTTCGGCATGCTCGGGTATTTTCTCGCGGCGCTGCTCGGCAACCGGCCGCTTGGCAACGCCCTGCGCTGCGCGTGGCTCGCCATCGGCAACATCTGGATGTTCGGCGGGTTGCTCGTGACGATGAAAAAAGCGCAGCGAGCGTAAGATAGGGGAGAAGACCTCACGGCAAACCGACGCTCTGATATCGGCAAGCGTAAAAAATACGGGAGGGAAGACAATGAACGACGATCAGCTGCAATTTGACCGCACCTGCCATGTGATCTATTCAAAGCCCTGCAAGGCGGAAATTCGGGAGAAGATCGCGCACCACTATCCGGAATCGCAGCGCGAAGCCGTCTGGGAGCGCGTGCAGATGCAGTATGTCGACTTTTTGAGCGACTGGCGCACCGACCTTGGCGGGGAGAAAAACTTCCACAACGGCCCGGGCGGCAATTACGACTGCATCGCGCTGATGGCGTATTACGTCGTCTGCAAGGACGTGACAAGCCTTCAAGAGATCGAGGAGATGGAGGGGAACCTCTTCCTGCCGTCGTTCCGAAAGCTCAGCAAGCTCAAATTCATCGACATCAACAAGCCGCTTTGCAAAAAGCTCCTGCACCGCGCGTTTTTGAACGCGAAAAAGCAGTGCGACAAGTGGGGCGACTTTGAGATGCACGTCGCGCCGTTTGACAAGGATCAGCCCATCTACTATGAGTTCACCGCCTGTCCGACCGCGGAATTCGCCAAAAAGCACGACCTTCTCGAGGTCATGCCCGCGCTCTGTAATCCGGATTTTGCCGGCATGGAGCTCATTCACGCGCGTCTCATCCGCAAAACGACCTGTTCGAACGGCTGCAAATGCGACTACACGATCTGCGGCGACAAGGACCCTTATTGCCGAGAGCATCCCGAGTACCGCGATGAGCAGGGCTACCGCAGGAACAAATAGAAATCAACGCGGTGAAAATAAAAACGGAGCGCGAAAGCCATCGGCTTTCGCGCTCCGTTTTTGTGCGTATTAGGGCGAGGCTATCCGTTTATGAATGTTTCTCGCAAACGTTCGTCCGCATGCTGTGGATTCGGGGGGGAAGAAACCCTCTCATCGTCTTTTCGAGGACGACCACGTCGATGGGCTTGGAGATGTGGGCGTCCATGCCCGCGGCGATGCTGTTCTGTATGTCGTCGGAGAAGGCGTTGGCCGTCATCGCGATGATGGGGATGGTCTTGCCGAGAGGGTTTCTGCCGCCGCGGATGGCCTTCATCGCCTCGTAGCCGTTCATGTGCGGCATTTGAATGTCCATCAGGATGGCGTCGATTCGCCGGGCTTGACCATCTCGAAGGCCTTGACAAGCTCCGCGCCGTCGGGGCAGATCGTGCAGCTCGCGCCGTACATCTCAAGAACTGGGACATATTGCGGTAGGGAGCGTTCATCGTGATGACCTCATGCTCGCCGGAGGCGGTATTGTCATCACTCGTGTTGTTGCCAGCACAGCCGCCAAGCAGCGCCGCCGTGCAGCTCAACGCTAAAATCAGGCTGAGCACTCGTTTTTTCGGCATGATTTTCTCCCTTGATCCGATGGCGTTGCCGCTCTCTTTCGGAATGTGGAGGAGCAGTGCGCGGCAAAATTGCGTGCGAGGTGAGCCGCAGGTATGAATTTCGCCGCAAATTTGTTAAGAAATCGACAAAATTTACTTTACTATACGCCGAAGGAGCAGTTATTGCAAGGAAGAAACGGAAATTTACACAAAATGCGCCACTTTTTTACATATATTTTTCCCACGCGGCGCGAGAATTGTTCATACTTTATTTACACCAAATTTAGGTTCGCTTAAAGAATCCACGTTATACTTCAGCCATAGCCTAAAACAAAGGGCGACAAACAAAAAATTCTGGGGTCCACTGTCCACCTCGCTGAACGGCCAAAGCGGCAGACCAAGAAAACCACCGCGGCGCGGTGTTATGATAAAGATCAAGGATCAGTGCAAGCAAACAGCACCGGCGAGAGTTTTCCATCTTCCTCTCACCGGTGCTGCATTTTACATTTTGAGCTTAATTCGCTGCGGGGGCCTTTTCAAATTCTGCCGCGACCTGCTCGAGCAGTTTGCGGATGGGGAGGTGCTGCGGGCAGACCTTTTCGCACTTGCCGCACTTTAAGCAGTCGGACGCCTTGCGGCCCGGCGCGGTGTGGACCTCTTCATAGTAGTAGTCCGCATTCCAGTCGTGGTGACTCTGCTTGGTGTTCATAATGGCGAAGAGGTCAGGGATAGAGATGTGCTTGGGGCAGCCGTCCGTGCAGTAGCGGCAGGCTGTGCAGGGGATGAGGTCCTTGCGGTGGAAAATTTCCTGCACATTTTCCACTGCGGCGCGCTCGGTTTCGTCGAGGGGCTTGAAGTCCCGCATGAACGAGATGTTGTCCTGCATCTGTTCCATGTTGCTCATGCCGGAGAGCACCATCATCATGCCGGGGAAGCCCGCGACAAAGCGGATGGCGTAGCTCGCGGGGCTGCCGCCGTGCAGGTCTTCAAGCACGGCCTTTGCGTCCTCAGGCAGGTTCACGAGGTTGCCGCCCTTGACGGGCTCCATGACGATGACGGGCTTATTGAACTTGCGGCAGACCTCGTAGCACTTGCGGCTCTGCACGGCGGGATCGTCGTAGTCGACGTAGTTGAACTGAATCTGGACAACTTCAATCTCGGGATACTCGGTCAGAATGCGCTCAAGCACCTCGGCGCGGTCGTGGAAGGAAATGCCGACGTGGCGAATTTTGCCCTCTTTTTTGAGCTCGAACGCCGTCTCATACGCGCGGCACTCCTTGAAGTGGTCATAGTTGACAAGACCCTGCGCGTGCATCAGATAGAAGTCGAAATACTCGACGCCGCAGATCTCGAGCTGGCTCTCGAAAAACGGGCGGATGTCTGCCTCGGCCTTGAAATAGTTCGCCGTCAGCTTGTCGGTCAGGATGTACTTCTCGCGCGGATAGCGGCTTGTCAGGCAGGTCTTGAGCGCCTTTTCGCTCTTGCCCTGAATGTAGCCGTGCGCAGTGTCAAAATAGTTGAAGCCTGCATCTAAAAACGCGTCCACCATCTGCTTGGTCTGCTCGATATCCACCTCTTCGCCGATCATCGGCAGGCGCATGCAGCCAAAGCCAAAATTCTTCTTGATCCGATCCATAGTTTACTTTCCTATTCTTATCCTTTTCCTGCTTGCCGGCAGAAAAGTAGTTTTCCTTTACTCCTGCGGAATCGTCTTGAGTTCGCGCCGGATGGCGCGGAAGCGCTCGGGCACGTCCTCGTCCGCCATATCCCTTGGGACATCGATCGTGCCCGCGGCCTTTGCAGTTTCATAATACCAGCATTTGTACTCCACGGTCTCGAGCGTGTGGCGCATCTCCTCCATCTGCGCGAGCAGCACGTCGCGCTGGTGCGTGAACATCTTGAGGCGCGTGTCGATGGTGTCGTCGCCGCGCAGGGCGAGCTCGATGTACTGGCGGATGTCCCTGATGGACATGCCGGCCTTTTTCATGCAGCCGATGACCTGTAACCACTCGAAGTCCGACTCCCGAAACATGCGGATGCCGCCGGACGAGCGCTCCACAAAGGGCAGCAGACCCTCCTTATCGTAATAGCGCAGCGTGGAAGCGGGGACGTCCAGCTTTTTCGCCATCTCGCCGACTGTGTAGACCATGAAATCCTCCTGAAATGAAAGTGCGCTTTAGGTTGCAGCACAGTGAGTAACTTTAAGTTTGTTTTAGCATACCGCAGCGAAGGAGGCCTGTCAAGCGCCGCACAAAAAGAAAAGCCGCCGAAGGCGGCTTTTCCTCAAATCTTCAAGATCGCGCGAATGTCGTCCAGCGTTTCGGCAAAGTAGATGCCCTCCTGCCGCTCGGGCGTGGAGAGGCCCATGTCGATCATGTGAGCGAGCAGGGCTTTCAAGTGGTCGTAATAGCCGTTCAGATTATAGAGGATGCACGGCGCGGCGAGCTGCTTGAGCGACATCTTCGACATGATCTCGCTGATCTCCTCGAGCGTGCCCGTGCCGCCGGGGAAGGCGATGAACGCGTCGCCGAGCTCGATCATCTTCGTCTTGCGCTCGGTCATGTCGCGCGTGACGATGAGCGTCGTGATCTCGTCATACTCGTAGCCCTTGTCGATGAAAAACTGCGGCTCCACGCCGGTCACTTCGCCGCCCGCGCGCAGCACGCTTTCGGCAAGCGCGCCCATCAGGCCGTTTTTCGACCCGCCGTAGACAAGGGCGTTGCCGCTCTTGCCGATGAGACGGCCCAGTGCGCGCACGGATGTCTCAAGCGTCGGATCGTTGCCACTGCTCGCACCGAGATATACGGTGATATTCATAGGAAACAGTCCCTTTCTGTCAAAAATGATTGCCACTATTCTACCACGGTATGATCTTTCCCGCAAGCGGCGAAAAATCGGCGTTGCGGGTGTAGTCCTGCTGTGGTATGATGTTCTCGCCGCGCACGCGGAAAAAGAGTAATTTTGACTGTTTTTGGAGATATCTTATGATCAAAACGATTTTGTGGGACGTGGACCGCACGCTGCTGGACTTTGACGCCGCCGAGCGCGCCGCCATCCAGAGCCTTTTTGTTGAGTTCGGCCTTGGCGAATGCTCGCAAGAGCAGGTCGCGCGCTATTCCGTCCTGAATATGAAATACTGGGAAAAACTCGAGCGCGGCGAGATCACGAAGCCGCAGGTGCTCGTCGGCCGCTTTGAGGAGTTTTTCGCGGAGGAGGGTATCGACGTTTCCCTCGCGCCGCAGTTCAACGATGCCTACCAGCTGCGTCTGGGTGACACCATCGTCTACCGCGACGACAGCTATGAGATCGTCAAGTCGCTGCGCGGCAAGGTGCGTCAGTACGTCGTCTCGAACGGTACGGTCGTCGCGCAGACGAAGAAGCTGACGCGCTCCGGCCTCGGTGCCCTGATGGACGGCGTGTTCCTCTCCGAGCAGCTTGGCGCGGAGAAGCCGAAAAAGGAGTTTTTCGACCAGGTCTTCGCCACCATTGGGCCGGTCGAGAAGAGCGAGACAATGATCGTCGGCGATTCGCTCACGAGCGACATCCGCGGCGGCGACAACGCGGGCATCGTGACCTGCTGGTACAATCCCGAGGGAATCAAAGCGCCGGAGGGTTACCGCATCGACCACGAGATCAGGGATCTGCACGAGGTCTACGGCCTGCTGTGACAAGAAAAGGGAAGAGGACATTCCGAAAAGAATCGGAATGTCCTCTTTTTTGCGTTTACTGCTTGTCCTTCAGCCGCCGCAGGCAGATGCAGAGCGTCTTGACGTCGAAGGGCTTGGAGATGTGCGCATCCATACCGGCCTCGCGGCTGTGCTGCGCATATATAACGCAGTGCATTGATAAAACTATGGTTTTATTAAGTATTTATACAGTAAAAATAAAGATGAGAGTAACTTTTTACTTGCCAGACGGCAGGGAATATGCTACAATATGACCAATAAACCGAATTGGTCAAAAATTTCAACAAAGGAGGAAATGCCAATGGCCTTTTCCGCAGAGGAGAACGCAGCCATCCGCGAAACGCTGCTGCGAGAGGCGCGCCGCTGCGCCGTCACGCTGGGGCTGCGCAAGACCTCGGTCGAGCAGCTCACCGAGGCGGCGGGCATCTCGAAGGGACTGTTCTATAAATACTTCGCGTCCAAAGAACTGCTGTTTTTCGAGGTGCTGGAGGATATCCACAGCGAGGTCTATCAGGTGGCCGAGCAGGCGCTGGAGGAGGGCAAAGACCTGCCGCCCGACGAGCGCATCGCGAACGTGCTGCTCACGGCCTGCAGCCGCTTATCCGAGATCGGCGCGATGAAATTCATCGAAGAAGACTCGGCCTATCTCCTGCGCCGCATCCCCGCGCAGGTGAAAGCCGAGCACTATCACAGCGACGAGGTGCATATTCGCGACCTTTTGGAGGAGAGCGGCCTGACCCCGCGCGGCGGCATCGCGCTCGCCGCGGCAACGATCCGCGGCCTGATCCTCACGGTGTCGCATCAGGAGCAGATCGGCGCGCTGTATCCGCAGGTGCTCGAAACGCTGACGCGCGGCGCGTGCGAAGAGCTGTTTCCGCGGGCGTGAACGCCGCGTGCGGCTTTTTGTTACATAAAGTTAGAGACATTGAACTAAAAATCAAAACAGGGAGAAATCTGCCGTGTCCAAGCAAGCTACCGAATTTCAGAAAAAGGAAATGAGCAAGATGTACCGCGGCAAGGAGATCTTCAAGCCGCTGAACACCGGCTGGGTCGATGAACATGTCGCCTGCGTGCGCGAATGGGTGGCGAACATCTTTTTCTACCGCAAGGGCGAGACGACCATTATGGTCGACGCGGGCTACAACTACGACCACCTTGAAGAGAAGATGGGCTGGCTCGGCATCGACCCGAAGTCCATCCGCCATATCCTCATCACCCATCAGGACACCGACCATGTCGGCGCGGTGGAGGCGGACAGCCCCGGTCTTTTCCGGGACGCGAAGCTCTATATCGATGAGATCGAGAACAAATATCTCACCGGCGAGGTGCGCCGCAAGGTGATCTACCACCTCTACAAGCTGCCGCAGGTGACGATCAACAACGAAAAGGTGCTGCTGCACGACGGAGAGGTCTTCGAGATCGACGGCATTAAGATCGAATGCTTTTTGGTCCCTGGCCACACGTGGGGGCATATGGTGTACCTCATTGACGACAGGTACCTCTTCACGGGCGATACGATCTGGTTCGGCGCGGATGGCGGCTACAGCTTCATTTCCGCGCTGGCGGAGAGCAACAAGCTCGCAGTCAAGTCGCTGGCGGAGTTGGAGCAGAAGCTTCGCACGCGCGGCCTGCGGTCCGTCATCCTGACGGGCCACACCGGCTGGACGGACGATCTCTACTTCGCCTTTGCGCACCGCGACAAGCTCTGCTCGCCGTTCAAGAAGAAAGTGCACGACCCGTCCGCGCCCTATGACGCCTACGACGAGTCAGACGACACGGAGGAGAACGCCAAGCGCGGCTTTTTGCCGCCGGTGCAGAAGATCTGATGCGGAGCGGAGAGAGGTGGGTTTTCCCGCCTCTCTCCGCGGTTTTGGTGAATAAAAAGAGTAAAGCGTGCGCATCTATATTCTTACATTTTCTTTTCTCATGCCACTTGCGAAAACCTAATAGACATGATAAAATCAACTGAACAAACGGACGCCGCAAGGCGCCCGTTTGACAAATGAGAGAAGAGAGATTTTAAGAAGAGAGAGGGAAAACCAATGGATCATCAGCGCAGAGCGGATCTGATGCTGCTGCTGACGACGAGCTTCTGGGGCATTTCCAACTGCCTGACGGCGATCTGTCTGCGGGATATGCAGCCGCTGACGCTCAATGCGTTTCGCTTTGTCACGGCCTTTTTGGTGCTGGGCTTTGTTTTTCGAAAGAATTTGCGCCGCATGAGCCGCGTGACCGTGAAGTACAGTATTCTGGTCGGACTGTCGCTCGTCATCGTGTATACGAGCCTTACCTACGGTGTGCTCTATACCTCCGTTTCCAACGCGGGCTTCATCGGCGCGCTTTCCGTGGTGACGACGCCAATCCTGGAGTTCTTCATCTACCGCAAAAAGCCGGAGAAGAAGTTCGGCGTTTCGATGCTGCTCTGCCTTGTCGGCCTTGCGCTGATGACGCTGAACGAAACGCTCAAGCCTGCCTTCGGCGATGTGATCTGCCTCTTCGCGGCAGTGTTTTACTCGGTCGACCTGATGATCACCGAGCGGGCTGTCGCCGATGAGCGGGTCGATCCGCTGGCGCTCGGCGTGTGCGACCTCGCCGTCGTCGGCGTGGTGATCTCGGTGCTGTCGGTCTTTCTGGAAACGCCCTCGCTGCCCGGCACGGCAAAGGTCTGGGCGGCGGCGCTGTTCCTCGGCATCGTTTGCTCGGGCGTGTGCCTTGTGCTCCAGAGCGTCTTCCAGCAGCACACGACGGCGAGCCGCGCGAGCCTTATCTTTACGCTTGAGCCGGTGTTCTCGGCGATCTTTGCGTTCTTCCTGCTCGGCGAGCGCATCGGCGCCAGGGGCTACCTCGGCGCGGCGCTGATGCTTGCGAGCCTTGTGCTGGTGGAGGTCGACGTGGGCGCATTGTTCAAAAAGGGGAAGAAGGAAGCGGAGTAATAGGAGAAATACTCCTGCCGCCACGTTTGGTTGCGGAGATGCAAGGCAGAGCTGGTGGCGTTTTTTGCCGCATGGCGTTATACTGGGCGCATCAAAGCAAACGGAGGATACGCACATGGCGCTGGGAGAAAAACTGAAGATGCTGCGCGCCTCGCGCGGCTTATCGCAGGAGCAGCTTGCCGCGGAGCTGGATGTCTCGCGGCAGGCCATCAGCAAATGGGAATGCGGCGACTCGACGCCCGACCTCGACAAGCTGCGCGCCATCTGTACCTATTTTGCCGTGACGACAGATTACCTTATCTGGGAACATGAAGAGGACACGCCGCAGATAGCGGCGTCAAAGCAAGACGTGAATGTGTGCGGTCGAAACGGCATATTTGGCGATGTGCTGCTGTCGGTGCTGCTGCTTGCCGGCTTGGCAGCGCTGTGGGCCGGTCTGCGCATCAGCTTTACAAGCGACGCCGCGCTGCACATTGTCCTTGCCGTGGCAGTGATCTCTGCTACGATCCTTTCAACGACCGTTTGGAAGCAGCGCGGCAGAGCGACTACCCTGCTCATCGCCGCGACCGGCGCAGTTTTGGCGGTCTCCCGACTGGCTGCCATGCTTGCCTATCTGGCAGATCTGTGGTCAGGGTCGAGATCATATGCGGACGGAGGCGACTGGCCGATCGTTTGGGAGAGCGCCGGGACTTGGCTGCGGCATGACTGGCCCTACTATCTATTCTATCTTGCCCTGATCGCGGGCGGTTTTTTGCTCGCGCGGCGGCTCAAAAAGAAGGAGAAGGCGAATGACGACCTTTGACAAAGTGTACGCGGCGGTGCGGCTCATTCCGCGCGGAAGCGTCGCGACCTACGGCCAGATCGCCGCGGCGATCGGCAACAAGCGCCTCGCCCGCGTCGTGGGCTACGCGCTGCACGTGAATCCAGAGCCAGGCGTCATCCCGTGTCACCGCGTTGTTAAGCGGGACGGGGAGGTGTCAAGTGCTTTTGCTTTCGGCGGTGCGAACCGTCAGGTCGAGCTTTTGAAAGCCGAAGGCGTCGGCTTTTTAGACGACAGCCATGTCGACATGAAGCACTGCTGCGTCCGCGCCCTTCCGCTGATTTTAGATGAATAAAAAAGAAGCGTTCCTTTTGGAGCGCTTCTTTTTGCTTACAGAAACCGGCACAATAGGATCGGCAGGAACACCGCAGGGACGTAGTTCATCACCTTGATCTTCGTCAGGCCCAGCATGTTGAGCGATAGGCCGAGGATGAGAATCGAGCCGACGCACTTCATCTCGAGGATGACCGCTTCTGTGAGATACGGCGCGAGGAACGACGCACCCAGCGCGATGGAACCCTGATAGAGGAAGATAGGGATAGCTGAAAGCGCGACGCCGATGCCGAGGGTCGAGGCGTAGACGACAGAAATGATGCCGTCGAGCAGCGCCTTGGCGTAGAGCGTCGAATGGTCGCCGGTCAGGCCGGAGTCGAGTGCGCCCATGATGGCCATTGCGCCCACGCAGAAGAGGAGCGAGGCGGTGACAAATCCCTCGGAAAGCGAGGTTTTCGACCCTTTTCCGCCAAATTTTCGCTCGACCCAGTCGCCGAGCTGATGCATGTGTTCATCGAGCTGTAAAAGTTCGCCGAGGATCGCGCCGATCGCGATCGAAAGGATGGCGACGAGCGTGTTTTCGCCCGCGAGCATGCCGTCCACGCCGATGTAGAGCACGCAGAGCGCCGCGCCCTTTTCCATTGCATCGCTGAAGCGCTCGGGGATAAACTTGCCGAGCAGAAGTCCGGCGATGCTGCCCGCGACGATCGCGGCGGAATTGACGATGGTACCGGTCAAAATCATTGGCTGCCGCCTTCTTTCTCGTACCCGGCAAGCGTCAGGATGACGTCGCCCGCCATCATCAGCCCCGCGCAGCCGGGGACCCACGTTAAGCTGGCCGGTACACTGCGGCGGCCCGGCGGGGGCGCTTCCAGCGCTTCGGGCTTTGCGGGCAGCTCAGGGGAGTAGATCACGCGCAGGTGCTTGACGCCGCGGTCGCGCAGTTCCTTGCGCATCACGCGCGCAAGCGAGCAGTTGCGCGTTTTGGAGATGTCCGTGATATACAGCTGCGAGGCGTCGAGCTTGTTCCCCGTTCCCATGGCGGAGAGGATGGGGATGCCCTGTGCCTGCGCGGTCTGGATGAGGTCGAGCTTGCTCGACACCGTGTCGATCGCGTCGAGGATGTAGTCATAGCGCGCGGCGAAGAAGTCCTCGCGGTGTACAGCATCGTAGCGCGCACAGATGAGATGCAGCCTGACGTCGGGGTTGATATCGCGGCAGCGCGCGGCGAGCGCGTCGGTCTTGTTTTGGCCGACGGTGGAGTGCAGTGCCTCGAGCTGACGGTTCAAATTCGTGGGGCTCACGGTGTCGTCGTCGATGAGCGTCAGCTCGCCGACGCCCGAGCGCACCAGCGCCTCGACCGCGTAGCTGCCCACGCCGCCAAGGCCGAATACGGCCACATGGCTACGGCGTAGCTGATTCATCGCGTCGCCGCCGAGGAGCATCTGCGTGCGTAAAAACTGATTGTCCATAGTGTCGCCTCAAAAGTCAGAATCGAAAAGAAATAAGCTGCCGGTCAGAAACCGGCAGCTTATTTTGTCGTAAGTAGGGAGATTTACCCGACGTACTTCATGCCGCTGAGCTGCTCGGCCTCCACACCGTCGGTGATGGCAGCGTACCACTCGTTGTAGGCGCTGCTCTTGAGAGAGGTCTCCGCCTGAACGTACCAGTAGGGGTTCTCATTTGTGCTGACAAAGTACATCACGTGATAGCCGTAGCTCGTCTGCACGATGCCGGTGTCGCCCGCCTGACGGGAGGGATCGAAGCACCAATCCTCAAACTCGCTGACCGTCTGGCCGCGGTAGATATCGGTGTACAGGCCGCCGGAGGAGGCGTTGGAGTCGGTGGAGTTGGCGACGGCCAGCGCGGCGAAGGCATCCTCGGTCTTCTCGCCGTCGTTGTACTGCTGCAGGAGCTCGTTGGCCTTGTCCTCGCTGTCAACAAGGATATGACGCACGGAAACCGTGTGATAGTCGTTGCGGCTGCGGGAGTGGAAGAGCACAGCGTAATAACCCTTCTCGCCATAGGCGGCGACGGTGGTGTCGCCCTCCTGACGGGCGTCGTCAAACGCCCAGGTCAGCATGTCGGAAGAGCCGTTCGCGGCATAGCCAATGTGCGCATAGGAGCCTTCCATATCCTCGCCGATGGCATCGAACGCCTCGCCCTGCGCGTAGCGGGAAAGGGCGGTCTCGGCCTTCTGCTTGGCCTCATCAAGAAGCTGGGCCTTCTCCTCGTCGGTCGCATCGCTGCCGGCGCCGGAGCTGAAGAGGATGTACTCGATGTCAACGCTCTGATAGCTCTTGGGGTCGGCGTCATAAGCGGCCTGCACCTCGTCGGAGGTGTAGGACAGGGAGTCAGAGTAGCTGTTGGAGTAAGCCTGCGCGAGCGCCATCATGCGGATGTTGCGCTCGAAGACCTTCTCGTTGACCAGCGGGCCGCACACGGCCTTGATGTACTGCGCGCGGGTGTAACCGGCGGAAGCTGCAGAAGCATCCAGATCGGAGAGCGTCTCCTGCACGGACTGCTCCACTTCCTCGCTGGCGTCAAAGCCTTCAGCCTCAGCCTTCTGCGCGAGCAGGGCGTAAGACTTGAGGCTCTCGAGCGCCTGATCGCGGAAATAGTCGTACCAGGTGCCGCCATCGGTCACGGGGCAGTCCTGCTCCTTGAGCGATTTGCTGGTGTCCAAACCGTAAACGCTCAGGTAATAGGAGTTCTTGGAGACAAAGCTGTTGTAAATGGTGTTGTAGAAATAGCTCACGTCGGCGGCCGTGTAGGTCTCGTTGCCGATGGTCACGGCGTCGGCGCTGCGTTCGATCACCTTGGAGTTGGCGACCGTGACGACGATACCGACGATCACGAAGATGACGGCGATGGCGATATACAGGGCATTGCTACGGCGATCCTTCGCCTGCTCGTCCTTTTCGCGCTTCGTCCGGGGATCGACATAACCGCCTGCCAGATTCTCCTGGCGGCTCTTCTTTTCTCTGGATGCACTCATTTGTTTGTTCAGTCCTCTCAATTATTGGGTTTTGCAGATTTGCAAAAGTGCTATTGAAAATGCCCAATCATTATAACGAATGGAACACAATAATGCAATGACAAAATTGTGAAGATTCTTCGTACCATTTTCCGCCCGCAGGCGGAAAACAATTAAAATCGTAATTCCTGACGACATGTGCGTCAGGAATTACTCTTTGCGCAAAGCGAGTGTCGCATTGTCTGCTTGTGCAGACAATGAGGCACAGAGCGACGCGAATCTTTCTCAATGAAAGCGACGTAAGTCGGTTTCATTGAAGTTACTTCGTGCCGAAAATGCGGTCGCCCGCGTCGCCGAGGCCGGGGACGATGTAGCCGTGCTCGTTGAGATGATCATCGAGTGCGCCGGCGTAAATGTTGACGTCGGGGTACTTCTCCTGAACGGCCTTGATGCCCTCGGGAGCGGCGACGAGCACCATGAGCGTGATGTGCTTGCAGCCGCGCTTGACCATCTCGCCGATGGCCTCGCAGGCAGAGCCGCCGGTGGCGAGCATCGGGTCGACGATCATCACGTCGCGCTCGGCCACGTCCTTGGGCATCTTGCAGAAGTAGGGGTGGGGCTCGAGCGTCTCTTCATCGCGGTACATGCCGATGTGGCCCACGCGGGCGGAGGGCACCATGCGCAGCACGCCGTCGACCAGGCCGAGACCGGCGCGCAGGATGGGGACGACAACGAACTTCTTGCCTGCGAGCGTGGGGGCGTCCATCTCGCAGATGGGGGTCTTGATGTGCTTGGTGGTCAGCGGGAGGTCGCGCGTGGCCTCGTAGGTGATGAGCATACCGATCTCGGACACGAGCTCGCGGAAATCCTTGACGCTGGTGTTTTCATCGCGCATGATGGTGAGCTTGTGGGCGACGAGGGGGTGGTTCATGATGTGTACTTTCTCGTTGAATTTGGCTTCCATTGCTTTGACCTCCGAAAAAATATATTTTAATGTGTTTTTGCTTACTGGTTCAATTTGGAGCTTCTCAGGCGCTCTGCCTGCGCGGGGCGCAGATAAACGGGGAGAAGCTCCTGCGCGCTCACGGCCTCGCCGCGCGCATAGGCGCGCTCGGCCACAAGGCCGACGCCCACGGCGCTCTGATAAAGGAGCATACTGGGCGCGAGCGAGCACTTGACGCCGTGCTCTTCTAAATAACGATAGCACAGCACGCCGCCGTCGCCGAGGACGGTGATGGGCTGCTGCTTGCCTTGAAGCTGCGCGCAGAGCTCTTCGAGCGAGATCGCGCGGTCCGGCGTCAGGCGCGTGAGTTCGCCGCCCTTTGCCTCGAAAACGGCGTTATAGACCTGCGAGCGGCGCGCGTCCATCGCGCCGACGATAAGCCCGTCGATGTGCGCGGCATTCTGCGCCATGGCCTCGAGCGTCGAAACGCCGAGGCACGGCTTGTCTGCGGCCCAGGCAAGGCCCTTGACCGCCGCAATGCCGATGCGAAGGCCCGTGAACGAGCCCGGCCCCGCCGCGATGGCGATGGCATTGATATCATCGAGCGTTAGATCGGCGTTTTTGAGCATCGCATCCACCATCGGCAGAAGCGTCCGGCTGTGCGTCAGCCCCGTGCACTGATAGGCGGAGGCGAGCGGCGCGCCGTCTTCGACGACGGCGCAGGAAACGCTCTTCGCCGATGTTTCCAGAGCGAGAATTTTCATGCGAATCTGCCTCCTGTGACCGTGATGGTGCGCCAGTCTTCGTGCTCGTCTGTGCGCGCGATGTCGACAAAGATCGTGTCCTCCGGCAGCGCGTCGGAGACGCGCTCGCTCCACTCGACGGCGCAGACGCCGCCGCGGGCGAGATAATCGTCCCAGCCGATGTCGAACAGCTCGTCCGACGAGCCGAGGCGGTACATATCAAAATGGAAGAGCGGCGTTCTGCCCTCGTACTCGTTGACGATGGTGAACGTCGGGCTCGTGACGCGTCCGCGGCAGCCAAGGCCGCGCGCAAGACCGCGCGTGAAGGCGGTCTTTCCCATGCCGAGCGAGCCCGTGAAGGCGAGCACATCGCCGCCGCGGAGCTTTTGGGCAAGCTCTTCGCCGATCGCCTCGGTCTCCTGCGTGCTGTGCGACAGAAATTGCATGGTTTCGCCTCCTTGACCCCATTTTCACCCATATTACCAAATAGTATAGCACAGCGCGCCGGCCTTTACAATTCCTTTTCTGCGGAAAGAGGGAGAAATGTGCGTTTACAGATGGGTAAAATTGTGCTAAAATACATCGAAAACTTTGTGCGAAGGGAGCGTGAGGCTGTGAACAGATTCCGCGATTTTTTAAGTGACGTGGTGCGGCAGTCGGATATGGTGCTGCTGTCGCTGTGCACCGTTTCCACGCTCTACGGCATGGTGCTCATCGCGAGCGCCACGCATTTCCGCAATACCTTTAAATATGTTGCCGTTCAGGGATTTGGCTTGCTGCTGGGCGTGCTGCTCTACTTCCTGCTCTCCAGCATCGACGTGTCGGAGGTCGGAAAAAAATGGAAGTGGCTGCTGGCGTTCAACTTCGGCTTCATTCTGCTGCTGCGCACGCCCTTTGGCCTGACGCGAAACGGCAACCGCGCATGGCTCGGCGTGAACGACATCGGCGAAAGGCTCGGCATAGCCGTCCTGAAGAATTTTCCCATCACCGTCCAGCCCGCCGAGATCGTGAAGATCACGTTCATTATCCTCTTGGCGCGCCAGCTTGCGCTGCTGCAGGAGAAAAAGGACCTCACGCGCTTTTCCAATGTCATCCAGCCCACGGCGCACGCGGGGTTCATGTTCCTCTTTTATTATGTGATCTCCAAGGACGCGGGCAGCGGGCTTGTCTATCTCTTCGTCTTCTTGTGCATGGCCTTTGCCGCGGGCTTTGCCCTGCGGTGGATCTTCCTCGGCGTGGGCGGCGCGGTGGGCGCGTTTCTCGCCGCGTGGAACCTCGGCCTTCTGCGCGGCGACTGGTACGACCGCATCAAGGTCATCCTCGACCACAGCTACCAGCCGGAAAAAAAGGGCTTTCAGCAGACACGCGGTATGCTCGCCCTCGGCTCGGGCAAGCTGACGGGGCAGGGGCTGTTCCAAGGCACGCAGACACAATCATCCGCTAAGTGGAGCCTTCCAGAGCGGCAGACGGACTTCATCTTCTGCGTCTGCGGTGAGGAGCTGGGCTTTATCGGCTGCCTCCTCGTCATCGTACTGCTGCTCGCCATCATCGTCCGCTGCCTCATCGTCGCGCGCGAAGCGCCGACGCGCATGGAGAGCCTTGTGTGCGTCGGCATGGCGGGCATGCTCATTTTCCAGACGATCGCAAACCTCGGCATGTGCTTATTTCTTCTGCCGGTCATCGGACTGACGCTGCCGTTTTTCAGCTACGGCGGCTCGTCGATCGTGACGCTGTTCGCTGCGATGGGGGTTGTGTCGGGCATCAAGAAGCGGTCAAGGCCGGAGTGGCTCATAAACTGACGTTTCAAAAGCGGGGATTCTCTCAAAGAGAATCCCCGCTTTTGAGATTATCGGAGAGATGGCGAAGCCATCTCTCCGATAAAATTGCACTCCGCTTCGTGCCTTGTCGCCCGCAGGGCGGCTGCGACACGCGCGGAGTGAGAAGAGTAAATTCCGACGCACATGTCGTCGGAATTTACGATTAAGATCATTTCGCGCCTGCGGGCGCGAAAGCCTGCGGCGCATTTAATCCCGTTCGATTTTTTCGCCGCTGATGGTGCCTTCGGCGGTGCCGTAGGAGATGACGCCGCGGCCGAATTTTTTGCGCAGGGCGTCCATTGCGGATTCGACGGCCTCCTGCTTTTCCTGCTGCGTATCGTCTGTGCCGAGCAGGTCGAGCTGGCGGTAGGATTGCGCTTCTTCGGTCAGATGCAGTGCCGTGACGGAGAGGAGCCGGATAGGGTCGGGTGCTTTCCACAAGTCCTTTGCAAGGCGGAGCGCGGTATCGTTGATCTCGCGCATCAGGTGCGTGCTGTGGTCGAGCGTCGTCTGGCGCGAAAAGACCTGAAAGCGGCTGTTTTTGATGCCGACCTGCACGCCGCCGCAGTAGAGCCCGTAGCGCCGCAGGCGCATCGCCACACTGTCAGAAAGCAGCGAGATGCCGCTTTGCACCTCATCCCAGCGCGTCAGGTCGCGGCGGAACGTCGTCGAATTGCCAACGGATTTGATCGGCTCGCGGTCCGCCGCTCCGCGGACGGGGGAGTCGTCGAGGCCGTTGGCATAGCGGTAGAGCTGCGAGCCCATTTTGCCCATCAGGGTTTCGAGCATTTCCTCGCTGCATTTTGAGAGTTCGCCGATCGTGCGCACGCCGTAGCGGCCGAGCAACTCCTGTGCACTGCGGCCGACAAACAAAAGGTCGCCGACGGGCAGGGGAAAGACGATGTCGCGCCAGTTGTCGCGTGCGATGACGGTCGTGGCGTCAGGCTTTTTATAGTCGCTGCCGAGCTTGGCAAACACCTTGTTGAACGACACGCCGACCGAGATCGTCAGCCCAAATTCGCGCTTGATGCGCTCGCGCAGCGTGTCGGCGAGCGCTCTGGCGTCCCCGCCGAAGAGGTGGAGGGAATTTGTCACATCGAGCCAGCTCTCGTCGATGCCGAACGGCTCAACGAGGTCGGTGTACTCGCCATAGACGGCGTTGATCTTTTTCGAATATTCGGCGTAGAGCCGGTGGTGCGGCGGCAGCAGGATGAGGCCAGGACACTTCTGCTTGGCCTTCCAGATGGTCTCCGCCGTTTTGACACCGCAGCGCTTCGCCGGTTCATTTTTTGCCAGGATGATGCCGTGACGCTCCGTCGGATCGCCGCAGACCGCGACGGGAAGCTGGCGCAAATCAGGATGGCTCAAAAGCTCGCAGGAGGCGTAAAAGCAGTTGCAGTCGCAGTGCAGAATGATGCGGTCCATCGCGTTCACCTCGTTTCATGAACAGTGTAGCATAAAATATGAAATAGAACAAGTGTTTGAAAATAAAAAGTACCCGCCGGACGGCAGGCACTTTCTTGAATAGTTTTCGTCAATTTTCTCTCACGCTGTACAGCGCCGCGCCGATGGCGGTAGCAAACGTCGCGTTTTCGGGAATAATAAAATTGACATGGTAGAGCTGTTTGAACAGCTCGAACGTCTCCCTTGCCGGCGGCAGCATCGTCAGCGCGCCTGTGAGGACGACCGTGTCCGTGCCGCAGCACTTGCACGCGAGCACCGACATCGTGCCGATGGACTGGAGCACCAGGTTGACGATGCCGAGCATCTTGTCCGACGGCGTCGCGTCGTCGGCGACCTTGGCAAAGTTCGCCGCCGTGGCCTCGGGCGGCAGATTGCCCACCTGCTCGCGCGAGAGGTCGGCCATCGTCAGGTCGATGTGGCTGAGGTCGCCGTCCTGACAGAGCTTGCGGATCAGCGCGTACTGGTGTACGCCTGTCGTCAGCGAGCTGAGACCCGCGAGCGTGCCGCCGCCCACGCCGCTGCCGATGAGATGGCGGATCTCTCCGCCCTTGTTGGCCCAGAGAAACGATGTGCCCGTGCCCATACTGACGACGACCGCGTGCTCCTTGCCCGAGAGGGCAAGGCCACCCACGCCGACAGAGGGGAATTCTTCGACCTTGATGGTCTTCACGCCGTAGATATCGCCCTCGACATACGAAGAGCCCACGCCCGTGAGCGCGATGTGGCGGATGTCGGAGAGCTGGAGATGATGTGTGGAAAGGAAATTGCCCATCGCGCCGTAGAGCGAGGTGAGCGGATCGTCAGCCTTGACGCGCAGCATGTCGATGACGGAAAGATCGGGGGCAAGACCGACGATCTTCGTGCTCGAACCGCCGATGTCAATGCCTAAAATAACACCCATTGTGATGCTCCGTTTCTTTAGAAAGTCCCTTTATCATAGGGGACGCAATGGATAAAGTCAAGTAAAAAGCGGAAAAAGGGCGGAAAGCCTTGCTTTATTTTGGTATGCAGGATATAATGCACCTATTACAAGGCGCGGCACAGTCCGCGCCGTGACACTATGAGGTGACTATGAAAACCGATCAGAAGCTCAATATGACCATGCTCTGCGACTTCTACGAGTTGACTATGGGCAATGGTTACTTGAAAGCAGGGTTCCAGGATCGCATTACCTATTTCGACGTTTATTTCCGCTCGGTGCCGGACGGCGGCGGCTACGCCATTGCCGCCGGTCTTGACCAGCTGATCGACTATATCGAGGATCTGCACTTCGACCAGCAGGACATCGACTACCTGCGCGGGAGAGGTATCTTCTGCGAGGAGTTCCTCGACTATCTTGCAAACTTCCACTTCAGCGGCGACATTTACGCCGTGCCCGAGGGCACGCCCGTCTTCCCGAAAGAGCCGATGGTCGTCGTGCGCGCGCCCGCGATCGAGGCGCAGCTGCTTGAAACGTTCGCGCTTTTGACCGTGAACCATCAGAGCTTGATCGCCACCAAGGCCAACCGCATCGTCCGCGCCGCCAAGGGCCACGCCGTGATGGAGTTCGGTTCCCGCCGCGCGCAGGGCTCCGCCGCCGCCATCGACGGCGCTCGTGCTGCCTATATTGCGGGCTGCTGCGGCACTGCCTGCACCATCTCCGACCAGCTCTACGGCACGCCCGCGCTCGGCACGATGGCCCACGCCTGGGTGCAGATGTTCGACACGGAGTATGACGCCTTTGCGACGTACTGCAAGCTCTACCCGCAGAACGCCGTCCTGCTCGTCGACACCTATAACACCTTAAAATCCGGCATTCCCAACGCCATCAAGGCGTTCAACGACGTGCTCAAGCCCATGGGCATCAAAAAGTGCGGCATCCGCCTGGACAGTGGCGACATCGCCTATCTTTCCCGCAAGGCACGTAAGATGCTCGACGAGGCGGGCTGGACGGAGTGCACCATCACCGTTTCGAACTCGCTCGACGAGTACCTCATTCAGGACCTCTGGATGCAGGATGCGAAGATCGACGCCTTCGGCGTCGGTGAGCGTCTCATTACCGCCAAGAGCGAGCCGGTCTTCGGTTGCGTCTATAAGCTCGTCGCAGTGGAGGACAAGGACGGCAATATCGTCCCCAAGATCAAGATCAGCGAGAACGTCGGCAAGATCACGACACCGCACTTCAAGAAGCTCTACCGCTTCTATGGCCGTGACACCGGCAAGGCCATCGCCGACTATCTGACGGTCTACGACGAGACCGTGGACGACAGCCGGAATCTTGAGATCTTCGACCCCGACGCCACGTGGAAGCGCAAGGAAGTCTATCACTTCGAAGCGCGCGAGCTGCTCGTGCCCATCTACCAGAAAGGCAAGCTCGTCTACAAGCGTCCCGGCATCGAGGAGATCAAAAAATACTGCGCCGAGCAGGTCGATACCCTCTGGGACGAGGTCAAGCGCTTCGATAACCCGCATAACTATTATGTGGACCTCTCGCAGAAGCTCTACGACATCAAGACCGAGCTTTTGAACGAGAAGAACGAGCGCTACGAGAAGAACTGAGGAAAACAAAAAATCAAAAACAGGGAACAGCCAACAGGAGGGGACTGAGACTGCGATGAAGGGATTCCAGATTCAGCAAAAGGGCGAGCGGCGCATTTCTGCGGCGCTGCGGATCATGCTGGTCGTCGTCCTGCTTGCGGTGCAGATCGGCTTTGTTGTCGCCATCTCCTACTTTATGCAGGAGTATCTGGCGCTGGCCTACGGCGTCGTACAGGTCGGCGCGCTGTTCCTTGCGGTGCATATCTACAATGAACCAGGTGAGCTTTCTTATAAGCTCATCTGGTTCATCCTGCTTTTGCTGGCCCCGCCGGTGGGTATGATTCTCTGGTTCCTCTGGGGCGGCGCGGCGCAGAAGCGCCATCTGCCGCAGAACACCAAGCGCTTTCCTGACGAGCCGGAGAGCGTGCGCATGCGCAGTGAGATCGCCGTCGACAAGCTCACGCGCCAGCTGCCCGCTTGGTCGCGCACGGCAAACTACCTCTGCCGCCGCGACTTCCAGCTCTATCAGAATACCTCTGTCACGTACCTGCCCGAGGGCGCGATTTTGCTGCGTAATCTCATTGACCGCGCAGCCAAGGCTGAGCGCTTCATCTTCCTTGAATACTTCATTCTGGCTGAGGGAAAGCTCTGGGATGAGCTTGAAAAGATCCTCTGCGCCAAGGCACGCGAGGGCGTTGAGGTCAAGATCATCTTCGACGACTTCGGCAACATCAAGCGCTTTTCCGGCGAGACGATCGACCGTCTGCGCGAGGTGGGCGTCGAGGTATTCATCTTCAACCCCGTGCACGAGTATGTGAACCGCCTGCACTTCAACTACCGCGACCACCGCAAGATCGCCTGCATCGACGGTGACGTCGCCTACACCGGCGGCGTAAATATTGCCGACGAGTACGCAAACCTCATTGAGCGCTTCGGCTACTGGAAGGACAGCGGCGTCCGTCTTGAGGGCGAGGGCGCCTGGGGCCTGACGGCGAGCTTTATCCACATGTGCATCAATATTGGCGGCGTCATGCACAACGAGCACGACTATTACCGCCCGCACACGCCGGTGCGGAGCGAGGGCTTCTGCCAGCCGTTTACCGACGGACCGCAGAACAACCCCGACAATCCGGCCGAGGATGTGTTCCTCCAGATGATCTCCGGCGCGCGGCGCTTCCTCTATATCACGACGCCGTACTTCATCCCCGATGAGAGCCTGATGCGTGCATTGTGCATCGCGGGCGACGGGGGCGTGGACGTGCGGCTGATGCTGCCGGGCAAGCCTGACCACTGGTACGCCGACTGCGTGGCGGAGTCGTACTTTGGCGAGCTCATCAAACACGGCGTAAAGGTATACCGCTATACCCCTGGCTTTCTGCACGGAAAAAGCATCATGGTCGACCGCGAGGCGGCCTTTGTTGGCTCGGCGAATATGGACTACCGCAGCTTTGAGCTCGACTATGAGTGCGGCGTGATGGTCTACAGCGCGCCGATGATCGAATCGCTGCTCGAGGATATGGATATGATCGTCGACCACAGCCGTCTCGTCACAAAAGAGGAGTGGGCTAAGCGCAGCGTCCTGCGCCGCGTGTTCGAGCCGCTGCTGCGCTTGTTTGCCATCTGGATGTGACAGGAAAATGGGGAAGAGGCAGGAATTTTCCAAATTTTGATTTTTTAGAAAATTTCCTGTTGACAAATGCAAAGTTCCTGCTATAATAACATTTGTTCGCTGAACGACACAGCGCGGCGAACAACGCAATATAGCGGGATTGTGTAATGGTAGCACAGCGGACTCTGACTCCGTATGTGAGGGTTCGAATCCTTCTCCCGCTGCCAAAGAACCGCAGTCGAAAGGTTGCGGTTCTTTCTTTTTAGTGCATGATTTAGGCACTTTTGACGCAGAAAAGTTGCATTTGCATTTTGACAGAATATGTTTTACCCCTAAGTTTACCCCAATTAAAAGTTTTACCCCTCAACGGGGACAAAAGCAGCTCCGCCAATGATGATATCGACGGAGCTTTTTTCATGCCTTTTTGAGATTTTCAAGATAGCCCTGCATCCGGGCGGCGCTGTCCTCCTTCATGCGCTCTGAGACGTGGCCGTAAACGTCCAACGTAAAAGCCGCGGTCGCATGACCGAGGTTTTCTTGCACGGTCTTCACGTCATCGCCGTTTTGCAGGGAGAGCACGGCGAAGGTGTGGCGCAGATCATGCACACGGGCGTCCGGCGCTCCTGCTTTGCCTGCAATCTTCTTATGATGTGCATAAAGGCGCTGCGGGTGCAGGTGGTCGCCGAGCGCATTTATGAAAACGAGCCGACAGGCGGCGTACTGCTTGGCGGGGTCTATCCAGTCCTGCCAAAGATCACCGGCCTGTAAACGCCTTTGCGCCTGCTTAGAGCGAACGGCGCGCAGCATATCCATGACGAAGGGGGCGGGGCGCAGGATGCGCGTCTTGTCTTTTTTGAGGGCGGCAAACTGGAAACCGCCGGCCTCGGCGGGGCGTTTCTGCAACTGCTTGCAAATCTTGAGCGTGCCTTTTTTGAAGTCGATACAATCCCATGTCAGGCCCAGCGCTTCGGCTTCACGCAGGCCGGTAAAGAGGATTACTTTCAGAATATCTCCATAATCGTTGTCGGCATCCGCTGTGGCGAGATAAGACTTGACCTGTTCGTCGGTAAGCGGCATGATCTGCGCTTTCTCGACGCGGGGAAGGTCTACCATGTCACACGGATTGCGTGCGATGTAGCCCACCTTGACGGCCTGAGAAAGGGCCTTTGTCAGAACGCCGTGAACATTGCGCACAGTCTTTGCGTTGAGCGGTGCGGTCTCCGTGACGGCGACGCCGTCCTTTTTGATAATCTTGCCCTGCTTGTCCCGTTTGGGAACAATGCGGCCATTGGCGAGCAGATCGTTGTAAAAGCCCTGGATGATATGCGGCGTGAGTTTGGTGAGTTTCACCGCGCCGAGGGCGGGCTTGATGTGCGTTGCGATTTGGGCCTTGTAGGTCTTGACCGTGCCGTATTTCTGCGAGAGCAGATAATCGCTCTGCCAGATATCGAGCCATTGCGCAAGCGTCAGGCGCGTCGGCTCTATGTAAAGTCCGTCGTCGATCGCTTTTTGCGCGTCGCGCATGGCGGTCAACACTTCTTTCTGTGTGTTGCCGTAGATGCTGCGGCGAATCGGTTTTCCTGTGCCCGGGTCATTGCCGACGGTCACGCGCGCTTCCCATCGACCGTCAGGACGCTGCCGGATGCTGCCTGCGCCCGACGCGGCGCGCGTATTTGCTTTTCTTGGCATTGCTTTTTCCTCCTGCATTTGTTATGATTGGAGGGCAGTAGGCTTGTCAGTTTGCTGCCCCCTATAACCGTCCTCGGTGCTGCAACACCGGGGGCGGTTTTTACTTTTTGCGGGCTGTGATCAATCTTTTCAGTGCGCTTAACGGCCTCTCGACTAATTCCATGTTCTTTTGCAATAGCCTGAGCCGTCCGATTCACCCGTTCTCCATCCGCTTTCGCAATGTGCTCATTTTGAGCACATCGATTTTTGTTGCCAACCGGAGCTCCGACCGTCTTTTTTTGCGCCTCGTACTGCCGACCAATCAAATATGTCTTTTGCGCATCGGTCAGGTTTTTCAGCAAATTGTTCCGTGCGTTGAAGACTTTTCCGCAGTTCGTGCAAATATTGATTGAATTGATTGATAACTGTATCAACAAAAAGACGATTAAGAACACGGGACAGCTTCCCAAGTGCCTGATCAGAGATCACCACGAAGCCATCATTCCGAGAGAGCAGTTTAACGCGGTGCAGTTTGAGATGGCACGGCGAAGAGCGCAAGAGAGCCGCATAAAGAAAAGTGCGCCCACAGGTCTTGGAAAATTCAGCGGAAAATATGCACTCAGCGGGCTCGTATTCTGCGCTGAATACGGGACAGCGTATCGCAGAGTGGTGTGGACGCAGCACGGCGAGAAACGCGCTGTATGAGCAGGCTGGACTACGGGAAGCGATACTGCCTGCACTCGCCGACGCTGGACGAAGAGCCTCTCCAGCAGGCGGTGCTGGCAGCAATCAACGCGGCGATGTCGGATCATGAAGCACTGGTGGCACAGATCACAGATGCCATGGAGCAGGAGCTTGCACCGATCCCAGGGGAGGGCATGAGCCTTGGCGATATCGAACGTGCCATAGAAGAACTCGGCAAGCAATTCGATGTTCTGCTGCTGGAAGCGAGCAACGCTGTGAACACAGAAGAGTATGCTGAACGATTCCGTGCGATCTCCAACATGATAGAAGAGCTGAAACGCCGGAAAGGCAACATTCTGCAGATCTGTCAGGAACAGGAGCAGATCGAGCGCCGCGTGCATGCAGCGACCGCAGTGATGAACACGATCCCTTCTGAACTGACAGAGTGGGATGACAGCATCGTTTATCAGATGCTCGAAAAGGTCAGTGTCCTGTCGAGAGAAAAGATCCGCGTGACATTTCGAGGTGGGACGGAGATTGAGCAGGTGGTCGATCAGCCGAAGAGAAGAAAGTTTGCATGACGCTTGCCCCTTGGGAGCAGATCGTGCAGATCTGCTAAGATCCAGCGGAAAAGGAAGTAAAGGAAAGAGCGGTGCAGCGCCGCTTTTTCCTTTGCGGCTTTGTTAATTTATAGATTGTCTTGAGCCCTACGTAAGAAAATAGTAAGATTCATATAGCTGAGAGCTCAGTTTATTATATGAAGATGACGACGGCCGATGCGGGTGAAGGTTGGACACGGCATTTTGACCTATATAAGGATTTTAGTCAGCTAAAAAAGGCGTCGTTGAAACGACGGATAGACTACTATCGTCAGCTTTGCTTCAGGGGTGTGATAAAGAAGTAGTTGAACTTCTGGGGAAACTACAGCGAAACGGCTTTTTGCAAGCACTCGAAGCTGCTGAAAATAATAAGTTTGACCCCGATTGCTACTATACAGATTTTGAAAATTGCTATTCAGATTTTTGCGCAATATTTGAGGGGTTGAAAAGCTATGTTAGCGAGTACAAGGTGCAATATATCAGACCATTAACGCTTGCGGAAATTGCCTTTTTCGAAGCGCGAATGAGCCTTGCAAAACAAGCAAAGGGTGGGATTCCGCATATCTATATGAAAGGGTGCAACTGATAACATCGTAGCTGTATTTTCGAATTAGAGCGATACAAGAGTGAATTTCTCTTTTAGCCGTTTTTTCTTTTTGGGGAACACTATATAATCTGAAAGAGGGTAATTTTATGAAAAGACGAAAACAAACGGCAACATTTATTTTATATGTGATTGTGATTTTTACCATTGCAGCTGGTTGCGGTAAGCAAAAAGAGCCGATTACAGATCAGCCTGCGCTGGAGACGGTGGAATACTCCAACCTGACCGATGATGATTCCCGCAAACAGCTTTCACAGCTTCTCTCGGATTCAGGAATCGAAGAATCCCGCATTGCTGCTCTGCTGAATCGGGTGGAACAGTTTAACGCCAGTGTCAAGAGTGAGTGGCTGACCGATGGCTTCGAGAGTGCCGCACCGACCGATACCAAGTATGATCCCTATGACATGCAGGATGAATGGGCGGCGGCAAACGGCAGCTTTCCAGGTTATAACTGCCGTATCACGGCCTTTGGCCTGTTCAGCGAATTTATTACAGCAGGGGCCGACCAGCCGGAAACGCAGGGCGAGGACTCGCTCTTTACCGATTTAGAGACAATCGACGCAAATCCTGACGCACTCTGCGGGGACAGCACCGCCAAATTCTGCGCGTTGTTCGCGCCGGTGAATGCCGCGGACAGCACAGAGGTCGAAGCGCAGGCAAAAGCGCTTCAGGAGGGCTGGACAGCCCGCGGCATCGTGTTTGCAGACAGCAGGGCAAGCATGATCTCGGTTGTCTTCCATGATAAATTCTCGGATGAAGACAACACGCTGTTCATTGGTCATGTCGGTGTGCTGCTGCCAGCGGAGGACGGTACGATGTACTTCATCGAAAAGGTGGCGTTCCAGGAGCCGTACCGTCTGGTGAAACGCCAGAACCGCACAGAACTGAGCGACTACCTGATGGAGAAATACGACACCTCTTGGGGTCAGGATACGACACACCCCTTCATCATGGAGAACGATACTCTGATGGACGGATACCGACCGAACCCTCTGGAGGAAACAAACCCTTAAAATTGAAACAGCAGCGGGATGGCATTGCCATTCCGCTGCTTCTACTTTACAGAACAGGCACACAACGCCAGAAAGGAGAAAGCCCATGAACATCCGCAAGCCTACAGATTACAGCATCCTATTTTCCGAACTGGACAGACTTATGGCTGAGCAGCTTTCACAGATGGAATTGTACTGCGAGATTGGTCGAGTGGTCAGCGGCAGGAGCGAAAAAGGAGCGGCTGTCGCGGCGTCGGAATACCTGCAAGCCGCCTATCCCACAGCCGATGGCTTCTCTCCCCGCAATGTGCGCCGGATGCGCGCGTTTTACGCAGCCTACGAGAAAACTCCTGAAATCATGCGGCTGGCGATGCACCTCGGCTGGACGCAGAATGTGGCGATTTTAGAGAGGTGCGGCAGCCACGAGGAACGGGCGTGGTACATCCGCGCCGTGCTGCACTTCGGCTGGAAGAAAGCGAAATTGCTGGAAGCCATAGAATCTCAGGCGTGGCTGTATTCTTCTCTCGACGAGCAAGCGGTTTCCTGCTATACTGGTGAAAAAGAAATAACGCAGGAGAGCGAGAGCGATGAAGAAGATACTCTTTGTATGCCATGGCAATATCTGCCGCAGCCCCATGGCCGAGTTCGTGATGAAGGACTTGGTGAAGAAAGCTGGGCTGGCGTCGCAATTCCATATCGAGTCGGCGGCCACCAGCCGGGAGGAGATCGGCAATCCGATCTATCCCCCTGCGCGGCGCAAGCTGGCGGAGCACGGGATCTCCTGCGATGGCCACGCGGCGCGGCAGCTCACCAATCAGGATTACGACAAGTACGACCTGCTGATCGGCATGGACAGTGCGAACCTGCGGAATATGCACCGCATCTGCGGCGGCGACTTCGCCGGCAAGCTGCACCTCCTGATGGACTACACCGACCATCCCCGCGATGTTGCCGACCCGTGGTATACCGAGGACTTCGAAGCGACCTGGCGGGATGTGCTGGAAGGGTGTCAGGGGTTGCTGAAAGAGTTGGCACACGATAAAGTTTGAACGGAGGTGAGGGCGGATGAATGGGAAAATCATTGTAAACGGTGCCGAGATCACGGTCACTACCATCGATGATAAGGATTACATATCTTTGACAGATATGCTCAAAGCCAAAGACGGTGACTTTTTTATCTCCGACTGGCTGAGAAACCGGAACACCGTTGAGTTTCTTGGGATCTGGGAGCAGATACACAACCCTGATTTTAATTATGGCGAATTCGCCACAATTAGAAGTCAGGCTGGCTTGAACAGCTACAAGCTCAGCGTAAAAGAGTGGGTAGAAAAAACTAATGCAATTGGTCTCAGAGCCAAAGCTGGGCGGTACGGCGGGACATACGCATATAAGGACATCGCCTTCGAGTTCGGCATGTGGATCAGCCCCGAATTCAAAATCTACCTCATTAAAGAGTTTGAGCGACTCAAGACCGAGGAGATGAAGCAACTCGGTTGGGACATCAAGCGCAACCTTGCCAAGATCAATTACCGCATTCACACAGATGCCATCAAGGAAAACCTGATCCCGCCTGAACTGTCTGCTCGGCAGATTTCTCTGGTCTATGCCAACGAAGCCGATGTTTTGAATATGGCACTGTTCGGGATGACGGCCAAAGAGTGGCGCGATGCCCATCCGGATCTCAAAGACAACATCCGTGACTATGCTAATGTTTCCCAACTTGTATGCCTGTCCAACTTGGAGAACTTGAATGCGGTTTTCATCAACGAGGGAATGCCGCAGGCGGAGAGATTGGCAAAACTCAACGCCATCGCCATCAGCCAAATGAAGGTGCTGACGGAGGATCACAGGCTGCTGCAGCTCGACGTTGCCAAGGAATAACATTAAAAACCCGCTAACAGTCATTACCAGCAAATACTCATGCAAATACAGATGTCTATCTTTCTATATTCGGTGGTGATTATATGCAATATGAAATGAGTAAGGATTTTAATGGCGTCCTTATCATATTGGGGATTAAATGCACTTTTTCTTTTGCCAATGGGTATTCTTTAGAAATTATACCTGATAGCGATAGTGAAGAATCCTTTAGAGCAAAGTGTGAGGAGCTTCATAGAAATTTTGATAAGTTAGGTTGGATTTACGGTACTGATACTTATGGGAAGAATGTTGCATTCCTGCCCTCCGCACAGCAGGGACCCTTCTCATACATTAAGGGAACGCTTTCGCTAATCATTGATATGTTTTTGATTGGCTATGATTCCGATTCACTTGAAAAGATAGCAGGCATTCCAATTTTGGAAGAATTTAATGTAATTGACTTCCGTGGAGATAGCGTTGATTCTGTTTTTTCGCCTAAATGCGTTCTCAATCGTGACTCTCTCGTCACAAACAAAATTGAATGGTATCCTGTCACTGAGTGTGCCAAAACATTCAAATCAACTGTTTGCGGCTCACCCTGCACTATAGTTTTCACGGTTTTTGTTGACCGAAAAGACTGCGACTACGATACTACCTCCCTCGGAAAACTACAGTCTATTTTGAGAATAGAATTTGAAACACCGCAAAGCATTTCTTTAATTGAAGAATGCTGGCAGACGACTTGTTATTTTCTCCCTTTTTGTACTGGACATTTTAATGTAACCGATCTGCAAGTTTCTTTATGGGATAAAAAAGTACCCATAGAGATATACGGTGCGCCTGGGACTGTTAAATGTCAAATTAATAGTGAAAAAGTTGAGAACATCGAATTTCAAAGAATTCCTCACAACAGATTTCAAGTTGATTGGCTTGGGGAGCGTGTTGGGCAACTGTTCGAGCTAATAGGCTGCGCTGGCAGTAGACCGCGCCTTGGATTTTTGCCCAGGACAAACGCTGACTTTAATGTAGATAGTCATAAAATTCGAGATATTTGTACCGCTTTCGAAGTAGAATACGAGTTTAGATCTGGTGAGTTTGAATCTCCAAATGCAAAAGAGCTTGTTTCACTCCTTAAAGAAACTGTAAAAAAGTACAAGGCCGGTCATTCAGGACAACTTAGTGAAGACATCTACAACAGTGCATATAGTTCGATCAATTTTATCTCTCTTCCAGCGAGAGAAAAAGTATGGAGAATATACTCACAATTTAAAGAAGTCATCGATAGCGGATTCGAAGGAATTAGTTACTTTTCTGGAACAATCTTGAATCTTTCTGAAGCACAGACTCTCAAGGATATTCAATGGCTCGTTCGATTGAGAAACAACATTACTCACTCATCTGGAATTACAGAGCAGGATATTCCAAATGCGATTTACCCAAGGTTACGAGTTGCTATATATTGTTCTGTCCTTGTAAGGGCAGGTTATTCCATTGAGGAGATTGTTAGAATAATTGAGGCATATTTTAATGGGAGAATAACGTAGCGAAATATCCGAATTTGAATAAAACCCGCTTTTCGAGCATTTTTATCGGAAAGCGGGTTTTTTCTTACCCGCAAAGTCTTAAACCATCAAGTTTTTGTTTTACTCTCCAATATAGGTCAACAATTTGTTCAACAAACTGTTACACAAAAGAAAATATCCAGAATGGAGTAGCTTGCCAAAAGTCCTCGAAATCGTCTGATTTCGAGGACTTTTGCTTTTCATAAGTCACTATTTTCGGATGTTGCTTTTTTCTGACCCAAACGCTGACCCCAACGGGAGCGGATAGCGGAAACCGTCAGACAGCACGGGAGAGGATGTTCCCCATGGTCTGGGCGGCTTTGAGTTGGGCGTCGGTGGTGACGTGGGCGTAGGTGTCCAGCGTAAAGCCCGCCGAGTAGTGACCGAGCATACTGCTGACCGTTTTCACATCCACGCCGTTTTGCAGGGCCATCGTCGCGAAGGTATGCCCTTACGGTATAATTACGACAAACCGGAAAAGCCCCGTATATCAAGGGTTTT
>ERZ839767.1490-NODE-1490-length-35385-cov-10.279621_pt1 | contig 35385 bp, 34 predicted proteins | sample MGYA00519879_ERZ839767 | MGnify/ENA primary metagenome ERZ839767 (study PRJEB31850, sample SAMEA3708852) | human gut metagenome | biome: human gut; feature: human-associated habitat; material: faeces | place: China | collected 2014 ... | reverse complement strand
TATCATGAGGAAATCCGTGGGACAGAGAATACCGGAAAAAGAAATCGCTAACTTCCAATTTATCAAACCAAATACGGAGGAACTATGACAAATTTTAAACTTACGATACAATATGATGGGACGCGCTTTAGCGGCTGGCAGAAACAGGGCAACACCGACAACACCATTCAGGGAAAAATAGAAAATATCTTAAGTAAAATGACCGGTGAAGAAATAGAAATTCACGGTTCAGGCAGAACAGATGCAGGAGTTCATGCAATAAAGCAGATAGCAAATTTTAAAACAAATGCCACATTGTCCAAAACTGATATAAGGGATTATATAAACCAATATCTGCCGCTCGATATACGCATTTTAAGTGTTGAAAAAGCTGATAACCGCTTTCATGCAAGACTTAATGCCAAAGGAAAGCATTACAGATATACTATTGACAATGGTGAGGTGGCAAATGTTTTTGAGCGAAAGTATATGACAAGACTTACAGAAAACTATGATATAGAGGCTATGAAAAAAGCTGCCGTATATCTTATCGGTGAACATGATTTTAAAAGTTTCTGTGACAATAAACGCATGAAGAAATCCACAATACGCAGGATTTCTGACATACAGATTAACAATTCTGACGGGATAATAACAATTGATTTTTACGGAAACGGTTTTCTATATCATATGGTGCGTATCCTTACAGGAACTTTGCTTATGGTGGGCACTCATGAACTTTCATGTGATGATATTCCGGATATAATAGAAAAAAAATCCCGTGATGCAGCCGGATTTACGGCTCCGCCACAGGGACTTTGTTTAGTTGAGGTGGATTATTGATTTATGGACGCAGGCAAAATTAATATATCTTTTTCGCAATCTCATCGAGTATGGCTGCTGCCACATCTTCTTTGCTCATCTGCGGCAGCTTTCTGACCTCATCTTTTGTTATGAGCGTGACTATATTTGTGTCTGTTCCAAAGCCTGCCCCTTCTACTTTTAGATTGTTTGCTACTATCATATCCACATTTTTCTTTTCAAGTTTCTTTTTGGAGTTTTCCAACATATTTTGTGTTTCCATCGAAAATCCACAGATAAACTGATTTTCTTTCTTGTTTTCTCCAAGTGTTTTTAATATGTCTTTTGTCCGCTTGAGCGGTATTGACATTTCACCGCCGTCTTTTTTCTTTATCTTTTCGTCGGCTGTGTTTTCAGGTGTGTAATCGGCTACCGCCGCCGCTTTTATGATTATATCCTGTTCGTCAGCTCTTTTTATGACTTCCTCATACATTTGGGCGGCACTTTCTATCTGCACTGTTTCTACAAATCGTGGCGGTAAAAGATTTACAGGTCCGCTTACAAGCGTTACTTTCGCACCTCGTCTTGCAGCTGTTTTTGCCACCGCATAACCCATTTTTCCGGTTGAATGATTTGAAATAAATCTCACCGGGTCTATTGCTTCCATTGTAGGTCCTGCTGTCACAAGTACATTTTTTCCTGTTAAATCTTTTTCAAATAATATTTCCTGAAGAATAAAGTCAAGAAGCGTGTCCTCTGACGGCATTTTTCCCGCACCAACATCCTTGCAGGCAAGAAGCCCCACATCAGGCTCTATGACCTGCATACCAAATCGTTTTAACTTGGCAATGTTATCCTGGACTATCGAATTTTCATACATATTTGTATTCATGGCAGGTGAGATTATCTTTTTGCACTTGCAAGCCATAACAGTCGTTGTCAGCATATCATCCGCTATTCCATTTGCAAGTTTTCCAATAACATTTGCCGAAGCCGGAGCTATAAGCACAACATCCGCTTTTTTTGCAAGTGAAACATGCTCAACATTAAACTGGAAATTTCTGTCAAATGTGTCTATAAGACATTTATTTCCCGTAAGCGTTTCAAATGTAATCGGATTTATAAAATTAGTTGCATTTTGTGTCATCAATACATGAATGTCTGCGTGAAGTTTTGACAGCATACTTGCAAGATTTGCAATCTTATAAGCCGCAATACTTCCTGTTACGCCTAAAACAACCGTCTTTCCCTTTAACATAATTTTATCCTCATTTCCGGCTGCCGTTCACATATTAGATGCGTCCGGCAACAATTTACACACTATTAAACTAACAACTATTATTATTTAAGTTACAGCCTTGTATATTGTATCATTGATATTAACCAGATAACTATTTTACTGCTTCCTGTGTAAGTGTACCATATTTTTCATAAGATGACACCTTTGCAATCTTGTTTTCGTCATCAACAAATACTACTTTTGGTTTATGTTCCTTAACTTCCTCCGGTGACATCTGACAGTAGCACATAATAATAACATGGTCGCCTACCTGAACCTGTCTTGCTGCTGCACCGTTTAGGCATATCATTCCACTTCCCGGCTCACCTGCTATCGTATATGTTTCAAATCTGTTTCCGTTCTCAACATCGACTATCTGCACAAGTTCGTATTCATATATCCCTGCCGCCTCCATAAGTTCAGGGTCAACAGTGATACTTCCCACATAATTTAACTCAGCCTGTTTAACTACTGCTCTGTGAATTTTACCTTTAAGCATTGTAACTGTCATATTTTACTCCATTTCCAAACAGACACAACTCACTACTTCACAAAGGATGTATAAAAACAAGATGTGCCTATCATACATAATTATTTTTTACTCAACGATGAAATTGTCAATAAGTCTTGTCTTTCCAATATAAACGGCTATAGCTGTAAGTACAGGTCCGTCAATCTTTTCTACAGGCTCAAGTGTATTCCAATCGACAACCTCAACATAATCAATCTTCGCAAGAGCTTCCTTCTCTATTATATCAGTAATTGTTTTCTTTACCTTTGCCGCATCCTTCTCGCCGGCATCAACAAGTTTTCTGCCCTCTTTTAATGAACGGCTGAGTACAAGTGCAGCCTTACGCTCGTCTTCACTAAGATAAGTATTTCTTGAACTTTTTGCAAGACCGTCCTCCTCACGGATAATAGGACATCCTACAATCTCGATACCAAAACTAAGGTCATTTACCATGTGTCTTATGACTGCAAGCTGCTGTGCATCCTTCTGACCGAAATAAGCTCTGTCAGGAGTTACAATATTAAATAATTTTGCAACAACAGTACAAACTCCACGGAAATGAATAGGTCTTGTCTTTCCACAAAGACCGCCTGTAAGTGTATTCATATCAACAAATGATGAGAAATTATCATCATACATTTCCTCCGGTTCAGGATGGAATATAAGAGACGCACCCGCTTTCTCACAAAGAGCCGCATCCCTGTCCATATCTCTCGGATAACTCTCTAAATCCTCTGTAGGTCCAAACTGCATAGGATTAACAAAAACGCTGACAACAACTTTGTCATTCTGCTCAACTGCTTTATCTATAAGACTCTTATGTCCCTCATGAAGATAACCCATAGTAGGTACAAGACCAACCGTAAGACCAGCCTTTCTCCACTCTCTAACCTGTTCCCTGACTCTCTTAATACTACCTGTAATTTCCATTGCTTTTGCTCCAATCTGTATTTATAACTTACATATGTTAAATTTATTTAAAAATTGCTTTCTTTTTATTTTTTATTAAAAACTCATGCCACAGCTCGAAATTTGTGAAAATGTCAGATTTCGTACAAATTGTATTGCTATAATCACCACAACCTATATCATTTTCACAAATTTCGCACTGCACACATTAATATAATTTTTCCAAAACATCCTCGTCAATCTTAAATGTGTGTTCCTGTGCCGGGTATGTACCTGCTGAAACCTCACTGATATAATCCTTAAATGCCTGTTTCATCACATCACCGACATTTGCAAATTTCTTGACAAACTTAGGTACATAATCTGAAAACATTCCAAGCATATCCTGATATACAAGTATCTGACCGTCACAGCCTGCTCCTGCACCTATTCCGATAGTTGGAATATCAAGTTTTTCAGTAACAATCTTTGCAAGTTTTTCAGGAATACATTCAAGTACAACTGCAAAAGCTCCAGCCTCCTGTACTGCAAGTGCATCCTCGATAAGTTTCTTTGCTGCTTCCTCTGTTTTTCCCTGAACTCTGTTGCCGCCAAATGCATTTACAGACTGTGGTGTAAGTCCGAGATGAGCCATAACAGGAATTCCTGCTTCAGTTATTGCCTTTATCTGCGGGCACACACTTGCTCCACCTTCAAGTTTAACTGCTCCTGCACGTCCCTCTTTCATAAGACGGCCTGCATTGATAAGTGCATCCCTTGTTCCCGTCTGATAAGACATAAACGGCATGTCTATAACAACCATAGTATCACTTGTTCCTCTGGCAACTGCTGCCCCATGATGTATCATGTCCTCAACAGTAACGGAAATCGTATCTTCATAACCAAGCATTGTATTCCCGAGAGAATCTCCGACAAGAATAGCATTTATACCTGCTTCTTCCATAAGTCTTGCTGTTGAATAATCATAGGCGGTAAGCATTGTAAGCTTTTCACCTTTTTCCTTTGCCATCTGAAATGTTCTCACTGTGTTTTTCATAATTTAATTCCTTTCCGAATACCCGCCTTTTGTGGGTCAGGTTTCTTTGCATTGACAAATTACATAATCTTTCTTAACTCACTGTAATCCCTGTCGGGATTTTTCTTCTCAGACATTTTAATAAGTCGCTCTCCTACACTTTTATATATCTTAAGTGCGTCCGTGCCCTCAAGTGCTTCAATGTGTTTTTTAACAGTTCCCGTATCATTTCTTATAACGGGACCTGTGAGAGCATCTAAAGTTCCATTTTCAATCAAGGATTTAACATTTCCCATTGTCAATGGACCTAAAAGAGAAAACGCATCTTCGTCGGTAAATCCACAATCTTTTAAAAGTTCAAGTGCAACATCAAAAATTCCGACAACATAATTGCTTGCAAATGCCGCCGCCGCATGATATTTCACTTTATCAGAAGCCTTTAACATAAAAATCTTATGATGTAATTCATCTCCAAAAAGCTCCTGCATCACCTTTACTGCTTTACTGCTTCCCTCCATTGTGAGCCTTGCCGTATTTAATTGTCTATATGATGTAAATTTGTCGCTGAACGCATACATAGGATGAATAGAAATCTTTTCTGCCTTTGTTTCCTCTATTCCTGAAAATATATCAGATGATAATGAACCGCTAAAATGACATATGATTTTTTGGTGCAGATTATAATTTTTAATCTGCTCCCACACTTTTAAAATAATATCGTCAGGTGTTGTTATACATATAACATCACATTCATTCACCAGTTCTTCCGGTGAAGCATATGCTTTTGAATTTGTAAAAGTCGCTGCAATGTCAACGCTTTTGCTTGTTCTGCTATAATAACCTTTAATCTTTGCAATGCTGCTGTTTTCACACAGATACTTTCCCATGCTACAACCGACAGTTCCTGCTCCTATAAAACCTATATTTATATTACCACCTCCACATTTATCACCATTCACAATTATGGCATATCAGCTCTTACAGCCGATGCTAATTTGCAAATGACAGTAATCTGTATTTTGCAGAGGTCACATTATCCCTGATGCAGTTTCTTTTCATTCTATATCCGAATACCGCTCGCAAATGAGATAATAGCACAATCTAAGATGCATTGCAAGTGTGGATGGAGTTTTCACACATACCTGATTTCCACAAGTTTTAGTCCCTTAGCCGGTGCTGTCGGTCCCGCTTCTTTTCTGTCAGCGGATTTTATTATATATTCCATCTGCTCCGGTGCTATATTTCCTTTTCCCACTTCAAGGAGTGTTCCGGCGATTATTCGTACCATATTGTAAAGGAAACCATTTCCATTCACCCTTATTTTTATCAGTCTGTTATTTTCCTGTCCTCCATCAACTTTAATATTTACCAGTCCGTTATTTTCCTGTTCTTCACCAGTCTTAATATTTACATCATCCGATATTTTTTCACATTCCGTTTTCTTTTCTGCATGATTTTCTCTTTGCACTCCACCAAGTTCCATGCACTCAACTTCCAAACTGTATATTGTCCTTACCGTTGTTTTTACCTGTGCTCCCGCCGAACAAAATCCTGCAAAGTCATGTTCTCCTATAAACGCTTTGCACGCTTTTTTCATGGCTTCAATATCGAGGTTTCCATAGTCAAAATGTGCCGTGTTTCTGTATTCGGGCAATGGAAATCTTCTATTTAATATAGTATATTCATATGTTTTTCTGCACTCCTGATAACGGGGATGAAAATCTCTATCTACTTCCTCTGATTTCTGTATTATTATGTCATCAGGAAGCCGCTGGTTTAAAGCATAGGAAATTTTTTCTCCGGGGATACGGCTCTCTGTATCAAATACAGCCACATTGCCTAGTGCATGAACTCCCGCATCCGTCCTGCTCGCTCCTATAACCTCTATCTGTTCTCCTGTAAGTTCAGATATTGCCTTATTTAATTCGCCCTCTATCGTATCAGCATTTGGCTGAACCTGCCATCCATGATAATTTGTGCCGTCATAAGCAACTGTTAATTTTATTCGTTTCATTTATATTCCTCGTCTTTAATCATTTTTCATCAATTCCTAACAAAACTCAATCTCCCTAACAACTTTAATTTAAAAATTATCATTAAAACAAATCATCCATTGTTACCACCGACTGTACTTCCTGTGAATATGAATTTTCAACAAGCCCATATGTTGTGATAATAGTTGGATATATGGCATATTTTGTCCCAGAAATAGTAATCAGATCACTTATTTTATTTCTGATATTTCTATCAACTTTTTCAGTTATCGTGTATTCGGATTGTGAATATTTCATTTCGCACAAATTTATAACCTGATCTTTTCTCACTATCAGCATATCTATCTGAGAGCCAAACACTCCATTATCCAAATCAGCGTTACAATACCATGAATTAACCTCAGTAAGCACCCCTGAAATTCCTAATTTAACTTTTATCTGTTCAATATGCTCCATGCATACCCGCTCAAATGCCAATCCCATCCATGTGTTCACCAGCGGAGTATTAATCTGATTTGTCCAAAAATGTTCATCCGTAGGTTGAGATTTCAGAAACTTGAAATAAAACAATGTGAAGCAATCCATTAATTGATATATGGCATTTTTCTTTTTCATTCCAAATGCGTAATATTTTCGGATAAAACCGCAGCTTTCAAGTTCTTCAAGTTTTGTAGTCAAATCCCCTGAATTAGAAATTTTAGCAGCATTTATAATCTCTTCTCTTGTCATTCCCACTTTTTTTGTTCCCAGAGCCTCTATTATCTTTACATAATTTTCCGGTTTTTTAAACACAGAAGCATACAGATACTTAAACTCGTCTCTAAGAGGTGCATCCTTCTCAAACAATATCCGGTCAATATTTTGCGACAGACTTAGCCCCTTTTTTAAAAATCCCCAATAATACGGCACTCCACCAAATATCATATAATATTGTAATATCTGATTTCTATTGAAAGCCAAACCGGAATTTTTTACATACTCCTCACATTCTCCAAGACAAAAAGTCCGCAAATGTATCTGTTCCGTAAGCCTGTTGTATAATCCGCCTTTATTATGAACAACTTTTGAAAGCATCCATGATGTTGCAGACGCACATACAATAAGCACTATATCCTTTCTAGCTGACGCAAATCCATTCCAAAAGTTTTCAAGTGCAACCATCAGATCACATTTTGGAGTATCCATCCACGATAACTCATCAATAAAAATTATCTTTTTCTTTTCACTTGACTTTCTAATCAAATCCTTTAAATATTCAAAAGCTTCAAGCCAGTTTTTCGGCTGTTTTTTCACTTCATAACCTGCATCCTTTAAAGATGAAACAAATGCAAATATCTGTCCTTTCATTCCACCCTCTGACAAACCTGCGTGCTGAAATGCAAACCTATAATCAAAAGCTTCGCGTATCAAAAAAGTCTTTCCGACACGCCTGCGTCCATAAATTGCTAAAAAATGAGAACTGTCATCATTTTGTATTTCATGTAATAAATTTATTTCCTTTTTTCTTCCTATAAGCATAGCATGTGTCACCTCCAATGAATCATCACTATTGTCTACTTATTTATTTCGGTATAACAGCGCATATTTATATAATATTATAATTTGCTTAATCACTGTTTTTTATATACTTTAAGCGAATTATAGCATTGTTTTCAACCAAAAACAAGGACAAAGTGAGTACCCCGGCTTCAGCTCTACTGTCTCTTAATTTTGGAGGTATTGCAACACTTTGCGTGCAAAAAAATATTGCTATAATCTTCTTAATCTTAATAAAAATAACAGATTAAGAAGATTATAGCTACAAACAATTACCAAGTGGATATTCGCAATCCTCTCTGCCACTTGCTCATAATACTTTTAGCTGCTACCACAATTTATCAAATACATTTTCAGGCATATGTGAAAACACCATATCAGCTCCAGCCATGCACATCGCAAAGAAAACTATCATTATCAATATGACAACCGCCGCAAAATCATATGTACCCGATTTTTCAGGGGCAAAAAAACTGTAATATAATATCTCACCGCCGAGAACAATAAGTATCAAAGGCCAGAGATGAAATATAAGCATATAGTTTAGCACACCACCAAATATATGTATCAGAAACAATATTCCAAATACCACAAGCGAAATTCCTAATGTAATCGTACCTATTCTGCGCTGTCTCATTTGTCATCTCTCCCCTCAAAATACTTTTCATTTTCATCAAATTCTATTTCCTGCTTTTTTCCGGCTATCATTCTAAGTCCGACAGCTATTATAACAAACGCAACAATAAACTGTGGTATATAATGAAGTAAAAATTGGTTTACTTCATATGATATATATATTCCAATTCCTGCAAGTGCTGAAACAACACTGTTGCACAACATATATATGCCAAAACATATTAAAACTATTGCTAAAATCTTTCTTCCTTTACCCTTTGGCAGCTTCGGCAGACAATCCAAGTTATCTCCCCAAATATAAGCATCTTCAAGCATTGCAAATTCTTCATCAGGCATTGAGTTTTTGTTCATAGCATCAAAAAACGCATAGAACCATACAATTATTGCACCAAGTGAAAGTACACTAAGATACAGCCAGTGCGAAATAATAAAAATCCCAAAAAATAAAGTCATAAGGCTGACGCCCTGTTTAAAAAATCCCAAAAACATCTGTCCCGCTCCAGGCATACACGAAAAGCAGAATGTTAAAAACTTATTTCTTTTATGTGTCATATTTTCCCTCATTTCTGCACACTTTTTGCACATCAGATTTGTGTCAAGTGTGCACAGACACAAATCTTGTATGTGAAAAATATTATTTTTCACACTATCCTCCATACTATACTATTTTTTAATCCGCAAAAAACTCCGCAGACTATTAAAAACCCTATTTATCCTAAAACTTTCTCTCCCACTGTTTTCCCTATTTTTTTCTATAAATTTTTTCCTGTCTTCCTCCTGCTTTTTTTTCATTTCTGACTGTTTTTTATCATATCTCGACTTCTCTTCCATGACACTCTTTTTAGTATCACCTATCCCAAGCCCTGTATTTGCATTTTGTCCGACTTGTTCAATTATCGGCACTGTCTCTGCCGGATTTCTTAAATATGAACCATTTGAAAAACTAACGGTAACTAAAATGCCGAGTGCCATGCACATCCCAAGTGCGACTCTTGTGCAATACCCGTAATATTCTTTTCGCCTGTCATGCCCTGTCGGTATTTTCTCTGCTTTCTCCAAAATCCCAGCCGTAACCCCACGCGGCAGCTTTATCATCTCTGTTTCAGGTATTCCTGCTGCAAACCTGCCTGCACAATATTCACATTTTGCAATATGGGTGAGCATATTTATTTCTTCGTACTGCTCCATATCATGCATATAATATTTTTTAATCTGCTCATCGGTTATATGTGCCATAATAAACCTCCTTTCCAACTGCACGGCTCATCGCTATTATTCATGCCTTTTTTCCAATTTTTTCTGAAGCATCTTTTTCGACCTTAAAATCTGTGTCTGTATTGTTTTAAGCTTGACACCTCGATTTTTTGAAATCTCTTTTGCCGTTTTGTCGCAGCAATAAAATTCATAGGCAACCTCATCATAGGGAGGTTTAAGAGTACGGCAGGCATTGCTGAGCTCCTCGTTTATCTCCTTTTCCAAAAAAGACTCCTCAAGAGATGAAACCGTACCGACATTACTTTCTAATATACCATCTTCAGTCGGCATCTCTTTTCGTCTTTTTGATTTGAGAAAATCAAGACATTTGTTTGTAGCTATTTTCGTCAAAAAAGCCTTTTCATTCTCACCGTCAAACCGGTCAAGCACTCTATAATATGTAAGAAATGTTTCCTGTGTCATATCCTGTGCATCAAAATAATCTCCCAACATACGGTAACAGATTGAAAATATAAGTTTTTCATATTGTTCCATAGCTTTTTCAAGCTGTACCATATGTCTGGTACTGTCCGCCAAGTCTCATCACCTCCCATTTTTCCCTTTTCATTATACTTAAACGAATGAAATTTACAAAAGTCTTCAAAAAAAATGCAAAAAAATATACAGAATTAAAATTTTTTTCAATTCTGTATATTTTCAATATTATTTTCCCAAGAAAATTATTTTCTTATTAGACCATATAGAATTATTTTCATACTCAAGTTCTATATCTTTCATTTTAGCTTCTTTTGGGACTTCATATGTAATACTGCCGCTTATCTCTCGTCCCCCTGAAACTTCCTGCAACAAAAAGCTTTCATCTGAACCGTCAAGATATTCCTGATCATATTTTTTGTTATTCACATAACAGCCAAATGACCCCGGATAACTGTCTGAGTTTCCTGTATTTTTAAATGTAAAATAAAATTTAACATATTTATAACCATCTTTTGGCTGTATAAACTGATTGTTTGATTTGTATTTCTCCGCACCCGTATATGCAATCTCAAAATCCCCAAACTCTACCACATCACCGGGATGAAACCTGTTATCATCCGTTTTGCCATTGTTTTTACTGCTTTTATTACTGTTTTTCTTATTGCTTTTTTTGTCTTTTGAACTGCTTTTGTTCTTCTTTTTATCTTTAGATGTACTTCCTGAACTTTCAGTTACACTTCCTACTTTTTTTGACTCATTTTTCGTATCATCATTCCCGGAATTTGATGCCGCCGCAATTATAAACACCGCTATAACTACAATAACTATCCACTTGCCTTTTCCTTTTTTCCCTGTCGTTCTCATAGAAATCTTCTCCTTTTCATGTAATTATCATTTAGGCGTTTGCGAAACTATCATAAATCTTGATTAAATTGTGTAAATATAGCACAACATATAGTTAGTTCTGCAACCACTTATGATTAATAACTTTTATCTATCAAGCTATTTTATTTTACATAAAGAAATTTCTATTTTGGTGTGCCGGCAGCATACATTTTCAGGCATTTTTAATTTTTATACAATGAATAGGCAATATTAAATAACTATGCAATAAACAGGCATCTGTTATAACCAAACACATTTTGAAAACATTAACTACCAATAAACACCAGCATCATTTAACGATTGTCTTCATATATTCTTCAATCTGTATTCCTGCATAGAAAATCATAATACTTAAGATAACTCTTGAAAACATCTTTACAACACTATCCATATCTTTATAAATCGGCATCCTGTTATACCAGTTTTTATAATTTCCTGCTATTACTACAGTTGAAAATACATACATAAACGCCGCAGCACATTCATACATAACAGCCTGCGTATTTCCCTTGCATTTCTCAAATCCTACAGCCATCACTGTTACCAGAAATACATAAACGCAAACTCCCAGTATCTTTTTCCACAAAGCTCCACTTCTAAATCCCGGCATTTTTGAATAATCATAATCCTGTTTTACGGATGCTGTATCCTGTTTACCCGTGGTTTTATAAGCACTGTTTGTAAATTTGACCGTATTTTCATTTGATTTCGCATCATAATGTATGTAATTTTTCATAAGTTCTTCATATGCCTGACAAGCCGTCTGAAACCTGTTTTCGGGTGATATATTTATACATTTTTGTATAAATTCCTTATAATCATAACATATACATTTATTTCCCTCAGGCATTTTTCCCGTAAGCATTTCATGAAAAACGACACCAATAGAATATATGTCACTCCGTATATCAGTCTGCATAAATCCAAACTGCTCCGGTGCCGCATATCCCGCCGTTCCCAAAATCGTTGTATCTTTTGTTCTGCCCTCTTTCGTTTTCCTTGAAATCCCAAAATCTATCAATTTAACTACATTGTCACTTGAAATCAGTATATTTTTAGGTGTTATATCCCTGTGAACAATATTTACTTTCTCAAGTTCAGATAAAACTTCAAAAAGCTGACAAGTATAGTCTAAGGCATCTTCTTTTGTTATATTTTTATTTTCAATCTTGTCCGCAAGAATATCTCCGCTTATATATTCCTCGATAACAACAGCTTTATTTTCAATCTCAATAATATTTTTTACTGCTGCCAGATGCCTGTTTTTTATATATTGGAGACTCTCATATATTGAAATATTCTCAATTTCTATCTCTTTTAAAACAAATATTTTATTAGAATTTTTCTGCCTGACAAGCCATGTTTTTCTATCATTATTTTCACCAAACAATGCGATTTTCTCATATTGCTCATTTAAAAGTGCTGTTTTCAGATTTATATTTTCCATAATTCTCCTTATTTTATCTTACAAATATTTATAGCCACGGATATTCGTGGTACTTATGTTAAATATGGTATCATTTAATAAATTCAGATGCAACATTGTAAAAATAAGTTTACAAGCAACTCCAATTAAATTATTATATGATGTAAGTGTCAAAAGCAAACATTTCATTTTGGGAGATAACATATATGAAAAATTATAAAAAAATCGATAAATTATTGGATATATTAAAAAAATCGCCTACCGTAGACGATTATATAGAAAATGAGAACGACAATCTTGTAAACATGACTCTCTCGGAATATTTGAATAAAATACTTTCTGACAGAAACCTAAAAACAAGTGACCTCGTAAAACTGACGGGACTTGACCGAACATATACATACCAGATAATGTCAGGCAGAAAAAAACCGTCCAGAGATAAAGTTATCGCCATCTGTTTTGCACTTAATATGTCATTTGAAGATACCCAGCAGCTTTTAAAAGCCACCGGGTACCCTATTTTGTACGCCCGTTTCCAGCGTGACAGCATAATCATATTTGCATTGCAGCACAACGCATCTCTTACAGATACAAATGAACTTTTGTATGATTATAATTTTGATACGCTGACTTAAAGAACTAATCTGCAAGCTGAAGATTGATTGCTGCCTTGACAACTTTGCCATTTTTTACTTTAATATAATCAGCATAATCTTTATATCCGACCAATTTTTTTGCAAATTGTTTTTTAGTTACCTTGTATATCCACTTTTAGTCTTTAAGTTTTCCATACTCTGCATCTGTCACGGCTTCACACCATTCATTTGATATTTCCTCGCCCGGTACTTCTACCGCAAGATGACTAAACCAGCTATCCGGTGCTGCTCCATGCCAGTGTTTTACTTCTGCCGGAATGTTAATACAGTCACCAGGATTAAGCTCGATTGCTTCTTTGCCCTCTTCCTGATAATATCCGCGACCTGCCACGCACACAAGTATCTGACCGCCGCCACTCTTAGCATGATGGATATGCCAGTTATTTCTGCATCCCGGCTCGAATGTTACATTGAAAATTCCTACCTGACTTGGCGATACAGGTGCAAGGTAACTTTGTCCGATAAAATATTTTGCAAATGCGTCATTTGGTTCACCGATTGGAAATACCATCTGCTTTGCATGAGCTCTCATTGCTTCATCCTCGTATGGCAAATCTCCCTCGCCATTGCTCCAAACTTCCTTTGCAAGATTAAATACTGCCCAGCCTTTTGGCCAGCCTGCATAAAAAGCAACATGAGTTATGATTGCTGCGATTTCTTTCTGTGTCACACCGTGGTCCTTTGCATTCTGCAAATGGAATTTTAATGAAGAGTCAGTAATTCCTGAAGCCATAAGTGCTACTACTGTTATAATACTTCTTGTTTTTACATCTATATCCTGATTGTTCCAGTTCTCACCGAAAAGAACATCATCATTAAAATGTGCAAACTCAGGAGCAAACTCTCCGAGTGCATTTCTTCCTGCTGTCTGTACTATCTTAGCCATAAAAGCCTCCCTATATCCCTAAATTTCCTTAATCCAATCGGCTATTTCCTGCTTTGTCGCTCTGTTTAAAAGTTTTCCTTCCACGATTTCAGAGTTTGGTGCTGATGGCTGTAATTCCTTAACCGTATTGCCAAATCCACTTCCTCCTGATGTTGCAAACAGAATAATCTTTTTGCCTGAGAAATCATATTTTTCCAAAAATGTATTTACAATAGTTGGTGCAACATACCACCAGATAGGAAAACCTAAAATAATCTCATCATACTGACTCATATCAATATCATTGTTCTTGATTTCAGGTCTTATCTTCTTATCTTTCATCTCGACGCTGCTTCTTGACTTTTTATCCATCCAGTTGAGGTCTGCCTTTGTGTATGCCTCTTTTGGAGTAATCTCACAAATATCATAACCGCCTTCTTCTGCTATCATATTTGCGACTTTTTCCGTCGTTTTACTTGCACTAAAATAAGCTACTAATCTTTTCATTATAATAATCCCTCCTAAAATATGTGCATCAGATAATTCCAAAATCGCATAACAATATAACACTATTGTGCATCAATTAGTGTCAAAATGCCTTTTTGCCACAGTAATATAATGTATTATCACAATCCTGCAATATCTAACAGATACATAAGTGCTATTAATTCTTTAAAAATCATTGTATATACATTATAAAGCCTTATATCTTATTATGTCTAATACTTATATCGTATATCTTGTTATGCTTTTTAGGCATACTTTAGCAGTTAATACACTATATCTCTGACTTGTACAATAAAGATTAAAGTTCTTATCCACAGTACACTAATGCCAATTCTGCGAGCGGGCATAAGCATTGATTTCCTCTATAAAACGGCTTGTCGCTGGTGAATACGGGATATTTCTCTGCCATGCGATAACTGTGCTTGTCTCAATCTCAGGATATAGTCTTTTTTGCACGACAACATCCCTGCTCCAATATCTTGCTGCCCCCTCAACCGATAGTTATCTTTCCCTCTATTGACTCATTATCACCCTTAAATTCACTGACAATCTTGTCCTCAAGGTCTACAATTTCCAAGGCACGCCGTTTTAGTAACTGTCCCTCACTCGTCAGGGTAATACTGTGACCGCCCCGTTCAAAAAGTATCGCACCAAGTTCATCCTCAAGTGCCGCAAGCTGTCTTGAAAGTGTCGGCTGTGTGATATTTAACTGATGTGCCGCTTTTGTAAAACTCTGTTCTTTTGCCACCGTCAAAAAATAACGCAATACTCTTAAATCCATATCTCACTCCCGCAATAAAATTTTTTGTACCTTAATATTTTTAATTACTGACTCATTCAACATTTGACTACCTCCATTTTATGAACTGTTATTTTTATCAAGCCCATAATAATGGATTTACTTCTAATTTTAAATATATTATCAAATTTATAAGTCACTAATAAATTTGTTAGTTTACTTTTTCCATCTTATAGTCCGATACGAAATTTATTCATAACTTACCGATTTATAAACACGCAGCCGATAACTTTTTTATAACTTCTTTCACATACTCCTCTGACTTTGATACCTTTTTTGCAATTTCAGCTATAGGCATATTACAATCATTATATGCCTCAATTTGTCCTTCAATTTTTCCCTCAATTTTTCCTTCGTCTCTAGTTTCTTCAAATACTCTCCACATACTGTCGCCCTCCTTAAACAAATTGTCAACATCTAAGTCACATCTTGCCGCTCCTGCTACGGTATTTAATACATTTTTATCTACTTTATGATCTACACTGTATTTTATTGCTTCTTCTCTCAACTCTCTTGTACTCTTGTCCTTATTAAGTAATATTCCAAACAGATTAAACAAGTCTCGATTATTAACATTATGAAATAATAAATCATTTTGTCTGGCTTCTACTAATTTCATCTTATAGTCATTAACTATATTTTCCATTTCTTTTGGTATTGCCATCATCTGCTTTAATGATAATGCACCATCCCATTCCTTGCCGCCTGTTTTACTTCAAGCGGCATAAAAAATAATTTTTTATAATTTTTGTAACAGTTCAGCCCAAAAAAGATAAGTCAATAATACATGAGCTTGCTCAATGTATTATTGACTTGTTTTTTGGGGCGGAATAGCCTTTCATTTATGAAATGAAGTAAACACAAGCTGCATAGCAGCGACTGACAGCTTGCTGGCAGGTTTACGAATGTAATAAATGAGAGGCTGAACTGTTACTAATTTTCTGTTCAATCTTAATACATATTTAGCCAAATATAGATTTACTTAAACGAATATGAAACTGACTCGTTTCCTGCCAAATCTGAAACTACACAGTCTCCTTTGACAGTATATGATTTGATTATTTTTCCATTCTTTGATATTTTCTTGCCGTTTACTTCATCTATTCCTGATTTGTCCGTTATTTTGCAAGTTATCTTTTTTCCTTTTCTAGTGACTTTTATCTTAGGTGCTTTTGTATCTTTCCAAACCTTAAGAATAGATTTATGACCATGTTTATCTGTAATCGACAAGGTATGCTTACCCTCCGGAATTTTTAATTTCGATGCTGTCTTAAATTCCATATTTAATTCAGCCGCTGTCTTTTTTCCGAAGTCTTCCCATGATACATTATCATTTTCTGCCGGCTTTCTTACCTTATCTAATTTGTAAGATTTCTTGCCGTCAAGCACTATCTTATCTACAGAGCCGGTATTATCAAGCACCTCATAACTTATGCACTTACCAAATTTATTAACATTACCTATCATTACATATCCTGTAAGTGGTCTTTGCTTTCCAGACCCTGAACCATAAACTGAATATGACACCGGATTATATCCTGAAGTCTCTGCATATTTTTCCCTAAATGATAACACCTCTCCGGTCTTTTTATAAAACGCTGTATCTTTGACAAGGTAATCCGTCTTTACTCCCGTTTTATAATATGGTGTCTTTACTTTTGCTGCATGGCTTACTTCCCCACATAACATACTTGTCATCAACCCTGCTGCAACTGCCATTGTCATAATTTTTTCAATCTGTCTTTTCATAAGCGTCAGCTCCTTTCTAAGATTAAGCGGACATTTGCAATCCACTCTGCTGCCTGATAGTGTTAAAGTTATTTCCCACCCTTTGTAATTTTTCAAATTCTTGAACTTTCTTCAAGATGTATCAACCGCTTTTAACCCGGTCACTTTTTATTTGTCATTACTGTTTCACTTATAAAGACAGATATTTTTCTTATTTGTTGCAAAAGATTCAAAATTAATTTAAATATTTTGTTTTTTCCCTCAATGCACAACAAGGCTGCATATACATTTTATGTGTATATACAGCCCTGCATCCTTTTTTATTTTTTAATTTCTATAATTATTCCACCGCTTTGTCTTCATCTGCCTTATACTCAAAGAAATCAAAGTCCGCATAATGCTTATGCTTTACCCTGTCAGCACAGGTGATACCGACCATTGTTCCAGTAAATTCACCGTACTTACAATACTCATCTGAAAATTTTGTCGTATCAAACGGTATTCCTATCTTATTGTAATCTTTTCCGTTATAGCTCCAGAAGAACTGTGAATGTTTTCCTCTTATTTCAAGCCTGAAGTAAATAGGTACATCATCTACTGCAAGTCTTGTGTTGACAAACTCAGTTTTTTCTCCGTTTTCAAGTGCGATTATTGAGATTGCACTCTGTCCAAGTGTCTCGCTGTAATATTTGCGGAGATTTATATAATTCATATTGTCATAATAAATTATAAGACCTGCTGAATGTTGGTGCACTTCCGGCACAAATTCCATCTTTGTTGTAACAGTGGCATACACACTTGTAAGTTTCCTTGCAAGTATGCTTACTTTATTTAAAGATGCTCTCGATTCCTGTCCACGCAAACGGACATAACCTTTTCTTGCTGTTACATCAGCAAAACTCTGTGGCATTATTCTCGGTGCATAATAGAAATTGCCGAGTGTTTCATCGTCAAAGTCATCAAAATCAGGTATCTGTTTTACCGGATATTCAGGTAACTTACTTTCCTCACAATACTCTTTTGCAATATTGCTGCCATCTGCCATGCGAAGCCAACCGTCCTCTGTCCATTTCATCTTCTGGATTGCCGTTTCACGACCGAGTGTACAGCGAAGTTCCGGTCTAAATGGTCTTGAACAAAGATGCACAAGATATACCTCGCCAAGTTTAGTTTCTACATAACTTCCATGCCCGGCTTTCTGCAATACCACATCAGGGTTGAAGTATTTTGGCTTCAAATGGTCGGGGTCATGCCTCTCATTTGATACGAGCGGATTTGATGTGACTATAGGATTCATAGGGTCACCTTCATATGGTCCCCACACATTTTTTGAGCGTCCCATTGTTACACAGTGGTTATATCCCGTGCCGCCCTCCGCACACATAATATAATAATATCCGTTTCTCTTTGTAAGATGAGGTGCTTCGATGCAACCTCTGTCCGTGCCACCACGCCATATGCGTTTTGGATAGCCGATTATCTCTTTCTTTTCAGGGTTGTACTCAGAGATTGCTATAACGCCCGGCTTTTCGTAGCCCTCTCTTGTCTCCCAGTCAAGTGAAACAATATATTTTCTTCCGTCATCATCGTGGAGTATTGATGCGTCAAATCCTGATGAATGTAAATATACCGGCTCACTCCACGGTCCTCTTATATCCTTTGCCGTGATAACAAAATTATCTACATCAAAATATCTTGCATTCATTGAGTTCATGACACCATACACAACATAGAACATATCTTCCTGCTCACAATATGTAAGACATGGTGCCCATATTCCCTTTGCTGAAGGAAGTTTTTTAAGGTCTGGATTTGTATCATCTGTGAGGACATGAGTGTAAAGTTCCCAGTTTTTCATATCCTTTGAATGATAAACCGGTATTCCGGGAAACCACTCAAATGTTGATACTGCAATATAATAATCATCGCCTTTGCGGCAGATACACGGGTCAGGGTTAAAACCTTTTAATATTGGATTTTTAAGCATTATTTAGCAGCTCCTTCCTTTTCAAGTGCTTCAACGATTCCGTCATACTCTTTATCAAGTTTGTAGAACCACATTACAACAACCTGTCCTATACAAAGGATTGCAGGAATCCAGATAAATGTGATTTCCGAACCTGTACCTGCTCCTGCTGCACCGATAACCCAGCCAAGGATTGCAGAACCAAGTCCGTTTCCTACCTTGAAACCAAAACTTGAGGCAGAATTTATAAGTCCCTCTGTACGGTAGCCTGTTTTCCACTCACCATACTCGATAGTATCAGATACGATTGCAAACATACATGATGAAATTCCTGCATTTCCAACACCTTTAAGTACACACGCAATTATTATTCCTGTCATATTTGTTCCGACGAAACCAAACATTGCAAAACCGAGTCCGTAGATAACAGCTCCTATGATGAGCATATTTCTCTTACCAATTTTTTTAATAATAAATGCAGTAAAGAACATTACACCTATCTGAACAAGGTTTGCAACAAGGTTCATTGTTCCGACCATGTCACTATTATGGAGTATATTTTTTGCATAATATACTGCTGCTCCGCCGTTTAATGAATAATTGATAAAGATAAATACAAGTGTTATTGTTATCATCATCCAGTATTTATTTTGGAATAATAAACTGATTCCCTTTACAAATGGAACTTTTTCCTGCTTTGTATCTTTTGCAGGAACTACACGCTCTTTTGTCCCCGTAAATGTAATCATAAATACTATTACTGCCAAAATTCCAAAGACGGCGAATGTCTTTGTCCATGCTGAAAGATTATTTCCGAAAAATTCAACTAAAGGAAGTGTAAGATTTGTTATAATCAATGTTCCTGTTGTAGCCAATATCATGCGGAAAATGCTGAGCACTGAACGCTCGTACTGATCCTGTGTAATCAGTGAATTAAGCGTTGCATACGGTACATTTATAGCCGTATATATAACAGAAGAAACTAAGTTGTAAGTTATAAAAATATACGCAAGTTTTGCTGTATTGCCAAGACCTGACGGCACGGTAAACAGTAGGATTCCTGCCAGTGCAAACGGTATCGCCATGCGGAGTATCCACGGTCTGCACTTTCCAAATCTTGATTTTGTCCTGTCAACAATAATTCCCATTATCAAATCCGTAATACCATCAAACACTCTTGACAAAAGCATTATAGTACCGATAACACCTGCACTTACATGAACATAATCTGTGTAATAAAATAATAGAAATGATGACATTGCCGAGTAAATGATGTTACATCCTAAATCTCCGCAACCATAAGAAAATCGCTCCCAAAAACGGATTTCACTTTTTTTCTGACTCATAACGAGCCCTCCTTTCGCATTTTGCACATTATAATGAACATTTTGAATTCATTATGTAATAACCGGTTTACAGGGGTATATGTAAAACAATCGTTATGATGTTTTGCATTTACCTTTAATGTAACTATAGTATAAATGCTCAAGCCAAAAATGAAATCCATCTATTCAGACGCAAAAAAGGTATCATTCAGACTTTTAGTATATAATGTTCAATTCAAAACCAACTGACAATGCAGCAAACCACAACATCAGACTAGAGCAAAATATCTTTTTACTTAAGCATAATAATATAAACAAAATAAAAGACACCATAAAAATGCTGCCTTTATCTATGTCTTATATTTACTTTGTTCTTTTTTCCTGTGCTCCCTCGGTGTGCAGCCGTACTGATTGCGAAAATATTTCATTGAAAGATGATGATTTGTGCAGCCGTGTCTTTCAAAAATATCAGCCACCGAATCATTTGTATTGACAAGAGCACGGTGCACATATCCTATACGCACAAGATATATATAATCAGTAACAGTACAGTTCATATATTTCTTAAAAAATCTTGCCATGTAATCAGGATTGTATCCAAACTTTTCTGCGATAACGGCTGTTGATATGCCATATGCATGATTTTCATCTATAAAATCCATTATGTCTTTTAATCGGTTAAAATACTTGTCATCCCTCTCAAAATCCCTTTGCAATAGTTTCTCCGAATAGGAATGGATAAGTGTAAATAAAAGTTCATAAAGCAGGCTGTTAAACCGAAGCAGATACCCCTCCGGTCTTACATCATAGATAACATACATATCCGTAAAAATCTTTTTCAACCGTTCAAGTTTTGTTCTTTCAACCTCATCCCCCGGATGCATATCAACAAAAAATCTTCGCAGATGCATTGACGGAACATATTTGTCATAAAAACGCTGTGGTATCTGAAGCACAAGTGCCTCGTTTTTTTCCGCCAGAACAGAATGTATTTCCCTCGGATTTGCCATAAAAAACTCACCGTCACTCGCCGTCACCTTAACACCTCTTGGAAGATTAAGCACAACTTTTCCCTTGATAACATAAACAATCTCAAGACTGTTATGCCAATGTGGTGAAACATAACTGCCCTCATCCTTAGACAGATAAAATCTCACATCTACATCCGGATTACTTGTCACAATTTCATGACGCATCTTTTCTGGTTCCATCTATCAACACTTCCTTGCCTTTAAACGCAAAACCATAATGGTGGATATTTGAAGGATTTACTCCTCTCCCTATCAGCTCTGCATCGTAATTTTTTTCTTCTATCTGTTTTAATGCCGCTTCGACTGTTTCCTCAAGTGTGTTTTCTTTTCTTGGATTTATTACTTTAAATTCTATAATGATACCTGGAAGTATTCTTCCCGTAGGAATACTTCCTTGATATTTTGCACTATTTTTATTTATAGGTTCTAGCATTATGTCATATCTGCCAAAACCGCTTTCTCTGTTTGAGGTTATGATATAGTTGTCTATCTGGTCTACCATAAGTCCTAAAACGAAACCGTGATAGAAGTTCTCCGGTCTTATTCTTGATTCTTCTTTTCCGGCTACATCAAAACAACTAAAGATATTAGCCGTAATCTCATTTATATAATAATTCATTGCATCTAAGTCACCTTGAATTAAGGCACTTACAAATTCACTTGACGAGTCGTCCCTTGTTTTGAACCAGTTATCAATCATCTTTTCAAACATTTTTTTTACTTCAAAGTTTGTTAGGCTTAATTCATATATGTTATTTCCTTCAGAATTTGCAAAGTCAACATAATCTACCTTTAAATAACCACTAGCTAATAATAAACTCCATATTGCTTCTGAACTTCCGTCAAGCTGATTAAAGACAATCTGTTCATCCAGTTTTGTTTTTATGCTTTTTCCTTCCAACAACTCCTCCATTATCACCTTAGTTTTTGAAGAACCTTGTTGTATCAGTTGTGATACAAGTCCATTTGAACTCGAATCTGCCCAGTATGTTTTATATTTTTTTTCGTCAAGAAAGTTAATTATCGACCATGGATTATATACATCTTTACTCGTGCCAAATGTAAAACCATCATACCATTTTTTTACTTTCTCTTTTTCACTTGAAAGTTCCTGCTCGTCAAGTGCATCAAATACTTCCTCCTCGGTAAAACCAAAACATTTTGAATACTCATCACTTGTAACTGTTATAACCTTAAGATTATTTAAATCACTAAAGATGCTCTCCTTGGAAACCCTTGTTATTCCGGTCATTATTGCTCGCTCAAGATATGGATTTGTCTTAAAGGTTGAATTAAAAAGACTTCTTGTAAATGCAACGAGTTCTTCCCAGTAACCGTTTACATATGCCTCCTGCATCGGTGTGTCATATTCGTCAAGAAGTATTATTACTTTCTTTTTATAATAACGGCTCAAATAATTTGATAACTCGTTTAATTTAAATGATATATCTTCATCCATTGGATTTTCCAAAAATGATATATATCTTGCCTTTTCTGTATCACTTATACAATCTGACTTAAGCAAAAATCTGTTACTTTCATATAAGTCAATAATCCTATCAGATATTTGTTTTCTCGACAATTCAAATGTATTCCCTTTTATCCCCGCAAAACTTAAAAAGATTACCGGATATGCTCCCTGAATTTCACGATACTTTTCATCCTCCCAGATATTAAGTCCTTCAAAAAGCTCTCCCCTGTCCTTATATTCATTTGAAAAAAAACATCTGAGCATATCCATATTCAATGTTTTTCCAAAACGGCGTGGACGGGTTATAAGTGTTACTATATCTTCATTTTCCCACCACTCTTTTATAAATGCTGTTTTGTCTATATAAAAAGTGTCTTTTTTCCGTATTGATTCAAAACTCTGATTTCCTATCCCTACAACTCTTGCCATACGCTCCCTCCTGTATGCATTTTTAACCTCACGCTAATCCTCATTTCTGAGTAGCTTTTTTACAAAATAATTCTATGAAAGCTATTCGCTTCCGCTCAGAAATAATATAGCCAACATAAGGCTATGCTTAACTTGCAAAAAATAGTTTTATACAAAAACACGCAATATTCTATAACTGCATTTTAACATCGAAACATCTCAAAGTAAAGAAAGATAAGTGCCGGAAGTTTTTTCAGTAACATCACTGAGTTTTCTGATAATATTTTGCCTGTGTTTTCCAAAGCTTTGCATAAAGTCCTTCCTCGTCGATCAATTTTTCATGACTGCCTCTTTGTACTGCCTTTCCATCATCAATCACAAGAATATCATTGCAAAACTGACAACTTGAAAGTCGATGCGATATATATACTGCTGTTTTTGTTCCAATAAGTTCATCAAATTTAGCATACACCTCGTATTCAGCAATAGGATCAAGTGCCGCTGTCGGCTCATCCATAAAATTGGGTAGCCCTCTCCCAGCCCTCTAAAACATTGGTTTTAACGTCAGAGACACGAGTGTATCGTGTTCACTATTGTTCTCAAAGCGTTAGCTCTACTCCTTCTTGTTCCAGTGCAGCACTCAACTGTTTTGCATAAGTCACCTGTCCACACTTTTTCATTCCATATAAGATTCTTAAACATATATTTCTTTGTTTTAGTTTTCTTATGAGATATGTTCCGTCAAACGCCTTAGAGACTATGTCATCATGAACCTCTTCCAAATGTTCAACCGCTAAGAAACCATTACTCATCTCACTAAAACATAATAGTGTATTTAATGTATTCATAGAAATGCTGGATAAATATTTTTTCAAAATCTCCCCATTCTTTTGTATTTTGCGTAAATCAAACCCTATCTCTTTACCCTTGTTGTCAGATTTACTTTTCTCAGAATAGTATCTAACCAATGAAGCGTATTCTTTTAATTCATTTTCTGTAATTGACCCGAATACTTTCTCGCATCCAATATTTACCGAAAACTCTCTATTTTCCTTAATTAGATTTACAGCATCTGAAAATTCTTTACTTCCGAGATGATATTCTTGCTTAATCTCATCTTTGACTTCTTTGAATTTCTCTGTTCTCCATTCTTCATATACAGGAAGCCGCTTCGAAATATCCCATATATCTGCTCTCGACAAGCTCTTGGTAAATGTTCCTAGCGAATATTCAAAGATACAATTATCCAGAAAATATATCAAATCATCAAATTTTTTCATTACTTCCTTAAATTCTGTTTCTAACAATTCAATACTTACATGAGAAATTTTGTTTTTTATCATATGTGGTTCATCTTCTTTATTTAGTTCATATTTGAAGGCATCCCCCTCTTCATCGAAATAATAAAAGTGAATCATATCTTCTATATTCTCAAAATATGCAGGAACTCTTCTGTCAATATTCTTCTTATCACATGCTAATTTATATAGGCATTCAATACTATGCGTGTGTAATTCTTTTTTTCTTTCCTTTAAGATTTCCTCAGAATAACATATCCCTTTCTTTTCCTCTATTCGCCATAACATTTTTATGACAATCTTCAAAGATAGCTCAATGCTGTGTCTGGCGTTATAAACGATAGGATATACTAATAGATCTTCAACTTCGGAACCTGTTTTCAATGATTCCGTCAGAAGTTCAACGGTACGCTTGAACCCATTTCTTATATCCTCATCGGTAGTTCCCCCATTGTCACCTACGCATGCAATAATTGTATCTTCTTCATGAAATTCAAACGGATTTTCCATCTTCTATCATCCTCTTTCTTCGAATTTAACTTATCGATAAGTATATCATAAATACAATTTATGCACACCTTTTGTTATCTACACTTTTATATTCCAACCACAACAACCGGGAAATTCTTCCCGGTCGTTGCAGATTATTTTCTAATTCAGATTATAAAGTTTTTAACATATTCAGATCTTTTTTGTTTAGGGCTTTTCTTAATCTTACATTTTCTTTTTCCATTTGCTCTTTTTCACGTTTCATCTCCCGGATCTGTTCTTCTAATACATTGATCCGATTCTTCAGTACAATGTCACCTATGTATCTTTTGGGATCTATCATTCCTGCCTGCTGCTCCAGAGCACGATCCATTTCTTTTCTGACCGTTTCATTCTTATAAAAGAATCCTCTGGACAATCCTGTCCTCTTTGTCAGTTTTGGAACCGTCACTTTTTCCCGTTCTGTCAGCATCTGCCGGATTTCTGTCACTGCCCTGTTTACTTTTTCTTCACTGGCTTTTTTATTGCAGGCTATCATCGAATCGTATTTGTTCATATTCTTCCTCCCATCCTTCCAGACATTCCATTACCATCGTAGATAATCGGTTTCTTGTTTTTCGTGTATCATCTGCCAGTATTTTGTTGCTCATCTTTCTGTAATACTTTACATTTCTCAGGCTTCTATGCCCCAGTAGTCTTGCGATTGTCCAGTCATCCACATGCATCTCGGCAAGCTTCATGCCATAAATATGCCGATACATGTGAGAACCGAATCCAAAATATTCTCCCTTATCATCTCGGAGATTTTCCTGATATATTTTATCTGTAATTTTTTGCTGGACTGTAGCATATTTCATTGGTTTTGAAGGATCACTTAAACTTGTAAAAATGTATTTACCTTTTCCGTGCTCCTTTTCTCTGTATCGAATCGCTTCCTTTATTAAGGCAGCCAGTTCCTGACTAATCGGTTTTTCATAAAAATGTGTTTTCATTTGGTGAATCTGTATTATGGTTTCACCGTCTTTTTCAATCAGGCAGTCTGTCCTGAGTGTCAGTGTATCTGACATTCTTGTTCCAAGCATTTGATGAATAAGCATAAGTCTCGCCGTCTGCACATCCACTTTCGTAAGGAAAGCATTAAATCGCTTTAATTCCTGATCGGAATAAATTTTGATTTCTCCCCTTATATCTGGTGGAATATCCCGATTCAAAATTAAATCCTTTACCTGCGGATATTGATAGACGTCAGCTACCATATTCAGCAATGCCCGCAGTCTCGTCAGCTCCGCCCGATATCTTTTTGTCCCGGTATCTTCTGTTTTCATGTATATCAAATACTCTTCCATGATTTTCCTGTCCAGCTTTGAGCAGGAATCTACTTCTTTATTGTTTTCCTCCAGATATCTTGAAAACCTTCGAATGGCAGTCATTTCTTTTTTTACAGTACCGATGCTTTCTGTTTTCAGTTGAAAATAAATTGCCTTTTTTACTTCCTCTCTGAGATCCTGTTGGGAGATTTCCTTAAAATTTATAATTCTGGTCGTGCGCGTCAGATCCTGTTTCACTTGTATATCAAGTTTTTCAAGTTGCCAGACATCCTTTGTCATCTCATCTACATCAGCATCTCTTAAATCAAGGAAATAATCTATTAATCGGTCAATATAGTGTAATGTCTTTGCCTGTGATACCGTTTCATTCCCACAATGGGATTTTGAAATTTCTGTCAGGGGCAATCCCTGCTGTAAAAGCCATATTTTCATCTGCTGCTTCCATTTTTCTTTGTCCCAGTCCAAAAAACTTTCCGGTCTGTCTCTTCTGGTTTGCAGCATTTTACATAAATGATGGTAAAATCTTCTCTCAGTATAAAATTTTTCCGCCCCAAGCTGTTGTCCTCTGTATTTCAGGAACTTCCTCATTTCTTTCTGCATCTGTACAGACGGCAGTAAATCAAGGTCATACGAAGGTTCTGTTCCCATTCGTATTTTTGAAATTTCACTTGCTTTCTCATAGGAGTCCAATTTTTTTATGTAAAATTTATTTTCCACGTTTGCACTTCTTGATTCCTGATGCCAGGCTGTTTTCTCCTTTCTTGAAAAACTCCTGATTCGCTGCTGAAATTTTCTTTGGCATAAAATCCACATACTGCTGTGTCATCTCTTCATAATCATGTCCCAGATAGTCCCGGATACTCTGAAGAGGGACTTCGTCATCATATAACAGAGTCGCTATCGTATGGCGGAAATCATGTGATTTAAAATCATACCCTTTGAAAATATCCTGCCTCTTATTAAACAGTTCTTTCATTTGCCACTTAAACGAACCATACTGATATGCCCCTCCCCGTTTGTTTTGAAAAACATAATCCTCACTTCCAATATGATATTTTTCCAAATATCTTTTCATAATCTTATAAAGAACATCTGGAATCGGTACTCTTTTGTATGTTCGCATTTTCATCTGATAAACCTGTATCCACGCATCTCTTCCCTGCCAGGAATAAGCATCCCCTTTCAGGGTGCATACTTCACTGATCCTTAGTCCAATCAGCATAGAATGTAAAAGGATCAATCTTGGAATTTCAGGGAAATTTTTTAATTCTCTCAGAATCCTCTCATATATTTCCATCTCTACGCTTCGGTTATTATGACAATGTATTTCTTTTTTCAAATAATACTCATAACGAAATGGTATCCTGTCTATGATTTCTTTCGTCTGCAGATATTCATATAGCTGATAGATTGCTATAACAATATCATTAAAATAAGAAGCTTCTTTTAACTCAATTATCTGGAAATATTTTTTTATTTCGGTTTCTGATGCAAGTTTCAGCTCCATCGCGGTTTCTTTTTCCATCCACATGACAAATGCCAGAATCCTGTAGAATTCGGCTTGTATGCCACTCATTGCCAAATGTGTAACACCCAGACAGTATTTCATGTATTCCTGCAAAATTTCCCGGTTCTCTCTTTTTTCTATGCCCATAAAGGAAAATTTTTTCACAGGATTGGATGGGTTGACTCTATATTGTTCCAGATGCAGTCTTTCCAAATACCAGACTGTTGAATCCCATAAAATATTCTTGGCATGGCAGAAAAGATATTTCTGACATTCTCGGAGTTCTCTTTCTGCAAGCTCTTTTGCATATGCCGTATCTGCATATTTTTCAAGTTTATCGGCCTGTACCTGTGTAATATATCTTAAATCCTCAATATGTTCCTGCATACAAAATTGATATACCACCTTCAAACCGTTTAACCGCATTGTGCATTCTCTCAGCATTATGTCACGCAGTACGACATCTTCGATAATTTCTAAAAGCTGACGCTTGCATAGCTCTGAGCCGTTTACACGAAAATCCCAAACTAATTTATCAATGGCAACTTTGCAGTCATATCTTTCTGCGATTGCCGGATTTGGGTGATATGGTAAAAAGAGCAGTTCATGGATTAAATCTGTATTCTTTGCTATCTCCTGCTTTCCTTTTAACGTATTGGCATGCTTTCTGATTGCATATAATTTTGCCTTATCCATTCCACGTAAATAACTGCGTACTGCTGAATCAGAATAAGTGCTTTTCAGATATTTCCGATAATCCACTCTAAGCTCATAATCGATGTCTGCTATATGCCACACTTCATTTTTTACCAAGTATGCTTTCAGACAGCCTTTTCCAGAGTTGCTGTCCATGCTTTCATCTAATTCCCGGCTCAGTTCTTCTATCTTCTTTTCCCGTTCTTCACTTGATGTCCATTGTTCTTCCGGCTCCCAAGCAAACACCCTTCTTGCCGGCATCTATCTTCACCTCCTGCTTTCCAAAAACTGTTCTACTCCGTAAAGTTTGGAATATCGGCGGTAAAATTCCTGACTTGCTGTTTTCAGCTTGTCATCTAAAACATTCAGATATCGTATGGTTGTATCGAGATGCTTGTGTCCCAGTGCCTGGCTGATCATTTCCAGCGGCCAGTCTGCTTCCCACCTCGTATTTGCATAATATCTTCGAAGCATGTGCGGTGTGATCTTGATCCCAGTCTTTTTCTCCATGCGTTCAAACATATCGTAGACGCTGTCTACTCTTAACGGCTTCCCTATGGTATCCCCTTTGATGTTAATAAACAGGTATTCCTGTTTTTGCAGGATGTCCCAGTATTCCCCGATATAATAAAGCAGGAATTCAAAGGTATCATCGCTCACCCGTCCTCTTCGCTCTTCGGCATTTTTTGCTCTTGCATCGTTTTCATTATCATCCCGGAAGTCTACCCGGATCTCATGGTTTTCGTAATCGATGTCTTTGGTATAATCAATTCCCAAAATTTCACCGATGCGGAATCCCAGTTCCGATGTCAGTAAGATCAACACCTGATCCCTGCAGTTTGTACAGGCTTCTAAAATCGTTACGATTTCGTTCCGTTCGGCTGCCCGGACGTTTCGTTCCTCTTCTTTTAAGTATCCTTTAAATGACCGGGAGCGGATGGTTCTTCTGACCCCGATGGCATTTGCCTTTGTGATCGGCTGATTATAGGATAATACCGACAGGCAGGAACCGTTATTTCTGACTACTTCTAAAAAAGAATAAAACCTGAACACTTCTTTTAAGTAAGCGTTACAGGTTTTATTCTGCGGTTCTTTATCCAAATTGTCGGTATGTTTCCCAGCTTTCAGCCATTTCAGATATTCTGCGAAAAAATCATATTGCGTTTCGTAATCCATTCCATAGACATCTTCTGCTTCATGTTCTTCTTCCAGCAGATATTCCCAGTAGTAGGCAAGGGCAAATGCATTTCTCCGTATAGTATTCGGGGAACGGTTTGCCCGCACCTGATGCATTAGATACTTGCTTGGCAGCAACACAATTTCCAGTGTTTCCATATCCCGTATAAAGAAATATTTTACGGAACCTTCTCGCTGCATTTCCACTTTATATCGCTTCATGTTGTCTGCCTCCTTTCCTCTAACGCTATACACAGTATACCCAACTCATGCCAATAAAGCTATCACCAATACCACCAATTCGCTCCAAACCGCCCCTGAAATACCACTAAACTTTTTGTCCTGTCTGCTACCCGGATCTGGGCAGAACCAATAACGCCACGGATGTTCTCAGCTATAGTACCGCTCCACTTTCCGGCTTCGGATAAAATTTTCTACTTCTTCGATCCGTTCTGCCATCTGGCACTTTGGCAGTGCTTCCAGAACATCACTCCGATACCTGCCTTTCTTTGCTGTCCGGTGATCCAAAATGGACACAACGCAGGTGTCCTGCTCCGTGCGGATTGCCCGGCCGAATCCCTGCCGCAGCTTCTTCTGCATATCCGGGACTACGATGGTCTGGATGTAGGATTCCAGGGATCGGTACTGCTCCTTTTGTGCTTCATGGATGGGGTCCGGAACAGAAAATGGCAGTTTTACGATGATGAGAGACGATACCATGTCCCCCGGAAAGTCCACACCTTCCCAGCAGGAGCCGGCTGCGAACAGCACTGCATTCTCCATCTTCTTAAACCGTGCAATCTCTTCCTGGGAGTTTCTCCATACCTGCACCATCGGGAACGGGATCTGATCCCGCAAAAGCTGATGCACATTTCCCATCAGGGTATAAGATGTGAACAGTACCAGCGTATGCCCGTAAGTGGAACACACCAGATCACGGATCTGCCCGGCAAGCTGCTCGGCCTCTTCCCTGCTTCCCTTTTTCATAGGTCTTAAATGCTCCGGGATGTAAAGCAGACAGTTCTCTTTGTAACAGAATGGGGATTCTGCCACACACTCCCGGACGCCCGTTTCTTTTTCCAGCCCGGTCATCTGTCTGGTTCTTGCAAACCCGTTCCCGGCTTTTAAGGTGCCGCTGGTTAAGATCGCCGGAAATCCCCGGCTCCATAAAGTCGCATCCAGATACTTCGGGATCTCCCGGTTGACTGCCATAAAGGTTAAATGTCCCCGGCTGTCCTGCTGTAAAAACAAAATATACCGCTTATCGTTCTTTAAGAACCACCCGAACAGCTCATCCATCTCTTCCAGCCGCCGAAAGATCCAGTAAGGAATGTTCCCGGCGAGCCGCCGGATCATAAGCTGAAGCCTTTCTTTCGTCTGATCCAGAAGGCTGCCAGCCCCCGGCGGAAAATAAAAACTTTCTTTTCCAGCCATGTCCTCTATGCCATCTTTCCGATGTTTTCGGATCTCTTCCTGAAGAGCCGCAAACCATTCCTGCAGCCGTTTTCCTTCGGTTCCTTTATGCTCCCTGGAAAGAAAATAGGAAATTTCCTGCACATCTTCCTTTCCAATGCTTCTTCCATACATCTGGCTGGCAGCTTCCGGGAGCTTGTGGGCCTCATCCACGACCAGTGCCCTGTAATCTGCCAGAAGCGGCCGGTACCCATTTGCTCGGTGCATGGCATCTGCCAGAAGATAATTGTGATTGCAGATCTGTAAAAAAATGTCCTCTTTCCTGGAAGTGTCCAGATGCTTCTGATAACGGCACCCGGCTTTCCCCGGACACTCCTTGGGGCAGAATTTCGGTACGCACACCAGCCTGCGGTCAAAACCGCTCAGGTTATGTACAGAATCTAAATCAAAGTTATGCCGGAGGGACTTCAATGCCTCCATCTGTACCTGATTTTTATTCTTGTCCCGGACTGCCTCCAGTCTTTGGGCCAGCCTGTAATCACATACAAAATGTTCCTTTCCCTTGCGGACAACTGCCTTTAATTCTTCCTGAAGCAGATCTGCTTTTAACAGTACATCCGATAAGAAAGGAACATATTCCTCTATGATAGCTTTCTGTAAGGCAATGCTGGAAGTAGATACCACCACAGACCGTCTGTCACATCCCGAATAACCGGAATGCAGTACACTATATTTCCGCATCAGGATACAGGCCGTCAGATAGGCATAGGTCTTTCCAATACCCACTCCTGCATCACAGAGCGTAATCTCATTTTTCATAAGGGCATCCAGCATTTCATGGCAGAGACGGATCTGTTCTTCCCTTACATGAAGCCCGGCTTCCGGGAAAAGTTCCCGGAAAATCCTTTCCACCTCGCCATGTGCCCTTTTCTGATATTCATTTTTATAACACATTACTTCTCCTTGCCGGAAAGCTTATCTTACCATACCCTTATGGATGGATCGGACTGCTTCCGGTATATTCTGTCCCTGCTCCTGTATTTTCTTTATGGCAGCATTCCCTCTTGCCATCATCCTTCGGATATCCGTCCGGGAAACATTCCATGTCTTTACTTTCTGTGGTGCTTTCTTTACCTGCTCGGACAAATGGCATTCACAGAGTTTCGGATATACCACCATTGCTTCCGGTAATTCCAGCGGATACTCGATCATGGGATGGTACACAATATCCCGGATCACCTGCTCATAACATTCCATCTGCATTCTTGCCGTACTGTCCTGATAGATATTTTTCCCTTTCATGGCACTGTAGACCTGCGATGAGATGTATCCCAACGCTTCAAAACTACAGTACCCATACGGAGTCACGCCGGAAAGGGAATCCGGATCTTTTAAGGCATTCAGATAAACTTCTTTTCCCTGGGCGATCAGCCACATCCGAAAATCGGAAAAACTGTCATCACTGCACCCTGCTTCCATCATAATACCTGCCGCTGTCCATAAGCCGTACTTATAAGCCGCATCCCGGTAACTGTAAACAAGATTGTGGAATTGGAGGACATCCTCCGGTGTCATATAGAAGAGCTGCTGCTTGATCCACACTGCCGAAGCATCCAGATCGGTGCCGCACACTTCCTTTGCTTTTTCAATCAGATTCCAGAATTGATCCTTGCTCATTCCACTTCTTTTTGTTTCTTCCATCTGTTCTCTCCCCTTGATGTGACGTTAATACCACAAGAATACGGCTGTAGTCTCCCACAGCCGCATGGTATCTGATATCAACGACACACTTCTTCATTGATTTCTTTTTTATCTTGCTGTTCCGCATTTGACCTCGCACCCCCGGAACTATCCCTGTATTTCTTCTGGGAAAGGGGACACTACAGGCGGGCGGCTGGCCTGCCGCCGCTCACAGATGTCCTGGGGGTCTTTCTGATTACAACCCGGAGTCCATCTTCCGCTCTCTGGCTGGTAACGTGTATCATTATCCCCCGTCCGTGATCCTGGCGAAAGGCTGCCACCGCCTTATTCACAGCTATGCTTTCTCGCTCCAAGTCTAAGAATCTTTACCCTATACTTAATCATGGCGCTCATACTGTCACGCTTCTACGGTTGGGAACGTACCTGTAGTGCCGATATTCACTTGCCAAAGAACAGCCGAGGGATGTCCCTCTGCTTACTAGCCGATGGCAGTGTATTTTTTTATTCACTTCACAAAAAAATTTTTTATCGTGATTCCCCGGATCTGTTTTTCTTTTTTCCTTTTGCCGGATTCTTCTGCTGTGCATCTTTCTTCTGCTTTTCTTTCTGCTCTTTGGCTTCTTCCGGCGGCATCTTCATCACATGAAGTTCCCCGTTAAACAGGGTGAAAACTTCCGGTGACTGATATTTTTCTTTAAACTTTTCAATCTGCTCCGGTGTCAGCGAAGTAAAATCGTCTTCTGTCAGTCCTACTACAAGGAATGTTCCGGCAATGGCATCATAGACCTGTCCTCGATCATCGTACAATGCCCGATTTAACGGCAGCCCCTCAAATTTTCCATTGCCGTTTAAAAGAACTCCAACCTCATCCTCAAACGGATAGGTCATCTCAATGTCACCACCTACCGCCTGCTGCAGATCCTCCAGTTCATTGGGGATGATCTTGACATAAGGTGCTTTCATCGGCTCGACTACCAGCACCGTCATCATTTCTTCCTGCATTTCGGACACTTCTTTCTCATCCATCGTATCAATCCTCCTGTCTGTTCGTTCTGATAATCAGCCGATGAGAGCCTTTTGTTTTATTCAAATTTCATGGACTTTTTGATTTTCTCCCGTAACCTCCGCAGTCTTGTATAAACAGTCTGCTCCGGCAGTTCCATGTGATGGCTGATCTCCTTTGGTGCATATCCCATCATCTTCAGAACAACCATCTGAAGAGTTTTCTTGTCAGTCGATAACAGGATCTGGAGTAGTTCTTCATTCTCCACGGTATCGAGCAGGGCTTCCACACTCTCTGGCTGAGACTCTCCTGATTCTTTTTCTTCCAGAAGCAGTTCCATACAGTCCAGAAGTGAGGTCTGATGTTCCCGGAATCTCCTCTCTGCATTAAAATCGTCCCAGTCATACTCCCGTAGCTTCTGGATCGTCTTTTCATCCACGCCCTGCTCGCGCAGGATCTTCTCTTCCTCTGCTTTCCACTGGTTCCATCTATATTCTTCTTTTGCTTTGTTATAAGCCACTTGTCTTTTCCTCCGATTTGAATTTTTACGAAATCAAATCGGAGTGTGGCGGTGATCGACAGCGATATACTCTAAAAGCATCATCATAAAAACGGCTATCAAAAACACCAAATTTCCGCAATGGAAAACTGGCATTCCAAAAACAGCCATTATTATACTGAATTACATAGAACGATAATGCCGATGCAATATTATACTTGCCCGAACGAAGAACAATAATTTTTTTAACTGATGCAGATCATGTGAGCTTTGAAAAAGTAAACGGGACACGATAAATTAACCTCCAATCGGCTACCGTGTCCCTGGAAGTCGTCATTGGTTTGTGTAAAAACAAAGAAACGGCGGCTCTGATTTCTCAAAACCGCCGTTATGGTAATAACTTAAAATGAGTGTGCAAAATTACCTGCCCCAACCAACGGTTTTTTCTTTCCCCTTAATCGGGGCAGATTCATGCGCTATGTAATTATTCTTTCGTGACTGATTCTTTCAGCTGTTCATAGGTTTCTGTGCTAATATCATATTCGATCCGACAGACATCTTATTTCCCATCAAGCTAATATTTTTTGCTCTGCGTTCCACATAGCAGCATATTTTCCGCCTTTCGCAAGCAATTCCTCATGGGTTCCAGATTCAGCAATCCTGCCATCACCCATTACAAGGATTTGATCAGCGTTTTTGACAATGGAAAGGGTATGAGCAATCATTACCACTGTCTTTTTCTCTTTTAGCAGATTGGCGATGGCCTGCTTTACGGCAAGCTCATTTTCAATGTCAAGAGATGCTGTTGCTTCATCCAAAAGCAGGATGGGGCTATTTTTCAGGATGGCGCGGGCTA
>ERZ839767.1465-NODE-1465-length-35652-cov-6.665983_pt1 | contig 35652 bp, 33 predicted proteins | sample MGYA00519879_ERZ839767 | MGnify/ENA primary metagenome ERZ839767 (study PRJEB31850, sample SAMEA3708852) | human gut metagenome | biome: human gut; feature: human-associated habitat; material: faeces | place: China | collected 2014 ... | reverse complement strand
ACCATCCAGAAAATAGTATCTGGATGGTTCGTCATTTCTTAACTTAATGACATTGCGAAATCTCGCTTCTTTCTTGTTTTATGTCAACTATTAACGGTTGTAGAATTCTACTACTAACAATTCGTTGATTTCTTGAGCTTGGAATAATTCTTTACGTTCTGGGTAACGAACATAAGTTCCTTTTTTAGCATCTTTGTTAACTTCTACGAAATCAACTGTAGCTGTTGCAGCTTCTAAAGCTTCATTAATAACGCTTAAGTTTTTAGCGCGTTCACGAATTTCAATAACTTGACCTGGTTTTACTTGGTAACTAGGGATATCTACCTTTTTACCATCTACTAATACGTGTCCGTGGTTTACTAACTGACGGCTAGCACGACGAGTACGTGCAAATCCCATACGATATACGATGTTATCTAAACGAGATTCCAACATTACTAAGAAGTTTTCACCAGCAGCACCAGCTTTTTTACTTGCTTTTAAGTAAGTGTTGTAGAATTGTTTTTCACTTAATTGGTAAGTGTGACGAATTCTTTGTTTTTCTTGTAATTGTAAACCGTAGTTTGTTAATTTTGGACGACGAGCACTTCCGTGTTGTCCAGGGATTGTGTTACGACGAGTTAATTCTTCACCAGTTTCTAACACTGAGAATCCAAGACGGCGTGACTTCTTCCAAACGCTTCCTGTGTTTCTTGACATAATTTTTCCTCCTATTGTTTTATATCATTCACAAAACAATAACAGTACAAATCTTTAAAGGCTGTGTTAACAATGATATTTTCCGCTATCAGCTATTAGCTTACTCATATCGCGTATAGGCTGTAACGCATATCCTTTAACTTTGTATGCTGCTATCAATTTATGCCTATGTATCATATCAAAGAACATGAATAAAATCAAGAAAATGGTGCAATGATTTTGAAGTTTTGCTATAATAAGAATGGTTTGCAAGGAGGTACCACTATGGATAGTGTTTTGAATTTCTTTCGATCAGTATACGCCTTTATTCGAAATCAACTTTCTGTGACTGTAATCATCTATCTTTGTATAGCGATTTTGGTCTTGATTTTGATTTGGATCATTATGCGTATGATCAAACGTAAAAAGGCGGCAAAGCGTCTTTCAGATCTTGAAATTGAAATGAATGAAATTCGTAACAATTCCTTGGCCTACAAATTCAACAAAGCATCTGCATTCGCAAGAGTTAACGATGATATCATGGACAAAGTGAAAAGCTTGAATCCAAAATATGAAAGTTGTCAACAAAACTTAAGTGCCTGCGATGATTTGTTCAATGAAGCAGATGATTATGTTTCTAGACATCGTCTTCGTAAATCAATGAGAGCGATGGATGACTTAGAAACAATGATGGATGAAACAAAGGAAAGAATCCGTATTGTTACACAGTCTTTAGATCACATTCTAGCTCGTGAAACAGAAGTTCGTGAATCAGCAAATGCTTTGAAGGAACGTTTCCGCAATGTGAAGACTGTTTATCAGGACAATCGTTCTTCATTCTATGGATCTGTTGATTATGTAGATTCATGCTTAGAGGAAATTGAAAATGAATTCTCTAATTTTGAAGAATGGATGTTTGCTTCTGAATTTAACAAGGCAAAGGAAGAACAAGAAAAAATCTCAAAAATGGTGGATGAGATCAGCTCTAAAATTGCAGCCTTCCCTGGACTATATGAAAAGGCCAAAAATGTATTGCCTCGTGCAATGAATGAGGTTCGTTTGCATGTTAAGGAATTACAAGAAAAGGATATTGACTTATCTTATTTACAACCAGAAGAAAAATTAGCAACCATTCAAAGTGCACTGTCTAGTTCAATTGATCAATTGGATTCCGGTGAATTTGAATTGGCGCAAGAAAATTTGGAAGTCATTGGCGATCATATTCTTGCATTGCAGGATGATGTGACAAATGAAAAACAAGCATATGAAGAAATTCATGTAAGTCTTCAATCGAATTTAGATATCGTTAATGTCATTGGCCAGGAACTTGAAGAAATCATGGCGCTTTATGCCAATATCAAAGACCGTTTTGGTTTAGAAGATTGGACACACCGCTTCTCTTTGGCAAAGATTCAAATGGAAGACTTAGAAAATCGTCGTGATGAAATTCAAAAGGAATTGAAACAAAATCAACGTCCTAGTGTAGATGTAGTTCATGGTTATCGTAAATTTTCAGAAGATGTTAATGAATTCCACGATCAAGTCAAGGATATGAAAGAGATGTTAGTGGGTGCAAGCAGTGATGAATCACGTGCTAAAAAACAATTGACAAAATTACAGTTGATTTTAAATGAAGTACGTCTAAATACAGTTACACGTCATTTGCCTAGTATCTCATCTCAATTTTCTGCAGATTTAAAAGAAGGCGAACGCTTGATTCAACGTGTTCGTGTAGTGTTGGATCACTCACCATTAGATGTACAAACATTAAATGCAGATTTGCAGGATGCCATCGACTTTGTATATAAGTTATACAATAACGCAAACAATCTAGTCGGTGTTGCCGTTATGGTAGAAAATGCGATTGTGTTTGGGAACCGTTTCCGTAGTACGCATGCACAAATGGATTCGGATTTAACTCGTGCAGAGCTATGTTTCCAAAATGGAGAATATACTCGTGCACTTAAGATTGCGATTCAGGCAATCGAAAACATGCACCCAGGAATTTATGAGAAGCTAGTAGCTCAAAAAGATCCTGCTGTCATGAATCAGGTGCAGTAATGATTTATTTTGATAATGCTTCGACAACCTCTGTACGTACAGAGGTTCGTCGTGTTTATGGGCAAATGTTAGAAACTTGTTATGGCAACCCAGATAGTTTGCATGCGGCTGGGCGTCAGGCAAGTTCGCTCATGGAAAAAAGTCGATCAAACATTGCTTCTATGCTTCATGTGGATCCAAGTGAAATTATCTTTACTTCGGCTGCAAGTGAATCCAATACGCTAGCTATTGTTGGATATGCTTTGGCAAATGAACATAGGGGTCATCATGTTCTAACAAGTAATGTCGAACATTCGAGTGTTCGTCATGCGATGGAGTTTTTAAAACGTTTTGGCTTTGAAGTTGAATTTCTTCCTATCAATGAAGAAGGAATCATCACACCTGAATGTTTAAAGGCTCATATGCGTAAAGATACGATTTTAGTTTCTGTTATGCATGTAAATAATGAAATGGGAGCAATTAATCCTATTTTAGATTTAGAGAAGATTGTTCATCAAAATCCTACGTGCGTATTTCATGTGGATTGTGTTCAGAGCTTTTCAAAAATTGATATTCCATTTGAAAAATTAGATATGGCTACGATCTCAGCACATAAGATTCATGGCTTAAAGGGAAGTGCCATTTTAATGAAGAAAAAGAAGATTCAGCTTGTTCCAATCATTCAAGGTGGACAGCAGGAACAAGGACTTCGTGGAGGAACTGAAAATGCACCGGCCAATATTGTTTTGGCAAAAACGATTCGTTTAGCTTTAGAAGAACAGTCTAAGTCGTATGCGCATGTTTTGAAAATCAATCAATATTTGCGTGAGGAATTAGCGAAAATCAATGGTGCACATGTACATTCGCCAAAAGATGCGATTCCTTATATTCTTAATATTTCATTTGATCAAATCACAAGTGAAGTATTATTGAATGCATTGGATCAAAAGGGGATTTGTGTATCCGCAAAAAGTACTTGTTCTTCTCAGAACACAAATGCTTCTGAAGTATTGTTGGCTATGCATAAATCAGAATTTGATGCGACACATGGAATTCGTTTATCTTTTTCTTATGAGAATACTTTAGAAGAGGCAAAATATTTTATACAAACATGTAAGGAGATTATAGAGAATTATGGCTTATCGTTATAATCATATCTTGATTCGTTATGGCGAATTGAGTTTAAAAGGAAAAAACCGTAACAACTTTATTAAGGCACTTTATGACAACGTTCGTAAGGCTTTAAAAGCATTCCCAACATTAGAATTTGAAAAACAACATGATCGTATGTATATTTACCTTCATGATGAGGATTCAAAACAAGTGAGTGATATCTTAGCTAAGGTATTCGGAATTTCATCTTTTTCATTGGCTATCAAAGTAGAGCCGGATTTAGATCAAATTATTGATGCTTGTTATGAATCTTTAGATTTAACAACACCAAAAACATTTAAGGTGGCTGCACGTCGTAGTGATAAGCTATTCCCTTATATTTCAGATGAAATCAATCGTAAGGTTGCGACTAAGATTTTAAAGAATAGTGACTGGAAGGTTGATGTGCATAATCCAGATGTGAAGATTGTGATTGAAGTACATCAGGATGCAGCTTATATTATGACGGATCGTGTACAAGGTGCTGGTGGATATCCAGTTGGTGTTGGTGGAAAAGCTATGGTCTTATTAAGTGGAGGAATCGATTCACCGGTTGCCTGCTACTTGATGATGAAGCGTGGTGTACACATTGAATGTATTCACTATGCATCACCTCCATATACTTCACAAAATGCACAGGAAAAAGTGATGGAACTGGCAAGACTTGTATCTGGCTATCAGGGTGATGTTTTAGTCCATGTTGTTCCATTTACAGATCTTCAATTGGCTATTTATCAAAATGCAGATGAAAGCTATGCGATTACTTTGATGCGTCGTATGATGATGCGTATTGCGACAGGATTAGCTAAGAAAAGACATGCGCAGGCTATCGCAACAGGAGAATCCATTGGACAGGTTGCTAGTCAAACATTAGAGAGTATGCTTGCAATCAACGATGTCACAAATATGCCAATTATTCGTCCAGTTGTTTGTATGGATAAGGTAGAAATTATTGATCTTTCTAAAAAGATTGGAACCTATGAAACAAGTATTCTTCCTTATGAAGATTGTTGTACGATCTTTACACCGAAGAATCCAGTCACAAAGCCTCGTGTTGATAAGTGTGAAAAATATGAGGCAAAATGGGATTTTGACAAGATGGTACAAGAATGTATAGATAATACAGAGGATATTTGGGTACATCCAGTTAAAGCTGAAGAAGATTTATTCTAAGAGAAGTGAAAATTAAACACTTCTCTTTTTCTTTTATGTTATAATCTTTTTATGTTGATATGTCCGGTGTGTAAAGAAAAACTAATAAAAGAGAGTAAAACATTTCGATGCGAAAATAATCATTCTTTTGATTGTGCCAAACAAGGCTATGTGAACTTATCTCGCAAACAAACAAAGAATCATGGAGACAATGCTTTAATGGTCAAAGCTCGTACGGATTTTTTAGAGAAAGATTATTATGATTTTATGCGGCAATATGTAAAGGAAAAGGCCAAAGGATCTATTTATTTGGATGCTGGCTGTGGTCAAGGGTACTATACAAAAGAGATTGGTACAAACTTTGATCAAAGCTATGGAATTGATTTAAGTAAAGAAGCCATTCTTCATGCTTCTAAACAAGATAAACATACGCAATATATTGTGGGTAGTTTATTTGATATGCCATTTTCGAATGCGAGTATAGATTGTGTCACTAGTATATTTGTGCCTTTAGGCCAAGATGAAATCTATAGGGTTTTAAAAGAAAATGGATATTGGATCGTAGTGGGTCCAGGTCCTAAGCATTGTTTTGAATTAAAAGAAGTATTGTATGACACACCATACGATAATGAAATGCCTGAAATACAGAAACAATATGAATTGGTAAGCCAAAAAATTATTCAGGAAAAAAAGATGGTAGATGACGTATGGTCTTTACTAGAAATGACGCCATATCGATATAAGACGAGTCAAGCAGGACTTGAACGTGTAAAACAATTAGAAAGGTTAGAGGTTACGTTTGAATTTGTCGTAACTGTGTACAAAAAAATATGAAAACAACAATAAAAAAATGGGGAATCAATGGAGAGGGAATCGCATTCCATGAAGGTAAGCCTGTATTTATTCAAAATGCTATTCCGGATGAAGTCATTGAATTCGATATTAAAAGTGATGAAAATACATATCTTGTTGGAGAAATGACTCGTTTAGTTGAACCTAGTTCAAAAAGACGTTATCCATTATGTCCAATTTGGAAAGAATGCGGTGGATGTGCCTTGATGCACGTGAAATATCCGGCTCAATGTAAGATGAAAGAGGGAAACCTAAAAGAGACTTTAATAAAATACGCAGATTATAATGGACGAATCTTACCAATCTTAAAGAATCCCGAACCTTTGTCATATCGTAATAGCTGTAAGCTTCCTTTTGGAGAAGAATATGGTGAGTTATATACAGGAATGTATGAACGTGACACAAATCATTTCCAAAAGATGGAAAGATGTTATGTACACTCAAAACTTTTAGAACAAACTCGTCAAGCTGTTTTAAAAATTATGAATGAACATCATTTAAAGATGTATGATGACAAGAAGAAAACGGGATATCGTACTTTAGTTATGAAGGAATTTGACTCTAAGATTCAAATTGTTTTTGTGACAGGAAAAGAAGAAATAAGTGAAGAATTTATTCATGATGTAACTCAGTTAGAGGGTGTTATTTCTATTTGGCAAAGTGTAAAAACAGAAACAAAGCGTGAAATTTTTGGTGATATGCGCTTTATTTGGGGAGAAGAAAAGATGCATCTTCAATTAGAAGATATTCAATTGTCTTTACTTCCACGCTCATTTTTCCAGTTAAACACAAAACAATCGGTTAATCTTTATAATGTAGTTAAGGATTGGATGCCAAAATCAAAGACAACAGTTGAAGCGTATAGTGGTATTGGTGCCATCAGTTTATTTGTGAAAGATAAGGCACAAGAAATTATTGGTGTTGAATCCATTCAGGATGCGGTTGATAATGCCAATGAAAATGCGATGTTGAATCATGCAGACAATGTATCTTTCATTTGTGAAGATGCGGGTAGTGCATTAGCACATTTGGTACAAGAAAAAGAAGTGGATACATTGATTGTGGATCCTCCTCGTTCTGGTTTGGATGATACAATGAAGGAAACGATTCTAAAATCAAAGATCAAAACAATGATTTATGTTTCTTGCAATCCAGCTACTTTGGCAAAAGACTTGGGTGTATTAAAAAAGGAATATCGTATTGTCAAGATTCAGCCTGTGGATATGTTTAGTCAAACACCTCATGTAGAAAGTGTTACATTATTAGTGCGCAATGATGACTATAGACCAAGACGTCGTTTTGATGATCGAAAAGATCGTGACTACAAACCAAGAAGAGATGGGGATTTCAAACCTAGAAGACGTTTTGACGATAAAAAAGATGGCGATTACAAACCAAGACGCCGTTTTGAGGATGATAAACCAAGAAGACGTTTTGATAATCGAAAAGATGGTGAATACAAACCTAGACGCAGATTTGACGATGATCGTAAACCAAAGCGTTTTTCAGATGATAAACCAAATCGCAGATATGGAAAATAGACATACAAGGATTTCAGATATGAACTGAAGTCCTTTTCTTATTGGATTCTTGTTAAGTATACCTAACTAAAAAAGTTCACAAATTAACTAAATCGATAGTTTTATGTTAACAAATGCGCTATAATGATGATAGCGCATTCTTTTTATTTTTTAATTCATAATAATATACAAAAAAAGAGATAGGCTTTTTGCGTCTATTTGTGAGTAAAATAACAAGAATCTATGAGGAGGAGTTAAGAAAATGAATAATTTTCCACATTTATTTGAACCAATTGAAATTGGAAAGACAACAGTAAAAAACCGTATTTTTATGCCACCTATTTCAACAAACATGGCCGATAAAGGATATGTTACAGATGATTTAGTGGCACACTATTCTGCACGTGCAAAAGGTGGAGTAGGACTTATCGTTACTGAAGTAGTAACAGTAGAACCAACTTATGTATATCTTCCAGGAGATATGTCGATTTATGATGATAGTTTTATTCCAGGATGGAAAAAACTAGTGGATGGTGTACACCAATATGGAACTAAAATTTTGGCACAATTGTTCCACCCAGCTTATATGGCATTCCCAGTTCCAGGAACACCTCAATTGATTGCACCTAGCTATGTTGGTCCTTATTACGCAAAAAGTGCACCTAGACCAGCAACTATTGAAGAATTACATACAATCGTAGATCAATTTGGACAAGCTGCACACCGTGTACAGGTTGCTGGCGGTGATGGAGTTGAAATTCAATGTGCTCATGCCCACGGATTATTAGGTGGTTTCTTAACGCCTTTATATAATAAACGTACAGATGAATATGGTGGAAATATTGATGGACGTTTACGCTTATGCTTAGAAGTTATTGCATCTGTTCGTAAATATTGTGGAGATGACTTCATTATCGATGTTCGTATTAGTGGTGATGAATATAGTGAAGGTGGATTGACATTAAATGATCAAATCTATGTTTGTAAGCAATTAGAAAAAGCCGGAGTTGACTTTATACACGTATCTGGTGGAAACACAATTAAACGTGGATCAAGTATGCCAGCCCCAGGTACAAGTCCAGCACCTCACGCTCACTCAAGTGAAGAAATTAAAAAACATGTAAATATTCCAGTTGCGACTGTAGCTCGTATCAATGAACCATGGATTGCCGAAGAATTAATCGCAAATGAAAAATGTGACATGTGTATGATTGGACGTCCAAACTTATGTGACAGTGAATTCGCAAATAAAGCGTTCGAAGGTAAAGTAGACGATATTCGTCCATGTATTGGATGTGGTCGTTGTTTAACAGGTATCATGATGGGTAAACGTATTTCTTGTACAGTAAATCCAAGTGTTGAAGATGATACGATTGAAAAAGCTTCTGACAAGAAAAAAGTATTAGTTATCGGTGGTGGTCCTGCTGGTATGGAAGCGGCTTATGTGGCTAAAAAACGTGGTCATGAAGTTGTTCTTTGCGAAAAATCAAATGAACTTGGTGGACAATTACGTCTTGCGGCTGTTCCAATCGCAAAACAAGAATTGTGTAAAGTTATTAAATTTATGATTCGTCGTTTAGATAATGAAGGTATTGAAGTTCGCTTGAATACAGAAGTCACAAAGGAAATGCTTGAAAATGAATTTAAAGATTATGAAATCATTTGTTCAAGTGGAGCTACACCAAAGGAAATTCCACCATTCAAAGTATTTAATAACTGGATGACTGCAGATGATGTATTATCAGGAAAGAAATATCCAGGACGTAACATTGTTGTATTAGGTGGAGGAAGTGTTGGTTGTGAAACAGCGGATTATTTAGCACCATTAATCAATGACTTATTCCCAATGAATCGTAAGATTACATTATTAGAAATGACAAATAATTTAATGCCTGGTGAAGGTGGAGCTGCAAAATCTAGATTGACTCAAAGATTGATGCAGAAAGGTGTTCGCATCGAATTAAATGCACAAGTAACAAGTGTGGATGAAAATACGATTACGTATGTAAAAGAGGGTGTTGAACACAAAATTACAGAAGCGGATACTTTAATTTTCGCTGTCGGATATGCACCTAAGAAAGTGGAAGTAGAAGGTGAAAATGTACACTATATTGGTGATTGTGAAAAAGTGGGAACTTTAAAAGATGCAATCACAAATGCGCATGAAATTGCGAAAAATATCTAGGAGAAAATATGACAAGCAAATTATTACAACCAATCCAAGTTGGTAACTTAACATTTAAAAACAGAATTATGTTTCCCCCTTTAACAACCGGATATGAAGAAAGAGATGGATCGATTGGACCTCGCTCATTAGCTTTCTATACAAGACTTGCCAAAGGTGGTTGTTCTTATATCGTTATTGGTGACGTAGCTCCTGTTCGTACGGCAAGTCCTACACCAAAATTGTATGATGAATCACAAATTGAAATGTATAAAAAGTTGGCAGATGCCTTACATGAACACGATTGTAAAGTAGCCTTACAATTGTTCCACCCAGAATATGATGTTCAAGGTGTAGGAAAAATGATCATGGAAGCTGGTATTGCTGGTCAATTGGCGGCAAAGGCGAAAGCGGATAATGATTTAGAAGAGGCTGAAAAACAACAAAAAATCTGTGATGAAAAGACGAAGGGTGCATACGCAAAATTACATCATGATATGCAGCACTTTGTGACAGAGGCTAGTGTTGAACAATTAACAGCTATTAAAAATAGTATTGCTGAATGTGCTAGAAAAGCACAAAAAGCAGGTATTGATGCGATTGAAATTCATGGTGACCGTCTACTAGGTTCATTATGTTCAACATTATTGAATCATCGTGCAGATAACTATGGTGGTAGTTTAGAAAATCGTACACGCTACGCATTAGAAGTTTTACAAGCTATCAAAGAAGCCGCTCCTGGAATGATGGTTGAATATAAACTTCCAATCATCACTGTAAATCCAGATGGATCTTTACGTGGTAAAGGTGGTTTATTAGAAGATGAAGCTGTAGAATTTGCGAAAATGTTAGATGCAGCTGGAATCGATATGATTCAAGTGGCTCAAGCTAACCATACAGGAAACATGGGTGATACAATTCCACCAATGGGTGCCGTTCCTTATAACTGGACTTTGGGTGCTTGTGAAAAAGTAAAGGCTGTTGTACATTGTCCAGTTGCGACTGTTGGTCGTGTTGTCAGTGTGGAAGCTGGTGAAAAGATTCTAGAAGATGGTACAGCTGATATGATTGGTTATGGTAGAAGTTTATTAACAGATCCAGATATTGCCAATAAAGTACAAACAGGTGAATGCATCCGTGAATGCTTGAACTGTAATAAAGGTTGTGTAGATGCCATCCAATCTCGTCGTTACTTAAGCTGTGTATTAAATGCAGAAAATGGAGATGAAGAAACAATCTTCATTAAACCATGTACAGAAACGAAGAATGTCGCAATCGTTGGTGCAGGTCTTGCGGGTTTAGAAGCGGCTCGTGTAGCTTATAAACGTGGACATACAGTCACTGTATTTGAAAAATCAAATCGTTTAGGTGGACAAATCAATATCGCATCGGTTCCTCCAAGAAAAGACGAAATTTTACGTTCGGTTCAATACTATGAAAAATTCTTGCCTGGTAAAGTGGACATTCAATTAAACCATGAACCAACAATGGAAGAATTGAATGGTTTTGATCATGTGATCTTGGCAATTGGTGCTCACAATATGGATCTTCCTATGTCTGTAGAAAATTCAAATGTTGTATCAAGCTGGGATATCTTAAATGGTCAAGAAGTATCTGGTAAATGTGTAGTATTAGGTGGAGGTTTAGTTGGTGCTGAAACGGCTGAATATTTGGCAAATAAAGGTCTAGAAGTTTCAATCGTTGAAATGATGGATAAAATTGCAGCACAAGAATCTGAAACTGTATTGCCATTGATGGAAGCTGATTTTGAAGAACACAATGTTCAAAAATTTGTGAATACACGTGTTAGTGAAATTAAAGATAATGTCATCTATGCAGTAAATACTAAGGATGAAACAAATGTTGAAATTGCAGCAGATACAATTGTGAATGCATTGGGTTCTAAAAAGAATGTATTTGATGATAGTCAATTAAGTGTTCCATTTACTTATGTAGGGGACTGCAGTGGTGAAAGAACGGCGGATATCGCAAGTGCTATTCGTACAGGATATAAGGCTGCCAATGAAATCTAAGAGGGTGTGAAAACACCTTCTTTTTTTGATGTAAAAATGACCGTTGTTCATAAATATATAAATTATATATAATATATATCTCAAAACGGTATAAAAATAATGACCATAGCTCATAAAATTTTACATATTTGAAAATTTGTCTATTAAAAATATATTTTTAAAGAACTAGAATGAAACTATAAATGAAAAGGGAGGAAGAGTTATGAATTTTAGTTCTTTACAGAGTAGTGTTCAAAAGTTTGGTATGAATCAGGCATTGAAGTATTTGGAGAAGGATCCAGAAACAAATATTCCTAAATTAATGAATTTAGTAGATAAGGTTATGCCAGAAGGTTGGTATGGTTCACAGCGTAAATTGATTCGTGAACAAATTGATGAAAAAGGTGTTTGGTATGACTACATTTTAAAGTTGTATGATTTGGATGCAGGCGTTCGTCAGGCTGTATTTAAAAACTTTATTTTTAATGCAACACTAAATGGTAGTACAAAACAAGAGGAATTGTCTGAAAAATATAATTGTAATATTCCTTGGGCCGTATTATTAGATCCAACATCTGCATGTAATTTGCATTGTACAGGTTGTTGGGCTGCTGAATATGGACACCAATTAAATCTATCTTTAGACGATATTGATTCGATCATCCGTCAAGGAAAAGAATTAGGTACTTACATGTATATTTATACGGGTGGAGAACCTTTAACACGTAAAAAGGATGTCATTAAGATTTGTGAGATGCACCCCGATTGTGCTTTCTTATCTTTCACAAATGGTACATTGATTGATGAAGAGTTCTGTCAGGATATGTTGCGTGTGAAAAACTTTGTGCCAGCTATTAGTTTGGAAGGTTTTGAAACAGCCAATGATTCTAGACGTGGTGAAGGCTGCTTCAACAATGTAAAGCGTGCTATGGATTTGTTAAAGAAACACAAATTGCCTTTTGGAATTAGTACTTGTTATACAAGTGTAAATTATAAAGATATCGCAAGTGATGAATTCTTTGATTTAATGATTGATTCAGGTGCTTTATTCTGCTGGTTCTTCCACTATATGCCAGTTGGAAATGGAGCTGCGAAAGAATTGCTTCCAACACCAGAACAAAGAGCATATGTATATCATCAAATTCGTAAGTTCAGAAGTGAAAAACCAATTTTTACTATGGATTTCCAAAATGATGCACAATATGTTGGTGGATGTATTGCCGGAGGAAGAAGATATCTACATATCAATGCCAAGGGTGATGTAGAACCATGTGTATTCATTCATTATTCAAACTGTAATATCCACGATACGACATTACTCGATGCACTTAGATCTCCTTTGTTCCAGGCTTATCATGATAATCAACCATTTAATGAAAATATGTTAAGACCTTGTCCAATGTTAGAAAACGCTGGGCGAATTCAAGAATTAGTGAAACAAAGTAAAGCGGTCAATACAGACTATGAATCACCAGAAGATGTGGATCACTTGTTGGAAAAGACAGTTCCATATGCAAAAAATTGGAAGCCAATGGCAGATAAACTTTGGAATGAACAAAAGAAGTAGACAAATTGAAGAAATAAGTATAAAATTTTCAGCTAAGAAGGAGGGATGTTATGAAGAAAAATAATAAGCGTTTTTCGGGAATATCCAAACTTCCAAATGGAAATACTTCAAATAAAATTGTTCCTGGATGTATTGTCCTTGAAGGAGGTGCCTTTCGAGGATTGTATACATCGGGTGTTCTGGATGCTTTGATGCAGTTTGAAATCAATATGCAGTGTACAGTAGGTACAAGTGCAGGTGCTTTAAATGGCTTTAATTATGTGGCAGGTCAAATTGGTCGTAGTGCAAGAATCAATTTAGGGTATCGTCATGATTCTCGATATGTGGGTTTAGAAGCTTTCAAAAACAATAAGGGAATCATTGGTTTTGATTTTTTGATGAAAGGTACTCAATATTTTGATCCATTAAATACGCCTCGTTTTATGAATCCAACGCGGGATTTTATTGCAGTATGTACGAATTGTAAAACGGGAAGACCTGAATATTTTAGTAAGAATAAAATGCAAGATATTTTTAAGGCTGTTCAAGCCAGTGCAACCATGCCTTATGTTTCAAAGATGGTTGAAATTGGGGATGGTTTATATTTAGATGGTGGATGCAGCGATAAGATAGCGTATCAATGGGCATTGGATCATGATTACGAAAAGATTATTGTGGTTCGTACACGTCAAAGAGAGTATCGAAAAAGTGAAACAAATCCTTTGGTTCAAAAAATGACGAAAAGATTATATGCAGGTTATCCAGCTTTAGAACAGAAGTTGGAGTCTATGAATTATGACTACAACAAGCAGTGTGATGAATTAGCAAGACTTGAAAATGAAGGTAGAATCTTTACCATTGCTCCAAGTAAGCCTGTGAATGTATCGCGTGTAGAGGGAGATGTGGATAAACTCGCCGATCTTTACTACATGGGATATTTGGATGGCTTAAATCAGATCCAAAGAGTAAAAGAATATTTAGAAATTGATTAAGAGGCAATGCCTCTTTTTCATTTTGTGTTAGAATAAAGGCAGGTGATTTTTATGGTACAAGAAAAACAACAAGAAATTGTAAATGAATTATTAAATTATATGGATACTTTAGAAGATGGTAGTGAAGTCAGTACTTGGGATTTAATGGATGAAGTATTTAACTATCAGCGTTTTAATGATGGATATTGTTTTAATGATTTTAAGATCAGTGAAGAAGAATTTATTGCGATCGATTCATTATTAAAGGAAAGCGCAATGAAAGAGGGATTCTTTATTGATGACTCGATCTATCAAGATGTGATTGGTGCTTTTCCGTTTAGTTTGACATTTGTAGTAAGGAAATAGGTATGGAAAGATTAGAAACATTGATTCAAGAATTATATAAAGAAGGAACTCGAGAAAAGAATATGGAGGTTCTTTCGCATATTCGTAAATTGGCAAAAGAAAAAAAACAATTTATTATTCCTGTCGGTGATGCGAATGGAGAAAAAGTTTATCGAAGATTATCTTTAGATGATGGTCAAGATGTATTTGTCGCATTCACAACACAAGCTCAAGTGGATTTGGGTCAGACTACTGAAACATTAAATCAAAGTGTGATGGATGTATTAAATATGGTGCATGATACACAAGGTGTAAGTGGAGTTGTATTAAATCCTTGGAAGGATTCGTATTTTTTACCGAAAGTTTTGATTGAAATGATTTTGGATAATAAGAATCTAGAGAGTGAAATTAAAGTGGTAAAAGGAGATATCACTACTTTTGATGGAGATTGTATTGTTAATGCAGCCAATGAATCGCTTTTAGGTGGCGGTGGAGTAGATGGTGCTATTCATAGAGCAGCAGGTCCTAAGTTATTAGAAGAATGTAAATTATTAAATGGCTGTCAAACAGGTCAGGCCAAGATTACTAAAGGGTATGATTTAAAGGTAAAGTATGTGATTCATACTGTGGGTCCGATTTATTCGGGTAAACATGAAGATGAGCATATGTTAAGAGATTGTTATTGGAATAGTTTGAGTTTAGCTCGTAAGTATGATATTCATACGATCGCATTTCCAGCTATTTCATGTGGAGTTTATGGCTATCCTGTAGAAAAGGCAGTGCCACTTGTATTAAAAACGATAGCGGATTGGTTGGATGCGAATAGTGATTATACAATGAAAATCAGTTTGTATTGTTTTGATGAAGAAACGACAAAGGAATATCAGAAATATACAACGTATCAGGGAGAGTAGTCTTCCTGATTTTTTATTATCTATTTAGAAAAAAATTCTAAATAGAGTTGAAATAATATTTAAAAGGTATATAATCTATTTAGAAATATTTCTAAATAGGTGGTGGTATTTTGTTTGAAAAAACGTTTAAAGCGCTAGGTGCGCCAGTACGAAGAGACATATTGAACTTATTAAAGAAAGGCAAGATGTCAGCTGGAGATATTGCGAGTCATTTTGATATGTCTCAGGCAACTGTTTCTTATCACTTATCCTTATTAAAGGATGCGGGTTTGATTAGTGAAGAGAAGGATAAAAATTTTATCTTCTATCAAATTAACGCATCGGTATTTGAGGAGATGTTGTGTTATTTTAAGTCTTTTTTAGGAGGGAATGAAGATGTTGAAAAATAAATGGTTTCAATTTAGTTTAGCTTTGTTTGTGATTCCTTTGGTGTTGAATCTAGTTTTCTATAATCAACTTCCAGATGTTGTACCAACACACTTTGATGTAAATGGACAAGTCAATGGTACAATGCCTAAGTTTATGGGTTTATTTGGTATGTTGTTTTTGTGCTTGGCAATTCATGTGTTTACTTGTTTTGTGACGGTAAAAGATCCAAAGCGAAATAATATTCCAGACTTCATGATGAATATTTTATTTATGATTTGTCCAGTTGTATGTATTGTGGCAAGTATGACAATTATTTATTTTGGTTTGGGCTATTCGTTTGATGTCGGCTTTGTGATGAATATTCTAGTAGGTGTATTACTGATTGTATTAGGAAATTATTTGCCGAAAGTAAAACGGAATTATGCGATTGGCATTAAAACTTCGTGGGCATTAAATAGTGATGAAAACTGGGTGTTGTCAAATCGTGTGGGTGGCTATTGTATGGTGATAGCTGGAATCTTATATATAGTACTTGGATTACTTGGTTATATGACAATGGGAATTGTTGTGATTCTTGTAGCGACTATTATTCCGTGTATCTATAGTTATATATTATTTAAGCGAGGAGTTTAAAATCCTTGCTTAATTTCATTTTGGATGCATTTGAATAAGACTTGAATCGTTTCACTAATCATTTTCTTCGTTTGACTATCCATATTCTGAATGGATTTGATCATTTCAACTATATCGATATTCTTTCTTAAATCTTTTGGATTTTCATAATCTGAAAAGATAGAGTAAATGGTATCAATAACTTGTTTGCGTGTATTGACATCAATGGATTTAAGCCATTTTGATAGTGTGGATTGTGTATGCTTGGAGAGTTGATCATTTTGTTCTAGATAGATAAAGTCTCCGTTTTCAACACACCAAGTAAATGGATCGTGTTGAAGAATAGAGATGGCATTACTTTGAATGATTTGATAATTATTTGTTTCTTCAAGTAATAATCCAATAACACTGGATTGAGGAATAGTCTTATACACTTTAATATCGGTTTGATAAGGTGTAAGAAATCCAGGCCCATCATGGTTGTATATACAAGAAATTGGATTGTGTGTATGGATACTTGCATAAAGGGCAAGATTTGCTCCTTTTGAGTGTCCTCCTAAGATCAGATTGTGTTTTGTCTGATAGTTATTCACATAGTTTAAGGCAGAAATTTGACTTGGAATGTTTTCTTGAAAACATAGATTGAAGTCTTCCTTCCATCCTACAAAACTAGCATCGGTTCCTCTAAAGGCAATGTAGTCTGTTTGGTTGGGTAAATGAAAAGTCATAGCACAGAATTGTTTTTCATTATCTTTGTCAAAATTAGTTTGTAGATGAGAAATGGTAATGGCTTCATAGCGAAGGGAGTGTATGAATTGAATAAAGAGTTCTTCATTTAATTCAGGTACTCGGGTATCAATGCATAAAGTATCAATCTCATTTTCAAATTCACTTAATAAATGGACTTCGGATTCAATATCAATGCTTGAGTTTTCAAATTTAATATAGGAAATTTGTGAGAGAATTAAAGAGTCCACATTATTAAATGGATATTCTTCAACGGTTAAATTCCCGTATTCTTTGATGTAGTCAATGATGTTTTTCATAGCTTCATTGTAGTGCATAAATACATTTATTGAAATATGTTCATCGTGATTTTTAAAATAATCCAAGTTCGTATACAATAAGGTTAGTGAAGGTGGATTGTATATGTTGATATTTGGAATTTTGTGTATTTGTCTGAGTTTAGATGTATTTGTATGTGCACTAGAACAGGGGGCTACAATTCGTAATATTCGCTTTTCAAAAGCATTGGTTTATGGATTGATTTTTGCGCTTTGCAGTTCAGGTATGTTTTTATTAGGACACGGGATGTCCACATATATTTTTGGACGTCCGTTGGCAACATTGAATAAATATGTTGCGATATTTGTCTTTTTGATTCTTGGAAATGGAATGGTCATTTATAGCTTTAAGCGTGGAAAGTTTGTGGAAAGACTACAAGAGTTTGATACAAAACAAATTATTAAATTGGCTCTTATTGGAGGACTAGACTGTTTCTTTGTTGGAGTTGGCTGTTATTATATGAATCTTCCTTATTTGATGGAGTCTTTAGTCTTATTTTTAATTGTACTTGCTGGCTATATGATTCATTTTTATATTGGATATTATAATGGGGCCGAATATCAAAAAGCTTATTATCTTCTTTGTGGGGTGGTATACTTATTTATGAGCTTATCATTAATTTTTAAGTTAATTCGATTGTAGAGGTGATTTCATGACATTTAATGAAAAAGTGACAATGAAAGATCTTCTGAGCGAAGGATTATATATTTTGATGCAAAAAAAGCCTTTTGAAAAAATTACAATCAAACAGATTTGTGATAAAACGGGCGTTATTCGTGGAACATTTTATAATCACTTTATGGATAAGTATGAGGCTTTAGAATACTTGATTCATCGTATGTTTTATAAAGGGATTGAGCATGAATCAAATCCTCAAATTATAAAGCATATCTTTCAGACTGTAAGTGATAATCGTGATTTCTTTAAGTCTTGTTATAGAATTACGGGGCAGAATGGTTTTGAAGATTTAATGCGTAATGTGTTTAGAGAAATATTTAGAAATGTATTTTCTTATTTAGATGTGAGTGGGATGGATTCAAGGTTTACAGTGGATTTTTTAGTGGATTATTATGCGAATGATTTATTGTACTTTTTAAAGTATTGGATTCAACATAATTTTGAGCCGGATGTAGAAACATATTATGCCAAGATAGATGTTTTATTTAAAAACAATATTAAAGAATTAAATATTCGATATATGGATAAATCTTAAATTGACAAATTGTGTATTGTCTAGTAGGATAAAAGCGTATAAAAAGGCAATGAAGAGGGCGAGTACCTTTTAGAAATACTTTAGAGAGCTTTTGGCTGGTGAAAAAAAGCGTCGGACTAATTGGGAATAAAGACTTGGAGCTATTTGTATTTCCTGCATTAAAGGAAGCGCTGTTTATAGACAGTGACTAAGGCTAGACAAAGTGATTTGTTTGGTAAATTAGGGTGGTAACACGAGCACTTCGTCCCTTTGTGGCAAGTGCCTTTTTTTATGGATAAAAGAAAAAGGAGAAAACAATGGAAAAGTTAACGCAACAAGAACAAGTTCGTCGTCAAAAGATGCAAGATCTAATTGACATGGGTATTGATCCATTTGGATCTCGTTATGATCGTACTTCAAATTCGGGTATTATCAAATCATCTTATGAAGACAAGACAAAAGAAGAATTAGATGAATTACAAGTAACAGTTAAAATTGCAGGTCGTATCATGACTAAACGTCGTCAGGGTAAGGCTGGTTTCATGAATATTCAAGATCGCGAAGGACAAATTCAGATCTATGTTCGTAAAGATGAAATTGGTGATGATCAATATGAAATCTTTAAGAAAAATGACATTGGAGATATCGTAGGTATTGAAGGTACTGTTATGAAGACAGATCATGGGCAATTATCTGTTCGTGCTAAAAACTATACACACCTTTCAAAATCACTTCGTCCTTTACCAGAAAAATTCCATGGATTAACAGATGTTGAAGAGCGTTTCCGTCGTCGTTATGTAGACTTGATCATGAATCCAGAAGCTAAGCGTATTGCACTAACAAGACCAAAAATTATTCGTGCAATTCAACACTATTTGGATGGCCAAGGTTTAGTTGAAGTTGAAACTCCAGTAATGCAGCCAATCTTAGGTGGTGCAAGTGCTAGACCTTTCGTAACTCACCACAATGCATTAAATATGGACTTCTACTTGCGTATTGCGACTGAATTACCATTAAAACGTTTGATTGTTGGTGGTTTAGAAGGTGTTTATGAAATTGGACGTCTATTCCGTAATGAAGGAATGGATGCGATGCATAACCCAGAATTTACTACAGTTGAAGCGTATGTTGCTTATAGTGATTTACACGGAATGATGGACTTGATTGAAGGTTTATTTGATTCAGTAGCTAATGAAGTATTGGGCACTACAGATATTACTTATCAAGGAACAGAATTATCATTAAAAGCTCCTTTCAAACGTATTCACATGGTTGATGCGATCAAAGAAGCTTGTGGTGTAGATTTCTGGCAAGATATGAGTTATGAAGAAGCTGTTAAATTGGCTGAGGAACATGATATTGAAGTTGAAAAGATCCATAATACAGTTGGACACATCATCAACTTATTCTTCGAAAAATATGTTGAAGAAACAATTGTACAACCAACATTTGTATATGGTCACCCAACATCAATTTCTCCATTAGCTAAGAAGAATACGAAGGATCCTAGATTTGCGGATCGTTACGAATTATTCATTTGTGGACACGAATATGCGAACGCATTCTCTGAATTAAATGATCCAATCGATCAAAGAGAACGTTTCGAAAAACAATTAGAACTTCGTGAATTAGGTGATGATGAAGCTAACGAAGTCGATACAGATTATGTAGAAGCATTGGAATATGGTCTTCCTCCAACTGGTGGTGTAGGACTTGGAATTGATCGTTTCGTAATGTTATTAACAGATCAAAGAACAATTCGTGAAGTATTATTATTCCCTCACATGAAGAACTTGGGGGATTCAAACAAAAAAGCTGAAGCTAAAAAAACAGTGGAAGCTGCACCTGTAAAGGTTGATTTCTCGAATGTAAAAATCGAACCAATCTTCACAGATATGGTAGATTTTGAAACATTCAGTAAGTCAGATTTCCGTGCTGTTAAAGTCCTAGCTTGTGAAGCTGTAGAAAAATCTAAGAAGCTATTAAAGTTCACTTTGGATGACGGAGAACGTAAAGATCGCGTTATTTTAAGCGGAATTCACGAATATTATGAACCAGAAGAATTGGTTGGAAAGACTGCAATTGCGATTGTAAACTTACCACCAAGAAAAATGATGGGTATCAATTCTGAAGGTATGTTGATCTCAGCTGTTCATGAAGAAGATGGTCATGAATGCTTGAACTTATTGATGGTTGATGACAAGATCCCTGCAGGTGCTAAGCTTTACTAGGATTAAAAAAATTAGTAAATTTTGGTTGTAAATTTACGCATTTACGCCAAACTTACGCCAAAAAGTTAAGAAGAAAAAGATGGTTACACTAGTAAAGTGAAGCATTTTGTATTGAATTAAACAAAGAGCAACTCTCTGATAAAGGGGGTTGCTCATTTTTAAAAATGAATGGAAATGATAATAAAGATTTTATGCAGGATAAAGATATGAATAAAAATGTAGGTGCAGATAAAGATAAATTTACGATTTCTTGTTATGGGATTGAGTTGCCATTTGAATGGTATTCTATGGAATATATTTTAAGAGAGTTAAGAAACAGCAAGTTATATTTTGAAAATGTTGTTAAGATGGAAAAAGCTACAAAAGAAAAAATAAAGAAATATTATAAAGAAAACGAGAAAAATCTAGGAGAAAACAATCGCTTTTTTACCTACATAAAGTTTTTTAATGTTAATGGTAAGAACTATGGTATTGTTGCTGGGAAAACAAATTACACTAATCCAGATTTACTATTTGATAGTAGAAAAGGAGAAAAAGATAACAGATATGCTAGAATATTTTTAAATAATTTAAGTGGTGCGGAATGGAGCGAAACGATAGTAATTGTTAATCATGAATCATCAGCTTCTGAATATGCAGACAATCAAGCAGCTTTATTTATAGAATGTTATTTGCAGCGTAAATTCAATTTATTAGATAGCTGATTATATATAAACTATCCAGTTGTTTGCTAGTCCTTAGAGAAAGGAAAATTCCTTTTCTCAAAGGGCTTTTTCTATTTATACGGATATTCGCAAACTACAAGTAAAAGCCAAAACCTTATATACACTAAGTACCAGGGTGATGTTAGCTTTATAAACAGTTAGCATCGTCTGCATACACACATAATTTGGCAATCAACAGATGTTGTCCTCTGCAAAGTACTTCTGATTGGTGTAACATGATGACAGGATAAGAGGAAAAAAGTATAATGATTTCAAGAAATTAGAAGTTGGAGGAAATATACATGAAAATTGTCATTATTAATGGAAGTGCCAGAAAGGGAAATACGCTGAGAGCGATTGACGCATTTATACAAGGGGCATCAAAAAAGAATGAGATTGAAATCATTCAACCAGATAGACTTCATATAGCACCTTGTAAGGGATGTGGTGCCTGTCAATGTTTAAATGGATGTGTTGATCAGGATGATACAAATTCCACGATTGATAAAATTGCTGCTGCAGATATGATTCTTTTTGCTACTCCTGTATATTGGTGGGGAATGTCTGCACAGTTGAAGTTAATCATTGATAAGTGCTACTGCCGCGGTTTGCAGTTGAAAAATAAAAAAGTTGGAACAATCGTTGTGGGAGGTTCTCCGGTGGACAGTATCCAGTATGAGTTAATTGACAAACAGTTTGGCTGCATGGCGAAATATCTTTCATGGGATATAATTTTCCAAAAATCATATTATGCAACAGACTGTGATGAGCTTGCAAAAAACAAGGATTCTATAAAAGAACTAGAAAATATTGGAAAAAACTTATAAAGCATATTTAAAGTTCTTGGTTTCAGAAAAAAATAAAAATATGAGTAGAACTAGATAAATTTCAATTGGTATAGCTGGCTATAATGTGTCATGCCATTGCGATTGCATACTTATCACTAAGAAAAATGATAGGTATATATTCTGAAGGTATGTTGATCTCAGCTATACATGAAGGCTTGAACTTATTGATGGTTGATGACAAGATTTTTGCAGGAACTAAGCTTTACTAAAATAGCGTAATAGTGATTTGGCGAATGAGCAACTCTCTGATAAAGGGAGTTGTTTTTTTTGGTTACAGGAATTTTAAAATCTTATGAGGAATTGAAGAAAAAGTTAATAATATAAAGTATAATAACTGTGAAAGGAATTGATAGAATGAAATTATTACCGACGGGAATTGAAAATTTCAAAACTATGATTGATAAAAGTGCGTATTATGTGGATAAGACAAATTTCATTGAGGATGTATTAAGTGAACAAGTTGTTTTGTATACAAGACCTCGAAGATTTGGTAAAACACTGAATATGTCGATGCTTTATTATTTCTTTTCAATCAAAGAAAAGGAAAACTCGTATCTATTTGATGGCTTAAATATTTCGAAGAATAAGGATGCTTTAAAGGTTCAAAATAAATATCCAACGATTTTTATTTCTTTAAAGGAAATGAAAAGCTTAACTTTTGATGCGCAAATTTCATCTTTTTCAAATGTAATATATGAATTGTTAGAAAAAAACTTAGAAATATTATCTTCGGATCAATTGTCGGATACAACTAAAGATATTTTAAATAAATTGCATAATCGTTCATCTAGTATTGAAGATTTAAAAATTTCATTGAGAGTCATAACGAATGCGCTATATACATATTATCAACAAAAAGTTATTGTTCTAATCGATGAGTATGATGTTCCTTTACAGGCTGCCTATCAAAATAATTATTATGAAGAAATGGTTGAGTTTTTAAGAAGTGTTTTTTCTTCAGCACTCAAAACGAATGATGCTTTAGAAAAAGGTGTTATGACTGGATGCCTTCGTATTTCTAAGGAAAGTATTTTTACAGGGTTGAATAATTTTACTGCTTATTCCGTTTTAAATAATATTAGTAGTGAATTTTTTGGATTTACTGAATTGGAAGTTAAACAGTTGTTAAAAGATTATAATCTATCAGAAAAGATGGATGAAGTAAAAGAATGGTATGATGGATATCAATTTGGCAATAAAGAAATCTATAATCCATGGAGTACACTTATGTATGTTAAAAATATAACGCAAGATGTGTCTTTTAAACCAATTTCTTTTTGGGCAAATACTAGTGGAAATGATATTGTTATTAAGTATATTCAAAATGGGGATAAAAAATTACGCAAGGAGTTTGATTTATTAATGAATGGTCAATCCCTTATTAAATATATCAAGCCTGAACTTACGTATCGTGAAATGGATAATATCAATAATATTTATAGCTTTCTATTACTAACTGGATATTTAAAGGTCATTAAAGATAGGGGAGAAAACCAATACGAATTGATTATCCCGAATAAGGAAGTTTATGAAATCTATAAACAATCCTTCATGTCATATTTTGAAGATTATACAACAAGCAAGAAAAATGAGCTTTATCAAGAACTTGTGGACGGAGATGCAAAAAAAGTAAATCTATTGTTGAATGATATACTATTAAGAAGTATTAGTTATTTTGATAATCAAGAATCCTTTTATCATGGATTTCTAGTTGGATTGTTGAATGATTATGAGGTGGTATCCAATAGAGAATCCGGAAATGGGAGATTTGATGTATGCGTTTTACCAGAAAACATACTTGGAACAGTGGTGCTTATTGAGTGTAAATATTCAATAAGTGAAGATGATTTGATTGATGATGCCAAAGAAGGCGCAAGACAAATTGTTGAAAAAAAATATCTTGAAGAACATAGATTTAAAAAATATGAAAATGCAATTGGCTATGGAATATCGTTTTATAAGAAACAGTGTTATGTAGTCAAAATGTAGTTGGAAAGACTGCAATTGTGATTGTAACCTTACCACCAAAGGAAAATAAAACAAAATAAGAGTAGAGAGTGTATGGTGTGATACAACTTCTACTCTTTTTTTGCTCAATTTCCTTAAAATTATCAAATGATAACGTGATACATTGAAGAAACGGAATAAATTATATAGAATGACTTTGAAGAAATGAAAATTCAGGTGTACCCAATGGACTATGAAGAATTTTGTGATGTCACGGGAAATAGTCAGAGACTGTTAAATCAGATATATGATAGTGGTTCACCAACAGGGCAGGCAACCAATCGAAAGTTAATGAGAGATTTAAGAATATATATGGCTGTTGGTGGTATGCCTCAGGCTGTAGAAGCATATGTGGCTGGGAAAAACTTTTCAGAAATTGATATGGTTAAAAGACAGATTATTACTCTTTATGAGGAAGATTTTAAAAAGAACGATGCTTCTGGAAGATTACTATTGAAATCATTTTATCTTGTGCCTTTTATAAGTGCTTAGTAGATTTTAGAAAGTAGGCAGTAAGTTGAAATCTTGCGCATTAGATTATAAATTCATTTTGTTGAAATACATTTAAGATAAACGTATAATTTGGATGATGAGGAGGCGATATTATGATGAACGAAGCCGTTTTAAGTAACGAAAAAAACTATACGAAATTTCAATTTGGCAATCATGTAATTCGCTTTGTAGCACCATATTCTTTAGAGTATTACACTGAAGTAAAAGAATGGGATAATGGGTATTTAGTTGTAATGGCAAAATATAAACATAATGAACAGCCGGAAGAAGAGTATATTGATCTTATTCCTATTTTAAAAAATCTATATTTTGATACAGATGAGTTTTGTAAACAAATTAAAGGAGTGAAGGTTGCAAATGATAGATATTAAAATAATTGCAGATGAGGCAGACATGATAGTGAATGGGTATGCATTTAAACGTTGTAAAGAAGGATACAGAGTGTTGAATTTAAATCGACCTGATCGAGCTACAGTTCTTTCGTTGGATGGAAAAGTGTTGGAAACAAGTATGGATGATATTGAAATTCGTATTGTGATAAATTACCTTGAAAAAAATCGTAAGTTTATGGAGGAATGAAATGCCGAAATATTATGAGTTTAAAATAGCAGGATATTATTTATATTTTACATCATATTGCGTAATTGAATGCATGCATGTTCATGCGAGTGATCGTAAACTTACTGAATCAGGATCCGCAAAATTTTTTGTGAAGGATAATGGAGATACAGTTCTACAAAATCGTGGAATTCTTAATGATAGAGAAATTAGAAAAATTCAAGAATTTATTAAACAAAACTATCAAGAAATGTATTTAAAATGGTCTGAATATAGTATTGAGAGTTATTACGGACAAAAGAATTAGATGATAACGAAAATAAAAAACAGGCAACTTCTAAATTGCCTGTTTTTGTTTATCGAATCTGTCCGTTACCCTGGACTATGTATTTATATGTGGTTAATTCTTCAAGTCCCATAGGACCTCTGGCATGAAGCTTTTGTGTGGAAATGCCAATCTCACAACCTAAGCCAAATTGACCGCCATCCGTAAAGCGTGTGGAACAATTCACATAAACGGCTGCACTATCTATAGATTGAGTGAATAATCTGGCATGTTCTTTATTTGTAGTTAGAATGGATTCACTATGTTTTGTGGAATGCTTTGAAATATGTTCAATGGTTTCTTCTACAGAATCTACAATTTTAATAGCTAGAATATAATCTAAAAATTCGGTGTCGAAATCTTCATCTGTAGCTTTTGTGCCATCAATGATTTTTTGTGCTCTATCATCCAACCTTAATTCAACTGGATATGTATCCAATTGTTTCTTTAACTTAGGTAAGAATTCATGGGCCACTTTCGAATTCACTAATAAAACTTCTTCTGCATTACAAACACTTGGCCTAGAACATTTCGCATTCTCAATGACTTTTACAGCCATATCTTGATCAACTTCATCATCCACATAAATGTGACAAATACCTGTACCCGTTTGAATACATGGCACTTTGGCATGTTCAATACAACGCGAAATCAAATTCTTTCCACCTCTAGGAATCAATAGATCAATATAGCCTACGCCCTCCATTAATTCATTGGCACTTTGATGTGTTGTATCCTGAATCAATTGAACAATATTTGGATTTATATCACATTTTTGAATGCCCTCTTGTAGTGCTTGTACAATCGCATTGGCACTATTCCAGGCTTCCTTACCAATTCTTAAAATACAAGTGTTTCCACTTTTGATGCATAAAGTAGCTGCATCACTTGTGACATTGGGTCTGCTTTCATAAATAATCGCAATGACACCTAATGGTACACTTACTTTTTGAACAACTAGACCATTCTCTAATGTTCTTTCATTCAATACTTTTCCAGTTGGATCTTTTAATTTGACAACATCTAAAATGCCTTGAGCCATATCATTCAATCTTTGATTATTTAACTTCAAGCGATCTTTCATGACATCACTTACTACAGCTTTTTCTAAATCGATTTTGTTCGCATTTAAAATATCTTTTTTATGAGCTAATAAAGATTGTGCCATAGATTCTAAGATTTCATTCTTCTTTGTTTCATCACACAACATCAATGATTGAGTGGCAGCCTTGGCATTTTCCATGATTTGTATAGTTGTCATATTATGCTCCTTTCTTGGCTACAAAGCGAGTACCCATACTTTCATTATCTAAAATAGAATATAAAGCTTCTGGCTTTTGACCATTGGTAATAATCATATCTAGTCCTGCATCCATACATGTTTTGGCAGCCTCTAACTTTGTCTTCATACCACCCGTACCGACATAGGAATTGACGCCTTGTCCAAAGCTTAAAATCTTATCATCCAATTCATAAACTACTGGAATTAATTTCGCATTTTCATTCTTATGAGGGTCATCATCATACAATCCATTGATGTCCGATAAGATGATATATAAATCGGCATGAATGTTCTTAGCTAGAATAGCACCCAAATTATCATTATCTCCAATTACGATTTCTTCAGTCGCAATTGTATCATTTTCATTCACAATAGGTAGTACATTTCTTTTTAATAAATGTTCCATAGTATTGATGAAGTTTGTTTTTCGATCGTTATTTTCAATATCCGCCTTAGTAATTAAAATTTGACCAACAATATGATTATATTGTGAGAACAAGGAATCATATGTATACATCAATTCACATTGTCCAATGGCTGCACAAGCTTGTTTTCCAGGAAGATCCTGCGGCTTAGAATCTAAACCTAATTTTCCCATGCCCATGCCGATGGCTCCACTTGATACAAGAATGACTTCATGTCCTGCATTCTTGATGTCGCTTAATACTTCGCATAACTGTTTCATTCTACGAATGTGCAAAAGACCTGTATTTTCGTATGCCAAAGTGCTTGTACCTACTTTAATTACTACACGCATATATTTCACTTCCTTTTCAAAAAAATATTTTTATAATAATAACACAATTTTATATTTCTATAATACTTTTTTCTGCCCTTTCATTGAGAACGCTATCATTATTAGATATAATACTTATATGGACAAAATAATGAATCAAGTTTTAAAAGAGAACTCAATTGGATTATGGAAATTAGATGGGAATCAATTGTATGGGGATGATTGTTTCTTAAATTTGATTGGTGTATCAAAAGAAATGGATGCACAAGCATGCTTAAAATTTCATTTATCACATGTACATCCTGAAGATCAAGAGCAATTTGGAGAATACGTAAGAAAACTAAGCGAAGAAAGAACGGAAATAGTGTATCGGTTTTTACATCCTGAAAAAGGGGTTATGATGATTCGTTGTTCAGGTAAGAAAATGGAAGATGGTTCGATTGCCGGTATCCATCAGGATATCAGTGATATTGTACGTTTGGAGAAGGATAAGATCGTTGAATCCTATCTTGCAGAAACAAATGTAAAGCTTCGTAATCAAAATGAAGCTCAAAACGATTACTATAAGGAAATCTTGGATGAACTACCATGTGGTGTATTCGCATATACAGTGAAAGAACATCGAATTGTACATTTAAATAAAAGAGCCTTAAAGATATTTCATATAGATGATTTAAAAGATGCACAGAGTAAGATGCATTCCATTTTTAAGAACTTTGAATATCCAGATGCGACCACAAATGATCGTTTGATCGCATTAAGAACACACGATGGTTCGGTTGACTTTGAAGTGGTTATTCATCCTAGAGAAGAATATGAGGCACAAGTACTCGCAAAGTCAAAAGTATTTAGATATCCAAATGGAGAACGCATTATCATTACAGTATTTTTAGATATTTCAAATATGGTTATGTTGAAAAAGGCTTTAGAACAAGCCAAAGAAGGAAGTGAAGCCAAGAGTGCTTTCTTATTTAATATGTCTCATGATTTAAGAACGCCATTAAATGCGATTATTGGCTTTAGTGAATTGATGAAAGCACATTGGGATGATCAAGAAGTTTCTAGAGACTATTTGGATAAAATTGATGAATCCAGTCAATATTTACTTTCTTTGATCAATAATATTTTGGAGATGTCTAAAATTGAAAGTGGAAAAGAGGAATTGAAAGAGAAACCATGGGATATTTATACATCCATTGATAATCTTCTACAATTCTTTGAGTCGGATATTCGTCAAAAGAATCAGACATTGAATTATTCAGTAAATATTCAGCACAATATGATTTTAACGGATTCTTTAAAAATCAGAGAAATCTATGTGAACTTAATGAGTAATGCCATTAAATATACAAATGAGGGTGGAACCATTTCTTTTTCTTTAGAAGAAATTGAAAGAGAAAAAGGTCTTTCTGACTACAAAGCAATTATTCAAGATACGGGTATTGGTATATCTAAAGAATATTTACCGCATATCTTTGAATCGTTCACAAGACAAAGAACATCTAGCGAATCTGGAGTCTTAGGAACAGGACTAGGTATGCCAATCGTTAAAAAATTGGTGAATCTAATGCATGGAACTATAAGTATCGAAAGTGAAGAAGGTAAGGGAACAACAGTCGTTGTAAGTCTTCCTCATCGATATATCATAGAAGAACAAGAGGTCAAAGAAGTGGATGATAAAGAAATTGATCTTACGGGAAAACACATACTTCTTGTAGAAGACAATGATTTAAATGCCGAAATTGCCCAAACACTACTTGAAGATAAAGGCCTTAAAGTTATGCGTGCTAAAGATGGATTAGAAGCAGTTACTTTAGTGAAAGAAAAAGCGGTAGATTGTTTCGATTGTATATTAATGGATATTCAAATGCCGAGAATGAATGGATTTGAAGCTTGCAAAGTTATACGCTCTTTACCTAACAATCGAAGTCAACTTCCAATCATTGCCCTAACGGCCAATGCCTTTGAAGAAGATCGTAAGGATTGTATAGAAGCAGGTATGAGTGAACATGTCGCAAAACCGATTGAAATCCAATCTTTACTACAAACAATTGAATCTGTACTAAAAAAATAGCGGCAAAAGTCGCTATTTTTAATACATAAATGTCAATGTCACTGAAAATAATGTCAATATTGCGCAGAAATATCAATAGTAGTGAAAATAATGTTAAAATCGTGCAAAATTGTCAATAGATTTATTTATCTCTAAGAAGTGATTATTAATGCTATAATAAATGTGCAAATATTTGTTCTCAAATACAGATTATAGATTTGAATATTATACGAAAATGGAGGACAAATATGAAAACACCAAAAGAATATAGTGATAATCTTTCAAATCATATTATCACCAAACAAATGTTAGCGGATTGTTTGTACAGTGTGAATAAACGAGCCAAAAACTATCGAGATAAAGAAAGGGAACAAAGAGTTTATTCGAGAGGACATTACTACGTGGATAATTCTAGGTTTATTGATGGAGCTAGGGAAAAGAAACTAGAGATGTATCGAATGAAAGATACATTGTTGAAGATTTTGACACCGGTTTGTATCCATAAAGAATTCATTGGCTATGAAACAGAAAGAATCTACAGTTATGAGACAGAGGAGTACAAAAAGTATAAGAAGCAATTCTATTATGAAGGACAGTATATGGATGATGATTATTCTATTGTGTACTTTGGAGATATTGAACTTAAGGATGAACCAATATATCACTATTACTTGTTCTATGATTTAAATTATGGACATACGTTTCATACACCTATTAAAAAAGAAGAATTAGACAAATATTCTTTACCCATTATTGAAATTAGCGAGTTAGAAACGACGGGTCATAAAGTCAACGATTTAGTAAGTGTGCAGTTTGTACGAAAAGTGATTCGATTAATTGAAGAAAATATGTATATATTACAGTAAAAGCGCAGGAATTTCATCCTACGCTTTCTTTCTTATAATGTATAAATTTTATCTGCTCTTTTTGCCACTTCTTTTGAATGAGTGACAATAATAATGCATTTTCCTTGTTGTTTTAAATCATCAAAAATATCCATAATTTCATCACGCGTATCCGGATCTAAATTTCCAGTTGGTTCATCGGCTAAGATAATTTTTGGATCATAGCTTAAAGCCCTTGCGATAGCCACTCTTTGTTGCTGCCCTCCAGAAAGCTTTAAAATTCGACGATGAATCTGTTCTTGATCTAAACCTACTTTTTCCAATAATTCAATAGCTCTTACTTCTTTATCATTTTGATGCACATTCGCAATATCCATAGATAGAGTAACATTTTCAAGTGCCGTTAACTTATTTAATAAGTACTGACTACTCCTCACCGCAAGCAGTGAGGGTTCTTAACTGACAACATTATGCAGCAATCGTACATTAAGTATTATACAAAAAATTTTTACAGTTCTTAATAAGGATTTGTGCTATAATCTACAATTGAAAATATAACTAGAGGTATAAGAAAGTGAAGAAAAAGACAATAGTTCCGTTGATTGTATTTCTTGTAGGAATATGTCTATTGAGTGTATTTACATATAATACGAATGTTCAAATTCAAAAAGATAGGCGCACGATCGCAAAATTAAATGCAGTGACATATGGTCAGCGTATAGAAAATGATATTGAAAATGGAATTGAAATAACAGATACATTAAAACAGGTATTAATAAATGGAAATGGCCAAATCATAAATTTTTCCAAAATAGCCGAAAATCTAATGTCTTATTCTATACAAAGTGTGCAATTAGCACCGAATGGAGTGGTAACGAAAATTTATCCTGAAGAAGGAAATGAAGAAGGTAAAATTGATTTATTAAATGATTCAAAGCGAGGTGAAATTTCAAATTACGCAAAAAATCATAATATAACCATTATCCAAGGTCCTATTAAATTGAAACAAGGAGGTTCTGGGCTTGTTGTTCGCAATCCCATTTATCTAGAAGATGAAAATGGACAAGAATATTTTTGGGGATTTACAATTGTGATTTTACGCGTTCCTGAAATTTTTGAGGATTCGACAAACGCTTTATCTAAATTTAAATATAATTATCGACTTTCAAGAGAAGCGTCTGTTTTAGATAAGAAATATGTAGAGGTTGATGCGAATTGTGATAAAATGATTTGCCCAGCCACTTATAATTTGACTGTTGGAAAAGAAAAATGGAAATTGGAAATCATGCCTAGAGCAGGTTGGAGCAATTCTAAAACATTATATTTAATTTTCTTTGGAGGACTATCCTTAGTTCTTCTACTAACTGAAATTATAAGAGTCTTATTCCTATTGGATGAAAGAAGAGTTGAATTAAAAGAACTGGCCCATAAAGATGGACTGACTAAGCTTTATAATCGTTATGGATTTGATGAAATAGCAGAAAAGAGGATTTCAAAGAATCCCAAAGAGCCTTGTGTAGCTGTATTGTTAGATGTAGATGATTTCAAACTTGTGAATGATATGTATGGACATGCCTACGGAGATAAAGCTTTAATTAGTTTAGCTGAAAATATGCGAGAATTCTTTCCATCTTCGGCATTGCTTGGAAGAAATGGTGGAGATGAATTCTGTATTCTTTTGTCAAATTGTACGGTTGAAGAAGCGAAGGAGGCTTTGATTCAATTCACAAAAACTCCAAAAACATTTTCGTATAAAGGGCAAACATATTCTTTTTGTATCTCACTTGGTTATGCTGAATATCCAAATAATGCGATTGAAAGGTCTCAACTCATGCGTTGTGCCGATGCTGCACTTTATGAAGTGAAGCTTCATGGTAAAAATGGGTGTATGGCATATAGTGAAGAATTTCAATCGAAAGTTCGCAAACAACTAGGATTTGTGTTAAATGATATTTCTGAAAATTTACCTGGTGCTTTTATTATTTATCGAGCGGATAAAGAGAATGATGAAATTTTTTACGCAAATAAAGAATTTTTAGATATGGCTGGATATGAAAATCTAGATGCATTCTTTAATGGCACAAAGAAAAGTTTCCGAAACTTAATTCGTGAAGACCAACAAAAAGCGGTAGAAGCAAGTATTTGGAATCAAATTGAAAGTGGAAGTAAGAATGACTATATTCATTATCAATTAAGAAGACAAGATGGAACCTATATTCCTGTACTTGATCAAGGAAGAATTGTGGAAAGCGAACGTTTTGGTCGAGTTTTCTATGTTTTATTTATGGATTGGCAAGCTATGCAGTCGCATTATAGTGAAAAGTTTAACGCAAAAGATGTGTGATAATTTTTGTCACACACCTTTTTTCGTTTTATAATGAAACCATGAAAAATAAAAATTTAATTTATCAAATACTAATTAGTTTTGTGTTGGTTTCTGTTTTAACGAATATGGCATGTTTGTTTATTCGTAACAGCGTAATTCAACAAGAAAAATTAAAGGCAGAATATACAGTAAATTCAACAATTAATCGTGTTGAAATAAAGCTTGAGTCGTATATTGAAAAAGTAGGCTTTTTAAAGAAGACCGTTGAGGCTGGAATTGATTTAGACGATGCTTATTTTGAATCTGTGGCATCTAGACTATATGGAGATGATCCGGCTGTTAAGACAATTGAACTTGCGCCAAATGGAATTATTCAAAATGTATATCCATTTAAAGAAAATCAAAAAGCTATTGGCATGGATATGTTGGCAGAACATGAACGTAAAGAGGCTGCTACTTTGGCAAAAGATACAAGGAAATATACATTAGAAGGTCCTTATGATTTAAAACAAGGTGGAAAAGGAGCATTATTATACGATCCCATCTATGTGAATGAAGAGTTCTGGGGATTTTCCATTTTAGTCATTGATTGGGATGCATTTTTAGATGAAGTTCACTTAAGTGATTTGAAAAAAGCATCTTATGATTTTGTCATTTGGAAAACGGATCGTGTCACAAAGAAAAAGATTATTATTTCTCAAAGCTCAAAAAATATAGATTCAAATACATTGTTGATCAAGTGTAAGCTTCCCAACAATAAATGGAATTTTGAAATTGTGCCAAAACAAGGTTGGATCAATACATATGTAATGATAAGTTTAGCTGTCGCTAGTATTTTGATCGATTTTCTAGTAACGGCAGCCATTGCCCAATTTGAAATTCGCCATCGAAAAGATTTAGAGTATGCGACTCAAATTGAGATGGAGGCCAAAAAAGCACAAGAGGCAAGTGCGGCAAAATCACGTTTTCTATTCAGTATGTCACACGATATTCGTACGCCAATGAACGCAATTATGGGATATACGGAATTAATGGAAAAGAATGTTGGAAATATTGAAAAAGAAAAAGATTATTTATTAAAGATTCGAAATTCGAGTGCATTTCTTTTAGATTTGATTAATTCCATATTAGAAATGGCACGCATTGAGAGCGGAAAAGAAACATTAAATATAAAGGCATGTAATATATATGATATTATTGAGTCTTTGAATTCAGTCTTTGAAAAACAAGCCGAACAAAAAGGCTTGAAATATCAATGTACCACAAAGATTCAACATCCATATGTATATTGTGATCGAATTAAGTTTGAAGAAATATTGTTGAACATTGTAGCTAACTCTATTAAATATACAAATGAAGGTATGGTTTTAATTCAAATTGAAGAAGGAGAGCCCGGCCATTTTCAATGCATGATTCAAGATACAGGTATTGGAATGAGTGAAAAGTATCTTCCACATGCCTTTGAAGATTTTACTAGAGAAAAATCGGGTGCACAAACTACTGTAAAAGGAACCGGTTTAGGCCTATCTATTGTAAAATCTTTGGTTGATTTGATGAATGGTACGATTGAAATATCAAGTAAAGTGAATTGTGGAACAATCACGCAAATGGAATTTCATTTTGAAATAGCTGGTGAAAATGAGTTAGAGAATAAACAAGAAACGAATATTATAGATCTTAAAGGAAAACACATCTTACTTGCCGAAGACAATGATTTAAATGCTGAAATTGCGGTAACGCTATTATCGGATTGTGACTTGATTGTAGATCGAGTAGATGATGGTATTTCTTGTGTTCAAAAAGTCAAAGAAAATAAGTATGATCTTATTTTGATGGATATTCAAATGCCAAATATGGATGGATATCAGGCTACGCAAAAGATACGTGAATTCAGTGATATTCCAATTGTTGCGATGACTGCCAATGCCTTTGAGGAAGACAAACAAAAGGCTTTATCCGTTGGTATGAATGACTATATCGCAAAACCAATGGATATGGATACAGTCATGTTAACTATATCAAAAGTATTAGGATTTAAGTGTCCTGTTTGTGGACAGTACGTGTTTAAATCTGGACCCGGAAGCTATGAAATATGTCCAATATGTGGATGGGAAGATGATAAGGCACAATATGAAGATCCCACTTTAGCTGGTGGAGCGAACCACTTAAGTTTGAAGGAGTATAAGAAACAATATGAAAAGAATCATCAATAAGTATTTACTGTTATTCTTCTGTATATTCTCTTTGGTTCTTCCAACGGGATGTGAGGTTAAGGAACAAAAACAAGTTGTCGTTGATTATCAAGAATATCATTTTCGTAATGAAAGCCTATTAGAATCACACTATGAAAAACATGGTAAAGAAATGGGTTTTGCATCCAGTGAAGAATATGAAATGGCTGCAAGTGATGTTATCAATGATCCAAAATCCTTACACAAAACGGAAAAGGAAGATGGAGATGACATATATTATAAAGAGGATACGAATGAATTTGTAGTTGTATCAACAGATGGGTATGTCCGAACGTATTTCAATCCAGATGCGGGTAAGAAGTATTTTGACCGACAATAAAAATTAGATAATACAAATCAAGCCTAATTCATAAAATTTTGTGTCTTTCCATGAAGGACACATTTTTTG
>ERZ839767.1459-NODE-1459-length-35705-cov-25.586367_pt1 | contig 35705 bp, 28 predicted proteins | sample MGYA00519879_ERZ839767 | MGnify/ENA primary metagenome ERZ839767 (study PRJEB31850, sample SAMEA3708852) | human gut metagenome | biome: human gut; feature: human-associated habitat; material: faeces | place: China | collected 2014 ... | reverse complement strand
TGTATTTCTGCTGACGGAAAGAGCTTTACAAGCGGTTATGATTCAAAGGGGACAACCATAAAATATATTGCCGCCCCTGAAATTTCAAAGCTTGAAAATGTAAACGGCGGTGTGAAAATTACATGGAACAAAGTAAGCGGTGCATCAAAGTATAGAATTTACCAGAAAAATTCGTCAGATTGGTTCAGAGTATCAGATACGACTTCTAATTCTATAGTTGATAAATCTGTTGATGTGGGAACCTATACTTATACCGTGAGGTGTATAAGTGATGACGGAAAGAGTTTTGAGAGTGGATTTAACCCAAAAGGCTCAAGTATCAGATATATTCAAGCTCCTAAAATACTTGAAACCAATGTTGTAAACGGCGGTATTAAGGTGATTTGGGAGACTGAAAACAATACAAATTACAGATTGTACTGCAAAACAGAAGGTAAGGGCTGGACAAAAGTATGCGATACCAAAACAGGTGTTGTGACACATAAAAATTTACAGCCGAATAAAACCTATACATACACTGTAAGAGCAATCAGTTCCGACGCTAAAAAGTATTTGAGCGGTTATGACCCTGTGGGAATGAGCGCAAAATATGTTGCCACACCGAAAATTTCAAAAACTGAGGTCACATATGACGGCGTAAAGCTGACATGGAACAAGGTTGCAGGTGCAGAAAAATATCGTGTGTACTACAAAGACGGTGAGGGTTGGAACAAACTTGCCGATACAACGGGTAACAGTTATCTTGATATGGGACTTGTATCAAGAGAACTAAGCATAAAAGATAATTCCGTAAACGGTCAGTATATTTATACTGTTCGTTGCATTTCAAGTAACGGCAAGGCTTTTCAGAGCGGTTATGATACAAAAGGTTCTAAGGCGAATTTAGGCAATGAATGTCCGCAGATTGTCCGTGTTGACTCAATGCATGGCGGAATTACAGTTTCATGGACAGATGTTTGCGAAGATAATTCAAAGTATCGTATTTATGTAAAAGAAAAAGGTTCGTGGAAAAGGCTTGCTGATACAACAAATAATTATTACACTCATAACAATGTAAAAGCAGGACAGACATACACTTATACCGTAAGATGTGTTTCTAAGGACGGCAAGAAATTTACAAGTACCTATAATCCGTCAGGAGTGACATTTAAGTATAAGACTACAGACAAAACAAGAGATGCATACATAGATTATTTGCTCAAGCATGAATCTGAATGGTTACCTGAACTCAAGGTAGGAAATGTTGCTTTGGCAGGTGTGCAGTTTGCCGATCTCGATTTTGACGGTGTTCCCGAGCTTATAGTACAGGAAGCAGGGGATAAGGAATACTATTTGAATGCAAAAGTATATACTTTTAAGGACGGAAAGTTCTCGTTAGTCGGATTTGATGATTATAGAACTTATATCCCGAATCAACTGACTTATTTCTATGACAAATCTGCTAAGAAATATATAATTAATGCCGTTGAATTTTCAACCTCAAATGTTGACCGTTATCTTGACTGCGAAAACTATACATTGAATTATGACGGCACAGTTTTAGATGTTCGTGGATACTCTTCTGCTCATTTGGCTCTTGAAAGTCAGGGATTGGAATACTATTATTACAATAATACCGGAAGAACAACAAAACAGGCATATAATGCCACAAATATGAGTGTACTCGGTAATTGTGTAAATGCACATATGTACAGTCAGTTTGTTCACTGTTCTGTTGACGGCTATCCAAAACTTTGGAATAATTATAGTGAAACACAGAAGAAACAGAACCTTCTTGATTCATATAACGCTTTTTCTTACGACAAATATTGATTGTCAAAATTGATAAGATTTAACTGCAAAAGGGTTCAGCCGTAAAAAGCTGAACCCTTTTATTGCGCAACAAAAACGGTTTAGCCAAATTGACTGAACCGTTAATTCGTACTATACAACGCTCTGGCGACAGAAATTTGACAAATAAAAAATATTTATGCCCGAGCGTAATATAGCTACCATTAGAACAATTCTGTAGGGGCGTTCATTGGACGCCCGCCAAGTAATGACAGAAAATTTATGATGAAAATAAACTGTATAAATGAGATACAGTTACCGAAATAATGTAGGGGAGAACAGTGTTCACCAATCGTTTTGGTTGCAAAACCAAAACGAATAAAACACACTGACTTGTTATTTAAATGAAGAAAACTGTGCATCAAATATTGCACTCATTGCGTATAATAGTTAAAAGTTTAAAATGTAGGTTCGTGCCTTTTTAGTTGTGCCGTCAAAGTTTGTTACGGTAGTATATCCGGTAGGTACAAATCCATTTTTAATCATAACTTTTCCCGAGTTTACATTCTCAACAGCGTGGCAACCGTAAATCTTTGTTTGCTTTAAAGCGTTCTTTGCAAAATTAAGAATTACTGCGGCTATTTCAGTTGTAAAGCCTTTGTGCCAATAATCAAACATACAGTTGTAACCGATTTCGTACATCTGTTCATCATCATTCCATACAAGACCGCCACTGCCGAAAAGAGTCCCTGCTTTTTTGTCAATAAATCCCCAATCGTATTGCTTGTCAGAATTTTCTGCATTTTCAACCATTTTAAGCCATTCAATTGTATCATCAAGGCTTGTGTGAGAATTATACCGCATATACTTTGTAACTCGATTATCACTTGTCCAGTTGTTAAATGCCGTTTTAGCATCGTTAACGGTTAATGGGCGTAAAATGACTCGTTCACTTTCAAGAACAGGTGTTTTCAAAAAATCATCTCCTATAACAAAGAGGTCAGCGATTACTGACCTCTTTTCTTTTTTTATATGCCGATAAATATTAATATAGTGTTAGTTCGTAAATTGACAACCAAGCTACGCTCGGGTGACAAAAGTTTGAATATAACAAACTGTCTTCACGAACGGAGTGCGAGGTACTCGCCCTTAATCTACTTTCGGAAGACCGTCAAAGCCCTGCTGAAGGTCGGCATCTGTCGGAATGTAGTCGCTCATTTCGCCGTCATTATACTTCTGATAAGCAACCATATCAAAGTAGCCTGTACCTGTAAGACCGAAGAGAATTGTCTTTTCTTCGCCTGTTTCCTTGCACTTGAGAGCCTCGTCAATTGCAGCTCTGATTGCGTGACTGCTTTCGGGAGCAGGAAGAATACCTTCAACTCTTGCAAACTGTTCAGCCGCCGCAAATACGCTTGTCTGCTCAACTGCTCTTGCCTCCATAAGACCGTCATGATACAGCTGAGAAAGTGTTGAGCTCATACCGTGGAAACGAAGTCCGCCTGCGTGGTTGGCTGACGGAATAAATCCGCTGCCGAGCGTGTACATCTTTGAGAGAGGACAAATCATACCTGTATCGCAGAAGTCATATGCGAACTTACCTCTTGTAAAGCTTGGACATGATGCCGGCTCAACAGCGATAAATTTGTAGTCATTTTCGCCACGGAGCTTTTCGCCCATAAACGGAGAGATAAGACCGCCGAGGTTTGAACCGCCGCCTGCACAGCCGATGATGATGTCAGGCTTTACATTGTACTTTTCGAGAGCGGCTTTTGCTTCAAGACCGATAACGGATTGATGAAGAAGTACCTGATTAAGCACACTTCCGAGTACATAACGGTAGCCGTCTGTATGAGTTGCAACCTCAACAGCCTCAGAAATAGCACAGCCAAGGCTTCCTGTTGTACCGGGGTGAGCCTCAAGAATCTTTCTGCCGACTTCCGTTGTTGTTGACGGTGACGGAGTAACGCTTGCACCGTAGGTTCTCATAACCTCTCTTCTGAAAGGCTTTTGCTCGTATGAAACCTTTACCATAAATACCTTGCAGTCAAGGCCGAAATATGAACAAGCCATTGAAAGGGCAGTACCCCACTGGCCTGCGCCTGTTTCGGTTGTAACACCTTTAAGTCCCTGCTTTTTAGCGTAGTAAGCCTGAGCAATTGCGCTGTTGAGCTTGTGGCTTCCGCTTGTGTTATTGCCCTCAAATTTGTAGTAAATCTTTGCCGGAGTGTCAAGGGCCTTTTCAAGAAAATATGCTCTTACAAGCGGAGAGGGACGGTACATTTTATAGAAATTCTGAATTTCTTCCGGAATGTCAATGTATGCGTCTGTATCGTCAAGCTCCTGATTAATAAGCTCATCACAGAACACGGGAGCAAGGTCTGCGTGTGTCATAGGCTTGAGTGTTGCAGGGTTTAAAAGCGGTGCAGGCTTGTTTTTCATATCTGCACGAACATTGTACCATTGTGTCGGGATTTCGCTTTCGTCAAGGTATATTTTGTATGGGATTTTGTTTTCAGCCACTAAAATGACCTCCTTGGAATAATATTTCTCTGTAAATCTTATGTAAGTTGATTTTGAAATTTTGCAGGAATTATTTTACATCCTGCACACATCTGTAATATTGTACCACAAATAAAAGGCTTTGTCACGCAAATTTGTAAAAATTTATTTCAGCATACAAAACCTATATTTTTATTTACACCTTTTTTACAATTGACAAACAGCGTATTTTACAAAACAGTCATAGACTGATGTTGTACGAAAGAGGTACACAAATGATATGAATTTAAGGAGAAAATTCAAATGAATTCTATGACTAAAAAAATTACGGCAACAGCATTATTCGGTGTTCTTGCAGTTTCTGCATTTGCAGGCTGCGGCGGTGCAGGCTCTTCATCAAACGGTTCATCCGACGCAGGTTCGGATGCCGCAAAGTTTGACGCATCAAAAACAATCTCCGTTGTAACAAGAGAAGAAGGTTCAGGCACAAGAGATGCATTCACAGAGCTTACAGGCGTTCTTGTTAAGGACGGCGACAACAAGACAGACAACACAACTACTTCGGCTGTAACAATCAACAGTACAGAGGCTGTTATCACAAATGTTAAGGATAACGAGGCGGCAATCGGTTACATTTCACTCGGTTCACTCAACGATACGGTAAAGGCTCTTAAAATCGGCGGTGTTGAGGCAACAGCCGATAATGTAAAATCAGGCGACTATGCAGTAAGTCGTCCGTTCAACATTGCTTACAAGGGCGAACTCAGCGATGTTGCTCAGGATTTTGTTGATTACATAATGAGCTCAGACGGTCAGAAGATTGTTTCGGACAACGGTTATGTAACAGTTTCGGAAAATGCCGCATACAGCGGTAAGAAGCCGTCAGGCAAAATCAGCGTAGCAGGTTCTTCTTCGGTATCACCTGTAATGGAAAAGCTTGCCGAGGCTTATCAGAAGGTAAACACAAACGCTAAGGTTGAAATCCAGACATCCGACTCATCGGCAGGTATGCAGTCGGCTATGGGCGGTACATGTGATATCGGTATGGCATCCCGTGACCTTAAAGATGAGGAAAAGAGCGCACTCAAGGTTGAAACAATCGCAAAAGACGGTATCGCAGTAATCGTAAACAATGCAAACACATGTGATGACCTCACACTTGATCAGGTAAAATCAATTTACACAGGTGAAACAACTATTTGGAGTGACATAATTAAATGAGATTAAACAGATTTCGTGAAAAGGCAATGCAGGGAGTTTTCTTCCTCACAGCTGTAACAAGTATAGCGGCGGTTGTCATAATCTGTATATTCTTATTCTGTAACGGTGTTCCTGCAATGGCAGAAATAGGCTTCTTTGATTTCGTAGGCGGACAGAAATGGGCGCCTACGAATGTGCCTGCATCATATGGAATTTTTGATATGATTATCGCAAGCATATATGTTACTGCGGGAGCAATCATAATCGGTGTTCCGATAGGAATTCTCACAGCAGTATTTCTTGCAAGATTTTGCCCTGCACCGCTTTACAAGGTGCTTAAACCGGCAACAGAGCTTTTGGCAGGCATCCCGTCAATTGTTTACGGTTTCTTCGGACTTATGGTAGTTGTACCGTTCATCCGTGATAACTTCGGCGGTAACGGTTCAAGCTGGCTTGCGGCGTCAATAGTACTCGGAGTTATGATTCTTCCGACAATTATCGGTGTGTCGGAGTCGGCAATCAAGGCAGTTCCCGAAAGCTACTACGAAGGTGCTCTGGCACTTGGAGCAACAAAGGAAAGAAGTGTGTTCAAGACTATTCTTCCGGCATCAAAATCAGGCGTTCTTGCAGGAGTTGTTCTCGGCATAGGCAGAGCGTTGGGCGAAACAATGGCAGTTGTACTCATTGCAGGCAATCAGGTTCAGATTCCGCACAGCGTTACGGACGGACTTCGTACCCTGACCGCAAACATTGTTCTTGAAATGGGTTATTCAACAGGCTTGCACCGTCAGGCACTTATTGCAACGGGTGTTGTTCTGTTCGTATTTGTTCTGCTCATCACACTTTCAATGCAGGCTATAAAGAGTAGGAGTGAAAAGCGTGGCTAACAGCGATAACATAAAAAACGATGCCGCTTTGGTTGATGTGTCACAGATTAAGGCAATCAACAAAGTATCGTTTAAACAGAGAATGAAGGCCTACAAAAGAAAGCCCCTTTCACTTGTACTGCTCATTCTTGTAGGTCTTGCGGCGGCACTTTCTGCGGCGGCTCTCATATTTATCATTGCCTATGTTCTTGTGCGGGGTGTTCCGAACCTTACCCCCGAGTTGTTCTCGCTTGAATACAACAGCGACAATGTATCGTGTATGCCGTCAATTATCAACACAATTGTTCTTACGCTTGTAACCCTTATAATTTCCGTACCGTTCGGTGTGGGAGCGGCAATCTATCTTGCCGAGTATGCAAAGCGTGGCAACAAGCTTGTTAAGGTAATCAGAACCATGGCAGAAACCCTTGCCGGTATTCCGTCAATTGTTTACGGTCTTTTCGGTATGCTTTTCTTTGTGTATGCCCTTAACTGGGGTTATTCACTTCTTGCCGGTGCATTTACGCTTGCAATTATGGTACTTCCCACAATTATGCGTACAACCGAGGAGGCACTTCTCACAGTTCCCGATTCGTACCGTGAGGGCAGTTACGGACTCGGTTCTGGCAAGCTCAGAACAATTATGAGAATTATTCTTCCGAGTGCGATGCCCGGTATTCTTGCCGGAATCATTCTTGCTGTCGGCAGAATAGTTGGCGAAACAGCCGCACTTATTTATACTTACGGTTCGGCAACAGGCTATGCGGCAGGCCCTCTCAATTCGGGACGGTCGCTTGCCGTTCATATGTATGTACTTACCAACGAAGGACTTCATACAGATCAGGCATGGGGTACCGCAGTTGTACTTCTTGTACTTGTTTTTGCAATCAATACACTTTCGGCATTTGTTGCAAAGAAACTCGGAAACAACAAGAAGTAACAGGAAAGGATAATTATTTTACAATGGATAAATTTACCATAGAAAACATGAATCTTTACTACGGAAAATTTCATGCGTTAAAGGATGTAAATATCCGTATGAAGAAAAACAGAATCACAGCCTTCATCGGTCCGTCAGGCTGTGGTAAGTCAACTCTTTTAAAGTCGCTCAACCGAATGAACGACCTTGTTGAGGGTTGTAAGATAACAGGCGACATTCGCCTTGACAACGAGGATATTTACGGAGATATGGATGTGAATATCCTTCGTAAAAGGGTTGGTATGGTGTTCCAGAAAGCCAATCCGTTCCCGATGAGCATTTACGATAATATCGCTTTCGGTCCCCGCACACACGGAATCAAAAGCAAGAAAGAACTTGACAGGATTGTTGAAGAATCCTTGCGTGACGCCGCAATCTGGGATGAGCTTAAAGACAGACTCAAAAAGAGCGCTCTCGGTCTTTCGGGAGGTCAGCAACAAAGACTTTGTATTGCAAGAGCACTTGCCGTAAAACCCGAAGTTCTGCTTATGGACGAGGCAACCTCTGCACTTGATCCTATTTCAACGGGTAAAATTGAGGAGCTTTGCCTTAAACTGAAAAACGACTATACAATCGTTATGGTAACACATAATATGCAGCAGGCTTTGCGTATTTCAGATGAAACAGCATTCTTTTTACTCGGTGAAATGGTTGAATGTAATTCAACCGACGCAATTTTCTCAAATCCGCAGGATAAGCGTACCGAAGAATACATTACGGGAAGGTTTGGCTAATGAGAGAATATTTTGATAAAGAGCTTACACAGCTTAACGACAGCCTTATTGAAATGGGCGGTCTTGTTGAACAGGCAATCAAAAATACAATGAAGATGATTGTTGACGGCGAAGATTTGCTTGATATCGCAAGAGAACATGAAAATCGTATTAACGAGGCGGAAAAATCCATCCAAAGCAGATGTCTGCACCTTCTTCTTCATCAGGCACCGGTTGCACACGACCTCAGATATGTTTCCGCCGCACTCAAAATGATTACCGACCTTGAGAGAATCGGAGATCAGGCAGTTGATATTGCTGAAATGTCTGTTTACATCAAGGACAAAAAGCAGGTGTTCAATCTTACTCACATTTTGGAAATGGGAGACAATGCCTCAAAAATGGTAACGGAGGCTATTGACGCTTTTGTTAAGAGCGATATTGAGGTTGCCAAAAAGGTAGCCCGTCAGGATGATATCGTTGACGATCTTTTTAACCGTTCAAAGAATGAAACGGTTGAACTCATTCATAAGAATAAGGAACTCGGCTCAGAGGCTCTCGATATCGTTATGATTGCAAAGTATCTTGAAAGAATTGCAGACCATGCGGTTAATGTTGCAGAGTGGGTTGCTTTTTCAATTACAGGCAGCTGCGATTTGTCCGACTGATATATTTTGCTTAACAAACGGGAGCATAGCTGTATGCTCCTGATTTTTGTTTTATTAAACTTTACATTTTTGCAAAAAAAGTCTATAATTATGGCGGATGTTTTGATTTTAATTTAAGTGCAGACGCCCCTTTGCGGTGCATTTAAATACACATTTGTTGAGGGAGAGTATTAGATGTTAATTTACATTGTTGAAGATGATACCGATATCAGAGAGCTTGAATCTTATGCCATGAAAAGCAGCGGATATGAGGTTCAGAGCTTTGGTGAAAGCAAAAGCTTTTTTAAGGCTTGTACAGCCGAAATTCCTCAGCTTGTAATTCTTGATGTTATGTTACCCGATTTTGACGGACTTTCCGTGCTTGAAAAAATGCGCAGGGACGCCGTGACAAAAAATGTTCCCGTTATCCTTGTTACTGCAAAGGGAAGTGAAATGGATAAGGTCAAAGGCCTTGACATGGGTGCCGATGACTATATTACAAAACCGTTTTCCGTTCTTGAGCTTATTTCAAGAGTCCGTGCAATCCTCCGCAGATGTTCTGTTGATGACAGACAGGATGTAATAAAGCTCGGTCAGATTGTTTTTGACGATTCCAAGCACATTGTAACAAGCTGCGGTGAGGAATGTAACCTCACCTTCAAAGAATACGAACTTTTAAAGTATCTTCTCAAAAATAAAGGGATGGCGCTTACCCGTGAAAATATCATTCTCAATGTGTGGGGATATGATTTTGAGGGCGAGAGCAGAACGGTTGATATGCACATTACAACCCTCAGGCAAAAACTCGGCAGCTGCGGAAACCTTATCAAAACCGTGAGAAATGTCGGATATAAGGCGGGGGAATAAAGTGAAACTGAGTAAAAAGCTTTTAAAAAACTTTTCGGTTATCGCTGTGGTGTCCATTCTTCTGACGGCTGCTTTTTCAACAGCCGCTTTCTGGTTTGTGTTCTCCGATGAACAGGAGGCAGAGGTTCGGCAATATACCGATAAAATCATCAGCGTTTATAATTCCGACAGCGAAATCGACCTCTCAAAATATTACGGAATAGGCGATTTTCGTGTTACTCTCATAAAAAGTGACGGTTCGGTTGTATCCGACAGCGTTGACACAGATGTTAATTCTATGCCGAATCACAGCGACCGCCCCGAATTTGAACAGGCAATCAAGGACGGCAACGGTTCAAGCCACAGAATGTCGGAAACTTTGAATAAAATAACATACTACTATGCAGAAAAAACCGCAGACGGTTCTGTAATCCGTGTTGCAAAGACAATTGACAGTATTTACGGAATCTTTCTTTTTGTTATTCCGTCAATTCTTATAATTATGATAGGTGTATTTGTTGTCTGTACAATTCTGACAAAGCGCTCCACAAAGAAAATCGTTGAACCGATTAAGGAAATGGCGGACAACGGCAACGGCTCGCCGTATGATGAGCTTTTGCCACTCTCACAGAAAATTGCAAGCCAGCAAAGACAAATCAAGCGTCAGATGCGCAGACTGCAGTTTGAAAAGGATAAAATTTCAACGCTTATCGAAAATATGGCGGAGGGATTTATCCTTATTGATGTTGACAAAAAGGTGCTTATGAGCAATTATTCGGCGTCAAAGCTTCTCGGTGCCGATGATGACGGTGTTACCGACAAAACTTTGATTGCATTTTCACGCAACGAGGTTCTCAACGATTGCGTTGACAAGGCTCTTTCGGGCGAAAGTAAAAACGGCGACACAACCGTAAAAGGAAGAGCGTTGCAGATTATCACCAATCCTGTTTATTCAAACGGCGAAAAAAACGGTGCAATCTGTCTTATTATTGATGTTTCGGCTAAGAAAAAGGCTGAAAAAATGCGTCGTGAATTTACGGCAAATGTAACTCACGAGCTGAAAACTCCGTTGACTTCAATTTCGGGTTATGCAGAAATCATTGCAAGCGGTCTTGTAAAGCCCGATGATATCCCGAATTTTGCAAATAAAATTCACAAGGAATCGGGCAGACTTCTCTCTCTTATAAGTGATATTATGGAGCTTTCACAGCTTGATGAAAAATTCAGCGATGAAGAATTTGCCCCTGTTGACCTTGCAGGGGTTGTAGCCGAGGTTGCCGAGGATCTCCGTTCAAATGCCGAAAAGCACGGAATTACAATCGCTGTTGATACAAAAACTGCCGTCATAAACGGAAACCGTAATCAGATTTACGAACTTATCTACAATCTTTGTGACAATGCAATCCGTTACAATCGTGAAAACGGTTCGGTAAAAATCATAACAGGCGATGACAATGAACATCCGTTTGTTAAAGTTGCCGACACGGGAATCGGTATCCCCGAAAAGCACCACAAGCGTGTGTTTGAACGCTTTTACCGTGTTGACAAGAGCCGTTCTAAGGAAACAGGCGGTACGGGTCTTGGACTTGCAATCGTTAAGCACATCACCGAAAGACACGGCGGAGATATTTCTCTTGAAAGCAGTGAACAGGGAACAACATTTACCGCAAGGTTCTGATGTAAATATTTTTACAATCCTCTGCAGAAAAATAAATTTCAAGCGGTGCTGTGCATACTATATTGTGCAGTGCCGCTTTTTTATTGCTCAAACAATACAATTTCACGAATCTTACATAAAAAATGCCGTGTTTCGACAAATTTCAAAGATAATTACCAAGCTTTCAGACTTTACAAATTCTTTACAATTCATTGACAATCCTATGACTTTAGTTTAATATTATTGATGATAAAGGAGAGTATGTATTTATGGATTTGTTTATGGTTTTACAACTGCTCTGCGGTCTGGCGCTCTTTTTATTCGGTATGAATTCAATGGGCGACGGTCTTGAGAGCCTTTCCGGCGGTAAGCTTGAAAAAACTCTGGAAAAAATGACTAACAGCACCATGAAAGGATTCATTCTCGGTGCGGCTGTTACTGCGGTGATTCAGTCCTCTTCGGCAACAACCGTTATGGTTGTCGGCTTTGTAAACTCGGGAATTATGAAACTCCGCCAGGCAATCGGTATTATTATGGGTGCCAATGTCGGCACAACAATCACTTCCTGGATTCTCAGCCTTTCGGGTATTGAGGGCGACAGTTTGGTTATGCAGCTTTTAAAGCCGTCGTCTTTCTCTGCCGTGTTTGCTTTTGTAGGAATTATTCTTCTTATGTTCTGCAATTCGGAAAAGAAGAAGCATCTCGGCACAATTTTCCTCGGATTCGGCATTCTTATGGTTGGTATGGATCAGATGAGTGCGGCTGTTGAACCGCTTTCGGATGATCCGACATTCACAGGCTTCCTCACACTCTTTAACAACCCTGTATTCGGTATTCTTGCCGGTGCATTGCTGACCGCAGTTATACAAAGCTCAAGCGCCTCTGTCGGTATTTTGCAGGCATTGTCCAAAACAGGCGCAATCAGCTATTCAATGGCAATCCCGATTGTTATGGGACAGAATATAGGCACTTGCGTAACCGCACTTATTTCCTGTATCGGTGCAAAGAAAAACGCAAAGCGTGCCGCATTTGTACATCTTTACTTCAATATTATCGGCACACTTGTAATTTGTGCATTGTTCTACGGTTCTAACCTCTTTATCAACTACGGTTTTCTTGACGATATCGTAGGTCCCGAGAACATTGCGGTTATCCACACAGCATTCAATCTGCTTGCAACTGCAATTCTTCTTCCGTTCAACAAGTATCTTGAAAAGCTTGCCTGTCTTACAATCAAGGACAAGGAAGAGGATTCGGATGTTCCGTTCCTCGATGAGCGTTTTCTCAACACTCCCTCTGTTGCAACAGAGCGTGCAAAGTCACTTGCTGAAAAAATGGCTCGTCTTTCTGAGGGTACGCTCCTCGGCGCACTTGAACTTGTTGACCACTATGACGAAAAGGTTGCGGAAACAATTCATGAAAACGAAGATATGATTGATTCCTACGAGGATGTTATTTCAACCTATCTTGTAAAGCTCAGCTCAAAACAGCCTTCGGCTGATGACAGCAAAACTATTCAGCTCATTCTTCATACAATCGGTGATTTTGAGCGTATCAGCGATCATGCGGTAAGCATTGTAAAGGTTGCTCAGGAAATTCACGAAAAGAACATTTCATTCTCAAAAGAGGCGAAAGCAGGACTTGCCGTTATGGTTGACGCACTTCGTGAAATTATCAACAACGCTACTGTTGCTTTTGTTGATAATGACCTTGCACTTGCATCAAAGGTTGAACCGCTTGAACAGGTTATCGATCGTCTGCGTGACAAGCTTAAAGACGCCCATGTTAAGCGTCTTACTAACGGTATCTGTACAATCGAACTCGGTTTTGTATTCTCTGACCTTATCACAAATATTGAGAGAGTTTCCGATCATTGCTCAAACATTGCAATCGGTGTTATTGAAATCAATCGCAACGGCTACGATGCACACGAATATCTTCACGAACTCAAAAATTCCGATGATATTCAGTACAACGCAGATTACAAGGCTTACAAGCAGAAGTACACACTTCCAAAGGAAGCTCTGTCTGTACGAGAGGTTTCCGTAGGCGTTCCCGTAAACTAAACAAATCTTTTTATAAAATTTAGGGCTACAGAAAAACAAAAAGTTTTTCTGTAGCCCATTTTTTGCGTGTGAAAGATTTACCTGCGGATTTTTATGCGGTCAGCTTTCGCTTTCGTTAAATACGAAAAAATCCGAGAAGAATTGCAAAGTAGTGAAACACACTTCCCGCAACCGTGAATAAGTGCCATATCGAGTGAAAATATTTTACCTTTTTAATTGCGTAAAATATAATCCCCACCGTGTAGAATACTCCGCCTATGATGAGGAAGATTCCCGAAATTGACGGCATATGTTCCATAAGCGGTTTTATTGCAAAGATTATTACCCAACCCATTCCTATGTAGCAGAATATTGACGGAATCCTTGCTTTTTCAAGGTTGATTGAGTTCATAACTATTCCAAAAATTGCCGATGCCCACACAATTCCGAACAGAATCCAACCGGTCACACCGTTGAGGTAGTAAAGAGTAATCGGTGTGTATGTTCCCGCAATCAGCAGAAAAATTGTGTTGTGATCCATTATTCGGAAAAATGCTTTTACCTTTTCATTTGTGAAAGAATGATACAGAGTTGACATTGTGTAGAGTATGATGAGCGATGCACCGTAAATGCAAGAGCTGACAACACCCCACGCATTTGTGTGGATTGCCGCCGTAACGATAAGCACAACCGTCCCTGCAATCGACAACCCTGCACCGATTCCGTGTGATACAGAGTTGAAAATTTCTTCCCCGAGTGTATATTTTCTTTTGAACTTTGCCAAGATGAACCTCCAAAAAATAATCTGTACTAATATTATAAATCATTCCTGCACATATTCAAGATGATTCGTAATGCAAAATATTTCAATAGATTTTACATTTCATCAAAAATGGTTTCTGTTATCCAAATTTCGCAGATTTATTGGTTTGTAATTCAAACTTGTTGAATTTTTATAACATATTGACACAAGAATATTTTGTGTAGTATAATTTGCGTAATTTATTTGGCTATAGGAGGAGCGCTTATGCTCAGAATAGAACATTTAACTAAAAAATACGGTGACAAAAAGGCTGTTGACGATTTGTCACTTCATATTCAAAAAGGCGAGATTTACGGCTTTATCGGACACAACGGTGCAGGTAAGACAACAACAATCAAATCCTGCTGTGGAATTCTCAACTTTGACGAGGGCGAAATCTATGTTGACGGTGTGTCGGTAAAAGAAAAACCTCTCGAATGTAAGCGCAAAATTGCTTACATTCCCGACAATCCCGATTTGTATGAGTTTATGACAGGTATTAAATACCTCAATTTTATTGCCGATATTTTCGGAATCAGTCAGTCTGACCGTCAGGCAAGAATCAGTAAATATGCTGAAATGTTTGAAATTAAAAATGCACTTGCTCAGACAATTGACGGCTATTCTCACGGTATGAAACAAAAACTTGCAATTGTTTCCGCACTCATACATAACCCCAAGCTTATCATTATGGATGAACCGTTTGTAGGTCTTGACCCAAAATCATCCCACCTTCTCAAAACTTTGATGAGAGAGATGTGCGATAACGGCGGCGCGATTTTCTTCTCAACCCATGTGCTTGAAGTTGCCGAAAAGCTTTGCGACAAGGTTGCTATCATCAAAAGCGGTAAACTTATCAAGTCGGGTACAATGGATGAGGTCAAGGGCGATGATTCGCTTGAAGATGTATTCCTTGAACTGGAGGAGAAAGATGCTTAAAACCTTAATTAAACTCCAATTTCAAAAGGCACTTGCACGGTACACCGCAAATTCGTCAAACAAGAAAAAGAACGGCAAAAAAAGTTCGTTTAATTCACCGGCTGTTTATCTTGCTCTTCTCGCTTTTGTCGGTGTTGTATTTGCATTTATGTTCTACAATATGTTCAGCATGATGGCACCTATGCTTGCAACATCGGGATTCAGTTGGTTGTATTTTCTATATGTTATGGGTGCGTCGTTTGTAATAAGCACAATAGGCTGTATTTTCCTTTCGCTCTCACAGCTTTATGAGGCAAAGGATAATGAACTTTTGCTTTCAATGCCTATTCCGCCTCGCAGTATTCTCTTTTGTAGAATGTTGCCACTGTATGCACAAAATCTTCTCTTTTGTGCACTTGTACAGGTCCCTGCTTTTGCGGCCTATGCAACAAATGCGTCTGTTTCGGTTTCGCTTGCAGTAAGTCAGATTGTGATTCTGCTTTTAGTTCCGCTTTTAAGCCTGAGTGTTTCGTGCATTCTCGGCTGGCTGATTGCATTTGTAACATCAAGGACAAGACATAAAAATGTTGTGACAATCGTATTTTCACTTGTTTTCTTTGTACTGTATTTTTACCTTTATTATCAGGCAGAGGACCTTGTAAAAACACTCGCTGCAAATTCAATTGGTATCGGTGCAAATATAATGGACAGTGCATATCCGCTTTATCTCACAGGACTTGGCGCATTGGGCGACTTGTTGCCGCTTTTTGGTGTTGCTGTAGTAATTATTGCATTCTTTGCAATTGTTTATGCGGTGCTTTCTCACAGCTTCATAAAGCTTGCAACAGCGAAAAAGGGTGCGAAGAAAGCCGTGTATAAGGAGAAAACCCTGAAAGTAAGCTCTGCAACAAAGGCGCTTTTACGCAAAGAAAGAATGATGTTCACAGGCAACGCGACCTATATGCTTAACAGCGGACTCAGTGCATTAATTATGGTAGGCGGAACAATTTATGCGGTGTTCCAGCTTAATACGCTGAAGCAATTTCCAAGTACATTGATTGAAATGATTTCAGTATATCTTCCACTTGTGATTGCCTTTGTGATTTCAATGGGACCGATTTCTGCGGCATCAATTTCAATGGAAGCTAAAAACCTTTGGCTTATGCAGTCGCTTCCTGTATCACCGTTGCAGGTGCTTACGCAAAAGCTGAAACTTCATTTTATTGTAAACGGCGTTGTTTCACTTGTACCCTCGGTTGTTCTCTCAATAATGCTCGGAATGAAACCGGTTAATATTATTATCACAATTCTTATTCCAATAATTTTCTCGTTGTTTTCGGGACTCCTCGGACTTATGTTTGACCTGAAAAAGCCAAAGCTTGATTGGAACACAACCGCTGAGGCAGTAAAACAGAGTGCAAGTGTTATGCTTTCATTATTGATTTCAGTTCTTGCCGTATGCGTACCTGCTATTGCGTATCCGGTTCTTCTCAGCTTTGAAATTGAAATTTCGACTGAAATTTTCCTCGCCTGCACAGCATTTTATTTTATCCTCATCAGCCTTCCAATCTGGTATTGGATTAAGAATAAAGGTACAAAGGTTTTTGCAAATCTTTAAAACAGAATATCCAAATTAAGAATAAACCTCCGAAAATTTGCAGATAATATTTGCAAAATGTTTCGGAGGTAATTTTTATGAGTAATAATATGGACTTGGGTTATGAGATGTTTTGCTATCAGTGTGAGCAGACTGCGAACGGAAAGGGTTGCACACGGCTCGGTGTTTGCGGAAAAACTCCCGAAATTGCAAATCTTCAGGATTTACTTATCTTTCAGCTGAAGGGCATAAGCTGTTACGGCAAGGTGCTTATTGAAAAAGGTCAGCACATTGACAAGGACATTGTTCGCTTTGTGGAAAACTGCCTTTTTACAACGCTGACGAATGTAAATTTTGATGCCGATGTGCATGTGTCGCTTTTGCGTGAATCTCAGCAAATCAAGGAAAAACTTCGTGAAGTTGTGGGCGAAATCAAAAATCATACTCTGCACGCAACCTACAATCTTCCCGAAACAAAGTCGGAAATGCTCAAAGACGCACCGCTTGCGGGAATTATGTACGAAAAGTCGCTTGACCCCGACATCCGCTCTTTAAGACAGACAATTGTTTACGGCCTCAAAGGCATAAGCGCCTACGGTCATCAGGCTCGTGAACTCGGCTATTTCAGCGATCAAGTTGACGATTTTTACATCACTGCACTTGAGGCGACAACGGATGATTCGCTCACGGTTGAGGAGCTTATCAGAATGACGATGAGAACGGGTGAAAATGCTCTTGAAGTTATGAAAAAACTTGATGAAGCAAACACTGAAACCTACGGCAATCCGTCACCGCACAAGGTTGATGTTCACATCAAAAAAGGTCCGTTTATTATTGTGTCGGGTCACGATTTGAAAGACCTTGAAATGCTCCTTGAACAGTCAAAGGGCAAGGGCATAAATGTTTATACTCACGGCGAAATGCTACCGTGTCACGGCTATGACGGTTTAAAAAAATATCCGCATCTTATCGGCAATTTCGGCGGTGCATGGCAAGATCAGCAAAAGCAGTTTGACAATATCCCCGGTTGTATTCTTATGACGACAAACTGCCTTATGCGGCCGAGAGATTCGTACAAAGACAGAATTTACAGTACAAATGTTGTCGGCTGGGAGGGTGTTAAGCACATCGGCAAAAAGGAAAACGGCGACAAAGATTTCAGCGAAATTATTCAGCAGGCAATTGAACTCGGCGGTTTTAAAGAAGATGTTGAACCGCACGAAATTCTTGTTGGATTCGGTCATCACGCTACGCTTTCATATGCCGATAAAATTGTCGAGGCCGTCAAAAGCGGAAAAGTCAGACACTTTTTCCTTATTGGTGGTTGTGACGGTGCAAGACCGGGCAGAAATTACTACACGGAGTTTGCTGAAAATGTGCCGAAAGACTGCATAATTATGACGCTCGCCTGCGGAAAATACCGCTTTAACAAGCTCGAATTCGGTGACATCGACGGCTTGCCGAGATTACTCGACATCGGTCAGTGCAACGATGTTTACTCCGCAATCTGCATTGCCGTAGCACTTGCCGATGCGTTTGATACAGATGTAAACGGCTTGCCGTTGTCGCTGATTGTTTCGTGGTATGAGCAAAAGGCGGTTGCCGATTTGCTGGCACTTTTAAGCCTCGGAATAAAGAATATCTACCTCGGACCGACACTCCCTGCATTTTTAAGCCCGAATGTGTTGCAGTATTTGTCAGAAACATTCGGCTTGCGTCCAATCAGCAACGCAGAAGATGACCTGAAAACCTGCCTTAAACAGAATGTTTGATGATATACTGTAGCGGCGAACACGGTTCGCTACTACAAATTGTTTCCAACAATTGACCGTAAAAAATGGGTAACGGTTTGTCATACAACAAAAAACGGAGCAGACTGAATTGTGTCTGCTCCGTTTTTGAAAGAGATATTTATGAAAATATTACTGAGTTACTTTTTCTTCCGATTTTTTATTTTCCATTTCCGATTCAAGCTCTTCTTCAATTTGTTTTATTTCATCGTCACGCCTTTTACCCTTTGTAAAGTAGGAGAACGGGGCAGAAATCAGGATTGCTCCGTAGTATGTAATGAATCTCCACATAAGGATTGCCGGCTTGATTTTGCTTATTGCACCGATTTTGAAGAATGAACCGAAGTACATCGTGAATGCAAGCTCCGCACCGCCCGATGCACCGGGAAGCGGTATAAGGTTTGCCGTGAACAGTACGAATGACTGAATGCAGATTGAATCATAGAATGAAAGCGGAGGCTGTCCTGCCGCTCTTGCAATCGGTGCCATACCGAACGCAATATAGATGAGATAGGGGATTGAAAGAATTAAAATTACCTGAATGAATACAAGTGCATAAATTACAACAAGCCGTTTTACGCTTGAAAAAAGCTGTTTGTTTGTGTCGTGAAACATATCAACTTCTTTGTGAAGTCTTTCAACCTTCTTTTCGGGATTTTTAATGAACTTGAACTTTTTCATAATCTTATAAATAAGATTGATGAGCTTGTTTGTAACCTTGTGGCTGAATGAAACAAGCAGGAACAAAGCCGTCATAGCAAGCTGAACGGTAAATCCGAAAATAATGAAAAGCGTTGACCAGATGTTTGTAAAAGCATCGCTGAAATAGTTGAACCTTGTGATAACGGCAATAACGCTGACAGCGGTCATTACTATCTGATACACAATGAACTTTTGCGTCATACAAGCCGAACCGAAGCCTACGCTTATGTTCTTTTTTGACATAAGGTAAAGCTGCATAGGCTGTCCGCCTGTACTTGACGGTGTAATAGCACTGAAGAATACTCCGACAAATGCGACCTTCAAAGCCTCAATAAAGCTGAAATCCTCATACTTTGACCGCACATATATCAGCGTGACAACAGCGTCAACAAGGATGTTCAAATCATAAATCAGCAAAGCCGCAAGGATAATCAGCATATTGCAGCCGTCAGGCTTTTTGAGCAAGTCGATCAGACCGTCCTCCGAAACAAAGAAGTAGATGATCAGATAAATCGAGATTGCCACAACAGCGAGATTAAATATCAGCTTTCCGCTGATTCTGAATTTTTTCTTTTCCAAATAAATCTTCTCCTGTGTGTTAAAAGTTGTTATTCAATTGTAGTGGGCATCAAATGTCACAACTGTGGCATTTGGGCAGAATAATATATTCTATATCATACTTTTTTTTAATAAGAAAATCAACAACAAATTTGTAATAAATTGCCGCATGGGAAAATAAATTTATAAATCAACGCTTTTTTATTTTACCGAATGTACTTATTTTAGCATTTGTTCATTACACATAAAGAATTTAAAACTTGCACCCAAACTTTAGCTGTGATAAAATAATACGGTAATATGTGCGGAGGTGTTCGTATGGATACTATGAGTGTGAACGGAAAAGCTTTTACCGTCATTAAGCTTCTCGGAAAAGGCAAGGGCGGTTATTCCTACCTTGTGTCAGACGGAGAACACAATTATGTTTTAAAGCAGATTCACCACGAGCCGTGTTCATACTATACCTTTGGTAACAAAATTCAAAGCGAGCTTAACGATTACGAACGGCTGAAAAATGCCGGGCTCAGACTGCCGAAGCTTATTGACTGCGATGTGGAAAACGAGAGGATTCTTAAAGATTACATTGACGGCAAAACCGCATATGAGCTTGTTTTGCAGAATGAGATGAAACCCGAATATATTGAGCAGATTCGTGAAATGTGCAGACTGTTGAATCCAAAAGGAATTAACATAGATTATTTCCCGACAAATTTCATTTTAAACAACGGACTTTTGTGGTACATCGACTACGAATGTAACGATTATATGGAGGAGTGGAATTTTGAAAACTGGGGAATAAAGTATTGGAGCAAAACGAAGGAATTTTGTGAATACCACGAAAACAATAAATAACGGAGTGAACTTATGGACTTTTTCAATACAAATCTTTTTAACTGGTACGGACTTGCTTTTGCAATTGCTTTGCTTGTACCCGACATCATCTATATAAAAAGCAACAGAATTGACAGAACAATTTTTGATAACAGGGCTATGCTTTACATAGAAAGAATCGGAAAATATTGCAGTATTTTCCTTATGGGAATTAACATCGGCGTGCTTGAGGGCGGCTTTACAAAGCCGATTATGGAAACCTTTTGGATAATCTCAACCTGTGTTCTGACGGTCGTTGCACTTATTTTGTGGTTTTTATGCTTTAACAGATTTTCAAAATTATGGGCATATCTTCTTACAGCCGTAACCGCAGTAATTTTTATGATGAGCGGACTTTTGCAGGTTAAAACGCTTTTGCTCACGGCAGGCGTGGTGTACCTTATCGGACAGCTTTATGTTACAAATAAGTATGTTAAATCAAAAATGCAATAATTGTGTAAAATATTGTAAAAAGATATTGCAATATTGTTTGTTTGGTACTATAATGACCTTTGGCTGACAAATATTTGTTTTTTGACTGGAGGTGAAAAGATGAATGTTATTATGCTTTTAAAGCATAAAGATTCTTTAAAATATATTTATGAGGACAATACCCTAAGACAGGGACTTGAAAAAATGCGTGCTCACAGCTACACCGCTATCCCTGTTATAACTCGTGACGGAAAATATGTCGGCACGGTGAGCGAGGGTGACTTTTTGTGGCATATAATTGACAAAAAGACTTCGGGCGATATTGAAGAGCAGGAAGAATTTCGTATCCGTGACATACTTCGTCCCGATTTTAATCCAGCGGTTAAAATTTCGGTAGGTATGGACGAGCTTCTTGCACGGGCAATGAATCAGAACTTTATCCCCGTAACCGATGACCTCGGTACTTTTATCGGTATCGTAACTCGTCAGGATATCATCAGATATTTTGTCAATAAATAAGATATATAAAACAAGGCGGATGCTGAAAATTGCATCCGCCGTTTTAGTTATGACAGAAACTGAATTTTAAATATACAGAAATCTACATATCAACTTCAGATTAAAGTATTACAATCAAAGTACGGTGAGGAAAATGTACAATATTCTTTTGGTTGAGGACGATAAAAATATTCGTGAAATGCTTGTCGAATATTTTTCAAAAAGAGATAAAGAAAAATTTAATATCACCCTTGCGGAAAACGGCTTAAAGGGACTTGATAAGGCATATGAGAACAGCTATGACCTTTTACTGCTTGATGTAATGCTTCCCGAAATGGACGGTTTTACGCTTTGCAAAGAGATCCGCAGATACAGCGATGTGCCGATTATGTTTATCACGGCAAGAACAAGCGAGGCAGATATGCTCAACGGCTACGCTCTCGGCTGTGACGATTACATTGTAAAGCCGATTGCTCTGCCCGTATTTTATGAAAAGGTGAAAGCCCTCATCAAGCGTTCAAAAGGACTTGTGCGGCACAATTTGCTTACGGTGGGGAATGTTTCGCTCAATCCGAACAACGGTGTTGTTGTGTCCGACGGTGAAGAAGTAACCCTTACCGCAAAGGAATATGCTATTCTTAAAATTCTGTTAGAGAATAAAAACAGCGTTGTGTCCCGTGAAAAAATCATCACAGCCGTTTGGCACTATGACACGATGATTGATGAAAGAGTGCTTGACACGCATATCAAAAATATCCGAAAAGCATTGGGCGAAAATGCGTCTGTTTTGAAAACCGTAATACGGCGAGGGTATAAGGCGGAGGATAAAAAATGAAATCAAGATATATCAAACGGCGAAAAAAGTTTCATTACATTATAATTTCCGTAACAATAATTGTGTGTCTGCTGGGAACGGTTTTTACCTCTCTTGCAATACTCGACAGTTCAAGGGATTTACTCATAGCCAACGCAGTAAATGAACTGAATACAAAGATGGACTATATTAAAAACGGCATCGTAACAAGTCCGAATAATTCCTACAATGAGTATGTGGCGCTGATTAATGAAAATGTTGACAAGAGCAATACATACTTTCAATTAACCTATGATAACGATATGACGATTACGACAGACAATGTACTGACTGTCCATTATAATGATATCAACGGCGGAATATTGGATATGGGTACAGAAAATTATATTAGGTTTGATGTACTTAAAAATTTGCTCAGCGATGATGAGTATAAAGAAATTTGTAATTATCTTAACACACCTGCCGACAAAGACGGAAACTATTATCTTTTAATTTGCAAAAAATTTTACGGATCGGCAAAGTACGGTTATGTGCCGAGTCAGCTCGAAATCGTAAAAAGCAATAAAGAAAATGACTGGTATGTTCAGGACGAGTCAATCAAAAAGTACAGCTTTGACCTAAAAAAATACAATTACTTGACCAAAGAAGAATTAAAATCCCAACAATTTGAAAATGACGAGATGCACCGCAATATAATTGATAAGGACTTTTTCCTTGGAAAAAGCAAACCGAAATACTCCCAAAAAGATGTTGAAAAAATCCTGAGTGACAACAGTCTGTTTACAGACATCTATGATGAGACTGGGGCAGTTCCTGACGGGATTTTTAAATATTATGTATTAATGGGAGATTGCCTTTATTATACCGAAAATCATATGATAAACAACTCGCCAAATGAATATAAAGAGGTTACAAGAGTATTTCATATTACTTCTTTAAAAGAAATAAATCCGCTTGATGATTGTCTATGGAAGTTTATAACGGTATTTGCCGTTGCGTTTACGATAATGGCGGTGGTGATTACGGTTGAAATTTTCTCTTGGAAGGATTTTAAAAGGCGAACCGCACAGGAGGAAACCCGTCTTGAAATGACAAATGCAATTGCGCACAATCTCAAAACCCCTTTGTTTGTCATAGGCGGTTTTGCGGAAAATCTTAAAAATGAGGAAGATACCGAAAAGAAACTTCACAACATAGAAATCATTCAGCAGCAGACCGAGGAAATGGACATTCTTATTCACAGAATGCTCGATTTGTCACGATTCGATTCGCCCGCATTAAAGCTGAATTGCGAAGTATTTGACTTTAAACCGTTTATTGAGAAAATTCTTGAAAATTATTATGTTCACACAGAACACGAAATTATTTTCATTTACAACTCAAAGGCAAAAATTAAGGCTGACCCTGCCATGCTTAAAACGGTGCTTGAAAATCTTATCGACAATGCCGAAAAATATTCCGATTACGGTTCGGATATCACAATTAATGTTTCGGATGATGTATTGTCAATCAGCAATCAATGCTCGTCATTTGACAGGGAAAATCTCTCAAAATTGTGGCAGCCTTATTTCAGAGCCGCAAAGGGAGATAATAAGAGCGGCAGCGGAATAGGACTATCAATAGTAAAATCCGCCCTTGAAATGCATGGATTCAAATATAAAGCCGAATTTGAAAACGGGATTATAACATTTAAGTTCAGATTTACTTCACTCGATTGAGTTTTTCTGCCTAAAAAATCGGAACAGCCGTAAACCAAATTACGGCTGTTCCGATTTTTATTATTTTGTTATGTATAAAATTCTATTTTTGTTTATAATACATCAGGCAATGGCAGTATCCCTCAAATTCGGGATCGGCAATTTTTGCCCTGAAATCCTCACACATACACAGTGTTGCAGGGCTTCTGATTAACATATACGGACAATAACCGCCCGTGCGTATAAGCTGTTTGCGAACTTCTTTTACAATTTCTTTGTCTGGATTAAGCAGAATTTTCAATTTAATCACCATATTTGCTGGGTAGGTTTTATGCCGATTTTCGGGTATTCGGTAATTTTTTGATTCCACCTACAATTATATCAGCAATGACAGAATTTTACAATAGAAAATTTGCAATAAATACAAATTTTTTTGAACAATTATGATTAAATCTCAAAAACAATAATATATTATATGAAAAATTTATAAAAAACAGCAAGTGAAGAATTTCTGCGACAATTATTTGTTGAAACAGTTGATTTTTGTAAAACAGTGTGGTACAATGATGTTGTAATTGTATATGCTTTTATCATACAATGATTTTTAGTTTTCAGGAGGAAAAATTTATGAAAAGAGTATTATCTCTTGCAATCGTTTTGATGCTTGCATTTTCATGCGTGTTCACAGCGTTTGCACAGACAGACGACACAGCGTCACCCGATGAGGCAAAAAAGGTAACGGAGCTTAAAATTACAAAGCTCCCCGACAAGCTTACATACACAGCAGAGGATGTAATTAATCCTGATATTGATTTATCAAAAATCGCAGACGAAAATGCAACAGAAGAAAGCATAATCAAGTATTTCAGTCAGTTCAATTTTGAACTCAAACTTGACCTTACAGGTATGGAAATTGAAGCTGTTTACAGTGACGGTACAACCGAAAAGGTTGATGCTAAAGACTGCAAAGCTGAGCTTGCCGATCCGTTTAATTACGGCGAAGTAATTAAGGCATTGATTGAATATGAGAAAAATATGCCTGAGTTTAAAGAAGATATGACCGAAGAAGATTTTGAAAAAATTGTTAATGAATTAAGCTCAAAGCTTTACGGTATGATTTACAGAGAATATACTGTAAATGTATCATATCAGGATGCACAGACAAGCTATAAAATTACATTTAAAAATGTTAACGATGTGCCTCAACTTGATGAGCGTTATGAGGTTGTTTCCGTAAAGGCTCCCGAAAAGGTGAACTACACAAAGGCTGATACTGCTTTCTTCTATGAGGCTGATATGCCGTATGACGGAAGTCCCGAAAGCAAGAAATACTACGATGAAACATATTTCTATCCCGAATTTAAAGGTCTTGAAGTTACTGTAAAGGATAAAATTACAGGCAAAACTTACACAAAGACTTTTGACGGCACAGAGGAAGATATGGTATATATAAGTTCTGTTGATGCTCGCCCCGATGTCACAATGACAAATCTTGAAGTTTATGTTATGGGTGATGTAAACGAATGGCTCAATCTTCCCGAAGATGAAGAGTATTCAACAAAGGTTACAGGCACATTTAAGGTTAACTACTATGCAAACGGAGTTCCTTCAAAAGATATTTCTTCAACAAAAGATACTGCAACAAAGGATACAGTAACAAAATCTGCAACAGGCGGCAACGGTGCAGTTCAGACAGGCAACCCGATAACTGCTGTTTCGGTTGCTCTTGTAATGCTCGTTGCAAGCGGTGCAATGTTCGTTTGCTACAGAAGAAAGATTGAAAAGTAATGAGGCGGAAAATGAAGAAGATAATTGCGGTATTAGTATCGGCTTTGCTGATGCTTTCGTGTATGATAACTGCATTTGCAGAAACTGCTGACACAGCCACACCGGATGAACCTGTGTCAATGCGTTATGAAGTTATATCTGTAAAAAATTCTCCGAAAGTATATACGGAAAATGATGTAACGCTTGTTGATTATCCTATTTATGATTACGATGATGATTATCTTTTTGAGGGTAATTATAAGTTAAAAGTTAATTTAGAGGGCGTTGAGGTTACATTCAAAGACAATTGTACAGGAAAAATTTATACAAAAGTTTTTGACGGAACAGAGCCTTGCCAAATTAAGCAGATTTATCTTATTAATCCGGCTGAAAGCAATCAGGTGTTTTTAACTTATGTTTCAACCAACCCCGAATACTGGATGGATATTGAACATTTCGATAATGTAAACAACGGTTTGTTCTTTTCAATTTCTGTAAATTACAAAACAACAGACAGCAGTCTTGATGACAACGGCACATCAGGCGGAAATTCGTCAGATAAGGGTTCAACAAACGATGTTGCAACTAAAGATATCGCAACAAAGGATACTGCAAATAAGACAACAGACAACGGCACTGTTCAGACAGGCAATCCGATTACAACAATGTTATTCACATTATCTGCTGTTATTGCAGGCGGTGCATTATTTCTTTCTTACAGAAAAAAGTTTGAAAAGTAAATCAAATAATTGACACTCATTTTTCTTAATATTCAGACAACTGCCCCCGAATCTTTCAAAGGTTCGGGGGCTGTTATGTTCTGTAAAAAACGAAACGGCAACGGAAAAATTTATCCCGTTGCCGTTTAATACTTTTAATGATTTCTACACTTAATCTTCACCGATAAGCTTTACGGTTGTTGCGGTGTGGTGAACCGCATTAAGATACTTTCCGAAAACATCGGCTGTTTTGATTTTTAAACTTGAGGTGTTTACACACGGATGACAGCCGACATATTCGCCCTTGAGAACATCCTCGTCAACAAGAAGTCTTACTCGGTTGTCCTTGTCATTCATAAGCCCCATAACGCTTACCGCACCCGGCTTGATGTCGAGAAATTCAAGCATAAATTCGGGGGTCGCAAACGAAAGTCTTGCACTTCCGATTTGCTTTGACAGTTCCTTTGTTTTAAAAGGTTTGTTACCCGGCATCATAAGAAGATAGAAGTCGGTTTTCTGCCTGTTGCACAGAAAAAGATTCTTGCAAATCAGAACATCAAGCACAGCGTCAATCTCGTTGCAAGCCTCCATTGTGTCAGCGTGTCCGTGGTCGGTTCGCTGATATTCAATTCCAAGGCTGTCGAGAAGGTCATATACTCTGATTTCACGGTCTTCTCTGCCTGTTAAGTCGGTTGGTCGTCCGTTGTAAAGTTCCATTTAAAATCCTGCTTTCCTGTAGTGTAATGCCTGTATCAATATTCGCTGTCGTCAATATAAGAATCGTCTGTATAGTCATACAAATCGGATGAGGAGGTGTAATCATCGTAGTAATATTCGCCTGTGTATTCCTTATAAGATGTTGAATCACTCGGCAGATAATCCTTGTCCATATACAGCTTGCTGTTCAGAATACCAAGCTCCTGCAACGCTTTTATAGTGTTTTTAAAGCTTTTGGGAACAGTATAAACAACCTGTGTTCTTGCGGCAGTATTGCCGTTGTAAGAATCCATATTTCTAATTCCATCGTAAGAATTAACATCACCTGTTGCAATCGCAATCACACATACAGCATCGGGTTCGGATTTTATAAAGCTTTCGTATGAACCGTAATTGACATAGGCAACATCAAGCGCATGATCTGCATACTCGGTCATTTGATCTATTTTCGCAAAGTCCTCGTCACTGCAATTATCAAGGTCTTTGAGAAAAGCCTCTTTAATTTTTTCGGCTGTATTTTTGTAATTTTTAGAATAATTTACTGTTCCGTCATCATCAGTATAAATAATTTTGCTTGATACAAAATCAGGGTGCTTATCGTCAGTTGCTTTGCCGTCAAAGCCTGCAACGATAAATGTGTTAATATCCTTGTAATCAGCTTTTACAAGCGGACTGTATGCCTTGATATAGCCCTTTGAATAAATGATGTCGGATGTGTCAAGCTCGTTGTAGGAGCTTGTAAGATAGCTCTCTGTTTCTTCAAAAGCCGATGTTGAACTGTATGCTCTTGTGACAATATGACCGTTATTAAGCGTGTATGCAAATGCGTAATCGGGAGTGTTTGCAACACCGTTAAATATCGCAAAATTGTCCATAAACATTGAAATCCAAGTGTTCTTGAACTTGTTCTTTACCGAATAATTGCGGTTGTCAACAAGTTGGAAATGTGCCTCCGAAATACTTGCGATTGTGTCTTTGTCTGTAATATCGTCAGCCATATCTTTAAGATTTTTGCCGACAGCACTGCCTTTTGCCTGATAGTTTGAATTTGCGTCATAGAATCCGGCACTCTTGATATCCTGAGTTTTCGGTACATAACTGTTGTAGCCGAATGCGTCAAAACAGCAGAGAGCAACACCGACGCAGCTTACAATAATCAACGCACCGAGCGGAATCGAAGTTTTGATAAGCTTTGAAAAGCCTCTGTACAAAATAAGATGAACGATTATGTAAACGGGAACGCTTGCAAGAATAAATCCGAAAACAAAACCCGCATATCCGCCCAGAACATTTACCGAGCCGAAAAGCACACCGAGGAACATGCCTGCAAGGAATGAAACAAGCACCTTGATTATGTAGCACGGAAGGTGGAATGCAAATGCCGACTGTGCTCTTTCCGCTTTTCTCTTTTTTGCAAGAAAAGCACCGAGAACAATACAAGCAACCGAGAAAATCAGCCAGTAAATAATGTTGATTCCGTCATATGCGGCAAGCGGATTGAGTGCGTTCATGATAATGCTGTCTTTGAAAATGCCCACATAAAAGCCGTCAAAACAACCCACAACAATGCCTTTGATGAAGATTGCGGAAAGCGGATAAGCTACGCAAACCGCAACGAACATAAGCACGGAGTTGAGCATTGTTCCGCAACAAATTGCAATAAGACCGAAAAACGAGATTGATGCAAGTGTTCCGAGGCATATTTTGAGGAACATCGAACTAAGCTCGCTTATTACGGAATTTCCCGTGCAGACCGTGATAATGGAAATTACACCGAGGAAGAATAATGTCGGAAGAATAGACATAAGATATGCCGACGCTGTTTTTGTGACAAACAGCGTTGACCTGCCAATCGGCAGAGAACCGTACAAATCAGCCTTGCGTTTATTGTGAAGATACGAATAAATTCGCACCGTGTAGATGATTGTAAATATTATTGAAATAAGATAAATGAGGTTTGCCGATGAATACTGGAAAATCTCGATTATGCCTGTGCCTGAGTTCGTAACTCCGAGAAAATTAAGGCTTAACAATGCACCTGTAAAGGTCATGTCCTCGCCAAGCACAACGCATATTGTGTAGCAGATTACAACCGTTACAGCCGAGATAAGTCCGAATACCACAAGCAACGGAGTACAGGCTCTCAGGTCACTGCGGAAGAATGAAAATGCCTGTTTCATTCTGCTTTTAAATGATGTTTTCTGCGTCATAACCTGCTGCCCCCATTTCACTTATAAAAATTTCCTCCAATGTCATCGGAACAGTTGAAATGTAAAGAGGTTTACGCTCCTCAAGCTTTGGCATAAACTCATCTTCCGTTCCTCTGATTGTAAGGTTGAATATATTTCCGTTTCTCCACAAATTGATAACATTGATTTCTTCAAAGAACGAATTGTCGGGAACTTCCGTGAACGCAACCTGAACCTTGCGAAGTCCAAGTTTAATTTCGTCAATTTCACGCTCAAGGAGCAATTTGCCCTTGTGGATAAGGCAGATTCTGTCGCACAATTCTTCAAGCTCACGCAGATTGTGTGACGCAATGACAACGGTCATATCGTTTGCGGAAACATTGTCAATGAGAATTTTCTTTACAAGACGGCGGACAACCGGATCGAGTCCGTCAAAAATTTCATCAAGCAAAAGATATCTCGGACAGGTTGAAATCGCCAATATCAAAGCCGCCTGTCTTTGCATACCTTTTGACATATCAATTATTTTTGCATCAGGGTCAATAGGAAACACGGAGCAAAATTGTCTGAAAGCGTTCTCGTTCCAATTCGGGTAAAGACTGCGGTAAAGATATGCCGTGTTTTCGAGTGTTGCGCTGTTTGAAAAATACGGAAAATCGGGAATAAAAAAACATTCGCCCTTAACAGACGGATTGTTATAGATGTTCTGACCGTTAATTTTAACTTCACCGCTGTCAGCATCAAACACACCTGACAAAATTCTCAGAAGTGTTGACTTTCCGCCGCCGTTGCTTCCGACAATGCCGAGCACGGAGCCCCGGTTTATGTCGAGCGTAAAATCATCAACGGCAGTTACTTTACCGAACCTTTTTGTTATGTGATTAACCTCAATCATTCTTACCGCCTCCTTCGTATATGGCGTCAATAATGTCAATAAGCTGTTGGCGGGGAACGCTGTACAGTTCTGCATTTTTGGTGGCTTCTCTGAATGCTTTCAGAGCCATATCTCTGTATGCCGTGTCTTTTGTCAGCTTGTCGGTCATAAATGTTCCTCTGCCGACAGTTGAGTAAATGTAGCCGTCAATTTCAAGCGTGCGGTATGCCTTTGCAACGGTATTCGGGTTTACTCCGATTTCTTTTGCAACCGTTCGTACAGGCGGCAGTCTGTCACCCGATTTGAACACACCCGCCGATGCAAGTCTGATTACATTGTTGCAAATCTGCTCGTAAATCGGCACACGGCTTGTGAAATCAATTGTAAACATAGCCGTCCTCCTTTTAATGATTTATATGCGAATTTGTATAACATGGCTAATTCTACACTTAAATTGTACCATTTGATTGTACCATTGTCAATGTACAATTTTAAAGTTTAGAAAACTTTTTAAAAAAATTACTCAAAGTATAAAAGCGATAAAACCGTCAATAACTATTGTAAAGACAAAACCGATTAAAATTCAGATTCGGGGGTAATTCTTTGCAATACGGAAAAGTTGAAATCTGCGGAGTAAACACATCACAGCTTAAACTGCTTAAAGAAAGCGAAAAACGGGAACTGCTTAATATAATCAAAAACGGTTCTCCTGCCGAAAAGAAAAAGGCAAGAGACAAGATGATTAACGGGAATTTGCGGCTTGTGCTGTCCGTAATTCAAAGATTTACAAACAGGGGCGAAAATCCCGACGATTTGTTTCAGGTGGGTGTAATCGGGCTTATCAAGGCGATTGACAATTTTAATCCGACGCTTGATGTAAGATTCAGCACCTACGGAGTGCCTATGATAATCGGTGAAATCAGACGGTTTCTGCGTGACAACAACTCAGTCAGGGTTTCACGCTCAATGAGGGACACGGCTTACCGTGCAATGCAGATAAAAGAACAGCTCACAAATAAAAACAACCGTGAGCCGACTGTTGAAGAAATCGCCAAAATTATGGAGATGCCAAAGGAACAGGTGGTGCTTGCGCTTGAGGCAATTGTCGAGCCGGTGTCGCTTTATGAACCCGTGTTTTCGGACGGAAACGATACTATATATGTAATGGATCAGATAGGCGATAAGAATGACGATTCAACATGGCTTGAAGAAATTGCCGTAAAAGAGGCAATTACAAATCTTTCGGACAGGGAAAAGCGGATTCTTTCAATGAGGTTTTTCCGTGGCAAAACTCAGATGGAGGTTGCGGCTGAAATAGGAATTTCACAGGCACAGGTCAGCCGTATTGAAAAAGGCGCTCTCGATACGATAAAGAAAAACATTTAACCGTAAGTGTAAAACAGCTGTTCAGTCGGACGGCTGTTTTGTGTTTGCATAAATTCATGTGTAAAAAATCACAGGCAAATTTCGTAAAAAAAGACGAAAAAGCAGTTTTTACTTTACTTTCGTACTTTTGTGTGTTAAAATTTTAGTGTATGAAAACATATTGCTCGTAAAATTTACGAAAACAAAATTAAGGAGGAAACGGTTTTGAATTCAAAGCTGAAAAATGATTCTACCGACTATTTATTCAAGGCAATTCTTTCTCTTGAAAACGAGGAAGATTGCTATCGCTTTTTTGAAGATTTATGCACAAGTGCAGAGCTTAAAGCCATGTCACAGCGTCTTGTTGTTGCAAAAATGCTTACCGAAAAAAAAGTATATACCGAAATTGTTAAGGAAACAGGTGCGTCAACCGCAACTATCAGCCGAGTGAAAAGAGCGTTGTTCGACAACGATACATACGGCTACACGCTTGTGCTTGACCGAATTAAAAACGGAGAAAAAGAGTAATGCCGAGCTATTTGTCATTTGCCCGATTTTATGACGGACTTATGCAGGACGCCTGCTATGAAAAACGCTGTGACTATATTTTAAAGCTTGCCGAAAGTTTCGGTCATGATATGGGCATAACGCTTGACCTTGCCTGCGGAACGGGAACTCTTACCCGACTTTTGAAAAAGCGGGGAGTGGATGTTTTCGGAATTGATTACAGTATGGAAATGCTCAGCGAGGCAATGCAAAGTGCCTCCGAAGAAGGGCTGGATATCCTGTTTTTAAGGCAGAAGATGCAGAGTATTGACTTGTATGGTACAATAAATACCTGTGTGTGTACTCTCGACAGCATAAATCATCTTACAAAAATTGAAGATGTTGCAAAGACATTTGACCGTGTGGGACTTTTTATGGACGATGACGGTCTGTTTATTTTTGATGTCAACACGGTGTACAAGCATAAAAATGTTCTTGCGGATAATACCTTTGTGTATGAAAACGACAGCGTTTTCTGCGTATGGCAAAACACTCCCGAAGATGATAACAAGGTAAAAATCGACCTTGATTTCTTTGAGGAAGAAAACGGTGTGTATTATCGTTCGTCCGAAAGCTTTTCGGAAAGAGCCTATACAGATGATGAAATCAAAAAAATGCTCACGGATGCAGGTTTTGAAGTAGAGGCTGTTTACGGCGACCTTACCCTTGAAAGCCCGAAAGCGGATGAACAGAGGGCAATTTATGTTGCAAGGATGAAAAAATCACGCAACAAAGAGTTTAATGAATCGAAAGGATAACCGATATGGATAAAATAATTCGTTGTATTACATCTGACGGTGCGATTATGGCGGCTTGCGTTGATGCCTCTGACATAGTTTTTACCGCAAAGAAGATTCACCATCTTTCACGCAGTGCAACAGCCGCACTTGGCAGACTTTTGTGTGCAACCTCAATTATGGGCGATATGCTCAAACAGAAAGATGCGTCAGTCAACCTCCGTGTAATGGGTGACGGTGAACTCGGTCCCGTTATCGCAGTCGGCGACAGCAGCGGCAATGTAAAGGGTTATGTCGGCAATGCAGACTGCCCGACGGAATATTACGAAAACGGCAAAATCAATGTTGCAAAAGCAGTCGGCAGAACAGGTATGCTAAATGTTATGCGTGACTACGGTTCAGGTGATCCGTACATAGGTCAGGTTGAGCTTGTCAGCGGCGAAATTGCCGAGGATATTGCAAACTACTACGCAACAAGCGAACAGATTCCCACAGTTTGTGCCTTGGGTGTGCTGATTGACAAAGAGGACGGCGAGGTTTTGCTTGCAGGCGGATTGCTTATTCAGCTTCTTCCGGGTGCAGACGATACTGTTATTGACAAGCTTGAAAAGAATATTGCAGAGCTTGAACCCGTTACAACTATGCTTGCAAAGGGTATGAGTATTCTCGATATCTGCAAAACAGCCCTCAAAGGCTTTGAGCTTGAAGTGCTTGACGAAAACCCTGTTAAGTATGTCTGCGGTTGTTCAAAAGAAAAGCTTGAAAATTATTTTTGTACCCTCAGCGATGATGACATCCGTTCTATGGTCAATGAACAGGGTGTTGCCGTTGCAACCTGTCACTTCTGCAATAAGAAATATGTCTTTACAAAGGATGACCTTGAAAAGCTGATTGCAGAGAAAAACAGCAAAGAATAAAGATTTTTTAAAGGCCTTGTCGCAAATGTTCGTGATGTCACTCATAAAAATGAAAAAAATTTCAAAAAAGTGTTGACATTTGGAACAAGTTGTAGTATTATAATATCTGTCGCTGAGAGATACTCAAAGCTCAATCGAGTTTTGACGAGCGACAAAGGCATGTGGGAGCATAGCTCAGCTGGGAGAGCATCTGCCTTACAAGCAGAGGGTCACAGGTTCGAGCCCTGTTGTTCCCACCACATTTGGCCCGGTAGTTCAGTTGGTTAGAACGCTAGCCTGTCACGCTAGAGGTCGACGGTTCGAACCCGTTCCGGGTCGCCAATTTTTGCCTCTGTAGCTCAGTCGGTAGAGCAGGGGACTGAAAATCCCCGTGTCGGTGGTTCGATTCCGCCCGGAGGCACCAATAAAATGCGGATGTAGCTCATCTGGTAGAGCGCCACCTTGCCAAGGTGGAGGTAGCGGGTTCGAGCCCCGTCATCCGCTCCATTAAATCAGTACAGTTGATGTACTGGCTTTTTTATTTTACAGATTTTTTTGCCAAACAAGGGGGCTCGAAGGCAACCGTTAAGAAAATGCTCCAGTGGAGCATTTTTAGGGAGAGCGTTGATGAGAGTTAGGGTTACGCACCGCAAGCAGTTGGCGAGGTAGAACTTTTCGCATTAAACAATCCCCGTCATCCGCTCCAACTAAGACAGTACAGAAATTGTGCTGTCTTTTCTTTTTGTACAAATCTGTAGGGGGATATCATCCGCCCGCAAGTAAGCACACAAATTTTGTGATAAATTGAATCATCTAAAATACACAAAGTGATTGTCATACAGTATCGTTCATCGGACAACGACGAAATCCCTTTGGCAGAGCCTGTATATTCCACACAACAAAAGGTCACGATTTTGAACCGTGACCTTGTTTTTTGAAAATATTTTTAAGACAATATCAGTTATTGATTCTTGTCAGCTTTGTGCCGGCAATGTAGAGAGTATCGCCCTCGATTCCCCATGTATCCGAACCGCCGTTTGCGGGATCGTCAGACCATTTGAGTGACTGCGACTGACTTTGATTTACAAAAGACACCTCAACGCTGATTGAAAGAGTTTTTTCATCATCAATGCTGTACTTCATATCAATCAAATTAAAAATCTCATCATAGTTTATTAAATCGCCGTAATCGGAACTGCCGGCATAACTTGAAATAAGTTTGCCGAGTTCTTTTGCATTCGGGATACCGATTGTTCCGTCAGGCTTGAACTCAAGTTGGAGGCTTACTCCTTTCTCCTCGGCAATCCATGTACCCTGAATCTGTCCCTGAGGAGTGTTTTTGTTAAGTCCGTTAAATATAAAGAATGCCGCAATTGCAACAACGAGTGCAGCCGCAATGCCGCACGCTGTAATTATAAACGGTGTCTTTGACTTTTTCTTTGGAATCGGCTGTGCATACTGCGGCTGAACGCCCTGATTGTTATAATCATAAGAATATCCGCCCTGCTGACCGTTCTGATACTGATTATATCCGCCCTGTGCATTAACTGTCTGATACTGCGGTGCGGAATAATCATTTGCAGGCATCTGATTATATGCGTCAGTCTGATGATTTTCAACAGGCTGTGTCTGCTCATTCCGAACATTCATATCGGCAGTCTGTTCAACCGACTGATTTTCTGCAATCGGCTGTTCGTTCTGTACAGCTGATTCCTGTACGGGTACAGGCGCTCCGCAATCGGCACAAAACTTTTCATTAGGCAATAACTGTCTTCCGCAATTTTTACAAAACATACTTCTTCTCCTGTTCAACAAAAAATAAATTCGAGGAAAACCCCTTTACAACAGCAAATTCAACCATATTATCTGTTTATTTTTATTGTACTGTTTTTTCTTCTTCAAGTCAACTGATATTTAAAAATCAGTGTTTTTCGTATAAAAACTTACTAAATTTCTGATTATCTTTTCATAAGTTGGTAAATGCCGATATAT
>ERZ839767.1451-NODE-1451-length-35787-cov-9.811290_pt1 | contig 35787 bp, 46 predicted proteins | sample MGYA00519879_ERZ839767 | MGnify/ENA primary metagenome ERZ839767 (study PRJEB31850, sample SAMEA3708852) | human gut metagenome | biome: human gut; feature: human-associated habitat; material: faeces | place: China | collected 2014 ... | reverse complement strand
TAAAAGGAGATACCGTGACAGGAAAAATAAGGAATTGGAGGTACATGAATAATGGATAAAAACTTTGATCCGCTGAAACATGGAATTGCGCTTATAAATCTTGGTGCAGAAGAAGGAAAAATAAAGGGAGCGCCGGAGGCAATCGAAAAACTTAGCGAGTTGTGCCACCAGCCTAAAGGAAATGCCTTTTCTCAGCTTCAGCAGTTCAGGAAAATGGTTCCGATTATCCTAAATTACATTATTTGGCAGAAAAAAATTATTGATGGATATACAAAAATCTACGATCAAATGGTGGCGAAAATGTCGGCGAAACACCGAAAAAAATGGACGCCGGAAGAAGATGAACTGCTAATTGAAATTGTTGCAAGAGGCGAGGAATCTATTTCCGAAGTTGCTTTAATGTTCGGAAGATCTGCTGGCGCAATAGCTACAAGAGTATCGTATCTTGTCGGGATAAAGAAAGTATCAGAAGAAGTCGCCGGGAAATTCGTGGGATACCTCGATGGAAAACATGTTGAAGGGGTAATAAATGGCACGGTAAGAAAGGATATTTGATAATTTATGTATTTGCGCGAAAAAGTGAATGCGGGGCGGTAATGTGGAGTACAGGGACGGCAGGAAGTATTGTGTCGGGTGCCGGTATTTCTTCGGATACTACGAGGGCAGCCGGTGCTGCAATTACATATTCGTCCGCGGGGGAAAGCGGCCTTGCCAGCCTGGGAAGGATTGCACCGTAAAGAAGAAGGAACAGAGAAAAACCCGGAAATGGTGCTAGATTTTTGGGGGAATTTTTGCTATTATTACGGTATAAGAAAACTTTTCAGAGCCTTGAGCCGAAGCACCGTTATGGTTGCTTCGGCTCATTTGCTTAAAGGGGGTGACAAGACTGAAGCTTTTGGCAAGCTATGTGATTCCCCTCGACCCGAGGACGAAGAAAAATTCCCAGATGATTGCGGGAACCGGGGCGAGGTGCCCGGTATGCGGGAAACGGGCAAAGCAGTACATCCGGCAGGGGCACGCCAACACGGAGTACTCCGCCCGGGCGGGGCGGTATCTTCGGGGAAAGCCCAAAATTCCCATATCCGGAGAGGTGCATATTGTCTACCGGCTGTATATGCAGACCCGCAGGCGGGTGGACGACCTGAACCTGTACGCTTCTCTGGACGATATCCTCACCCGGGAGGGGATATTGAAGGACGACAATATTTCCATTATCCGGAACCGGGACGGCAGCCGGGTGTTCTACGACAAGGAGCACCCACGGGCGGAAATTTACATTTACGAATACAGAAAGGAGGAAGACAATGCAGCGGGGAACGAAAATTTACACCGTTGACAAATTTTTGGGAATCAACGAGGCGGCGGACGGGGACACGGAGCTGAAAATGGGGGAGGCTTCCCGGATGGAGAACTTTCTCATTACCGACGCTTACAATCTGACCCTTCGCCCGGGAATCCAGCGGGCGGACTTCGCCGCCGAGAGAACCCCCGCCCCCATTCTGGGAAGCTGGGCGGGGCGGGTCGGAGAGGACGACCTTCTGGTGATCTGCGATTTTTATCAGAACGCGGACAGGCTTTTTGTATACCAGAGAGGGGCGGACGGAAACCGGCACATCGTCCACCAGCAGACCGGGGCGCTGGGGCTGACCGCCGAGGAAAATGCCATGGTGAAGATTTTCCCCTTCGGGGGGAAGCTGTACGTCATGAGCAAGGGGAACACGGTGGTATACAAAGACGGCACGTTTACGGCAGAAGCGCCCTATGTGCCGCTGGTGGTCACCGGGGCGGCGCCTGCCGGAGGGGGCACCACGCTGGAAAACCTGAATCTTCTCACGGCGCTGCGGCGGATTGAATACAGCGCCGACGGGGAGGCCACGGCCTACGTATTGCCGGAGGAGGCCATCGGGGTGACGGCCATCACCGTGGACAATGTGTCGAAGGACGTGGCGGCCAGCGGCAGCTTTGATTTATCGAAGCACACCTATACCTTTACCACCGCTCCCATCAAGGGGGTTGCCAATGTGGAATTTACCTACACCACGGATGCAGCTAAGGCGGCGGAGAACCGGCTGAAGATTCTGGGGTGCCCTCTGGCGGAGGCATACAACGGTGCCACGGACACAAGGCTGTTCGTTGCCGGGGACGGGACGAATCTGTGCTACTACACCGGGGTTCCTCAGTCGGGAGAGGTGACGGCGCTGTATTTCCCCGCCATGAACGAGGTGGCGGTGGACATGTCCGGCTCCCCGGTGACGGGGCTTGTGCGGCACTACTCCAAGCTTCTGGTATTCAAGCCAGACGGCGCATTCACCATCAGCTATGAGCCGGTGACCCTGACGGACGGAAGCACCATTGCGGGCTTCTATCTCCGGGCGGCAAACCGGGAGTTCGGAAACGACGTGCTGGGACAGATTCAGACCGTGGAGAATTTCCCCCGGACATTCAGCAAGAACGGAATCTACGAATGGCGCATCACCTCCAGCTACTACAAGGACGAGCGGTACGCCAAGCGGGTCTCCGACAGGGTGATGAACTCCCTGAACCGGGCGGACAGCGCGGAGATCGTGACCTGCGACGATGACTACAGCAAGACCTACTACGTATTCCTGAACGACGACGACGGCACGGTACTGGTGAACCGGTACGCCCTGGCGGGGGACGGAGGTCTATGGTGCATTTACAAGTCCGGCCTCTGCAAGAGCGTGAAAAACGCCATGGTGCATGACGGGGAAATGGTATTCTTCACGGACACGGACATGTTCTTCTTCTCCCAGGAGGGACTTTCCCGGGACGCGCCGGTGACGGCCTCCGGGGATGCCACGGCCATTAAGGCAGTATGGGAATCCGGCTTTCAGGCATTCGGGGCGGACTTCCAGCGGAAGTATTCCAGCGAGATTTACGTCTCCATGCTGCCTCAGGACAAGTCCAGAATGATTATTACGGCGGCGACGGACAGGCGCAGCGAGTACATGGAGAAGGAAGTGACAAACGAGCTGTTTTCATGGAGCAACTGGGATTTCGCGGACTTCACCTTCGACCTGAACGACACCCCGAAAATCAACCGCATCCGGCTGAAGGTGAAGAAATTCGTCTACTATAAGCTGATTTTCAAGGTGAACACGGACGGGGCGCTGGCCACGGTACTGGGCTATGACCAGAAGGTGCGCTTTGCGTCCATGGCAAAGTAAGGAGGAACACACATGGTAACGGTACAACAGGTTTTTGACACGGCCATCCATCTGATGGATGAGCAGAATGAATCCAACGGCGGAACCCAGACCGTGGACACGGACGAATACCGGTTTCGCACGATCTCCATTCTGAACACCGCCATTCCGGCGCTGTATCCCTACTCCGGGACGTATTCCGCGGAAGGGACGGGGCGTCCGTTCCCCGGGATTCTGGCGGCGGAGGATTACAAGAATCCGGATTTTACCCAGGTCATTCCCCTGGACGACACGCTGTGCCTTGCGCTGCTGCCCTATTTTCTGGCGGCGCAGCTGCTCAGCGGGGAAAATGAAGATCTGGCGGCGTGGTTCTTACAGCGGTACCGGGAGGCGCTGCAAGACCTGAAAGGGAAGCTCCCGGGGGAATTTGAGCCGATTTCCACGCCCTACGGGCTGTTTTGAGAAAGGAGAAATCACATGAAGGAAAAGAAAATCGAGAACGTGACCCAGGGCGCGGGAACCACCGGCGGGTCGTGGTACGACAGTTTGGGAAACAAGCCCAAGGACGCGGAATATATCAACAAGATGTACAACGGCAGTCTGGAAAGCCAGAAGCAGACGCTGGCGTCGGGCTACGAAAACAACGTATCCAACATTGACGCAAGCATGGAAAAGCAGCAGAAGGCCACGGACGCGAACCTGAACAGAACCTACGTGGAATCCGCCAAGGCGGCGAAGAACTACGGGGAGGTACAGAACGCCTACGGCCTGACCAGCGGCGCCATGGCACAGGCGAGGCTTGCCCAGGACAATCAGCTGCAAGCCGACCTGACTGCCCTGAGAGCGGCGCAGACGGATTCCGACGCCCAGTTCGAGCGGCAGCGGAATCTGCTTGCCAAGGAATACTCCGCCGCCATTGCCAAAGCCCAGGCGGACAACGACTACCAACGGGCGCAGGCGCTGTACAACGCCGCCAAGGCGGACGAAGACCAGCTGATGCAGATGCAGAAGGAGGCCGGGAACCTGATGGCGGGGGTGGGGGACTACTCCATCCTGGCAAAGCTCTACGGCCTGACGGACGAGCAGCTGGCGCTGCTGAAGGCGAAGCACGGCGGCGGTGGCGGCGGCGGTGGCGGCGGCGGAAGCTACAGGAGAAGCGGCGGAAGCTCCGGCGGCACCGATGCGGGTCTCACTGCAGAGGAACTGCTGGCGCTGATGTATGGCGAAGACAAGTCCGCAAATTCTCCCGGACCTCTGACGGGTTATCTTTACGAACAGGCAAGAAAGAATGACAACGACAAGGAGAACAAAGAGGCGGGTGGAGGCCCATTCCCCCTAAAGGCTTCCATCGAAAAGCCTTGGCGGAAGTATGATATCCCCGCCAAGTCCAAAAAGTGACGTTGGGCACGGAGGTGTGCTATGGCAAAGTACGATTTGCTCAGGAAAGCGATTTTTGAGGAACAGAAAGAGAAAAGCGAAAGAAACAACGAGAGCCCCATATCCAGGCAGGCGCTGGCAGAACGGGAGGAGAAAGCCCGGGAGCGGGAAGCGGAGAAAAGGGCGGCGGTGGAAAAGGCCATCGCCGACGTGGGCATAGTCCCCGCAGCCCCCCGGTATGAGCGGCAATACAACATGCCGGAAATCGCGGCGGACAATGTTGTGCCGTATCTGAGGGAGGTAACCCTTGCCCAGAAAGAGTATGACGACTATGTGAATTCTCAGGAGTTCCAGCAGCGCAAGCGGGAGGCGGCGACAAAGCTGACGCAGAACGTTCCCATGTCGGAGGTTCCCCGGAATGCGCTGCAGATGACGGAGGTATTCGAGGACGAAACATCCCAGGGGCTGAAAGCTAAGGCGGATTATTACAAAAAGCTGTCGAACGACGAGAAGACCCGCCGGATAATGGCACAGGACATGGCGGAGATCAACGCCATGCCGGAGGAAGACAGAAAGCTGTTTGAGCGGTATGCCGGAGACAATACCGAACAAATTTCGACCCTCACCCCGTTAGATCTGGCGCACGCGATGGAAGATACAGAGACGGAACTCATTAAGAAATATGGCGCGGAGAGATTGGCCGAACTAAAAGAAAGCTATGAATGGTACACTGCTGAACAGCAGGCAGAACAGGCCGTGCAATCCGCCCACGACATGAATGATACCGGCGTTGGCGCTGTGGCGCAGAATATCGTCGGACTTCCGCTGCGGGCACTGGGCGGTCTCAGCGCACTGGGAGGAAGGGCGTTCGAGCTGATAGACAGAACGGGAAGGTACCCAACACTTGCGCCGTATACAGGCGGCGACATCATGAGCGTATACGGAAACGCCGTAACGGCGGACACGGCGGAAAGAATCGCCGGAGACGGAGACAGCAAGGTCAGGAAGGGGCTTTCGGCTGGGTATCAGATGGTGACCTCCGCGGCGGATTCGGCGGCGCGGCTGGCGCTTGCCGCCGCTACCGGCGGTACGTCCGGTTCGCTGGCGCTTGCCGGAATCAATTCCTTTACCGACACCCTGCGCGAAGCGTCCCAGAAGGGCGCGCCTCCGGCGCAGGCGTACCTTATGGCCGCGGCGAACGCCGGACTGGAGGTGCTGACGGAAAAGGTACCGCTGGATAAGGCTCTGGACAAGGCAAAGCAGCTGGGGGGCAGCGACCTGCGGAAATGGGTACTGAACACCCTCGGTCAGGCCGGTGTGGAGGCCAGCGGGGAAGAGGCCAGCTATTTCGGCAGTCTTCTTGCGGAGGCGGCGATTCTACAGGGAAACAGCGAATACAACCAGACCATCGGCGAGCTGGTGGCCAGCGGCATGAGCTACGAGGAAGCCAAGACACAGGCGGATAAGAACGTCTGGAACGAGGCGTTGAATACGTTGATCATTTCTGCCGGCTCCGGCGCTATTATGGGCGCGGGGACTACCGCCTACAGCGACGTGATGACAAAGCTCGGTAAGCAGGGGGCGCAGACGAGCCCGCAGGAGGCCGCAGGAAGCCAACAGGCGGGTATTTTGCCGGAGACGCCCATGGGCACCACGAAAGCACAAAGCCCTGATGTGGAGGCGGCAGGGGCACCACAGACGGGAAATGCGCTTACAAACGCACTGGACAAGCTGGTGGAAACGGGGAACGTGAGCAACAAGACCGTGGAGAAGATTCTTGCCGACCCGGCGGCCATGGAGCAGCTTTCCCGGCAGGCGGGGCTTGACCTGTCCCAAATGGCCACGGCGTCGGAGAAGCGGAACGCGGTAAAGGCAGCCGTCCGGCAGCTGGCCGGGGACACCGCCCCCACCACCTTGAACCGGGAGGGGGCGCAGAGCCTGATCGAGGACATGGGGCAGGAGCTGGCGGAAAGAGCGCCTGCAAGGCGGGAAACGCCGGAGGTTTCGCCGAAGCGTCAGGCGGTACAAAATGCCTTTGACCGGGTTCTGGGCGTTGACACCAACGCCGAAGGGAGTTATTATCATATTGACGGGAATCCGATACAGGGAGGTACGGAAAATGGAACGGGATTACAAGGCACTGATGGAACGGGACTACCCGGAGGAGCTGGAGCCGAACGGGTTTCTGGAGCAGACGCGGGAGCATTGCCAGTATCTGGACAAGCACCCGGAGGAATGGAAGCGGGAACCCAAGTGGTTCCGGGAGGCGTACAAGGAGAATCCGGAGACGGCAATTCTCAAAATGACCTACGAGTTTCTGGAGAGCTTCGCGTAAGCGACAAATTACAGGAAGCCCAGAGGCAGCGGGGAACACCGACTTATGCCGTAAGGGATACCACCGCCGACCCGGTGAGCTATGAACAGGCGTTGACTGCGGGGCGGAACTCTGACCCGGCAAACGGCTGGTGCGTCACGCCGAAATCCGCCCAGCAGCTGAAGGGCGGAAATGTCCGAACCTTCATGAACGACAACGGCACGGTGGGCGTGGGTATTGCTCCGGACGGGGACATTGTGGCGGTTTTCAAGAACAAGAACGGAGGACCCCCGAAAGCCCTTGACACCATGATGCCCATTGCCATTGAGCAGGGCGGCGACCGGCTGGACTGCTACGGGGAAGGGCTTGCGAAACTCTATGCCAAATATGGCTTTGAGCCGGTGGCAAGGGTGGAGTTCAACAAGACCTACGCCAACGAGGGGTGGACGCCGGACAAGGGCGAGCCGTACATCTACGTGATGAAGCACAACGGGGACAGCGCGGACACCGTTGCTCAAAAGATGGGTACTTACCCGAAGATCACGGATGACCAGCTGGAAGCGCTGCCCACCTACAGCAAGAACGACTATGATGCAGCTCTGGCCTACCGGGATTCCCTGATGGGAAAGGGCAGTCCACAGGTGGCGGACAGTTCCGGGAAGTCCACAGAGGGCGGACAGGCTGTGGACACGGTGGGAATGCAGAATGAGCCGTCCGGGGATTTGGAAGTATCGCGGACGGTAAGCAACACCGGACTTCACAGCAAGGACGCGGACATCCGGCAGGGCTATAAGCAGATGGTCAGGGAAAACCCGGATGCCGGAATTTACGACGTCAAGCACAACGCGGACACCACGGCCACGGCAAAGGAAAGAACCAGTACCCCGGAAAAGGTTCAGGCGGAATATGACTACCTTATGGGTAAGGACGCATGGACGGCGGAAGACCTTTTGACCGCCAAATATGTGACCAAGAATCTGGTACACTCTGAAATTGACGGCGCACAGAACCAGATCACGGAAATGAATATGAAAATCCGGGAAATCGGGACGAACGCCGGACAGGTCACGCAGGCATTCGCCATTTCCGGGACAATGGCAGATTTGCAGGATTCAATGACCGCCGCGCAACGGGCACGGAACGCCATTCTTGACATGAAGCGGGAGGATTCCACATTCCGGCAGAAGGAAGGCGGAGAAACCTATAAGCAGTGGCAGAAGGACATAGCAAAAAATATTGACCGGATTGCAATTGCGGTTGAATTGGTGGATGACGGAGACAGCGCAGGAATGCGGGACATTATCCGCCAGATCGCCAGGGAAAGGAATACAACGGCGTGGTTCGGCACATCTCAGAATCTGACAGGAACAGCAGAGCGGATTCTTGGGAAAATGGATTTTGACGACCTTAAGACGGTTGCAAACGCCCAGATCGCGGCAATGTCGGATGATTTCCGGGCGCGGACGAAGACGGAAATTGCCATGGGAATCCGGAAACAGAATATGCTTGCAAGCCTTAAAACGTTTGCAAGAAATATCACGGGCAACTCCTTCGGTGGGCTGATGGATTCCGCAAGCGACAGCACCGGCGGAAGGATGATGGATGCGGTTCTGTCTAAGTTCACAGGCCGGAAGACTGTGGGAAACGACTTCAAGAATGTGAAGGCCTATGCAAAAGGTGCAGCGGACGCGGCAAGCTTCGCGTCGCTGTGTGTGGAGCTGAACATCCCGATTGAAACGGGCGCGGGCGCCTCCCTTTCCACAGCTATGGGCGACGGCGGAAGCGGGAAATACATGGGCAGGACTTTCCGCTCCACCGGCAACGTTGCTATGCGCGCCATGTACGCATTCCAGAAGTACATGAGCTACAACCTTGAGGTAACGGACAAAATCTTTGAGGGCGGAACGAATGCGGCGATTTCCGAAAGCCTGAACAACCTGAAAAATGCGAACCTTACAGAGGAACAGATCGCGCAGCTGAGCGAATTCACCGCGAACCGGCGGACATTCAAGGATGCAACATGGAAAGACAGCGACGGCAAAACCCGCGGCTCTGATCTTTCCAGAGCGGCGGCGGGGTTCAAAAGAGGCGCAGGGGATATTTTCGGGAAACCGGGAGAAGTCGCAGTAGATGCCGTGATTCCGTTCGCGTCGGTGCCTATGAACGTGACCCAGACGGGCATTGACTATTCGACGGGCGTTGTTAAGAGCGTCGGAGAAGCTATTTCCCTCATAAAGGATGCGAAAGCCGGAAAGGAAATCGACGTTGCCCGGCAGAGGCAGGTAGCTTCCGACTTTGGCCGGGGCTTAAGCGGCGTCGGAATGATTGCCATGTTTACAGCGGCGGCTGCAGCCGGCGTTGTAAAGGTCAATGAGCCGAAGGACAAGGACGAAAAGGCGCTTTTACAGGCCGAAGGGAGAAGCGGCGCACAAATCAATTGGAGCGCCCTCAAAAGAGGACTGGACGGCGGGAGTTCGGAATGGCAGGACGGGGACATTATCACAAGCCTGGACTTCCTGGAGCCGTTCAATACCCAGCTATATCTCGGGTATGAGCTTTCCAAAGAGGACAGCGTTGCCGACATGCTGAAAGCGTATCCGTTTGCAACCGTGAAATCTGTGTTCAATTCTCTGATGGACAGCCCCATGATGACCGGCCTGTCCGGTGGGGTTGATTTAATAAGCGGTGTTGTTGAAGCGGACGATGCTTCCGGCATAATGGACGAACTGGCCGGGTATGCCGGAGATACCGCCGGCAGCTTTATTCCGCAGTTTGTCAGGCAGACGGCACAGCTTACCGACGGCTACTACAGGGACACCCGGGGGGAGACCTCAGCGGAGTATGCCATAAACAACATCATCGCCGGACTTCCGTTCCTGTCCCAGACCCTTCCGAAGAAATACAGCGGACTGGGAGAGGCGCAGGAGCGGGGCGGGTTCTTCAATACGTTTGTCGACCCGACGAAAACCCAGACTTACCGCAAGAACGACGTGACAAACTATCTGGAAGAACTGAGCGGGAGCCTTGACGGTGATACCAGCTTTATCCCGGACAGACAGGCACCCATGTCTATCCATGTAAACGGTGAGACGGTCAATCTGGACGGCGAGGCAAGGGAAACCTACCAAAAGACCTATGGCGAGCTGGTGAGCAGCTATTACACCGGGCTGATGGGCAGTGAAGCATTCCGGAATCTTTCGGACGAGCAGAAAGCGAATGCCCTGAACCGGGCGAAGACCTACGCCACGGAACACGCCCGGGCGGCGGTTTCCGATTACACGACGGACAGCCCGAAGGACGCTAAAACCGTGGAAAACAGCATTATGCAGGATTTGGTGAGATCGGAATTTTCCAAGGCGTTCGACACCATGGAGCCGGAGGCACTGGGGCAGGCCTACAGCATTTATGAATCCCTGGGGAACGCCCAGAAGCAGGAATTTAAGAACGGCACCGGCGGCAGAATCGGGTACTACATAACCGCCAGGGAGAACGGCGTAAGCGGTGAGACGTTTGCAAGCCTGTACGGGGTTTACAAGAATCTGGACGACAATTCCGGAATGGCCGGAAAGGACAAGGCGCAGGAATGGGCGCGGACACTGGGAAACGCCTATGAATCCGGCCAGATCACCAAGGCCGCCCACGACGCCCTCAAGGACAAGATGGTTTTCCGGCAGACATTCTCCATTGAAACGGAGAAGTTCGACGCCATGACGGAATCCGGCCTTTCTTCGGACGTGGCAGACCGGATCATTAAGGGGCTTGCAGACCTTCAGGGCACCGGCAGCGTGGACAAGGACACGGGGGAGGCCACCGTTACCAACCGGGACAAATGGGGCTATATCGCGGCGCTGGACGGCCTGAGCGACAAGGAAAAAGACAGGATCATGCTGCTGTATATGCCGGACTACAACCCGGAGGCGGAGAAGCCCAACAAGACGGAACTCAAGTATGCCTATCTCCGGGGCAGAGGGTATTCCGCGGAGCAGTTTACACAGACCTATGGAGTCACTCAGGAGTTCACCAGGAAGGCGGACATGATCGCCGCATGGGTGGCGCTGGGGTACTCCAGCGAGGAAGCGCAGATGTTCTACAAGCTGTATAAAGGGAAACTTGTGTGAATAATGGGAAGGCCGCCCCGGGTTTGGGGCGGCTGTTTCTTATGCTGTCAGGCCGGTTTCAATTGCCCGGAGGGCTTGCAGGTGCTGTTCCGTGTTCCGGGCGTACCAGCATTTTTTCTTGCTGTGCCAGCGGTAACCGGCGGCTTTCAGGGCGGTACGGGTCTCTTCGCTGGGCTTATCGGGGAAGTATACCTCTACACCGTCAAACTCGGAGTTGATCTCCACCCGGAGAAAGCCGGCTTTCTTTTCTTCCGGCTTCGGCTCCTTCGGCGCGGCGACACGGGCAGTCTTAGGAACGAACTTTACATCCCGGGCGTTGTTTTGCAGACAGCCGAAGTAATAGAAATTCACGTGGAAATAATCAATCATGCCGTCGCAATCGTCAAAGCTGAAGGATTTCACGTAGCCGTCCACGGCTTCGGCGGCGGCTTTCAGCTGGTCGGAGGGGCACTTGTAATAATCACCGCGCTCTGCCCAGATGCGCTCAAACTCGGCCTTTAATTCGGCGCCATTCCAGCTGCTCAGGGTGAAAACGCTGTTGCGGGTCATGCGGCGGATAAGGTCGTTCTTGTCCTGCTCGGTCAGCTCGTCGAAGTCCTTGTAAATCTTGCAGGGGGCTTCCTTCATGTCCACGTGCAGCTCCTGGCACATGGAAGCGTAGGAGGTGCGGACGCTGAACTTGTAGGTTGGGAACTGCTCCCTGATGAACTGGCGGACGAGCTGGGCGATCTCTTTCAGGCTGCGGCCGGATTCGTAGTTGCTGCCCTTCCAGCCGTTGGCGGTATAGAACTCGCTGCGGGTGCTCTGGGCGGTCTCGGAGGTGGGGGTCTTGGCGGTGCGGTTATAGGCCAGCTTGAAAGCGGGGAATACCGCGTCATACTCGGCATTGATGGCTTTCATGGTCTCGGTGTCGCCGCCGTGGTCGGGGTGGTGCAGCATGGCAAGACGGCGGAATTCCTTTTTCAGTTCGTCAAGAGTGGTGCAGGTGGTGAAGTATTTCATTGTGATTTTCCTTTCTTATGTACTAAGTTAGTATGCTATTATCAAGAGGGTCAATTAAGACCCTCGTTTTTTACTTTTTCAAGACCGCTCCGGAAAATATCCGTGGTTCCATGGGTTCCTTTGTTTTGCTCTATGAACTCTATAAGCTCACGGTCTTCATCTTGCCGTAAATAGATTTGATAACGTTTATAAGTCTTTTCATTCCACCGGGCTTTTATTTCGGTGCTTGTTTTCCCTATTATCTTCAACCTCCTTTCGGGAGTTGGGGCGATTGCTCGCCCCGGCTCATTCAGTCTTCAAGGGTCTTTTGCAGATTGTCGAGAACCTTTTCCATCTTGGCGGCTCTCTTTTCTTCGTCCTTTTCTGCTGCGATCTCCCGCAGAGCATCAAGAACAAAGCGGATAAAGGCTTTGAACTGGCTGTCGGTCTGTCCCATGTTGTTCTCCTTTCTTCGTGTTGATTGGTGTCTTGCTTTCTGTGCCCTCATAATAACATACTAGCTTAGTATTGTCAAGCACTATTTTTACTTTTTTCAAAATTTTTTTCGCCACCCCAAAGCCTACCCTTTTTCCCGCTTTAATTTAATTATTATATCTGAATTATTCCAGCTTTTTTCTTTCCCAGAGATTAAGCACTCCACGGCCGCAAGTACCACGCATTTTACATCGTTGTCCACAACTGCGGGGCATTATTACAATGCAGCGTTTTCTTTTTGATTATCATGTATTGATTATCGCGATTCGATAATAAAACGGGTTGACAAACGGCCATTTATTGAATATTATAGAGGTTAGATAAATGTTGATTTCCGAACTTTTGGAGGTGGTTTTGATGCCCGGAAACGAAAATTCCGGCGCTGGTATCCCGTTTCGGATGCCGGAGAAAGAACTGAATGCCGCTATCAAGAAGTACAAGCAAGATCTGGCGGAAGAGCGATTTCCTAGGGCTTCATGGCCGCACTTTTGCGCTACTCTGGGTTACACGGAGGCAGAGGTGAAAGAGTGCATGGAAAGAGGGCAGGATAGGAAGTCTGCATACTATGATAGAGCTGTTGCGCTAAAAAGAATGGCCACATGGGTGCGCGGGCAGATTCTCAGCGGGTCGGGCTGGTCTGGTCAGGTGCAGTCAAAGGGTATATTTGCCTTGAAGCAGGATGTGGGCGACGGTATCAGCTATACCGATAGGGACGTAGGCACGGCAAGCCCGACGAAGATCAATATTCAGTTTGGCGGGGATGATCCAAGGGGCAAGAAGGCCGGGAAATAGTGAACGCCACAAAATATCATTTTTGTTGCGTTCGTTTTCTCTGAAATGTTTTGAGTTTATATGTGTAATCGGGAAAGTCCGAACATTTCAAGGGTAATTGCAATTGGTGTATTCCAGTCGTGGACAATTGGGGTATAAATGCTATTGGCTATTGTGGTGCTGGTGGTGCTGCCCTGGCTGGCAATAACTCCCCTGGCTGGTTGAAATATAGGCCAGTACCGAAGGGCTTTCTTTCGAGCCACCCACCCCCGGGGGGATAGCGGGGAAGGGGGTGGGGTCATTCGATAAGGTATAGATATATGCGACACACCCTCTCTTTCCATTTCCTAGTTTCCGACTGTTTTCTTCTTCCCGGCAAAATTCAAACGTCAATGCGGCAATAGTAAGATTAATAATATACTTAAAGCCTATATCTAAGATAAAGACTAGTATATACTTTATAGCTTATATAGCTTATATATAACCTATAGCTTTAATATTACTATTATAGCTTATATATAATATATAATATATATACTATACGCAGCAACGAATTTTGAGACTGCCCCGGGAGGGGGTAGAGGGGAAACGGGCGGGGCGGTTTTGAAGAGGCGGTCATAAAAAATAATAAAATGCTGGTGTAGCTCAACAGGCGGAGCGGCGTCGTGATAAGGCGCAGGGAGCTGGTTCGACCCCAGCCACCAGCACCAGCCCAATGAAGGGCGACCCGGAAACGGGCAAAGCGGTTCCCCGGCACCGTAAGCCGGGGCAAGAATATGGGCTATTAGCTCAGTCGGTAGAGCAGCGGGCTGTTAACCCGCGTGTCACAGGTTCGATCCCTGTATAGCCCGCCAAGAGAAAGGGAGGCAATCGTGCGAGTAGATGAACGAGGGTTTTTATATTGCCCGGTGTGTGGGTGCAGGACAAAGACCAAAGTGCTTTCCTCCACGGAGCTGCATCGGTTCCCGCTGTTCTGCGGGCGATGCAAGAACGAAAGCGTAATTGAATACAGCGGAAAAAGCCAGAGCCATGAGCCAGAGCGAACGCCCGGAAAGAGCGTTGGTTCTGGCTTTTTGTTTTCCGGAAAGGACAGATAATGGCAGCAAAAAAGGCGGCTGAGAGCGCTGTAAAAGTGAATATCGGGTCGCCCAATTCGGAGCCGCAGTGGAAATTTTTCCTGAGCACGGCAAAGTACACCTGCTACGGCGGGGCAAGAGGCGGCGGCAAGTCCTGGTCAGTGGTGCGCAAGGCGGCGCTGGGCGCTTACACCTACCCGGGAATCCGGATACTGATCCTCCGACGGGAATACGGGGACATGGAGGGAACGCTCATTGACCCCATGCTGAAAATCCTGGCGCCGGGTACGTTCAACTACAACAAGTCCGACCACGTCATTACCTTTGCCAATGGGTCAAAGATCAAGTTCGGCAACATGCCCGGCTACGGCGCGGCGGTGCAGGGCAAATATCAGGGTCAGGAATACGAGTGGCTGTTCATCGACGAGGCGACCCAGTTCCTGGAAAGCGAATTCCGAGGGCTGGCGGGTATCGTCCGTGGCGCGAACAGGATACCCAAGCGGATTTACCTGACCTGCAACCCCGGCGGACCCGGCCACTTCTGGGTGAAGCGGCTGTTCATAGACCGGCAATTCAAGACCGGGGAGAACCCGAAGGACTATGTTTTCATCCCCGCCACGGTGGACGACAACAAAGACCTGATGGAAGCAAACCCGGACTACGTCAAGCAGCTGGAGCTGCTTCCCGAGGATGTTCGGCGGGCGCATCGGTACGGCGACTGGAACGCCCTGGCAGGGGTGTACTTCGACGAGTTTACCGACGGCATCCACACCTGCAAGCCCTTCCCTCTGAAGCCGAACTGGCAGCGCTACCGCGCCATGGACTACGGCCTGGACATGTTCTTCTGCATCTGGGTAGCGGTGGACGAAACCGGAAGGTGCTACGTCTACCGGCAGTTTGCCCAAAGCAACATGGTGGTTTCCGACGCGGCGAGAAAGCAGCTGGAATTGACCCGCCCGGACGAGAATATCGACTTTACCATTTCCCCGCCGGATATGTGGGCGCGGAGCCGGGAGACGGGCAAGACCCAGGCGGCTACCTTCGCCGAAAACGGGGTTGGCCTGGTCAAGGCGGATAATAACCGGAAGCAGGGCTGGTACGCCCTGAAGGAGCTTTTCAAGCTCCGGGAGGACGGAAAGCCGGGACTTATCATATTCGACACCTGCGGCAGCCTGATTGAGTGCATCAAGTGTCTACAGCACGACAAGACAGACCCCAACGATGTCAGCAAGAACCCTCACGAGCTGACCCACGGCCCCGACGCCCTGAGATACTTTGCTCAGACCTACGTCCTCCCCGGAGAGCGGGAGCGGGAGGAAACCGAGGACGACGAGGAAGAGGGAGGCATGGACTATCAGACGGCCATGTGCGGCAGCGGCCTGAGCCGGAGCTACATCATGGGGTAAATCAGAAATTTGCGCCCTACCACAGGCGTGAATATACGGCCTACCAGAGCCGAAAACGAAAGGAGAACACACAATGGAAGAAACGATGGACAGCGGCTACCAGGACTTTGTGGCGGCTTTTGACGGGGACGGCAACCAGACCGTGACCGACCAGGAAACCGGCGCACAGACCGAGGAGCAGGCTGACACGGAACAGGAAACCACCGTGACCGATGATGGAGCGGAAAAACCTGACGAGGGAACCGGAGAAGATACCGGCGGGGAAGTCGACGCCCCGGAGGAATCGGGCAAGCCGGATGCCGAGCAGACCTTCACCATCAAGGTCAACAAGGAGGAGCGAACCGTCGGCCTTGCCGAAATGACCGCCCTTGCCCAGAAGGGTGCGGATTACGACCGGGTCAAGGAGCGTGCCCAGCAGACCATTCAGGAGCTGAAAACCCAGCTGGACGGCCAGAAGGACGTGATGGAGATCATGACCACCCTGGCGGATAAAACCGGCACCCCCCTGAACGAGCTGGCGGAAATGCTGTATGTCAGCTACCGGAAGGGCGAGGGACGCACGGAGACGGAGGCGAAGTTGGAGCTTCAGAACGCCCGTCTGCAAAAGGGTCTGGACGCGGTCAACGCGGAGAAGGACAAGCAGAAGGAGGCGGAGGAAAGCAGCCAGAATCGGGCACAGCGGGAGGTGGACGAGTTCCGCCGGAGCTATCCGGAGGTGGAGTTCACGGACGAGCTTGTGAGCAAGCTGACCCCTGATGTACAGGCCGGTATGACCCTCCTGAGCGCTTACCAGAAGTACGAGGCCGCCCAGAAGGAAGCCAGAATCGCCGAGCTGGAACGTCAGCTGGCAGCCGAGAAGAAGAACCGGGAAAACCGCTCAAGCTCTCCCGGAAGCCAGAAGGATTCCGGCGGGCAGAGAGGAAAGAGCGATTTTGACGACTTCATGTCGGCATTCGAATAAACAGAATAAACAAACAGGAGCCAAGAGCCGAAGCTGATCCCAACGGGACAGCCGCGGCTCATTTTTTGATTTAAGGAGGAAATTTATGAGCGCAACCATTCATTTTGACGAAAAGTACAAGGCCGCCCTGATGGAGGGCTTCGACAAGGCATCCGAGACCGACGGCCTCTTTGACCACAGTCTGGACATGGAGTTTTCCGGCGTGAAGACCGTCCATGTCAAGAGCCTGAGAACCGAGCCTCTGCAGGATTACGACCGCACCAAGGGCGTTGGTACCGGCAGCCGGTACGGCGACACCAAGGAAGTGGGCAACGAGGAGCAGACCTTCACCATGACCCAGGACAAGTCCCTGAGCCTGTCCGTGGATAAGGGCAACAACATGGAGGTCATGGACAAGCACAAGGTCGGCGCCATCATGAAGGCGGAGCGGGAGGAGCATATCATCCCCGAGGTGGACACCTACCGCCTGAAAAAGTGGGCGGAAAACGCCGGTATGCACGAGGAGCTGACGGCAGCCCCCACCACCGACACCATCATCGGCTACATCATCAAGGCGCGGAACAAGCAGCGGGACAAGGGCGTCAAGGGCGACGTAAGTCTGCTGATTCCCTACGAGTATCTGGACACCCTCCAGCTGGCGAAGCAGTGGGTCAACCTGGATTCTCTGGGCGGCAAGACCCTGCCCAAGGGCACCGTGGGTCAGATCTCCGGCATGAACGTTCTGCCCATGTCCAACGACCGGATGCCCGCCAACGTGGTGTTCATGATCCTGCACAAGAAGTCCGTCATCTCCCCCATGAAGATCAAGGACTTCAAGGGCCACGTCGATCCTCCCGGCCTGTCCGGCGATCTGATCGAGTTCCGTATGATGTACGACGCCTTTGTCCTGGGCAAGAAGGCCGACGGCGTTCTTGTGGCCTGCGCACCCAGCACCGTGGTGAAAACTCCCACCATCACCATGAGCGGCAAGGCTGCCACCATTGAGACCACCACCAGCGGCGCCACCGTCTACTACACCACTGACGGCTCTGACCCCCGGTATTCCGTGGAGGCAAAGGCTTACACCGCCGCCGTCACCCTGGCCAGCGGCGACCGCCTGCGGGCTTATGCGGCAAAGGCCGGCATGTTCAACTCCGCCGTCGCGGCGAAGGATCAGGCCTGATTTATGAGGGGCGGGCAACCGCCCCTTCCCCAGTAAGGAGGACACAATGACAATTCTCATGATTCTGAATATTCTCGTGGCCTGCCTCGTTCTGGGCGCGGTGGTTGTCTCCGACCGGCGCAGACGGGCGCACTACCGGGAGGAAGCCGAAAGTCTCCGAAAGCTGAGCGACCGGGTCGGCGTTCTGGAGCAGGGGCTTGTCCCGGACTATGAGGCGGCAAAGGAGGCGGTCAAGTCCGTGAATGATTTTAACCTGGGCATTTCCGGGATTCTGGGCTTTGACCCCCTGGAGGCGGCGAAGAAAAGCCGTCAGGCCGAGCGGATGGGCGGTGAAGCCGAATAATGAGCAGAAAACAGAAGATTCCCACCAACGAGGAAATCCAGAAGCGCTACGAAAAGGCCTACGGCTTCAACCAGCAGATCGGCCTGTATGACACGGTGAAGGTCAACGAGGATTTCTTCATAGGAAATCAATGGGAGGGCGTGGAGAGCAACGGCCTGCCTACCCCCACCTACAACATGTTCAAGCAGATCATCAACTTTCAGGTGTCCACCATTACCTCGGACAACATGACCATTCAGGTGACGCCATTGCCCTCCACCTCCCGGTATACCCAGAGAGAGCTGGAAGGCTTCGCCGAGATCATCAACCACCAGTTTGCCGCCATTATCGAGCGCAACCGGATCGTGGCCAAGAACCGGGAGTTTTTGCGCAACGCCGCCGTTACCGGCGACGGCTGTATGCACTTCTACTTTGACCCCACCATTGAAAACGGTCAGGACGTCAAGGGAGAGATCGTGGCGGAGATTGTGGACAACCTTCGGGTGCTGTTCGGCAATCCCAATTGCCGGGATGTCCAGCGTCAGCCCTGGATCATCCTTGTGCGCCGGGAGCTGGTGGAGGACGTCCAATGGCGGGCGGAGGAGCTGAAAAAGGCCGGGCAGTGCGGCATTGACGACCCGGACAGCATTACGGCGGATTCCGATAAATTCCAGAACAAATACGACAGCTACACCGACGACAAGGTGACGGTGCTGACCTACTATTTCCGGAACCGGGACACCCGCACCATCTGGTGCATGGAAAGCACGGAGAAGGGGATTCTTCGGAATGCCTATGACACCGGCTACAGTCTGTACCCGCTGATCTGGATTAACTGGGACTATATCCGGGACTGCTACCACGGTCAGGCGCTGGCCACCGGAATGCTGCCCAACCAGAAGTTTATCAACAAGATGTTCGCCCTTGTCAGCATCTCCCTTCTGACCATAGCGTTCCCAAAAGTGGTCTATGACCGGAACAAGATCAAGCACTGGGACGGAAGCGTGGGAACGGCCATCGGCATTTCCGGAGACGTGAACAATGTAGCGAAGATTATCGACGGCGCATCCGTCAGCCCCCAGATTGCCCAGTTTATCGAGCTGAGCTTTGACAAGACCCGCTCTCTGCTGGGCGCGTCTGACGTGGCCATGGGCGACGCCCGGATTGAGACCACAAGTGCGATTATCGCCTTGCAGCGGGCGGCCAACACCCCTATGGAGCAGACCAAGCAGAACGACTACCAGTGCATGGAGGAAGCGGGAAGAATCTGGCTTGACATGATGGCGGCGAAGTACGGCACCCGCATGGTGGAGACTTCCCTGGGCATGGACAAGCCCGGTGAGCAGCCCCTTGGGATGCAGCTGCCCAAGCAGACCTTTATGCGGCCGTTCGATTTCGGCGTCCTGAGGGAGCTGCAAATGTCCATCAAGCAGGACGTGGGTGCCTGTTCCTACTGGTCGGAAATGGCCTCCATGCAGACGCTGGACAATCTTCTCATGAACCATCTGATCACGCCGAAGCAGTACCTTGAACGGCTCCCCAACGGCTATATCACCAAGAAGCAGGAGCTTCTGGACGATTTTGAAGCGGCGGCCATGGCCAGCGCTCCCGCCGGGAATCCGGGAACGGGAATGAGCGTCCAGACCACGTCGGAGGATATGCCCGTCAATGGCGGCGGCGGAAACGGAGCGCTGCAAAGGGCGCTGAACAGGGAGGGAGCATAAATGGCAAAGATACCGGAACTGACCGCCGATATGGAGGTCATTCAGAAGCTGGGCAGACGCCCCAATGTGGATGACGGCCTTACCGAGGCGGGGTTCAAGGCAAAGTTCGACGAGGCGGGAATCGCCATCAAGAAGTTCATAAACGAAGAGGTCGTTCCCGCCATCAACGACTATGTTGTCAGCACAGACGGCCTTCTGGACAGGTCTGGCGGCACCATGACCGGGAATATCGCCATGAGCGGGAACAAGGTCACGGGGCTGGGCACTCCTTCGGACAATGCCGACGCGGTGAACAAGGGCTATGTGGACACGGCTCTGAACGGCGTCAAAACAGTTTCCGTCTCCGCAACACTGCCCGTTGCCGGGTGGGCTGGCAGTGCGCCGTATGTCCAGTCTGTTACCGTGGCCGGCCTGACGGACGCAAAGAAAGCTATGGCCTATCCGGCGTATGGAAGTGACACGCCTGCCAATGTCGCGCTGAAAGAGGCGTGCGGTATGGTGAGCTTCGCTTCCCGGTCGGGCAACGTGCTGACGTTTACCTGCCTTGAGGACAAGCCCACGGTGGACATTCCCATCACGGTGGAGGTGTACGTATGAGCATTGCAGTGCCTTTATATGGATTTGGTGCCAGCGGCGGAAGCCCCAACAAATCGACAATAATTGTGACCGCCCCCACAGGTTCCACTGTAACCTGTAAAATGGGGTCAACCACAAAAACAGCTTCCGAAAAAAATGGTACGTGGACGTTCAGCGGTCTGGACATTGGTACATGGACTGTTACTGCTACAAAGGGCAGCAGTATCGCAACCCAAGACGTCGACATTACTCGTTTAACTGTAGAGTATGTCACAATAACGTACTTCTCAGCTACAATCAACGTCACTTACCCTGCGGGATCAACTTGTACGTGCAGTGATGGAACTACAACCCTTACCGCTCCAAACACCAGTGGTTCGTGGACATGCATAGTCTATAATGCAGGAACTTGGACGGCGACAGCTACGGATGGGGATAAGTCAAAAAGTGCCGATGTCGTGATAACCACCGACGGCCAGACCGAGAATATCACCCTGCAATATATCACCCATCTTTTCAACAATGGCGATACTTGTGACGCAATAACTGGTGGGTGGGGCACTGGTGCTACCTCCGCCGGCTCAGCTAGTATATCAGGGCAACAAATTAGTATAGTAGCCTACGCCGAAAAAACCTTCTCGTGTGGTCCGAAAAATAAGATCGACGTAAGTGAGTATAAAGCACTTTCAGTAACAGTAGATTCAATAGATAACGGATCTCTTAGCGTCTATCTGTATGCTACTTCGATTAGTAACCCAGCCGCAAAAGTCACCACGGCAACAACTGGTACAGTTAGTCTTGATATTTCGAGTGTCTTTGGAGCAAATACTGTTATGCTATCTTTCAATAGTGAAAAAGGCGGCTCGGTCAAAGTGTCAGAAGTTAGTCTAATATAAGTGAGGTGGCCTAAATGAAAACAATATATATTGATTCCGATTTTAGGTGTCACCTAATTAACCCAGATATCACATATACCGCCGTAGAAACGGATGCTTTCGATGGCAAATGCGACACCTACATTGAGGGATACCGCTTCATCCCGATGGGACAGACGTGGACACGTGCTGATGGCGTGGTGTTCGCTGGCGAAATGATTACCCCGTGGAAGCCGTGGGCGGAGCTGGACGCCGCTCAGCGGGAGTATGAGCGTGAGCAATACCAAACAGTTGCTGCTCAGAATACCGAATACGAAGCCGCATTATCCGAGATCGAAACTGCTCTGGGGGTGAACGCATGACCATCGAAGAACGCAAAAACGCCATCCTTGCTAAAATCGCGGAAATGAAAGCCAGCGGCGGAGAGGAACAGCTGAAAGAGCTGGATGAAGCCTACAAGAAAGGGGTTGACAGTCTGTGACGCAAGAGGAAAGAAAAAGCATCATGTATGCCCAGGGGCGGGCGAACGCGCTTGCCTTGCAGGAGAAAGCCCCTGACATGACAGGCACCGAACTGAACGCGGCGGATAGCGACATTCCCAGTTTTAAGGCCGCTGTCGCAAACAAAAACATGCTGGAGCGCAAGGCCGGGTTTGTGTGCCAATCATCTGCTGGCCGTGTGGTGCGGCTGGTGCAGCCCTATGACAGCACTATCTACACTAAGGAGCCAGAGGAACTTCCAGCACAGTGGGGGTTTGCTTGGAGCACAGACCCTGCAAAAGCGTTGCCGTTCGTCGCCATGGCTACCAGCCCCTACAATAAGGGTGACTGCTGCACGGAGGGCAGCAAAGTGTACCGCTCCACGTTGGACAGCAATGTATGGTCGCCGTCCGCATACCCCCAGGGCTGGGAAGAGGTGAACGTATGACGGTAAAGCAAATTCAGTGCTTGCTCGCCTATCTGGGCTATTCTCCCGGCACGATTGACGGTATTGAGGGCAGGAACACACAGAGGGCTATCCGGGCGTTTCAGGCGGACTACGGACTTACCGTGGACGGGATACCGGGGGCGGCTACCAAGAAAATGCTGATTGGTGCTATTGCCGGGACGGCTATCAAAGTGGAGAAGCCGGGGAGCAGCGACGCGCCGAAGACGGGAACATTCTGGGACGATATCCGGTACTTCACCCGGAAGGAATTCCGGTGCCAGTGCGGCGGGAAATACTGCAACGGCTTCCCCGCAGAACCCGCAGAGGAAACCGTCCGCATGGCCGACGAGATACGCCGCAGGGCGGGGGTTCCCCTGCATGTAAATTCCGGTGTGCGGTGCAAGCGGCACAATGCCGAAGTGGGCGGAGTATCCAACTCCCTGCACACCACGGGACAGGCCGTAGACCTCTCGGGGGCTATTTCCCCGGAGAAGCTGTATGCCATAGCGCAGGAGGTACAGGCTGAGAAAATCCCCGGGCGGGGCGGTCTGGGGCTGTACGGCTGGGGGATTCACGAGGACAACGGGAAGTACAGCCGGTGGAACGGCTGAGAAGGGAGTATGCCAATGGAAGAAACGGAAATCGTTGGGCGGCTTTCTGCGGTAGAACAGCGGAGCAAATCCAACTCCCACCGTCTGGACGCGCTGGAACGGCACACGGAAGCGGTGAACACGCTGGCAACATCCGTCGCTGTCATGGCGGAGAAGGTGGAGGTTACCGGGGAGAAGGTTGACGGCCTCTGCACGGACGTGCAGGAGCTGAAAGCCGAACCCGGCAAGCGGTGGAAGGGCGTTGTGGAAAAGGTCATCTACATCGTTGTGGCCGCTGTCGTAGGGTTTATTCTTGCCCGGCTTGGGCTGGGCTAAATTTAAGGAGGAAAACAAAATGATTAACTGGATTGTACGTATCAAGAACAAGAACTTCTGGCTGGCCGCGATTCCCGCGCTGCTTCTGCTGGTGCAGACGGTAGCCGCCCTGTTCGGCTTTACGCTGGACTTGGGCGAAATCGGCGACAAGCTGCTGGCCGTGGTGAACGCCGTGTTTGCCCTGTTGGTGATTCTGGGCGTGGTCAATGATCCTACCACCGCCGGTATCGCTGACAGCAAACAGGCAAGAACTTACAGTTCCCCAAAGGAGGACTGATGTGATAAGTGGATAAAGTCCCGTGGAATCGGGTGATTCTGGATGAGTTCTGTTCTCTGGCGATTCTCACGCCGTTGGAGGAAAAGATCATCCGCACCCGAGCCGCCGGATGGAGCCAGACAAAACAGTGCCACAAGTTTTGTGTGTCCCAAGCCACTATCACAAGAACGGTTAAAAAGTTGCGGATAGAATACGAATTGTGCAGAAAGTACAGTGACAAGCTCCCTGAAAATCTGAAATTCTGATTCTGCGTGACGATTTATTGACGATTATATGACGAAATCCCGACGAGTAGATGATGATTCTACCGTCGGGATTTTTGTTATGATATAAGCAGAAAGGGGCGGTAAATATGGCGTGGAATAGCCAGTGGAACCAGCCGAACGGGTATGGATTCCAGCAGCAGAATCAATACCGGCAACAGCCTATGCAGCAAGCCAGCATGGATTGGATACGGGTACCTAACGTTGCGGATGTGGACCAGGTATCAGTCATGCCCGGGCAAACAGCCTGGGTGATGACACAGAACGCAAATGTATTTGCTGTGCGGAGCGCCGACCAAATGGGCATTACGAATACACGGTATTTTCAGTTTTCGGAATTTGACCCCAGGCAGGCAGACCAACAGCACAGGGCGAGCATCGAGGAAAGACTCAGCAGATTGGAGGCAATGGTCAATGGCACACAATCCACTACTGGACGTTTTGAATCCGCAGCAGGCGCAGGGAAACAGTCCGATGGCAATGCTGTCTGAGTTCCGCAAATTTGCGCAGGGCATGACACCGCAGAAGGCACAGCAGCAGATTCAGCAGATGCTTTCATCCGGGCAAATGTCCCAGCAGCAGTTCCAACAGCTCCAATCCCAAGCCAAGGATTTTATGCAGTTCTTGGGTCTTAAATAAAGTTGTAGCGGCTTCCGGTGCACAGAAGGCCGAAACAATAAATTATTTTATGAAAGGATGAATCTACGAAATGGACAATGGTATGAGTTTATCCGATATCGCTGCCGTAACTCGTAGTAACGAGAACGAAGGCTGGGGTTCCGGCTGGTTTCTGATCGTTGTTCTGTTCCTGTTCATGTTCGGCTTCGGCCGGAACGGCTGGAACAACAATGATAGTTTCGGCCAGTACGCTACCGCTGCGTCTCAGCAGGAAATCCTGTTTGGGCAGCAGTTCGGCCAGCTCAACGACAGGCTGACCAATATTGGCAGCGGCATCTGTAACCTCGGCTACGAGATGCAGGGCAACATCGGTCAGCTGGGTAAGGAAATGGCGTTGGCCCAGAACGGTACGAACATGACCATCATGCAAACCGGAAACAACATCCAGTCTCAGATGGCCGACTGCTGCTGCAAGACGCAGCGGGCAATTGACAGCGTAAATGCAAACATTGACGCCAAATTCGCCGCTCTGGAAAAGAGCCAGCTGGAAGGGCGCATCGCACAGCTGGAGCAGGCAAACAGCCAGCTCTTTGTGCGGGAGCAACTGTACGGTGTCGTGAGATACCCCAACGGCTACTCTTACAACGCAGGCCCTAGTCCCTTCTGCGGCTGCAACTGCTAAACCACAACTCACGCTATAACAGCGTAGCCCCTGCGGCAAACGCTGCGGGGGCTTTTACTACGAATGAAAGGAGAAAAGAACATGGCTTGTAATTGTAATTGCAACAAGAAATCCGCTGCGCAGAAATATAATTTCGCCACACAGGATTTGACCACGACCCCGGCCCCCTTGAACATGGGAGCCACCGCCGGTCTGCCTACCGGCCCCGCCGTGAGAGACGGAGGAAATAACATCGGCATCGCCCGCACCGGCCTGTACCGCCTGACCGCCCAGCTGATCGCCGCCGTCACCACCGCCGGAACGCTGAACGTCCAGGCTTACTACAACGGCGTGGCTCTGGCCTCTACGCTGAAATCCATCCCTGTTCCCGTGGGAAGCACGGAGATCAGCCTGGACAATCTGCTGTATCTGGTCGTCCCCAGCGGCTGCAACTGCGCCGATCTGGTATACCCCATCGACATTTACGCCTGGGTCTCCAACGCCGGAGCGGCAAGCGTATCCTCCGTAACGGTGAACGTACTGAAGGAGGCTTAGTGTGAAAAAAATCAAACTCCTAATGGAACATATCGAGGACGAACTCTGCGATGCCCACACCTATGCGGAGCTGGCCGTGGAATACAAGCACGACGACCCGGAACTGGCAGACCTGTTTTACAGGCTGAGCGGGGAGGAAATGAACCACATGAACGCCCTGCACAAGGCCGTTGTTTCCCACATCGAGGAATACCGCAAGCAGAAGGGCGAGCCGCCTGCGGCCATGATGGCCGTCTATGAGTACCTGCACAAGCGGGATATTGAACGGGCGGAGAACGTCGGAGTGGTGCAGGGGATGTACAAGCGGTAAGCGTGGCAAATTTCGTGTCAAATGGCGTGTCAAATTTGCGCCATAAAAACGTACCGCACGCGGGAAAATATTAAAATCTGTGGTAATATTTTCACGTAGAATAGTTCGAAGAACGTGGGAATATAGCTGATAAAGCAATAAAAAAGCCCTAGAATAAGTTTCTAGGGCTTTTTATGCATGGTGACCCGTACGGGAATCGAACCCGCGATTAAAATTCCAAAAAGCGTTGGTATACAATGCTTTTTCAAAATCCGTGTCAAATGGCGTGTCAAATTTGTGCTTTTTTATCCGCATTTGACACAAAGAAGTTCCGAAAATCCTGCGCCCGTTTTGCAATGTCTTTCTGCGCCAGATGTGTATATATTTTGTGCATCGTTCCGTCATCTGCCCACCCGCCAATTTCCATTGCTATCTTTTCCGGTATCTGGAGGTGATAAGCCAGAGACGCGAAGCTGTGCCGCAATCCGTGATTCCCGACTTTCGGCAGGCCGTTGGCGGAACAAATCTCGTTTATCCTTGTGCATATCCACCCGCCGGTCAGGTTGACGACATAGCCTTCCTTGTTATCAACTGCCTTTAGTGCTTCCATCAGCGGCTCAATAATCGGCACCGTGCGCCGGGAGGAATCGTTTTTATTCTGCTTCTTGTGAACCAGTTTGCCGCCGTCCCCGGCCACTCTTGCCCCGTGGACATATATTATTTCGTTCTTGAAATCGACCTTGTCCCACGTCAGCGCCAGCATCTCAGACCTGCGCAAGCTGGACAATTCCAGCAGGGCGGCAATTTCTATCGATTCCCCTTTTATGGCTTGCAGGAACACCGGTATCTGATCCGGATCAAGGTACGGCTTTTCGTTGTGTTCCTTTTCCGGCAGGGTCACCCGTGGCCTGCGTCCGGTTTCCTCGAATATCGCGGCGGAGATCAGCATCCACACATTTTTAATATATTTCGGGGACAACGATTTTGCTTCCCTGCGGATGGCGGCTTGCCACTGTTCGTCCGTGGTGGTGTACACGTCAGCCACCATCATGCTTTGGAAGCGCTGCTTGCGGTAGGATTCATACGCATAAATCGTTGACGGTGACTTGAACCCCTTCCGGGTCGAAATGTATTTGTCGAGAGCGTCCCCCAGCGGCACCCCGTGCTTCATGGGGGCGGCTTTCGCTTCAATGACCCCGTGCTTCATGGCGAGGTATTCCGCCGCGCATTCGTCGTATGTGGGCTTCGTGATGGACACCGTGCGGCCGTCGATGTAAATGCGCGTTCTCCATGCGCCGGATGGGAGCTGCTTAATTTTTGGGAGCCTGATTTCCGGCTCCTTCTTTCTTCTTGCCATTTCGTTCGCCTCCACTTAAAAGCCTGTGGAAAATCAAAAATGCCGTGAGCATAAAAACGGCGGCGATTCCTGCCGCACCAAATAAAATTACCGCAGAAATCTTTTCGGAGCGAATCAGCCCCATTTCCGTGTTCCGGGCATCCAGCACCATATAGATTATGAGTACCGCCGCCAGCAGAATGTTTAACGCGCACTGCCCGTAAATCAAGGGCTTGTCTTCCCTTTGCGCGGATGCAAGCGCACTGTCTTTTTCTGAAAGGGCGTCGCTTTGCTTGCGGATTCTGGTATCCCGGGCAGATATTCCCGCCTCCTGAATCCGGCTCCGATCAAGGAGGCGGGATATTGCGGCGTCCTTTTCTTGCAGCATTTCGTCTTTGTGATCGAGTTCAAGCTGCAAAAAATCCACGGTAACGGAATCGTCGCTTTTCTGCGGGGAAAGCCCGATAAGCTCGTCTGCGGATAATTCCAGGCTTGCGCATAGGGAGCACACATCCATGAAGCCCGGGTTCATCAGCGTACCGGCAAAGAAACGGTTTAGGGTCGTTCTCGGTATCCCGGTCTCGTCGGCCAGCTGCTGAACGGTTTTGCCTTGCTGCTGCTTGGCGGCCTTGATTTTTTCCACCAACGTCAGGCTTTGCTCATGCAGCGCCAAAATACGTTCCTCCGTGGGCAAAATAACTCGCTCCTTTCATTTTGGCACGCAAAATCTACGCCGTGTAAACGGATTGTCCGATTTGCGCGTTTACTTTTATAGTGGTAGGGACTATGGTAAAGGTGCAACCGGCAAGGGACACACGTCGTTACCGGCGGCAAAGCCCCGTCACCTTGTGGCACGGGTGGCGGGGCAATCCTGGATTCTGGTGGAAGATTTACTCGCGTTCGCCTTTCAGCTTCTTTTGCTCACGCTCAATTTGAGCAATGCTCTTTTCCGGCGTAGGCAGGTCTTCCGGCATGGTGCCACCCAAATCTTTTATGGTCTGACGCACCTTCCTCCCAACTTCATAGTGCGTATTGTTTGCAGCTTGCTTGCCGCGAATGCCTTCGCGGCGAAGCTTTTCGTCCGTCTGGGTGGCGCGGAAGAGATTTGCTGCAAGTTCAGTGCTTCCCATGTGATCCAGTATTCTCTGGCTCTTTTTTAAGCCTTTTCGTGCGTGAATCTCCTTCATTCCCAGTCCGCCGTATAGCCCCTGATAGCCCTTGTTTTGAAATATTGCGTAGTCCCGTGGATCTTCAATTCCGGCCATTTGTGCCGCTTCCGCAAGAGACTTGTTGTGAGCGGTCATTTCATCACGAATTGCCAATCGTTTCTGATCTTCGGAAAGCTGGTCGTAGTTGTCAATCAATTCCTGCTGACGCGTTTTTACCGCAAAATATGTCTGACCGACAGCTATTACGGGTTTAGAAGGGTCGCCGTTCATCACAATCAGGTAACACGCATAGCGAGTTAGTGCATAATCACTAATTTTACGGACACTTCCGGTGTTCATTTTTGTGAAACTGGTAACTTCGCCGAAATTGTCTTCGATAGAAATTCCACTGTTCTTGCAGGCGTCCATCGCCTTAAAGAGAATATTTTCAAAGTTTCTCCAGTCCGCATATTGAAGAACTCGCGCAAGTTCTCTGGCAAGCCAATATTCCTGGCCATATTCGTCAATGTGCTTTATGCTTTCAAATGTTTGTTCGGAATAGCTTTCCAATTCATATCCTTTCATGCGTCATACGTCCTTTCCAACTATTTATATCAGCGCCAAACTGGACAATTCTACAGGAAAATAATACCACGCCTGGAAAATAATTTCAACGAAAAGAAAAATTTTTGTGCAAATTTCTAATTAGTCCGGTTTATTGGACACATGACGTGCTATTATACGCTACGTAATCAAACAAACGTTTATAAATATATAGCGGAGGGAGAAAGCATGAAGGAAAGAGAAGAACTGAAACGGCTTATATCGGAAATGAACGACGCGCAATTTGAATGGTTCATTTCTCAAATGCGGCGTGTGCTATCTGAAGAAGCCGCCGCACCTGATCGTCAGAAAGCGAATCGACAAAATCATACATAGCTTTCTTGGCTTCGGACAGCTCCCCTCTGGGGGGCTGTTCTTTTTTGTCGGCGCTGTCCCAACCCATAAGGAATGATGTCGTTACGCCGATTGCGCTTGCAATTTTTTCGAGTCGATCAATTGGAATCTTCTCCGTCTGCCCGGTAGCATACCGCTGTAAGGCAGACTTTGGAATACCTGTTTTATCCGATAAATCACCATAGGAAATGTCCTTGCAAGTTATCGTTTCTAGGATTCTCTTTGAAATATCGCTCATAATGGCACCTCCCTTCTGCGTATAGAATAACACGGTTATCCCAAAATTGCAATACCGGAACAAAAATTTTTTTAAAATTGTCCCAATTTTGGGTTGACAAACGAGAAGAAGCGTGATAGTATAAAGGCGTCCCAAAAATGAGACGGAAGGAGGGCAAAGCATGTCAACGAACAAGTTAAAAGGGAAGATTGTAGAAGCGGGATTTACTCAGCGGTCTCTGGCTCTGGAAATCGGTATGTCCAAAAACACGTTGAATTCCAAAGTGAACGGGAAGATCCCGTTTAACACTATCGAGATAGAGGCTATATGCGAGAAGCTAGGCATTACCGACCCGGCGGAAAAGGCACTTATTTTTTTACACTAAACGTCCCAAAAATGGGACAAGCCTGGAAGGGGGTGAAAGAAATGGACGCGAAAGAATGCGCGGATGTTCTACAAGCAACAATTCGACATCGTGAGCGGATGCACAAGGAGGAAATGATACTGCTCGGAGAGAACGGTGAAGAAAAAGCGCGCGGGAAGATCAACCCGGATGCCGATACGCTATATCAGGCGTTGAAATTTGCTCTGGCTTGTGTGGAAGAGATAGCTAGAAAGTGAGATACGGCGCAGAGGATGGTTATTTAACGCTGCTGATTAGTTTTTGATACGCCTCTTTTTCACAGGCATCGCATTCCTCACATTTGCTGAATTGATGGTCGCATCCATCAAAACGAGCGCGATATCCTTCATCTGTTGATACCTCTCGGAAAAACACCCATTCATCCACATGACTGATCGGGCAATAAACACTTACTGGGTATTGCTTTACACCGTCCATTTTGTCCTCCATGAAATTTCACCTGCGCCGTATCAAGATTTATTGTACACCTTTCATTTTAATCAATCAATAGAGAGGGGCGAAAGGAGGCCTATTCCTCAAACCATCTTTCAATGGCTCTGGCAATACGTGGGTCGTTATACACCTGCCCGATGCATCTGGGGCAAAGCGTGTACCCGGAATCAGAGCCCCACGGGTAGGTCATCTCGCCGCAGCTGTCACAATCCGTCAATTCATCTTGCGCGCATTTTTCGCAAAGGCCGTACCCATATGAATCGATCTCATAAAAGAAATTACCGCAGCTGTAGCACTTGCCGACCTCAGAGGACATGATCTCGTCAAAAGATCTGGAAAGGCAGTCTGGGCAAATTGTGTCCTTGCTGTTTTTGACAGTATAGGCATACTCCGCCGGGAACGGCTCGTAACAGTAGTCGCACTCGATCATTTCCGGTGTCTGTGCTTGGGCTTCCTCCAGAAGGTATTCGTACTCCGTGGCAGTTTCCCTTGCGCGGGTGTCTCCGTGCCATGCGATTATAGTGTACATGCCAACCAAGAACACCACGCCGAGAAGCACAGATATGCGCCAGTCTTCCGGTTCATTGAAAAGTTCTACAGCCTTTATCTTGTACGGCTTGTGCCTGAATCCATTGATTACCAGCTTAATCAAGTCCAGCACGAAAGAGAAGAAAAACAGTGCGCAAAAGAGCAGCGAAAAGGCAGAAAAAACGTTCCAGATTTCCATATAGCGGTTTCTCCCTTCAATTTTTTAGGCGAAAGGTGGTGATACGGTGACGGAAGCGATATTCCACGCGACAATTGGGAATAGCACCGTAGAAAAGCTCGACCCGGAGGCATTGGAGTTTTCAGCATGGATTCTGCACGATCTGGGCTGGCTCACGCAGCAGGGAATGCTGGAAGAAGCCATGAGCCGAATCAAATGGTACGCAGAGCTTAACCAGGAAGCATTCCTCAAGGCCTGTTCCAATGGATTGACGGCGGTTCTGGATGCTCTGCGGCAAACTAATCATACCACAGCAAAAGCAAAAATCAACAAATTTTGAAAAATTTATGAACAGAAAGGAGTTGAACCCAATGCCCAGAATCCGGCAGTATGCCGAGCGCTACGCAGTGGATGATTTTTGGAAGGAAATCGACCGCTGCTGCCCCCTGGCGGGGATTCAGAGCGATAATGCGTCGGCGCTCGGAAAAAAAATCGGCGAGGGGTACCAAAATCTGCTGAACTACCAAAAGGGGAAAACCGAAATGCGGGTAAGCGTCCTTCGGAAGCTGGTGACCACCCTCCACCCCAACCCGGCGGTGATCCTGAAAACCCTGGGGTATTCGGAGAAGGAGATACGGGCGTTTGCGAGGGAGTTGCAGTGATTTGAAATCTACGGCAGAATACCGAAATTGAAAGGAGTTATTTATGGCGAAATACAAGTGTGGGGATAGGGTGCGGATTGTGAGCACGCCCCGATTGGCGCGCTGGAACGGCATTATGAACAAGTGGCTGGGGGAGACCATGACGATCACGTCTGTCAGCGTCAACTCCAAAGGAGAAATTTTCTACCGCATGGCAGAGGATCGCGGAGACTTTTATGGCTGCGGCTGGTGCTGGTACGAAGACATGATTTCTGGACTTGCAGAGTCTGATCGGGAATACACCGTGGAACTCCGCTTTGACGGGATGATTACCACGGCCACGCTGAAACGGGGCGGACGGGACGTGAAGACCGCAGAAGCCCGGTGCAATCCGAAGGACACCTACAGCAGAGCGGAGGGCGCAAGGGTCGCCGTTGAGCGGCTTTTTGCGAAGAAGCGCAAGGAGGACAAGCCCGAAGAGAGCAAGCCGAAGGTGGGAGATAAGTTCTGGGTTATTGGGAATCAGCTATCCGGGAAATTCCGCCACTATTTCAGAATCGGCGAAATCGTAACGCTGGTTACGCCGGAAGCATCCTACACGGGGGCGTGTGTGTTCAAAAATATCAGGGGGATGGAACATCATGTTCGTATGGAGGATGTTCGCCCCTACAAGGAGAGCGCCAAATGATGCCGAACGAGGTTGCCCAGCTTCGCACCATGGCGGAGATGAACCGCCGGTTGCGCCGGGAAAATGAGCATCTGCGGGAATCCCTTTTGATGGAATCGAAGGAAAGCAAGGCGTTTGACGATGAGAACGTGGAGCTTTTCGACGTAGTCCACCGAAATCATCAGGTCAGGGGGTGAGGATATGGCAAGCAGGAATAAACCCGTGGATGCCCGGTGGGAGCCGGCGCCGGAGAACCGGAAGCCGTTCAATATCAGGGAATGCGTTTTCCGTGTTCTCCCATATGCGGGGCTGAATCTGGTGCTTTTCTGGTGGCAGCAGGCGGATTTGCTGGCGGACAGGGCGGCGGTTCCCGCAATGTGGGTGTGCGCTATCCTGATGGGTGCCGGTATCGGACGTTGCATCAGAGGGCGATAAAGGATACACATCTTAAAAACAGGAGGATTTCTAATGTACGATCCAAAATCAATTTTGCAGATGGCAAGGGGCGCGTTTCAGGAGCGCGTGGATTTGGAGATGGCGAAAGTCATTGATAATATCCTTGACCCCAACACCAAACCGACGCAGAAACGAAAGCTGACGCTCACAATCGAGTTTACACCGGACGATGATCGGCAGAACATCGGTGTCAGCGTTGCGGTAAAATCAGCACTTGCGCCTACTACGCCCGCGAGAACAACCCTTTGGGTTGCTGGGGATGACAGCACTGGAGAGTGTCAAGTTGTCGAAATGGTGCCCCAGGTTCCAGGGCAGATGTCCATGGACGGAGAAGAGCAGGAAGCCCCCGCGTCTCTGAAAATAATCAAAATGGCCTGATAGGAGGAAAAAAACAATGTTGAAAGAAGCAATCGAAAAAATTCAGGAACTATGTGCGCCACACCTGTTCACGTCCGGAAACCATGATTTTATTGCGGACGCAGAAGGTGGCTATGCCGAGGTGAAGCCTGATCTGGAAATTGTAGATAATATCCAGCTTTCCAGCCTCGACGCCATGGTAGCGTTTGTAAAAACGGAGGCGGTACAGAGGTACAGCACCGTTTATATCACAATTCCCGATCACAAAACGGTAAAGTGCTTCACCCACCCATCTGCGGAGCTGCGTAACAACCGCGAGTACCCGTATACTGCCAATGCGACCGATGTTCCCGGCTGGAATGAGAAGGTATCCTTGCCGTTTGAAGAGGCATTGATCGCTCTGCGCACAAGATTCCAGCCCACGGCGGATACGGAGTATGCCTTGAAACTGCTATCCGATATCACCACTGGGAGCAAAGTCACGTACAACGACAATGGCGTTGCTACCAGCGTTGTCACCAAGAAGGGCATCGACCTTCAATCCAATGCGTCCATCCGACCCATTATCAAGTTACGGCCTTACCGCACGTTCCAGGAGGTTGAGCAGCCGGAATCTCAATTTCTCATTCGTATCAACGAAAGAAACATTTCTTTCATTGAAGCCGACGGTGGCATGTGGAAGCTTTCCGCCCGGAATACGGTAAAGAAATACTTGGAAAAGGCGCTGGAATCCGAAATTCAGAGTGGGCACGTCGTGGTTGTTCTTTAATAAAAAGCCGCCCCCGATGTTACAGCACCGGGGACGGCGAGCGATATAAAAAATCTCTACCATTTACAGTATATCAAATAGAGGAAGGAAAGTCAATGGATGATGTTGGTGTGAATCCGGATTACGATTATCTGTACGATTCCCAGGCAACGGACGAGAAAAGGCCGGTGTGCATCTGCTGCGGGAGAACCGTGGGACATAGATACTGGAAAATCCGGGGCGATGCCATTTGCGACCTCTGCATGGACAGCCGGGAGGAATGGCGGGATATTTCCTATGATTGAGGTGGATTATGGCGGATAAAAAAAGCTGCCTGTGGTACGAGAAGGCCACGGCAAGCATTTACTTCCCGGAGGGGCATGTGTGCTGTGATTTGTGCCCGTGTATGGAAACATACGCCCGGAAGCAGTGCCGGTTGACCGGGGAGTATCTGCTGGATACAAGAGCGACAGTTGGGTATGAATGCCCGCTGAAATTTAAGAAAGATGAGGAATAAATTATGGGAATCCCAGTTTTGATTTTGGGAGAATCCGGCAGCGGCAAATCTGCCAGCTTGCGGAACTTTGAGCCTAACGACGTCAGCGTTATCAACGTGGCAGGAAAGCCGCTCCCCTTCCGGAAAAAGCTTCCTGTAGCAAATACCGCCGATTACGGCAAGATTATGGGTGCAATCAAGAATAGCGCTAAAAAGGCGTTCGTGATTGATGATAGCCAGTACCTCATGTGTTTCGAGGCTTTCTCCAAAGCCAAAGAAACCGGCTACGGGAAGTACACAGACATGGCGCTGCACTTCTACAATCTGGTGCAGTTTGTCATCACCCAGACCCAGCCGGACGTGATCGTCTATTTCCTGCACCATACAGATCAGGACAGCAACACCGGCAAGACCCGGGCAAAGACTCTAGGAAAGATGCTGGACAACCAGCTGACCGTGGAGGGGCTTTTCTCCATTGTCCTGCTCTGCTATACAGACGGGAAAAAACACGTTTTTGTGACCCAGAGCGACGGCACAACAACCTGCAAGTCTCCTATGGACATGTTCCCGGCTGAGATTGATAACGATCTGAAAGCCGTGGATACCTCCATTCGGGAATATTACGAATTAAACAAGAAGGGAACTGAAAAAAATGATTAACAAACCGAGCAACTGGAACAACGTACAGGCATTCAGCGACCGTCAGAAGCTGCCCCTTGGGGCTTACGTCTGCACGATCAAGCGGGCGGCGGTGCAGCATAACGACTACGGCGATCAGCTGTGTGTGCTGTTCGACATCTCCGCCGGTGAGTTTGCCGGGTACTACGACGAGGATTTCAAGCGGAATCAGCGGGAGGACAAGAAGTGGAAGGGCGTTCTCCGCCTGTGGCTGCCCAAAAACGACGGCAGCGATAAGGACGAATGGACGAAATCCATCCTTAAGGGTTTCGTTACCTCCGTTGAAGAATCCAACCGTGGATATACCTGGGATTGGGACGAAAATTCCCTTGCAAAGAAGGAAATCGGCATTCTGTTCCGGAACGAGCAGTGGGAGTATAACGGAAAATCCGGATGGGCAGTGCGCCCCTTCCGGGCTATCAGCGTGGATAGCGTGGAGGATGGCAAATACACCTTGCCCAGCGATAAGCCCCTCAGAGGTGAGCCTGCGCCCTCATACGGCGATTTCTCCGCCCCCTATTCCGGCAACACCGGCGATTTTACGCCGCTGGAAGACGACGACGCGCAACTTCCGTTCTAGGCCGGAAAAATCAATCTTTCCTCAAAAAGATTGACAGTACAGTTTGCATTTCCCTTGGCGGTGGGAGGTGAAACCGCCAACTCCAAAGGAAGGAGCGAAAACG
>ERZ839767.1445-NODE-1445-length-35840-cov-24.367836_pt1 | contig 35840 bp, 30 predicted proteins | sample MGYA00519879_ERZ839767 | MGnify/ENA primary metagenome ERZ839767 (study PRJEB31850, sample SAMEA3708852) | human gut metagenome | biome: human gut; feature: human-associated habitat; material: faeces | place: China | collected 2014 ... | reverse complement strand
ATACTGCGTTCTATGAGTTTATTACAGAGAAAGATATGATGAGAAATTATGACGATCCTTCATATATTCCGCCTACTTATCTGATGGATGAGGTGAGACCTGGTGAAAAGTATGAGCTGGTATTTACGATCCTGAAAGGCGGTGCGTTTGCCCGTTATCGTTGTGGAGATATGTATCGCTGTGTGGGATTGGAAAATCGGGAAGATGAGACCAGGATCCCTCGTTTTGAATATGTGGACCGGGTACCCTGGATCATTGATATTGCAGGTTTCACCAGAATTTCGGAAAATGGAATTCGAAGTGTGATCAGCCTTTCCAAACTTCCGATCACCAACTGGGTGGCAGCGAAGGAATACAATGAGCAGAACCGACCGTATCTTCACATGTATGTGGAACTGGAACAGGAGGCACTTCTTAGCAATGCCATGAGTGCCAATATTTTAAAGGATTTACTGAGTACATATTTCAAATATATTGATCAGGATTATCGGGATCTGAAGAAAATTCTGGGTATGGATCCGTTACAGGTTACAATTTTCAGCTGCGGAACCTTTGAAGCCTATGAGAAAAAGACAGGTAAAAAGATACATCAGATGAATCCTTCGCATTATGATATGAAGGAATTACTGGATGTACAGGAATATCTAAATAAAGTAAGATAACTGTGCAGGTATGGAACAGTTACGAGTGAAGCAAAGAATGGGATAAGGGAAATTTATGGGAACCTACGGATATATATCAATTATAGCCATGCTGTGCTATGGCTTTCTGCTGTTGATGTTTTTGACAGCAAAGAAAAATAAAATCATAAACAGTTTTCTGGTGGTATTGCTGGGATTGCTTTTCTGGACAGGAGGCTCTGCCTTCATGCGAGCACAGTTCTGGCCGGGATGTGAATTCTGGTATCAGGTTTCCCTGTTGGGAATCTTATTACTGCCATATGCGTATTATCGTTTTATTCTTGCCTTTGGCGGAGTCAGGAACGGATCCGTCGGTAGAATATACCTGGTGACCATGCTGATCTGCTTTTGGGTGAATGTCCAATTTGGAGTTTTTCTGGAAGCTCCTAAGATGATAGAAAAAAGAGGGGTACAAACCTTTGTATATGAGATCACCCCTTCTATTATTGTATTTTTCATTCCGGCAGGACTTTTTCTGATCCACCTTTTTGTAATTCTTGTACGGATCTGTAAAGAAAATCCTACCATGAAAGTTCAGTATGAGCCGGTGATGATGGGAGTACTTGCACTGTTTCTTGGCAATGCATTTCTTGGAATTCCATTTTTCAGCGGTTTTCCGATTGATATTTTAAGTGGTGTGGTAAATGTATTTTTACTGTTTTATGCACTGATTCGAAGACGATTGTTCCGCCTCCAGATGCTGGCATCTCCCAGTTTGTGCTATGGCGTAGGATTCCTGTTTTCTATTCTTGTATTTTTAAATATCATGCCGTTTCTGCAAAAGATCCTCCATATGCAGCCGGATAATAATATCACCATGTACACCCTTGTATTTGCCATTGTTTTTCTGATTACCTATGCAATCTTTACTTATCTGTGGAAGCTTTTGATCCGCAGTGTATTTGTAAGGGAAGAGAACCATCAGGCGGAGAAGTTAAGGGAATTTAATTCAGCGATTTCAAAAACCCTGGATCTTCAGGAAATTCTGGATCGAACCATCCGGGTGATGAAAGAACTGATGGATGTGGGCAATATCTATATATGTATGCAGAAGGCGCCCGGAGAGGCTTACTGTGGAGTTGCAAGTGACCAGCCTCTTAACGATCTGGCATTTTCTCTGGAAGAAGAAAATCCGATGATACAATGGCTGAAAGATCATGAAGAACCGCTGGTTTACAGGGATTTTCGCTATTCTGTAGAGTATAAGTCCATGTGGGAGGAAGAAAAACATCATCTGGATAAGAAGCACACGCGCTATTGTGCCGGATTAAAAGACGGTGATACTTTGGCGGGGGTGATATTGATCACAGCAGATTCAGGGAAAAAGAGATTGGTCTATGATGAAGTGGAACTGATCTCAAACATCACATCGGTGGCTTCTATTGCGATTAAGAATGCAAGAATGTATGAAAAAGCCTGCATTGAGGCAAGAACGGATGAGATGACCGGCTTGTTGAACCGGAAATATTTCCATGAAGTGCTTCATGAAGAATTCGAAAAGAATAAAGATGGATCGTTGGCACTTGCACTTATCAATGTAGATGATTTTAAGTTATATAATCAGCTGTATGGTTTAAAAGAAGGTGATCTGTGTCTCCAGCGTATTGCAAAAATCATCCAGAGCAGTGTGGGAGAAAACGGATATGCTGCCCGTTACGGTGGAAAAGAATATGCTGTTTTGTTGCCGGGATATGATCTTTTCTCTGCCAGAAATCTGGTGGAATCCATTGAAAAGCAGATTTCTGTTATGAATAACAGCAGGACGGACATGAAGCTGAAAGCAATCACGGTCAGTGCGGGAATCAGCGCGGCACCTTATGCGGCAAAAAATGTGAAGGAACTGATGGAGAATGTGGATCTTGCGGTTTACCATGTGAAACACAGTGGAAAGAACGGGATCCAGGTCTTTGATACCATGTTCCGCAATGCCAACAAGAATATAGTGTCAACAAACCGGGCACATATTTACCAGGAATATGAATCAACCATCTATGCCCTGACAGCAGCAATCGATGCAAAGGATCATTATACATTCAGCCATTCCACAAATGTGGCCTATTATGCAACAGCGCTTGCAACAGCACTTGGCATGAATGAAGATATGGTGGAGATCATTCGCCAGGCAGCCCTTTTACATGATGTTGGTAAGATTGGTATCCCGGAGTATGTATTAAATAAGGCCGACAAACTGACAGACGATGAGTATGAAACAATCAAGGGACATGTGGAAGCGTCTATCGATATTATCCGTCATCTGCCTTCTCTGGATTATGTTATTCCGGCTGTTATCGGTCATCATGAACGGTATGATGGCAAAGGATATCCACGACGGATCGCAGGAGAGGATATACCTCTGACAGCACGGATCCTGTGTGTGGCAGATTCCTTTGATGCCATGACATCCAAACGTTGTTATAAAAAGGCCTTTCCGTTGAATGTAGCAAGGGAGAAGCTTCTTCAGGACGCCGGAAAGCAATTCGACCCGGATCTGGTCTACAAATTTGTGGAATGCCTGGATAATGGGACGATTACGTTAGTGAAAGCTGAAGAGATATAGAAAAAAAGGCAGCGTTCCATGTCTGCTGTGACAGCAGATTATGATGAATGCACCTGTATAGGAGGTAGATGCATGAGAAAAGAGCAATCTTATGCATCTGCTTTTTTACATTTTGGCTCGTAACTGTGAAGGTACTGAACAGTTACCTTATATTTTTAAACTGTCAAAGAATGTCGTGATTGAGCCTTTGACAGTGACAGAGAGCGTTTAAAATAACTGTTCCGTGAGGAATTGTTCAAAAATAAAAACGCATAAAACAAGGAAGTGTATATCTTTTTCATACATAGTTTGTTAGAATATAGCTTGAGGTTTATGAAACCGAAAATAGAATCTTTTGCTGCAGCTAAATAAAGTAAATATTTGTGAAAAAGCAGTTGCAGATGAAAAAATGGGAAGTTTTGTAATGGATGGATATTTTTATGTATTAACTACAATTGATCTTTTTGTTTTATGTTTTATGTGCATACTCACACATCTGAGTGAATCGCTTAGCGAAAAACAAAAGCGAGGTTTTTTTCTGGCCTATCTTATGATCGCAGGAATTTCAGTGCTGGAGGTCATAACGGTGGTTGTGGATGGCTTACCGTCCGGATACCGATGGCTGAATATTGTGTCTAATTATCTGGGGTTTGGTCTGTCGCCGGCGGTGTCTGTCTGTCTTGTGTATGTATTAGACAGAAAGACAGCTCTCCGGCGCAAGATCAGAATTGCAGTGTGTTGCGAGATCGCATATCTTATGTTTCTGCTGGTCTCTATTCCATATGGAATGGTATTCTCCGTGAGTGCGGATAATATGTATTCACGTGGTCCGCATTTTTACATATATGTCATCATGTATTTTGGGGCAATTTTGTATCTTTCGATATCTACGATCATCACAGCCAGAGAATTTCAGAATCGCAGCAGGATGCTGATCTATCCATTGATTCTTTTTGTGATGGTTGAAACAATCATTCAGGTTGCACTGCCTGAACTTCATGTTACATGGCTATGTGTTACGTTGCTTTCTGTATTATATTTTATTTATTGCAATGAGATGTGGAATCAGTTGGATGCACTCACAGGACTTTTGAATCAGAACAGCTATTTGAAACAGACCCAAAAGATAAAATACAACAGTGGAGTGCTGGTAGTGTTTGATGTGGATGATTTCAAACAGGTCAATGACTGCCATGGTCACGTGAAAGGTGATCTTTGCCTTGCGGGTATTGCGGAATGTATCAAAAAAGCATATGCAGACTTTGGATATTGTTATCGTATAGGTGGTGACGAGTTTTGTGTATTATTGAAGAACAGAGCGAAAGAAGAAGAATGCAGACAGGAATTTTTGCGGCGGTGGATAGAGAAAAGAAGAAAGTTCACATTTTTACCAACCGTTTCTTACGGATCAGCTCCATTTTCAGGTGAAGATATTGCAGTTGTCAAAGACAGAGCCGATCAGGATATGTATCAATATAAAAAAGGACGAAAGAAACATGGCAGTTCAGGGGTGCTGAGTGAGCAACAAAAATATCAAAACTAACAAAAGTTCGGATGCAAAGTCCCTTGCCAATCACCAATACATGTGTTAATATACTCGAAACACAATTTGCACTGCATATCAATCTACAGTACAAACTGAGCAGGCGATGGAGATCCATGGGGCCGGGCCCGACAAGGGCAGCAGATGAGAACGTGACATCTGTGGGACAGTAGTTTACTTATATTGTCCCATGGGTGTTTTTTTATTGTAAAGAAGAGTGATGATGAAGCCAAAAACGGAGGTAAAACTTATGAAACAAAAAGATTTACAGGATTCTGCAAAACGTGCGGCTCTTGGAAAGCTGTCCGGCCTGGTAGGGATTGTATGTAATGTCGGTCTGGCGGGAAGTAAGCTGGCAGTCGGAAAACTTGCGGGTTCCATGTCGATTACAGCAGACGGCTTAAACAACCTGTCCGATGCGGCAAGTTCCATCGTGACGCTGACCGGATTCAAACTGGCAGAGAAACCGGCAGATAAAGAACACCCTTACGGACATGCAAGGTTCGAGTATCTGGCAAGCCTTACGGTGTCGGTGATGATCTTGTTTATCGGATTCGAGCTGGCAAAAAGTTCGGTGGAGAAGGTGCTTCATCCAGTGGCAGTAGAATTTTCTCTTCTGTCCATGATTGTCCTGATTGCATCGATTCTGGTAAAAGCAGGGATGATGATCTTTAATACCAGGATGGGAAAAAGAATTGATTCCACGACGCTGATAGCTACCGCAGCAGACAGCAGAAATGATGTGCTGACGACAACGGCGGTTCTGATCGCTGCTCTGATCGAGCATGCAACCGGATGGAAGGTAGATGGTATCATGGGAATTCTGGTGTCTGTCTTTATTCTCTGGAGTGGCATCGGCCTGGCGAGAGATACGATTTCCCCACTTCTCGGAGAAGGAGTAAAATCTGATTTTCGGAAAGAACTGACAGAAGAAATTATGACCTATCCCATGGTACTTGGCTGTCACGATCTGATGGTACATGATTACGGTCCGGGAAAACGGTACGCGAGTATCCATGTGGAATTTGATAAAGATGACAATCTGATGGCGTGTCATGAAGTGGTGGATCAGATCGAACGGAAATGCTTGGAAGAATACGGAACAAATCTGGTTATTCATCTCGATCCGGTGATCACAGACGATGTGGAGATTAACCGGATGCAGAAGCTGGTGAAACAGTGGCTGGTACAGAAAGACAGCCGACTTGCGATGCACGATTTTCGGATACATTCGTGTGACGATAAGATCAAGGTGGTTTTTGATCTGATGATTCCGGATGAATTGCAGGGGAAAGAGGAAGAAATCAAAGAGTCACTGGAGAACTTTTTAAACCAGGGAGAAGGAGAAGAGTATCAGGCAGATATCACCTTTGACCCGGAGGCAGACTGGTAAAAATAAATATGGGACTGCGAAAAATCGAAAGAAAAATGATAGAAAAATTATTGCATTTTCCTGTGAAATGATTATAATACCTTAGAGCGTGTCTAAAAAAGGCTTTTCGTGAGCTGGGAGTCTCAGTTTGTGGAAATGATTTTTCAGACACGCTCCAGGTAAGAAAAATCATAAGTAAGAGGATAAAAGAAAGGAAAACAGGAAATGGAAAAAAACGGGGGAAACAGTACCATTCGGGATATGACATCCGGGAGTCCGGTAAAACTGATCATACAGTTTATGATTCCCATGTTTCTCGGAAACATCTTTCAGCAGTTTTATAACATTGCAGATTCTATCGTAGCAGGACAGTTCCTCGGGGTGCGGGCACTGGCTGCAATCGGAAGTACCGGTTCACTGATGTTTTTCGTCACTGGATGGCTGAACGGACTCAGCAGTGGTTTTGCGATTCTCGTGGCACAGTGGTTCGGGGCAAAAAAATATGACCGGATGCGTCATTATGTGGCAATGTCTATCTATTTGATGGTGGCGTTTGCTGTAACCATGACAATAGGTTTTGAAATTGCCAACCGTCCGATCATGCATCTGATGAATTATTCAGAAGAGATTATGCCGGATGTAACTTCCTATATGGGAATCATCTATGCCGGGCTGATCGTAACGGCAGCCTATAACGCGCTGGCAGCATTCCTGCGTGCACTGGGGGATTCCAAATCACCGCTCTATTTTCTGATTATTTCAGCGGCGATCAACGTGCTGCTGGATATTGTATTTATCATCTATGTGGGTATGGGAGTGGAAGGCTGTGCATATGCAACAGTGATCGCACAGGCAATTTCAGCGATTTTATGCCTGATCTATATCGTAAAAAAATTCCCCATTCTTCATCTGAAAAAAGAAAACTTTACAGTTTCTTTTCAGGAACTGGGAAAACTTCTGGCACTCGGTATTCCGATGGCATTACAGTTTTCCATTACCGCGATCGGCATCATCGTGGTGCAGGGTGCGATCAACGTATACGGAGAAACCTATATGGCAGGTTTTTCAGCTGCCGGTAAATTACAGAATATTTTCACCACCGTATTTGTTGCGTTCGGAGCGACGATTGCCACTTATGTGGGACAAAATCGTGGTGCCGATAAGATGGACAGAGTCAAACAGGGGGTTCGGTGTACGCAGATGATGATTTTTGTATACAGCATCTTTGCTATGGTGATCTTATATTTCTTCGGAAAAAATATGACTTTACTGTTTATCGATAGTTCGGAAACGAAAGTACTGGATGTGGCACAGACCTATTTCCACACGGTATTCTGGTGCTATCCGTTCCTGGGAAGTATCTTTCTGTATCGAAATGCACTGCAGGGACTTGGATACGGACTGGTGCCGATGCTTGGAGGAATCTTCGAACTGGTGGCACGAACCGGTATTATCATGCTGGTGGCAGGACATACCAGTTTTGCCGGCGTATGTCTGGCTGATCCGGCGGCATGGATCTCAGCACTGATTCCGCTGATCCCGTATTATATCTATACGATGCGTAAGTGGGAGAAACAGCGGAAAAGTCAGATGACAGGGGTGGAAAAATAGTCGGTGCAAAAGAAAAGTCAGAATCGTACCAGAAAGAAGTCGGAATCCCTGGCATACATAAACAAATATCCGTGTTAAGATAGAAGCATCTTAACAGCAGGAGGATATCTTTTATGGAGATGGAAGTTTTTACCACATATGGTCAGGGAAGCTGGCAGGAACAGTTTCACCAGACGGTAGCGTTCCGGAAAGATCCGGGCAAAGAAAACAGGGTAGTGAACCTGTATCCGGAGGTTCGATTTGAAACATTCGAGGCATTTGGCGGAGCGATCACAGATGCAGCTGCTTATGTGTATGCGCAGATGAACGATGCACAGAAAAAAGAACTGATGCAGACGTATTTTTCACCGGAGCGAATGAACTATGGAATCGTGCGGATTCACATGGACAGCTGTGATTTTTCAACAGAGATGTATGAAGCGATGTCAGACCCGCAGGATACCCAGTTACAATCTTTTTCCTTTGCAAGAACAGAAAAATACATTATGCCGATGCTGGCGGATGCACAGAAGGCTGCGGGTCGTCCGCTGGAGCTGATGTTATCCCCATGGTCTCCGCCGGCCTTTATGAAGACCAACGGACAGAGAACATACGGAGGAAGCATCAAACCGGAATACCGGAAGATGTGGGCGGATTATATCTGCCGGTATATTCAGGAGTTTACAGACAGAGGATATAAAGTAAGAAGAATATCACTGCAAAATGAGCCGAAAGCTGTACAGACATGGGATTCCTGTATCTATACAGGGGAACAGGAAAAAGAATTCTTAAGAGACTATATGTATCCGGCACTGCAGGCGCATGGCTTTGGAGATGTGGAGATCTTTGTATGGGATCACAACAAAGAGCGTGTCTACGAGAGAATGTGTGAGATCATTGATGAGGAGACAAAAGATATGGTTGCCGGTGTGGCATTCCACTGGTACAGCGGAGATCACTTTGAAGCACTGGATCTGGTACGAAGAAGATTCCCGGATAAGAAGATGATCATCTCCGAAAGCTGTATCGAATACAGCAAGTTTGGAAGCAACGATGGAATCAAAAGCGCGCAGCGTCTGTCCCATGAGATCATCGGAGATCTGAACCATGGAATGACAGCATTTTATGACTGGAACATTCTGCTGGATGAAAATGGCGGGCCGAATCATGTGGGTAACTTCTGTGCTGCACCTTTTTTATATGATACGATTCAGAAAAAACTGATACCACAGCTGATTCAGCAGCACTTTGAACATCTCTCCGGTAAGATCCTTCCAGGTTCTGTGCGAATCGGTTTCAGCCGTTATACGGAAGAGATTGATGTGACTGCATTTGAACGGCCGGATGGTAAGATCGTTCTGGTACTGTTAAATAAAGCAGAAGAACCGATGACCGTAAATGTGCGGATGCAGGGCATGATCGGAGAAACCCTGCTGTATCCGGAATCCATCACGACAGCAATTCTGACAAAATAAGTAAAAACTATATAGTAAAAAAACAGAACCAGACACCGGGACCAGTTCCCGGAGGTCTGGTTCTGTTGCATTGCATATCAATAATTGGTCCGGTGGACCAAATTTGCTTTTTGTGTCTGATATTCGTTAGGAGTGCAGCCAACGATATCTTTAAATAATTTGGAAAAGTAAGAATAATTGCCATATCCCACTTTGGAAGCTACGGCACTGATGGAAAGCGAAGGATTCTGTAAGAATTCTTTTGCCTTTTCTATCCGATACGTGGTGATATAACTGATAATGGAAGCACCGGTCTGCTTTTTAAAGAGTCTGGCCATATAATCGGGATTCAGATATACCAGATCTGCCAGCATGGTCCGGGTGAGATCTTCTGCATAATGTTGATGAATATAATGCAGGACGATATCGATAACGGAATCATCTTCCTGATGGACAAACTTCTGGTAATCCATAGCCCGCTTGATCAGATAGCGCAGATAGTCCAGCAGATAAGGAATCGATTCCAGGGAGTGAGAAGCCAGTTCGTCACACTCTCTGGTGGATAACAGCATGTGCGCTTCGATTCCGTTTTTTTGCAGGAAAGAATAGATAATCTGTTCCATATCCAGTCGAAGGTGCAGCAGAAAGTCCTTGCTGATATTATTTTTCAGACAGAGTTTGTGGATATAAGCTTCTATATTGGCGATGGCCGCGTCCGGCTGCTTCTGCTCGAGAAAGGTAAGAATCACGTCCAGGGAAGGCGGCGTGTAGGAGACTTTCTGCGGCTGATATTCACTGAAGAACAGTGGGATGTTGCAACGGTTCAGATTGTCTTCCCGCATGGCGGTGAGATCCCTGAGCATGGAAGGAAGATGTAAAAGATCTTTTTCCAGGCCGATACAGCAGGATACCTCTCCGTGAAAGAAAGAGGACAGATTTTCAAACAGTCGTTGCAGTCCGTCTGTCAGAGGTTCCTGGATTTCAGAAAGTTTGAGATTGGGCAGTATTAATACATATTCCTGCGGATGAATCACAGTGATGGATTCAAAAAGAATACAGCTGTTTTCCAGTGTCTCGGATGCAATATTACGAAAAGAAAAATCGATCACCGAAGGTGACAGCTCTTCCATGATCTGCGCAGAGGGATACAGTTTAAAGAGTACCGGCAGAAAAAGATCCTGTAACTGATAGGAAAGATCTTTCTTTTCCAGTTCGTTTTCCAGAGCAGACTGGCTGGAGAGCAGAGAATTGGTAAAAAGATTTTTCCAGAAAAGATCAATGATCTGCTGATGGTTCTGTTTCCACTTGTTGCTGTCTTTTTGTGTCTTTTGCAGTGCATCTTTGGTATTTACCTTTGTCACGGCTTTTTGAAGAATCTGGTACAGCTTATCAAAATTGATCGGTTTCAGCTGATAATCCAGTGAGGCCAGCGAAATGGCTTTCTGTGCATAGTCAAAATCCGCATAACTGGTAAGAAAAATAAACTGGACATCCAGATCATGCTCCCGTACCCAGGAGAGCAGATCCAGTCCGCTTCCGCCGGGCATCTCGATATCGCAGACACAGATATCCACCGGATTGGATTCCAGTATCTGCTTTGCCTGGTGAATCTGGTGAGCAGTATAAACAGTGCTGACAGAAAGGGAAGACCAGTCGATTTTGCGTTCCAGAGCAGCAACAACAAAGCGGTCATCATCTACTAATAAAACATTCATATGATTACTCCTTTCAGGCGACAGGCAGAGAAGCCGGTAATAAAATCGTTACACAGGCACCACCCTGGGAAAGATTGGAAAATGTGATCGCGGCAGAATCGTCGGGATATAAAAGCTGCAGACGCTGGATGGCGTTTGTGATACCGATCCGGTGCCCGTTGATCTGCTGCAAAGGGGTGGAAGTATTCAGTAATTCCAGCACATCCGGTGGAAAACCTTCTCCGGAATCGGAGATCTGAATCTGGATATTTCCATGTTCATTCTCTTTGGAAGGTGCCCAGCTGACATCTGTCCGGATGCAGAAACCATCGTCCAGAATACCGGCATGTTTGATGGAATTTTCGATAAAAGTCTGGATCAGGATCGGCGGAATCTGTACAGCCCCGGTTCCTTCTTCCGCATGGACCTGATAAGAAAAGCAGTCTCCGAAGCGCAGCTTCTGAATCTGCATATAGTGTTCCACATGCAGCAGTTCTTTTTCCAGAGGGACAAGATCCTGGGTATTCCGGAAAATATAACGGAAATACTGGGAAGTGACCATAGACATCTCCATAATCTCTTCGTAAAGCTGGGTCTGAGCCATACTGTATATCGTATTCAGACAGTTCAGAAAAAAGTGCGGGCGGATCTGCAGCTGCAGGTAGTTCATCATCGTCCGCTGCTTATCCAGTTCTTTTTCATAAATATCAATTTTTAATTTGCGGATCTGATGCAGCAGATTTTTAAACTGCTGATTGACCTGTTCCAGTTCAATAAAATTGCTACTGTTCAGATCCAGAGAATCTCCGTTATCATCCATTTGTGAAAGCTGTTCGGAGAATTCTTTGATCGGAGAGAGTACCTTTTTCTTCATATAAAAAATAGAAGCAAAGAACAAAACAGCAATGACAAGAATTACGCCGGTTATGGCAAACTGCAAAACAATAATTCTCTCATAGGTATGGAACTTGTTAAGAATGATCCGGGGCTGGAAGGTACTCATGATCATGGGACCACTGACGATCAGCCGGCTGCCGGAAGTGAGGAGATCGGAAACATCCGACCGGGAATCCGAAAAGGAAATATGATACTGATCCAGTAAGGATTTATTAGTCAGAGCAATTCCGTTTTTGCTTGTCAGAGAGATAAAACCGTCTGTGTTCAGTAACAGGGCATCTTTCAGTGGACGGATCAGTTCCTCGGCGGAGATAAAACATCCCGCATAGAAGGTATCTGTATGAAAGAATTTGTAAAAGTAAGTCTGGGAATCCACGATCATCAGAGTCCATGCATCAGAATAAGAAGAAGTCCGCTGGGAACGCATACGGGTACGAAGCATTTTTTCGATATGGTCCACCTGAGACTTTGTTAACTGTCCATAGAGTTCTGTAGGACGGTACATCCGGTCGTTGGCTGTATTATATAGAAAAATCTGATAATCGCTGTCAAAAGATTCCAGGAAAGTATCTACGTTTCTGTGAATGGATTCTGAAGAAGCAAAACGAATCAGATTATCCTCAGATTCCAGGGCGGTTCTGGTATCTTCATTTTCTGTGAGCAGCCGCATCAGATATTTGTTGACTGAAATATGTGCAGTGTCGATCTGGGAGGCGTACAGTGCAGTGGTATCCTGAAGAGACCGGACGGTCTGACGACGCATGGAATCAATGATAAAAAAGCTTCCTGCAAGATCCAGAATAATCACGGGAACCAGAAGAAAAAACAGAAATTTTATAATATAATCTATAGAATAGCGGGATGAGCGTCGTCCGGACACCATACAAACCTCCTTATGGAATCAGATCCCTGTAATTATTAAGGGAAATGTATTATGATATATTGATTATAGCAAATATCCGACGAAAAGCTAACAATATTTCGACCTGTTAATGAAAAAAAAGCGACATATAAAAAGAAAAACAGGGGTAAAAAGATCGGATTTGACCGTGCGGGCAGTCGGTATTTTTCTATGAGAAAAAGAAAAAATCCGTATAATAAAAAGTACAAAAGGCGATGAACGAAAAGCCGAAAATAATGATATGAGGTGAAAAACATGAAAAAGAAAATGATGGCGGCGTTACTGACAATGACACTGGCAGCTACCGGACTGACGGCATGTGGAGGATCCGGTGATTCAGCAAAAGGAAGTTCTTCCGATGATACATACACAGTGACTGTGGCATATGTGGGGGATAAGAAGGAAGATACCGACCGGATTGAAAAGAAGATCAATGAGATCATGAAAAGAGATATCAATATGCAGATCGATATCGAACCGATCAGCTGGGGTGCTTATTCCGAAACGATGAAACTGATCCTTTCCGGCGGAGAAAAGATGGACATCGTACCGGTACTGGTAGATCAGGCGAACTCCATGGTGAACGCAAAACAGATCATTGACCTGTCTGATTATATCGATAAATATGGAGATAACATCAAAGAATTGCTGGGAGATACGGCAAAAGCTGCAAATATTAATAATTATGTATATGGAGTGACAACCGGACGTGAATGGTTCTGCCAGACTTCTGTCATCATGCGGCAGGATATTCTGGATGACTGTGGGATTGATCCTTCTTCTATCACTTCCTATAAAGATCTTACCGATGTATATGCGACGGTAAAAGAAAAATATCCGGATATGATCATGATGGCAAGTAACAACAGTACAACACCGGATGTAAAATATGAGATGTTTGATACTCTGACCGATGGATTCGGCGTACTGATGGATCACGGACAGGATACAACCGTGGTAGACTACTATGAGTCAGACGAATACAAGGATTTCGTAGAAACCATGTATGACTGGCAGCAGAAAGGTTATCTGTCCAAAGATGCGGCAACTACGACAGAAGGTGTGGAAAATCAGATCAAAGCCGGTGCGGCATTTTCTTACTTTGCACCGAACAAACCGGGCTATGATACCCGTGCAGAACTGCTTTGCGGCAATAAGATGGCCATCGCTCCGATCTCAGAAGCATGGGCGGGAACCGCACAGATCTCCTATCTGACCTATGGAATCAGCTCCAGCTGTACAGATAAGGACAAAGCGATGCAGTGCCTGGATTATCTGTATGGCAATGCAGATATTCTGAACCTTTTAAACTGGGGTGAAGAAGGCGTTGACTATGAAGTGAAAGATGCGGAAAACGGAATCATCGGTTATCCGGAAGGAAAAGATGATACCAATACATACCATCTGGCAGAAGGATGGCAGCTGTTTGATCAGTTCAAGATGTACATCTGGGAGGGAGACGCACCGGATATCTGGGAACAGACAAAAGCAGAAAATGAAAGCGCATTAAAATCAAAAGCGTTCGGTTTTACCTATGATTCTACCGGCGTATCCAATGAACTGGCAGCACTGAGCAATGTAAAAGCACAGTATGCACCGGCCCTTGGTTCCGGTACCGTAGATCCGGCGGAAACACTGCCGAAGTTTATCGAGGAACTGAAAAAAGCAGGTATCGATAAAGTGATCGAAACAAAACAGGAACAGTTAGACAAGTGGCTGGCAGAGAATAAATAAGTGACAGACAGGGGATGCCGGTGTGCATCCCCTGTTGTACCAGAGGCTTGAAAAAAGGAGAAAGCAAGTATGAAAAAAGCAAAATTCAAAAGGTGGCTTCCGCTGTATCTGATGATGGCACCGGGACTGATCTACCTCTTTATCAATAATTATATGCCGATGGCAGGTCTTGTTGTTGCTTTTAAAAACTATAACGTTGTAGACGGAATCTTTAAAAGCCCATGGGCCGGACTCAGCAATTTTACCTATCTGTTTAATGATGCATGGACGATCACCAGAAATACATTGCTGTATAATATCGCTTTTATTATCATCAATCTGGTACTGGGTATCGCTTTTGCGATTTTTATCTGTGATATCCGGAATAAAAAATGTAAAACGATTTATCAGAGTGCTATTTTATTACCATTCTTAATGTCTATTGTCATTGTAAGCTATATCACATTCGCATTTTTCAGCGGAGAAAATGGCATGCTGAATAAGTCTATCCTCCCGCTTCTTGGAAAATCAGAGATCAACTGGTATTCCGAACCGAAATACTGGCCGGTGATCCTGGTGATCGTTAATACCTGGAAAGGAGTCGGCTATGGATGCCTGATTTATATCTCAAGTATCTCCGGTATCGATCCGTCCTTTTATGAGGCTGCGGAACTGGATGGCGCAACCAAATGGAAACAGATCAAATATATCACGCTGCCGTCCATTCTTCCGTCTGTGATCACACTGACATTGCTGAATATCGGAAGAATTTTCTATTCTGATTTTGGACTGTTTTATCAGGTAACACAAAATTCCGGTCAGCTGTATGCCACAACCAATGTTATCGATACCTATGTGTACCGTGCACTGTTACAGTCCGGAAATATCGGAATGGCGTCAGCAGCAGGATTTTACCAGTCAATTGTAGGATTTATCTGCGTTCTGGCAGCTAACCTGGTGGTTCGCAAGCTGAGTCCGGAAAATGCAATGTTTTAAGGGGGAAAATCATGGTTAGAAGTAAAAGTGCAAAAAGATTTGAAGTTCTGGCTCATGTAGTGATGATTTTTGTGACTGTATGTATCGTACTGCCGTTTATTCTGTTATTTATGTCCTCGATCACATCCGAAACGGCACTGGTACGGGATGGATATTCTTTCTTTCCGAAGAAATTCAGCCTCCATGCATACAAATTTATCCTGGATAATGCATCTAATGTGTTCCGGGCGTACGGGATCACGATTTTTGTAACCTTTGTGGGAACAGCGATCAATCTGATGATGTCAGCGCTGCTGGCTTATCCGCTGTCTCTGAAGGATCTTCCGGGAAGAAAAATCCTGAATTTTTATATCTTCTTTACGATGCTGTTTAACGGAGGTCTGGTACCAACTTATCTGATGTATACAGGAATCTTTCATATTAATAATACACTGCTGGCATATATCATTCCGGGATTTTTGATGAGTGCCATGAACGTTATGCTGATCCGTACGTTCTTTGCCACCAGCATACCGGATGCGTTGTTTGAGGCTGCACAGATCGACGGTGCTTCTCAGCTTCAGATTTTCCTGAAAGTGGTACTGCCGCTTGGAAAACCGATCCTGGTAGCGATGGGACTGCTGTCAGGTCTTGGATACTGGAATGACTGGACCAATGGTCTGTATTATATCCGCGATACGCAGTTATACGGAATCCAGAACCTGTTAAATAAGATGATCTCCGACCTGACTGCCCTGACCCAGAATGCATCCGGAGCATCCACAGTAGCGATCGCGGACATCCCGTCTGCATCGGTCCGGATGGCGATCGCCTTTGTGGCGATGCTTCCGATCCTCTGCCTGTATCCGTTCTTACAGAAATACTTTACCAAAGGTATTGCTCTTGGTGCTGTAAAAGGATGATAATAAAATTATTTTTTCCGCGCCTGTTTCGGAGACGTATGATATTTGTTTTTATAAGCCTGATAAAAGGTAGTATAATTGCGAAACCCGCTCTGATAGCAGGCTTCGGTCACAGAAACGCCCTGTCTGATCGCATGATTTGCCAGATAGAGGCGTTTTTCTGTTATATATTTCCCGATGGTATAACCAGTCTCATCACGAAACAGATGCATCAGGTAAGAACGGTTTAGGAAAGCGGCATCTGCGATCCGGTCGATGGAGAGATCTTCGGTCAGATGTGCGTTGATATAATCCAGAATCTGCAGCACCTGTGGATTGGCAGTGGGAAGAACGATAGAAGACTGTTCCTGCTGCCGGAGTACATAACGGTTCAGCAGCAGGAGATATTCGCTGAATTTGATTTTCTGATAAAAGGCAGTGCCGAAATCATCAGAAGTAAAAGTCTTGATCAGTTCTTCCAGAACCGGATAAAGGGTGCCGGAAAAGTAATCCGGGATACGGATCAAGTTATCGTGGCAGTTTAGTGCATGAGAAAAACAGCCGGAAAGATCACACTCCTCTGAGAGAGAAGAGAAAAATTCCGGAGAAATATAGGCAATCAGCCGGGTATAAGGTGCACTGTTATGTACAACCGGACAGTGAATCTCACCGGCGGGGATAAGAACCTGGTCGCCCGGTTTCAGATCGTATTCCCGTCCCTCCACCCGGTAACTGACCGTTCCGTTAAGAAAAATCAATAATTTATGAAAATCATGGTAATGATAGGTATACTCTCTGGCAGGCAGATCTTCCAGATAAAAAAGCCGGAAGGGGCCGTTGAGATAACCACTTTTCTGATAAATATCTGACATAAAATCCTCCCGAAAGATGGTAAAAAAATAACCAGTAGCAGAACAGATCGTTTCTGAGATAAAATAGTTGCAGAATGAAGTGTTCGCAAGACAATAGAGACAAGTTTGAATGAGAATGCTATCGATAGAATGCGCTATAGTTATTTCTACAATCGTAGTATACAGCACTATTTTGAATATATACAGCAGAAAAAGAAAATTTATTAAAAAAAAATTCTGCTATAATAAAAGTAACAAAGGGCGATAAGAAAAAGGAGTAAAGATATGGCCAGACAGATTATTTTTCATAAATACCAGGGAAGAGAAAATGGTTTTCTGATCTATGATATCAGAAAAAATGAGGGCGAGATGGATGATAAGATGCTGCATATGATTCAGAGCCGCAACTTCGGGATGGATCTGGATGGTATTCTGGTTGGTCCATATCTGATCAATGGCAGTCTGCAGATGCGGTTGTATGACGGAAAGGGAAATGAGATCGCCATGAGAAAAGAAAACAGAGACATTCCGGCAACTTATATGGAAGAAGCAGGATATGTTACCGGAGACAATTCCGGGAACAGACAGCGGCCGGAAAAGATCTATTGCTGGTGTTAGAAAATGTTTGAAAAATGATTTTTGCAAACTGTGAAGACGGTTTTGCAGAAGTCATTTTTTAGTATAAACTGGAGTGTGCAGATTACATAACGATGCATGGACGAAATCCCCTTTCTGTGTTATGATAAAGCATGAATGTAATCGCTTTGAAAGTTCGTGAAAAACTGGAAAAGGATTCTATATGACTTTAAGATAATAACAACAGAAAGGGGTATTTTCGATGGCAGATACATCAGAAAATAAACCGGAAAAACAGATTACGATGGGAATCCTGGCACATGTGGATGCGGGAAAGACCACTTTGTCCGAAGGTATTTTATATACTTGTAAAGCGATTCGAAAGCTGGGACGTGTGGATCACCAGGATGCATTTTTAGATACGAATACCTTAGAGAGAAACCGGGGAATCACGATTTTTTCAAAACAGGCAGAGTGTACCCTTGGGGAGTTCGGGATCACGCTTTTGGATACGCCTGGACATGTGGACTTTTCTGCAGAGATGGAGAGAACGTTGCAGGTTCTTGACTATGGGATCCTGGTTATCAGCGGGGCAGACGGTGTGCAGGGACATACAGAGACACTGTGGCGGTTGCTTTCCCGATATCAGATTCCGGTTTTTTTATTCATCAACAAGATGGATCAGCCGGGAACAGACCGGGAGACCTTGCTTGTGGAATTAAAAGAAAAATTGGATACAAATTGTGTGGATTTTTCCGCGGATCAGACCAGTGAAGACTGGAAGGAGCAAGTGGCCGTCTGTGATGAACAGGTGATGGAAGCCTATCTGGAAGGAGAAGAAATCAGCAGAGTGCAGATTCAGAAAATGATCCGGGAGAGAAAACTCTTTCCATGTTATTTCGGGTCGGCGCTGAAGCTGACCGGTGTGAAAGAATTCCTGGAGGATCTGAAACTTCGTATCCGGGAGTCATCGTATCCGGAAAGTTTTGGGGCAAAGATTTATAAAATTACCAGAGACAGTCAGGGAGAACGGCTTTCCCATATGAAGATCACCGGCGGAGCACTGAAGGTGAAATCAGTACTTTCGAATGGAAAACCGGGAGAGAGCGGCGAGGGCATCTGGCAGGAAAAAGTCAATCAGATCCGTATCTATTCCGGGGAAAAATATACGATGGTTTCGGAAGTAAAAGCAGGAACGGTCTGTGCGGTGACCGGGCTTACTGCGACATATCCCGGGCAGGGACTGGGAAGCGAACAGGCATCCGATATGCCAGTGCTGGAACCGGTGCTGTCTTATCGTATCGGACTTCCGGAAGAAGTTAATGTGCACCAGGCACTGCTGCAGCTTCGACAGCTGGAGGAAGAGGAACCACTGTTACATATTGTATGGAACGGAACGCTTGGAGAAATCTATGCACAGGTCATGGGAGAAGTACAGATCGAGATCTTAAAAAGTCTGATTAAAGAACGTTTCGGTATGGCTGTGACTTTCGATGAGGGAAATATTGTCTATAAAGAAACGATTCTTGAACCAGTGGAAGGGGTAGGACATTTTGAACCACTGCGTCACTATGCGGAAGTGCATCTCCTTTTAGAACCGGGAGAAACAGGAAGCGGCCTTACCTTTGCCACAGATTGCAGTGAGGATGTGCTGGACCGGAACTGGCAGCGGCTGATTCTGACCCATCTGGAAGAGCGGGAACACAAGGGGACGTTGATCGGAGCTCCGATCACGGATATGAAGATCACACTTCTGACCGGACGGGCACATATCAAACATACCGAGGGCGGGGATTTCCGTCAGGCGACGTACCGCGCCGTAAGACAGGGACTTCGAAAGGCAAAAAGTCAGTTACTGGAACCGTATTATGAGTTCCGGCTGGAAGTGCCGTCCGAGCAGATAGGACGAAGCATGACCGATATCCAGAAGATGCTCGGAGAATTTGATCCACCGAAGGCAGAAGGTGAGATGACGGTGCTGACCGGATCCGCGCCGGTTGTCACGATGCGGGAGTATCAGAAAGAAGTGATTTCCTATACCAGTGGCAGGGGAAGACTCTCCTGTACCTTAAAAGGATATTATCCGTGCCACAATCAGGAGGAAGTCGTGGAAGCGGTCGGATACGATCCGGAAGCCGATCTCGAGAATCCGACCGGATCGGTCTTTTGTGCACACGGTGCCGGGTTTGTGGTCAACTGGGATCAGGTGGAAGAATATATGCACGTGGAGAGCAGCTGGAATGCACCCGCCGGCCAGGAGACGAAACCGGAGAAACCGGTAACGGCGAAAAACTGGAAAGAAGAAAATGAAAAATACCTGGCGACCGAGAAAGAGCTGGAAGAAATCTTTGAGCGCACCTACGGACCGATCCGGAAACTTGGAGAAGAACCGCCGGTTGGACGGAGCGTAAAGGGATGGAAAAAGAGTCGCCGGGATCCTCTGGAGGGATACGGCAAATCGACCAGCGATTATAAGCAGAAAAAGACGCCGGACGGGGAGAAAGAATATCTGCTGGTGGACGGCTATAACATCATCTTTGCCTGGGAGGATCTGAAAGAACTGGCAGCAGCCAACATCGACGGCGCCCGGGAAAAACTGATGGATATTTTATGCAATTATCAGGGATTTAAAAAGTGCACGCTGATTCTGGTATTTGATGCTTACAAAGTGAAAGGCAATCCGGGCAGCGTGGAAACATATCACAATATCCATGTGGTTTATACGAAAGAGGCGGAAACCGCTGACCAGTACATTGAAAAAACGGTGCATGGGATTGGAAGAAAATACCGTGTGACAGTTGCCACCTCCGACCAGCTGGAACAGGTCATCATTCTGGGGCAGGGAGGACAGAGAATGTCGGCACGGGAACTGTTGGAAGATGTGATCGAGGTCAGCCATCAGATCCGGGAGACTGCAAGACAAAAACGTTCTTCAGAGAAGAATTATCTGTTTGACCATCTGGACGAAGAAACAGCAGCACGTATGGAACGGATCCGTCTGGGGGAGGAAGAGATTTGAGATACTATATGGCTCCCCTCGAAGAGGTGACGGGATATGTTTTTCGCAATGCATATCATGCATATTTTTATCCTTTTGATAAATATTTTGCTCCGTTTGTCGCAGCAAAAGAACAGAAGGGACGACTTTTTAATTACAAAGAACGAAATGATATTCTGCCGGAGAATAACCGGGGAATAATGCTGATCCCGCAGATTCTGACAAATAACAGCGAGGCTTTTATCCGCACCGCAAGAGGGATGCGGGAATATGGATATGAGGAAATCAATCTGAACCTGGGGTGCCCTTCGAAAACGGTGGTGAACGGGGGCAGAGGCTCCGGTTTTTTGCAGGACAGAGAAGGACTGCGTAAATTCCTGGACGAGATTTTTGAACAGCTGGATATGAAAATTTCCATCAAGACCAGACTGGGACGTTACGATCCTGAAGAGATTGGACCGCTGATGGAGATTTTTAACGGTTATCCGCTGGAAGAGCTGATTATTCATCCGCGGGTGAGGGAAGATTTTTATAGTGGAACACCACGGCTGGATGCATTTTCCGTGGCATACGAGGTGCGGAAGGCACCGATTTGTTATAACGGCGATATTTTTACGGTGGAGGATCTGGAAACGATAGAAAGAGAATTTCCACAGATTACAGCGGTGATGATCGGAAGAGGTGTTCTTCGACATCCGGGGCTGACCGGACAGCTGCATGGAAAAGACTTACCGGAAAAATCGGTATGGGAAGCATTTGCCGGACAGCTGAGGGATGAATATGTAAGAATCTCGATCAATGAAGAGAAGGCACTGTTTAAATTAAAGGAAATCTGGAGTTATCTGCGCCGGTCTTTTCCGGAAAGTAATATCTGGGACCGACAGATGAAAGTGGCAGGAGATCTGGAAACATTTCTTTATGGAATGAGAAATCTCCTGGACACATACGATCCGGAAAAAATACCGGAAAAGAGAGGAATTCCGGGGTTGCATAATAGATAGGAGAAAGCTAAAATAATACTGATTGAAAATAATGAGCAGCGAAAAGAGTGGGGAAAAAACATGGAAACAGAACCGGGACAAAAGAAACATCTATTTACTAACAAACAACTGTGGGCATTGCTGGTGCCGGTGGTTGTGGAACAGATTCTGAATTCTCTGATGGGAACGGCAGATACGATGATGGTCAGCAACGTGGGATCGGCGGCTATCTCGGCGGTATCGCTGGTGGATTCGATCAATGTGCTGGTGATTCAGGTGTTTGCTGCGTTGGCAGCAGGAGGAACCATCATCTGTTCCCAGTACATGGGACAGAAAAATACAAAAAATGCCACCGATGCGGCAAAACAGCTGATTTTTATTATCACGGCGATTGCTGTAGTACTGACTGTAGTCTGTGTGGTATTTCAGATTCCACTGTTGCATCTGATCTTCGGAAAAGTGGAAGTGGAAGTAATGACTAATTCCGAGATATACTTCCTGTATACAGCCCTTTCGTTTCCGTTTATTGCAGTTTTTAATGCGGGATCTTCCGTATTTCGGGCACAGGAAAATACGAGACTGCCTATGACCATCTCAGTGATCTCCAATATTATGAATATTGTGGGAAATGCGATTCTGATTTTCGGTTTCCATATGGGAGTGGCCGGTGCGGCACTGTCCACACTGATTTCAAGAATTTTCTGTGCGATCGTTGTCATGTATTTTCTGCGTAGTCCAAAAGAAGAGATATGTGTGCGGGATTACACAAAGATCCGCCCGGACAGGCATAAGATTAAGATGATCCTGGCGCTTGGTATCCCGACGGGTATCGAAAACGGGATGTTTCAGTTTGGTAAGTTGGCGATCCAGTCTACGGTATCGACTCTTGGTACTGCGGCAATCGCAGCACAGGCGATGACAAATATTCTGGAAAATCTGAATGGTATTGCAGCCATCGGTATCGGCATCGGTCTGATGAATGTAGTAGGAGAGTGTATCGGTGCCGGAAGAAAAGATGAGGCGATATACTATACAAAAAAGATGTGCCTGGTATCTGAGGTAGTTATCATCATCAGCTGCCTGTTGGTGTTTGCACTGACAAAACCAATCATCCATCTAGGAGGTATGAGCGCAGAGAGTGGTAGGATGTGTTTCTTTATGGTGACCTGGATCACCATCATCAAACCAATCGTATGGGTACCGGCTTTTATTCCGGCATATTCCATGCGGGCGGCAGGCGATGTGAAATTCTCCATGATATTATCATGTACGACCATGTGGCTTTGCAGGGTAACATTATGTGTGGTTCTTTGTCGTGTTTTTGGTTTCGGACCGATTGCGGTCTGGATCGGTATGTTCTCTGACTGGACACTCCGTGGTATCTTTTATACCCTGCGGTTTCATGGAAGAAAATGGCTGGATCATAAGGTGATCGAGTAATTATTCAGCATCGCCAAAGGCATTTATATACATTTCGGCTCGTAATGGTGAGAGTACTGAAAAGTTATGTAATTGATTAAAAATATCAGTTGGGAAAGAGGAGACGGATTGTGGGAGAACGATTAACGAAACATGATGTGGAGAAAATAGAAAAAGAGATTGAATACCGGAAACTGGTAGTTCGAAAGGATGCTATCGAAGCAGTAAAAGAGGCAAGAGCCCAGGGCGATCTCAGCGAAAATTTTGAATACTATGCGGCAAAAAAAGAAAAAAATCAGAATGAGAGCCGGATCCGGTATCTGGAGAGAATGTTAAAGACAGCAGTTGTGATTTCAGAAGAGTCCAAAGAAGATGAAGTGGGACTGAATAATACAGTGACACTGTACATGGAAGATGACGATGAGGAGGAAATCTATCGTCTGGTAACTTCGATCCGCGGCAATTCTCTGAGCGGGCTGATCAGTACCGAATCACCGATCGGGAAAGCGATTCTTGGACATAAAGTGGGTGACAGGGTAGAGATTAAAGTCAGTGATGATTTTTCTTATTATGTGGTGATCCGGAAGATTGATAAGACAGAAAGCGAAGCGGACGATAAGATTCGGAGCTTTTAAAAGGAGGAGAAAAGATGCACTTAGAGGAGCGAATCAAAAACGGGATGCCTTTTTATGAACATGGACATACAGATCCGATCGATATCGAACAGGAAAAGAAACTGGAAGCGCAGAGACGTCACTGCAAAGAAGTGATGTTTGACTATAACAACACCCGTCCGAGCGAGGATGTGAAGAAAAAAGAAATTCTGAAAGGGATTCTCGGGCATTGTACGGACCGTGTGTTTATTGAAAGTCCGGTACATATGTCTTACGGTAATCATGTTCATCTGGGGGATCAGTTTTATGCTAATTTTAATCTGGTCATCATAGATGATATGGATGTGTATATTGGCAATCAGGTCATGATCGGTCCCAATGTAACCATCTGTACCACCGGTCATCCGGTCTATCCGCTGTATCGAGAGATGGGTGCACATTATTCACTGCCTATCCACATTGGCAATAAGGTCTGGATCGGAGCAAATTCTGTTGTGCTCCCTGGGGTAACGATAGGAGATAATTCGGTGATCGGTGCGGGAAGTATCGTTACGAGAGATATTCCTGCCAATGTGGTTGCCGTGGGCAACCCATGCCGTGTGCTACGCGAGATTACAGAAACAGACCGGGAATATTATTTCCGGGATATGAAAGTAGATTTTCCATATACCTTACGAGAAGAAGGATGAGAGAAATGATCACGATTAAGGAAATTGCAGATCAGCTGGGGGTCAGCGCCACAACTGTTTCCAATGTGTTAAATGGACGCGCAAGAAAAATGTCACAGGAGACCAGACAACGTGTCGAAGAGGCATTGCTCCGTAATCATTATGTGAAAGAAAAGAAAAACAACAGTGGGGAACCGCAGCATCATCTGGTAGCGGTCTATATTTGTCTTGGAAAGAAAAAACATGTGCTGACGGATCCGTTTTGTGGGGGTCTGTTGGAGGGGATTGACCGGGAACTGCGAAAATACCATCGCGCCATGGTCTGCGGAACGGTAGATGATAATGAAAGCTTTGCAAAGGTACTGAAGAATTCCAATCTGGAAGGTGCGATCCTGCTTGGCTGTGAAGCAGAGTTTTGTACTGCTTTGGTACATCAGATCCCTATTCCCATTGTTTTTGTGGATTCCTATGGAGAAGGATTTGACAATATCGGCTTAGAGGACTACGAGGGTGGGTATGAGATGGCCTCTTATCTGATCAGTCAGGGACATCGAAAGATTGCTTTTTTTGTGGATCAGCAACATCCAATAGGCAGTAATCTGTATAGATTTCGCGGGCTGCAAAAAGCGATGGGAGAACATAAGCTGCAGTTTGGCAAAGAGGATTATTTTTATCTTCCCAACCATGATAATTTCCGACATGAAGTGCTGCGGCAGTTTGCACAAAACGTGAAGAAAACCGGGTATACGGCGGCGTTTTTTACCTCGGATTTTCTGGCAAATGAAGCTATCAGCATCTTTTATTCGAAAGGGATCTCCGTTCCGGAAGACCTGTCGGTAACCGGTTTCGATGATAATATTTATGCAAGACTTTCCAGGCCGATGCTTACGACCGTGCGGCAGAAGCCGGAAGAAAAGGGAAAAGAAGCAGTTGGGCTTCTGATGCGGCGCATCTATGGAGAAGAGGTGCCGGTGGGCAGGATGAGACTGCCCACGGAATTAATTGTACGGGAAAGTGTTCGCAATTTGGCTGACAGATAGCAGTTGCGGACAGGGTGAGAAAAATGAAAAAGAGTGAATTTTTACAGGGAATTCGTCACGGAATTCCCATTTGTTTGGGATACTTTTCAGTATCGGCGGCATTTGGAATTACAGCGGTTCGTTCCGGCCTGCCGCTATGGACAGCTGTGTTGATATCCCTGACGAATGTAACCAGTGCAGGTCAGTTTGCAGGGGTGAATCTGATGGTAGCCGGAGGTTCTATGATTGAGATTGCCATGACCACGCTGATCATTAATATCCGTTATTTCCTGATGTCTCTGTCTGTTTCTCAGAAAGTGGAAAGTAAGATGTCCATGAAGAAGAGACTGGGGATCGCTTATGGAATTACAGATGAGATTTTTGCAGTTTCCATGCAGCAGCCCAGGAAATTAACAGCTTCCTATATGGCAGGACTGATCCTGACGCCGGTTGTTGGATGGACGCTTGGGACTTTTGTGGGTGGTGCTGCCACCCAGCTGATGCCGCAGAAATTATCCAGTGCCATGGGAATTGCTTTGTATGGTATGTTTATTGCCATTATCATTCCTTCGGCCAGAGAACAAAAAAATGTGCTGTTTACGGTGATTTTGGCAATCGCAGCAAGTGTTGCCTTTTCCAGTCTTCCTGTGCTGAAGCATCTGTCCGGTGGCTGGGCGATCATTTTGATCACGATTCTGGTCAGTGGAATTGCGGCATGGTTATTTCCGAGAAATGAGGAGGAGAATGCAGGGTGAGTACAAAGTATATTATTGTCAGTATGTTTGTGATGGCATTGACAACTTATGTGATCCGTATGCTTCCAATGGCAATTTTCCGAAAAAAGATCAATGACAAACGAGTACAGTCGTTTCTGTATTACGTGCCCTATGCGGTGCTTTCGGCGATGACCTTTCCGGCGATTTTTTCCAGTACGGGATCTGAGGTGAGTGCAGTTGTCGGCTGTGTGGTGGCGATTGTGCTGGCGTATATGAAACGGGGATTGCTTACTGTGGCTGTCGGAGCCGCGGGGGCGGTTTTTCTTGTACAGATGATTGGATTTTAAAAACTTCCGGGATGGATTTCAGTGAAAATAACGGAGAAATCTATCACGGAAGTTTTATGTTTAAAAGATGAAAGAATGGTTTTAAGAGGGTTCCGGAAGCCGGGTGCCAGGTTACAACCGGATCGTGAAGGAACAGCAGGCGAACCAGGTAGGTGAGTACAAAGAGGGCAGCTACAGATCCGAGAAGAAGGTAGTGACGGCTCCAATTAATCCAGGGATCGAGATAATATCCTAGCAGGAAAAACGGCAGCAGGAAAAACAACGGATGGTAGGAAAATGCGGCGGCAAAGTCCAGGCGCAGAGCGGCGAGAAGCGCGCGGGTCATTCCACAGCCGGGGCAGGAGATGCCGAAAAAGAAGCGGAACGGACAGCCGGTAAACCAGGTCAGCAGATGGTAGGAAAGGATGACCGCGCATAACGTTTTTGTTTTGGATAAAAATATTTTTTTTCGGTTGGGATCTTTGAAAATGATTTCCAGATGCATAGATAAAATATCCTTTACTGTTCAGATTTTGCGACTGAAATCAGCCTATTTGTAATTATAGATGTAAAATAAGAAACGGACAAGAAAAAATTAAGAGAAGCTTCATTTTCTGAGGGGGTTGTGCCATTGTGAGAGATTTTCATTGATGGTATAATAAGTGCATCAAATAACAGAACATGACAGAGGAGACGAACGTATATGAGAATAAAAAGAAGAAATGGTCTGGTCAGTGCACTGCTAGGGCTCGTGACCTGCGGTCTGTATCATATCTTTTTCTGGTATCAGTATGGGGAAGATACCAACTGGGTTTGCAGAGATGACCGGAAAATGACGCAGAATTATATCCTGGCATGGATCCTTTCCTGGATCACCTGTGGCATCTACGGACTGTACTGGACGTATCAGCTGGCATCCCGGCTGGATCAGGCAGGTGACCGCTACAACGTGCATATCGAATCACCGGTGATCTTTACGATCGTGATGCATATTCCGTTTTTATCGTACTTTTATGCCTGTGATGTGATGAACAATTTCGCAGACGCCTATGAAAAGACCGCACCACAGCAGACTGAAAGCCAGCGGGATTATTACTACTATACCGGGAATACCACAGCCCAGACACCGCCGCCGGTATGGCCGATTTCCGGTTCCAATCCGAATGGCACATCGGTGAATCCAAACGGTTTTGATTTCAAATCCACAATGGAAGATGTGGGAAATAATCTGAAAGATAAGGCAAAAGAGCTTTTTGGAGAGAATCATCCGTCAAACAGCAGTCAGAATCAGCAGCCGGTCAGAACGGCAGGTACCTGCCCGAACTGTGGAGCGGAACTTGAACCCGGAGCAGAGTACTGTAAAAAATGCGGATATCCGGTGGAAAAATAAAGAGAATATACAATGCAACAAAAATCCAGGCAACGGTGAAAAACGGCTGCCTGGATTTTTATGTATAAACTTTATTTATTCTTTTCCGTCAAAGCAGTAGGTACAAACCTTGCATGGCTCCAGTCCGATGGAAGCAACCATATCATCGAGACGATGATAGCGAAGAGAAGTAAAGTTCAGCTGTTTGCCGATCTCGTCGAGCATCTCATGGTAGTTATGGGAATCCGGGTTTGCGTAGTCTTCCAGGACTGCTTCCGTCACGGTTCCTTCCCGCTTCTGGATCACACGGCGGGTGATCAGATCCATCTCGGATTTGGAACGGGAGAAGTTCAGGTATTTACATCCGTATAATAACGGCGGACATGCCGGACGGATATGTACTTCTTTTGCTCCGCTCTCGTACAGGAACTGGGTTGTCTGACCAAGCTGTGTACCACGCACGATAGAGTCGTCGATCAGCACCATGCTTTTGTCTTTGATCAGTTCACGTACCGGGATCAGTTTCATGTGAGCAATCTGCTCTCTCTGACTCTGATGTGTCGGCATAAAGGAACGCGGCCAGGTTGGGGTATATTTGATAAATGGGCGGGCAAATGGAATACCGGAACGGTTGGCATAACCAATGGCATGTGCGGTACCGGAGTCCGGAACACCTGCAACAATATCCGCAGATACATTATCGCGCTTTGCAAGCATATCGCCGCAGTTATAACGCATCTGTTCTACGTTGATTCCTTCATAGGAAGAGGTAGGATAACCATAGTAAACCCATAAGAAGGAGCAGATCTTCATTTCATTTTTTGCCGGAGAAACAGTTTCCACACCATCCGGTGTAAAGAAGACAATCTCAGATGGTCCCAGTTCTTTGTAGTCATGGTAACCGAGATTAAAATAAGCAAAGTTCTCAAAAGAAGCGCAGATCGCATCCTCTTTCTTTCCGAGGATCAGTGGAGTACGGCCTAATCGGTCTCTGGCCGCATAGATACCTTCAGGAGTCATAACCAGCATGGTCATAGATCCTTCAATAACATCCTGCGCGTAGCGAATGCCTTCGATCAGAGAAGATTTCTGATTGATGAGAGATGCCACCATCTCTGTAGCGTTAATATCTCCGCCGCTCATTTCGAGAAAATGTGTGCAGCCGTTGGCGAAAGAACGTTTTACCAGTTCGTCCATATTATTAATCTTACCAACAGTTGTGATCGCAAAACTTCCCAGATGAGACTGAACTAAAAGCGGTTGCGGTTCTGTATCAGAGATACAGCCGATACCGAGAGTACCCTCTAATTCCTGCACGTCCCGTTCAAATTTTGTACGGAAGGGAGCGTTCTGGATATTGTGGATCGCTCGGTTGAATCCGCCTTCTTTGCCGTAGACTGCCATGCCACCCCGGCGTGTACCAAGATGGGAATGATAGTCAGTTCCAAAAAATAAATCAGACACACAATTGCTTTTTGATGCAACTCCAAAAATTCCACCCATATTTGTTCTCCTTTGTTCTATGAATGTTTGGTTGGCTGTAGCTTCCGAAAACAACAGCTTCCGGAAACCGCATTTCAAATCACGTACCCCATTATATAATGGCGATTCCTGTTTCGCAAGACAAAATTTTGCACAATTTTCCTCCGGTGTTTTGGAAAAATACTAAAAATGGAAGAAAAAGCGGAGAGATGGTCTTGTATTTTTTTACGGGAAATCTATAATAAAAGCGTAACTGTTCAGTATTTTCACTGTTACATAACACCGGAAAAAATACAGGTATCGAAACCAGATAAACAGTGAAAAGAAGATTATGAAGAAAAGCAGATGGGAACAGACATACAGGGAAGGAGGATCTATCATGCGAAATATGGAGTTTAAGATGGAACGTCAGGGACTTCTGACAGTGGGGCAGGAAGTGGATGTGACAGAAAGTGCTCTGCCAACGTCATATTATTATACGATACAGCCAATGATCGCCATGAGTAAAAACTATCCCGGTTATGAGAGACTGCAGTCACGAAAAGGGATTGTAAAAGATATTAAAGAAACAGACCGGGGATATTATACGGTGGTGGAATTTGATGAGGAGGATATCGGGAACTGATACCGGTGATTCATCAAAAGACACAGAAAATAAAAAGCACGTAACTGTTCAGTTCCTTCACAGTTACGTGCCAAAATGCATTTAAACGATAAAAACACGCTTTGCGAGTTTTTATCGTTATCGCGGCACTCCTCAAGGTTCCGTGCAAGCACGGACTTTGACTCGTTGCTCGCGTAAATCACCTTCGGTGATGGCATTTTGGCTTGTATGTCTCGGGATTTTGGCATATTCATGCCAAAACACCTCGCGGTACAGTGGCTACTGAATAGTTACAAAAGAACATTCCAAATAAAACGGAATGTTCTTTTTTTAAAAACCTCAAGATATAATGGTTGCCCGGGTGATTCAGAGGATCCGGGACTGATTAATTATTCGGACGGAAAGTGAGTGAATCGTCGGTCATGGACTCTACGATAGCCAGAGACTCCAGGCGAACACCCATCTCACGGATTTTCTTTCCACCTTCCTGGAAGCCCTTTTCGATAACTATACCAGCACCTTCCAGAGTGGCTCCTGATTTGTTTACGATATCGATCAGACCCATCAGTGCGCAGCCGTTTGCCAGAAAATCGTCAATCAAGAGTACATGATCTTCCGGTCCAAGGAACTTCTTGGAAAGGATGACATCATATACTTTCTTGTGTGTAAAGGATTCTACTTTGGAGGTAAACATCTCTCCGTCCAGATTCAGGCTCTGTGCTTTCTTTGCGAAAACAACCGGAACATGGAAATACTGGGCTACCAGACAGGCAATACCGATACCGGAAGCTTCGATAGTAAGAATCTTTGTGATCGGTGCATCAGCGAACCGGCGTTGGAATTCTTTTCCCAGTTCATTGATGAATGCAATGTCCATCTGGTGATTTAAGAAACTGTCTACCTTTAAAACATTTCCCGGTTTGACAATTCCGTCTTTTAAGATACGTTCTTCTAAAAGCTGCATGTGCTTTTTCCTCCTGCTGTTTATCACTCATTTATTTTTCTTTCGTAAATGTTCAGTACCTTCACAGTTACGAGTCAAAATGCATTTAAAATCACCTTAAATGTATTTTAATTTCTTGTATGCTATGATACAACCTTACGGTTGGAAAGGCAACAGTTTTCTCACTTTTTCTTCTTCCTTTTTCTTCCGGATGTGTTGTCCTTTTTGCAAAAGATTGTTATAATAAAAACGATGTGGGAGGGACGATAGATGAAACAATATGAAGTCATCAGAGAAATTATAAACCAGTGTCCGCTGAATCATTCCAGAGATCAGTTTTTTGAGGAAATCCAGTGTGAAGATCCGGAAAGCTATATCCGGGAACGATGCGGAGACCGGAAAGAAACTTACGAAAAAAGCATTCAGAAAGATGGCAGTATAGTATTTGACGTCTATTTTTCCGGGATGCATCAGCGATATACATTTTCCGAGATCTGATCCGGGAATGTATGGATGGGAGGAAAAAGATGGGAGAGCATGTACATGTACTGGAAGATGGAACGGTTGTCAAGCACAGTCATACCCATACCCATGAAAACACAAAAGCGGTAATTAACCGGTTGTCAAGAGCTATCGGTCATCTGGAATCGATCCGTCGGATGGTGGAAGAAGGCAGAGACTGCTCGGAAGTGCTGATCCAGCTTTCGGCAGTCAAATCGGCAATTAATAATACCGGAAAAGTGATTTTACAGGATCACATACAGCATTGTATTGTGGATGCAGTTAAGGATGGGGATATGGAAGCTCTGGAAGAACTGAACAAAGCAATCGATCGCTTTATGAAATAAAAAGAGAAAAGAGGACAGACAATGGCAAAAGAATGTAGCAACACATCCTGCAGCAAAGAAAGCTGTGAAGGATGTCCAAGCAAACAGCCCAAGAGTATGCTGGAAGAGATGAACAGCCAGTCCAACGTAAAACATGTGATTGGCATCGTCAGCGGAAAAGGCGGCGTTGGTAAATCCTTCGTTACCGCATCTCTGGCAAATAGAATGGCACAGAAAGGTTACAAAGTAGGTATCCTGGATGCGGATATCACAGGACCCTCCATCCCGAAGATGTATGGTGTCAAGGGTCCGGCACAGGCAGTAGATGCCGGTATCTATCCGATCGAGGCAAAAAACGGCATTAAGGTAATGTCTGTAAACCTGCTGCTTCCGAGAGAAGACGAACCGGTCATCTGGAGAGGACCGATTCTGGCAAATATGGTAAAACAGTTCTGGACCGATGTGATCTGGGGAGATCTGGACTATCTGTTCGTAGATATGCCGCCTGGAACCGGTGATGTACCGCTGACAGTCTTCCAGTCTCTGCCGGTAGAAGGTATCGTGATCGTATCTTCCCCGCAGGATCTGGTAAAGATGATTGTACGTAAAGCTTATAAGATGGCACAGATGATGAAAATCAATGTGCTGGGTGTTGTGGAAAACTACAGCTATCTGGTATGCCCGGACTGCGGAAAACATATTTCTGTATTCGGTGAGAGTCATATTGATGAGATAGTGGCAGAGCTGGGAACAGAAGTGCTCGGCAAGATGCCGATCAATCCACTGTATGCGGAAGCAGCCGACAAGGGAGCTTTCCATGCGGTAGAAAATGAATATCTGGATAAAGCAGTAGAAAAAATCGTTGGATAATCCTTCAGAGGAACAGTGTGAAAATGCTGTTCCTTTTTTATGTTGTTTTTGACGAAATTTGAAAAAGAGAAGCTGATTTTCAAGAGAATATTGCCCGCTCTGAATTGTAAACGATTTCAATGCGGAGAGAATGCTGTGCAAATAGCAAAAAAACAGGTGAAAAATGTAAAAGAAAGCACTAAAAATAGTGCAACACCAACATAAAACAGAGAAGATTAAAAAGTTGACAAATTTCGCATCAGATGCGATAATCAATTCTCGGAATATGTGGTACTACCAGTTGGAGAAGGGGGTACCGATATTCTACACCGGTACACAGATTTTGTTACCGCGAGTTTCAGAAAGGATTGATATAATGCAGGATATGAAAACAAGCAAAATCAAATTAAATGAGGCGAGTGAAGTGGAAGAATTTGTGAAGGCGGCTGGAAAATGTGACTTTGATATTGACATCTTCTACAATCGTGTAATTATTGATGCAAAATCCATTCTCGGAATCATGAGTATGGATCTGACACAGGAACTTACCGTTCAGTGTTATGGAGAAGACAAAGAATTCGACAAAGCAATTCAAAAATTTGCAATTGCATAAAGGTATCTGAAAATGATTTGATATGCGAAAAAAGAAAAATCTTCCGTGGTGAAGCCAAATGGTTCCTGCGGAAGATTTTTCTTTTGATTTACGCGAGCAACGAGCCAAAGTCCGTGCTTGCACGAGACCTTGGCGACTGCCGCGATAACTTGAGAAACTCGCGAAGCGTGTTTCTCATAGTTTACGGAAATATAGGCAAAGGCAGGTGGATGAGTTATAATAAGCAAAGTGAAAGGTGGTGGGCGGATGGAAAAAGAAGAAGTAAAGATTTCGGTCAGGGAACTGGTGGAGTTTATCCTGCGTTCCGGTGATATAGACAACAGGAGAGGCGGATGGGCAGATAAAGAGTCGCTGGCAAAGGGAACCAGAATCCACAAAAAGGTTCAGAGACAGATGGGAGCTGCTTATCAGGCCGAGGTGCCGCTCAACTGCCGCTTCTGCTATAAAGATCTGGATTTGCTCGTGGAAGGCCGGGCGGATGGAATAGAGGAAAAAGAAGATCATGTGATGGTTGATGAGATCAAAGGCGTACACCGGGAACTCAGGTTTGTGGAAGAACCGGTTCCGGTACATCTTGCACAGGCCAGGTGTTATGCGGCGATTTATGCAGAACAGAATCAGCTGGAACAGATGGAAGTACAGATGACATACTGCAACATGGAAACGGAAGAGATTCGCAGGTTCTCCTATATGTTCGATGCGCAGGAACTGAAAACATGGTTTCAGAAACTTGCCGATACCTACTATATCTGGGCCCACTGGCATCAGGAGTGGAAAAAAGTGAGGAATGCATCCATGATCGGACTGGAATTTCCTTTCCCTTACCGGGAGGGACAGCGGGAACTGGTACATGGTGTTTACCGGACCATTTTGCGGGAAAAGCAGCTGTTTATCCAGGCACCTACCGGTGTGGGCAAAACGATGTCATGTCTGTATCCGGCTGTGCGCTCCGTTGGAGAAGGAATCTCAGAAAGAATCTTTTATCTGACTGCAAAAACGATTACCCGTACGGTTGCAGGGGAAGCTTTTGAAATCCTGAAAAAGCATGGACTTCGCTGGAAGTCTCTGCTTTTGACTGCAAAAGAAAAATTGTGTGTGTGTGACAGCATGGAGTGTAATCCGGCAGCCTGTGCAAGGGCAAAGGGACATTTTGACCGGGTAAATGATGCGGTGTTTGAACTTTTGGAGAAAGAAGAAATTTATGACCGGGAGATGTTGCTTTCTTATGCGGAAAGGTATCAGGTCTGCCCGTATGAGATGAGTCTGGATCTCGCCGTCTGGGTGGATGGAGTGATCTGTGATTATAATTATGTGTTTGATCCACAGGTATATCTTCGCCGTTTTTTTGCGGAAGGTGTGAAAGGAGATTACGTATTTTTGATCGATGAGGCTCACAATCTGGTGGAACGGGGACGGGAGATGTACAGTGCGGTTTTGTACAAGGAGGATATCCTGAGAATGAAAAAGCTGGTGAAGCCATACCGGAAAAAGCTGGAAAAAGCACTGGAGCGGTGTAACCGGCTGATGCTTGAGTGGAAACGGGAATGTGAGACCTGTCGGGTTCTTCCGTCCATTGGGAATTTTTCGCTGGCATTGCTTTCTGTGATGGGTGAAACGGAAAACTATCTGGAGGAACTTGGTGATGGAGAACTTCGAAAAGAACTTCTGGATTTTTATTTTGAGGTGCGGAGTTTCCTATATATCAGTGATCTCATCGATGAAAATTATGTAATTTATACACAGCATGATGAGGATGGAAGATTTCGTGTTAAACTGTTTTGTGTGAATCCGGCACAGAACCTGCAAAACTGTATGGATAAAGGGAGAAGCACTGTTTTCTTTTCGGCTACATTACTTCCGGTGATGTATTACCGGGAGCTTTTAAGCGGACGAAGCGATGATTATGCGATCTATGCACAGACACCCTTTGCCAAAGAACAGAAGTGTCTGATCCTCGGCCGGGATGTGAGCAGCCGGTACACAAGGAGGGGACCTGAAGAGTATGGGAAGATTGCAGAGTATATTCATGCGGTAGTGTGTTCTCATACCGGAAACTATATGATTTTCTTCCCGTCGTATCGAATGCTGGATGATATTCTGGAACGCTACATGGAACTGTATGGGACGGATGGGGTGGAGATTCTGCAGCAAAGTCCGTCGATGCAGGAGAAAGAACGTGAGGATTTTCTGGAACGTTTTGAGAGTGAAAATACAGGGACGCTGCTTGGATTTTGTGTGATGGGAGGAATTTTTGCGGAAGGAATCGACCTCATTGGAGAGCGGCTTGTTGGAGCTGTGATCGTGGGAACCGGACTTCCGCAGGTGAGTTATGAGAGAGAGATTCTGAAGCAGTTTTATGACAGAAAGAAGGAGAATGGGTTTGATTATGCATACCGGTTTCCGGGAATGAATAAGGTGCTGCAGTCTGCAGGAAGGGTGATTCGAACGAAAGAAGACCGGGGAGTGATTTTACTTCTGGATGAGAGGTTTTGTTTGCCGGATTATACGGGGCTGTTTCCACGGGAATGGGAGGAGTATGTGGTTTGTGACCGGAGGGGAGTTGGGAAGGTCCTGGAAGAGTTTTGGGGGAGATAGGGGGGAGAGTGTGGCGAAAGGGACGCCGCGGGCAACAAAGCCTGGGCGGACAACGTGGGCAGAGCAACTTTGAGCTAGCCGCTAACTTCGGCTATGATTCACGAGGGTCAGCTGACCCTCGCGAAAGCCTACGT
>ERZ839767.1434-NODE-1434-length-35977-cov-5.273565_pt1 | contig 35977 bp, 26 predicted proteins | sample MGYA00519879_ERZ839767 | MGnify/ENA primary metagenome ERZ839767 (study PRJEB31850, sample SAMEA3708852) | human gut metagenome | biome: human gut; feature: human-associated habitat; material: faeces | place: China | collected 2014 ... | reverse complement strand
TGCCGCCCATGCCGCGCAGCCCCCTGCACCCGCGGCACAGCTTGCAGCTTGCCGTTTGCCCCGGCAAAATACAGCAGCACCGTCCGCTCGGGATAGAGCCACGACGTGTCCTGCAGCAAAAATGAATCCCGCGTCCAGCGCATGGAAGCTCTTCCGAGCAGCGCGCCGGAGGGCGTGCGAATCTGCACCGCGTCCACGCTGTCCAGCTGCGTGAGCGTCATCGTCAGCCCCGCTGCGGCAAGCGTCCGTGCGTAGCCCGTGAGCGACGCATACATTTCGTTCATTTCCAGCGTCAAAACGCCCTTCTGAAGCTTCGTCCCCGTGCAGGCTGTTCCGTCCGGAAACAGGGGAACAAGTCCTTCGTCCTTCGGCGGCAGAAGGTACGCTTCCAGAACGTCCTCCACGCTGACATCGCCCCCGAGCGTCACCCGCTTTTCCGTGAGCGCGCCTGTTTCACTTGCAAAGCTTTCATCGTTCGTGCCGTCGGCGCGCCGGTAATAGAACGTGAGCTGGCTCTCCCCTGCCGGGATTCCCTGCCCCGTGCATCCGCAAAGAAGCGCAAGCAGAAGAAGGATCGCCAATATCCTACGCATCGCCGTCATCCTCCTCCAGCTCAAAATACGGCATGCGAAAGGTAAATTTCGTCCCTTCCCCCTCCTTGGAGGAAACCTCGATCGTTCCGAAATTCCGCTCTACCAGCTCGTGGACGATCGAAAGTCCAAGTCCCGAGCCGCCCGCCTGCCGCGATCGCGCCTTATCCACGCGGTAAAAGCGCTCAAAAATGTGCTCGATGGCGTCTTGCGGAATGCCCATACCCGTATCCTCCACCAGAAGCTCCGCTTCGTCCTGCGTGTGGCGGGCCGTCACATGGACGCTTCCCCCGGCGTGGTTATACTTGATGCCGTTTTCAACGAGGTTAAAAATGATCTGATACGCGTCGTCCTCCATCGAAAGCACATAGCAGCCCCTGTCTAAGCTTGCCGTCAGCTTAATCTCCGTCCGGTCGGCCAGCGGCACGAGCATCCGGAACACCCGGCGCACCGTTTCGCCCAGATCGACCACCTCATGCTCGCAAGTCGTCTGCGCGTCGGCCTTGCTGAGCGTCAGGAGCTTCTGCGTCATGCGGGTCAGGCGGTCTGACTCGTTTCCGATGTCGCTGACAAACTCCCGCATCGTGTCCGCGTCCATATCGTTCTGCAAAATGGAATCGGACAGCAGCTTGATGGAGGCCAGCGGCGTTTTCAGCTCGTGGGAGGCGTCGGAGACGAACTGCCGCCGCCGAGCCTCGGAGCTTTCCAGTCTTGCGGCCAGCTCGTTGAAGGCCCGGCTCAGGCGCTCGACCTCGTCGTGCCCGCGGACGGGCGGCTGCTGGGAATAGTCGCCCTCGCGCATGCGGCCGACCTGATTCAGAATGGCGCGCATGCGCCGCGAGAATGCGGCCGAGAAGAACAAAGAGAACAGCACGACGCCGCCCTCCAGCGCAAACGAAATGCGCAGAATGTTGCGCTCCAGCGCGGCGATCAGCTCGCCCTGATCCGTGTCGTACGACATGAGATACACGGCCCCCAGCGTTTTGCCGCCGCGTATGAGCGGAACGGCGGCGTGGCTTTCTACGGCGCCGTCGGCATAGCGGGCGAAAAAGACGTCGCTGCCCTCCAGCGCCGTGATAAGCTCCGGAAACAGCAGCGTCTTTCCCTCGGCATTGCCAGTGGTCAGAGAATCGTATACGGCAACGCCCGCAGCGTCGGTCACGACGGTGCGGGTGGTGTGAAGCTCCTCCATGGAATTTACGGCCTGCGCGGCCCGGCCTGCGGAAAGCTCGTCGAGCTGCAGCAGGGCATTGCTCAGGAGCTGTGCTTTGCTCTCGAGCGAATCGGCCTGCGCGTGGAACGTCATGCTGCGGATGGTCGTCGAGGCATAGAGATTCAGCAGGAACAGGGCGGCCGCCGTGATGAGGATGTAGGCGGCGGCATAGCGGAGCTGCGAACTGGCAGGCAGAAAGCTGCGGTGTTTACGCTTTGAAATAGTACCCAACTCCCCACTTTGTCATGATGTATTCCGGTTCGGCCGGAACGGTCTCCAGTTTTTCACGGATGCGGCGGATGTGGACGTCCACCGTGCGGATATCGCTGCGGTACTCATAGCTCCAGATGAGGTCAAGCAGATTTTCGCGGGAGTAGACGCGGTTCGGGTTGCGGATGAGCAGCTCGACAAGGTCGAACTCGCGGGCCGTCAGCTCGACGGGCTTGCCGTCCTTATAGACGTTGCGCTCCTGTGTGTCGACGGTCAGGCTGCCCGCCGTGATGCGATTGTTCTGGTTCTCCAGTCCGCCGCTGCGGCGCAGCAGGGCGCGGATGCGCGCCTTCAGCTCCAGAATGTTGAAGGGCTTTGTCAGATAGTCGTCCGCGCCGTGCTCAAAGCCAAGCAGCTTGTCCATGTCCTCCGTGCGGGCAGTGAGCATGATAATGGGGACGTCCGAAAATTCCCGAATGGTGCGGCAGGCGGTCAGCCCGTCGACCTCCGGCATCATGACGTCCAGCACGATGAGCCGGATGTCCGGATCGCGCGCCAGCTCGATGGCCTCACGGCCGTTGCTGCCGGTGACGACCTGATAGCCGTCGTTCTGCAGGTTGAAGCGAATGCCCTTGACCAGCAGCTCTTCATCATCTACGACCAGTATTTTCATGGTTCTTCCTCCACCGTGACCAGTTCGCGGAGCTTTTCCAGCTTGCCCTCGCCGATGCCCTCGACCGCAATGAGCTCTTCCACGCTCTGAAAGGAACCGTGCGCCTCGCGGTAGTCCACGATGCGCTGCGCCAGCACCTCGCCGATGCCGGGGAGCGTTGTCAGCTCCTGCGCCGTGGCGCGGTTGAGATCGAGCGGACCCGGCTCCGTGGGCGGCTGCGTCGCGGCCTCTGTCGGTTTCCCTGTCGGGGAGGAAGCCGCCGGGACGGACGGCAGGGCAGACTCCGTCTGTGCGGGGACGGTGCGCGCCGTGCGCACCGTAACGCCGTCCGTATGCTGTGTCCAGCGCGCCACGCCAAAGCCCAGACAGAAGGCAAGAAAGACGGCCGCCAGGGTGATGACCCAGTTCCAACGCGGTTTCTGCTCCATTTTCGCTCTGCTCCGTTGACATAATCCGGATTTTTGTTATAATGTGTCTGTCGGACCGGCATGCGGTATTCCGCGCGGCCTGCCCATACTCATTATATCACACAGTTCCGCCCTGCGGCAATGCCGCCGCGGCGTTTTTGGAGGAGAATATGAAAAAAAGACTTTTGTCCGGGCTGGCCCTGCTGGCCCTGCTGCTGCAGTGCCTGCTGCTTCCGGCCTTTGCGGAGCCGACAGACGCACCGGCCGATCCTACGGAGCCGTCCGCCTCGGAGACTGTGGCTGATGCTACGGAGCCGGATGCCTCGGAGCCGGGTGCGACCGACGCCGCAGAGCCGACGGCGGAGACCGCGGCTCCTGCTGAAAACGACAAGGCTCCCGCTGCCGTGACGGATGAGACGCCGCCCGCGCTGAACGATTTTGGACAGTATCTCGATACCACGGTGCAGGCCAAGGCGGCGGCGCTTGTGGAGCTGAACAGCGATACGCTCGTCTATGGCATGAATCTGGACGAAAAGGTCTATCCCGCCAGCCTGACGAAGATCATGACGTGTATGCTGGCGCTGGAGCATGGAAACCTCGACGACATCGTGACGGTCAGCCATGAGGCTCTGCAGGACCTGAACGCAGCGGGCAGCTCCGCCGGCCTGCTCGAGGGCGAGCAGCTGTCTCTGCGCGAGCTGCTGTACTGCGTGATGATCTCGTCCGCCAACGAGGCGTGCAACGTCGTGGCGGAGTACATCGCGGGGGATATCCCATCTTTCGTGGCGCTCATGAACGCGCAGGCGGCGGCCCTCGGCATGACGGGCACGCATTTTGCCAACGCCCACGGCCTGCATGACGAAAATCACTACACCACCGTGCGCGACCTCGTTACGCTGGCGCGCTGGGCCTGGCAGAGTGAGCAGTTTCAGGAATTCTCCACGCAGACATCCCACACGGTGCCTGCGACGAACAAGTCCGAGGAGCGCGTGCTCCACACGACAAACTATCTGACGAGCGGTCAGACCGTCGGAAAGTATTACTACGACAAGGCGCGCGGCATCAAGACTGGCTTCACGACCCCTGCGGGCGGCTGCCTCATCTCCACGGCGGAGAGCGGTTCGCTGCATTTCCTCAGCGTCGTCTGCGGCTGCGAGACGCTGCAGAACGACGACGGCACGGAGACGGACCAGCGCTTCACGGAGACGAAGCGGCTGTTCGAATACGGCTTCAATCATTTGAACAGTGTGCAGGTGCTGGCGGACACGGCTCTTGTGGACATGCCGCAGGTGCTGTATGCCGACGGACGCGACAGCGTCGTCGTGCGCGCGAAGGACAACATCTCCGTTCTGCTGCCGGACAGCTGCGATACCTCCGGCATCACGCTGACCGTGCAGTATGATTCCGAAGCCCCGCTCGAGGCGCCGCTTGAGGCCGAGACGAAGGTCGGTACCGTCAGTGCCGTGCTGGACGGCAAGGTGCTGGCGACCTGCGACCTCGTGACGCTGACGGCCGTGATGCGCTCCACGCCGAAGTATGTTGCCAAGCAGACGGAAAGTGTGCTGGCGAAGATCTGGAAGGGCATGTGGCGGCTGTGGTTCGTGACCGTACCGGTGCTGCTGGCGCTGGTGTTCTGGCTCATCGTTGCCATCCTGCGCTCCGTCAATCGCCGCCGCGCAAAAAAGCGCGCCATGCGCGCGCGCCGTCCGGGAGCCCGTCAGGGCAGGGAGGACCGCCGTGGATGAGCTCAATGTCCTGCGCATGTCCTGCGAGGGCTGCACGGGCTGCGGCCTTGCCGCCACGCGCCACAGCGTCGTGTTCGGCGTCGGACCGTGCCCCTCGCCCGTCGTCTTCATCGGGGAAGGCCCCGGCCAGCAGGAGGACCTGCGCGGCGAGCCATTCATCGGCCCGGCCGGGCAGCTGCTCGACGACATGCTGTCTATCATCGATCTCGGGCGGCACAACTGCTATATCTGCAATATCGTCAAATGCCGCCCGCCCGGAAACCGCGATCCGCAGCCGCAGGAGCAGGACGCCTGCATCGGCTATCTGCGCAATCAGGTGGCGCTGGTAAAGCCGAAGATCATTGTCTGCCTTGGGCGTATCGCCGCCAAGCGGCTGATCGACCCGGACTACCGCATTACGAGACAGCACGGCCAGTGGGTGGAGCGAAACGGCGTCTGGATGACGGCCATTTATCACCCGTCGGCACTCCTGCGGGACGTATCCAAGCGCCCGGAGACCTTCGACGATCTGCTCGCCATCCGGGCGAAAATCCGGGAAATAGGTGCAAATATGTGAAAAATCCGCTGTTTTCGGAAGCGAAAACAGCGGATTTCTGCTCGTTAACAAACGGAATCGTTGCCTGCCTTATGAAGAAATTGCATTATGGCTGCCGGTGACGGAAAACTCCACCCACTCGGCGATGTTCGTGGCATGGTCGCCGATGCGCTCAAAGTATTTGGCGATCATCAGCAGGTCGAGGGCATATTCTCCCTCGGCGGGGTTCTTGGCGATCATGTCGATCAGCCCGCTCTTGATCCGGGTGAAGTAGTTGTCCACCACGTCGTCGTGCATCTGCACGGCCTTGGCGAGGTACACGTCCTGCTTGACGTAGGCGTCCACGCTGTCCGTGACCATGGCGATGGTCTCCTTTGCCATTTCCCGGATTTTGGGGTATTCCTCATGGGGATGGGCGATCATGCAGGGGATGATCTCCACAATGTCCTCCGCCTGATCGCCGATCCGCTCCATGTCCGTGATCATTTTCAGCGCGGCGGAGACGGCGCGCAGATCCCGCGCCACCGGCTGTTGGCGCAGAAGCAGACGCATACAAATCGTCTCAATGGTGCGCTCCTCCTCGTCGATCTTTGCGCCGACCTTGGAGACCTTTTCTCCAAGCGCTTTGTCATAGGAAACCAGCGCCTGAGAAGCCAGAGAGATAATCTCCTCGCACAGCGCGCCCATTTCCGTCAATTCCTGATTCAGCAGCAGAAGCTGCTCTTCAAATAGTTCCCGCATTATCCGAACCTCCCCGTGATGTAATCTTCCGTCCGTTTGTCCAGCGGCTGAGAGAAAATCTGTTCCGTCCCGCCGAATTCCACCAGCTCGCCCAGAAGAAAGAAGGCGGTGTAATCGGAGATACGGACGGCCTGCTGCATGTTGTGGGTAACGATGACGATGGTATAGTTTTTCTTGAGAGACGCGGCCAGCTCCTCGATTTTTAAGGTGGAAATGGGGTCGAGGGCGGAGGTCGGCTCGTCCATGAGAAGTACCTTCGGCTCCACCGCCAAGGCTCTTGCGATGCACAGCCGCTGCTGCTGGCCGCCGGAAAGACCCAGAGCGTTCTTTTTCAGCCGATCCTTTACCTCGTCCCAGATGGCGGCGTCCCGGAGAGAACGCTCCACGATCTCGTCCAGCTTGGCCTTGCTGTGAATGCCGTGGGTGCGGGGGCCGTAGGCGATGTTGTCGTAAATGCTCATGGGGAAGGGGTTGGGCTTCTGGAACACCATGCCCACTTCCTTGCGCAGATTGTTGACCTCCGCCTGGAAGATGTCCTTGCCCTCATAGCGCACGTCTCCCGTGATTTTTACGCCGGGAATCAGGTCGTTCATGCGGTTCAGGGTTTTTAAGAAGGTGGACTTGCCGCAGCCGGAGGGGCCGATGAGGGCGGTGATGCTGTGCTCCGGGACGGCGATGTTGATGGATTTCAGCGCCTGGGTATCCCCGTACCAGAGGCACAGATTTTTCGCGGTAATAATGTCAGCCAATTCGATTCTTCCTCCCATAATACTTACTTACCAGAGACGCGGACAGGTTAATGAGAAATGCCAGCACCATCAGAATGGCGGCAATGGCGAAGGCGACACCAAATTCTCCCTGCTCCTTGGCGTAGACGTACAGGGCAACCGTCAATGTTGCGCCCGCGCTTTTCCTTGCGGCCCAGAAGCCGTTGACCACATGGGCAAACCCGGCGGTGAACAGCAGGGCGGCGGACTCGCCCAGAATACGGCCGACGGAAAGGATGCAGCCGGTGACGATTCCGTCCACGCAGTTGGGAAGCACCACCGTGCGGATGACCCGCCACTTTCCCGCGCCCAGACCGAACGCCCCCTCCCGGTAGCTCTGGGGCACGGTTTTCAGGCTTTCCTGGGTGTTGCGCATGATGGTTGGCAGGTTCATGATGACCAGGGTCAGCGCGCCCGCCAGCAGGGAAGTGCCCATATTGTTGGAAAACAGCAGCATACCCACAAGGCCGTAGATAATGGAGGGAATGCCGGAGAGGGTCTCGGCGGCGTACTCAATGACGGCGACGATCCTTTTATTGTGGGCGTACTCCGTCAGGTAAATTGCCGCGCCCACGCCCAGGGGAAGCACCAGAACTAGGGCGTAAATGATGATGTACAGGGTGTTGAGAATGTCCGGCAGAATGCCGATGCGGTCGGCAAGGTAGCTGGGCTTGGTGCTGAGCAGCTCCCAGGTAATATGGGGAATGCCCTTCGCCAGAACGTAGACCATAAGAAACAGGGTCAGTCCGGCGGTCAGCGCGGTGGCAAGATACATCCCGCCCCGCACCGTCCAGAGGTATAATTTTCTTCGTTTGGAAATCATTTTGCTTTGTCTCCCTTCAGAAAGAAATTCAGAGCGGCGTTGATGAGCATGATGAACAGGAACAGCACCAGCGCGATGGAGAACAGCGCCTGCTTTTGCAGGCCGCTGGAATAGGACATTTCGCTTGCCACGGCGGTGGTGAGGAAGCGGACGCTCTGAAACAGGGAGGTGGGCATATTGGGGACGTTGCCCGCCACCATCATGACGGCCATGGCTTCGCCGATGGCTCTGCCCACGCCCAGCACCACGGCAGCGGCAATGCCGCTTTTGGCGGCGGGGACGGAGACACGGAAGTAGGATTCCTCCGGCGTCGCGCCAAGGGCAAGGGAAGCGTCCTCGTATTCCTTGGGAACCGCCTCCAGGGCGGTGACGGACATTTTGATGATGGAGGGCAGGATCATCACGGCCAGGACGATGATGGCGGCAAACAGGCTGGAGCCGTCGGGAATGTGGAAGAGCTTCCGCAGTCCCGGCACCAGCACCATCATGCCGACAAGGCCGTAAACCACGGAGGGGATACCCGCCAGCATGGAAACCGCCTGCTCCATGAAGCGCTTGACGGGCTTCGGCGCCATTTTTGCCAGATACACCGCCGTTAAGAATCCAATCGGCACGCCGAGAATGACGGCTCCGGCGGTGCCGTAGACGCTGGTGAGAATGAAGGGGAGAATGCCGTACTCCGGCTGCGCCGCCGTAGACGCCCATTTGGTGCCGAACAGGAAGGAAACCAGTCCGATCTGACGGATGGCGGGAATGCCGGAAATGATTAAATATATGGTGATCAGAAGCACGCAGCCTACGGTAATCAGTCCGAGAATCAGGAAAATACCGTGGACAACGGCCTCAAAAGCGTTTGATTTGTGTTTCATGTTATCAGCCTTTCGAGAAGGTTCTGGACTTCGCTGTTTTCAGAAAACGGCAGTTGGCTCCCCCGATGGGGGAGCCTTTGTTTGCTTGCTTTAGCCGTTGGCGGGAACCACACCGGAGGCGGTGATGATGTCATTGGCCTGACCCTTGGTGGCATAGTCGAAGAATGCCTGGGCGACGGGGCTCAGCGCAACGCCTTCCTTGGTGACCAGAACGAAGGGACGCTGGATGAGGTAGGTGCCGTCCTTGACGGTCTCCTCGGTGGGAGTCACGCCCGCGACCTTCAGAGCCTTGACGGAATCCTTGACGGAGGCCAGGGAAGCGTAGCCGATGGCGTCGGGGTTCTGGGCGACCGCGGTGATGACGTCGCCGGTGGAGGTCAGCTCCTGACGGTACTGGCACTTGTCAACGGTCTCGGTCAGTTCCTCGAAGCCGCTGCGGGTGCCGGAGCCGGCTTCACGACCCACCAGAACGATCTGGGCGTCGGCGCCGCCGACTTCGGACCAGTTGGTGATTTCGCCGGTGTAGATCTTGGCAATGGTCTCAATGTCCAGGTCTTCCACGGTGTTGGCGGGGTTGACGATGACGGCAATGCCGTCGTAGGCAAGGACGGTGCCGACCAGGCCGGACGCAACCTCGGAATCCTTCAGCGCACGGGAGGACAGGCCGATGTCGCAGCGGCCTTCGGACACGGCGGTGATGCCGGAGCCGGAGCCGGTGGGGTTATAGGTGAAGTTCACGCCGGAGTTCGCTTCCATGAAGGCTTCGCCCAGAGCGCCGATGACCTTCTCCATAGAGGTGGAGCCGTCGGTGGCGACGGTGCCGGAGAGAGCTGCGGTGGTTGCGGGGACTTCGGTCTGGGGAGCGGCGGTCGTCTGTGCCGCAGTCTCGGCAGGAGCGGTGGGCTGGCTCTGAGCGCAGCCGGCCATGGCGACAACAAGCATGGCAATCAGTGCAATGGAAATGACTTTCTTCATAATCTTACTTCTCCTTGTAGGTTTTATTTTTGATGTACTTGGGATTTATCCTACGGCTTCATAATACCAACCCATTGTAAATTTCAAAATCTCCGGTATGTAAAATGAAAATCAAATAGTGAAGCAAATTCTAAAGAATGAAAAGTCCTTGACAGAGCCAACCGATTATCCTAAAATAAGGGCAAAGGGATGACCCTTTTGTTCAACAGACATGACTTGCGCGGAAAAGGAGACGCTATGTATCGTATTTTGGAGTTGAATCCCCAGCTTGAGCCTTTCTCCGGGGATATTGATTTGCGGATGCACCTGTACCGTTCGACCAAAAAGCGTATTTTGTCCGAGGGGCAGAGCCTGAACGATTTTGCCAATGCCCATCTTTATTTCGGCTTTCACCATGTGGACGGCGGATGGTACTACCGGGAGTGGGCGCCCAGCGCCTACCAGCTGTATCTGGAGGGCGAATTCAACGGCTGGAACCAGACCTCCCACCCGCTGACCAATCTGGGCAACGGCAACTGGGAGCTGTATCTCCCCGGCGACGACGCCCTGTGGGACGGCTGCAAGGTCAAAACCGTGGTGGACGCCAATCTGACCCGCACGGAGCACATCCCCCTGTATGCCCGCCGGGTGGTGCAGAACAAGCAGAACATCACCTTCGAGTGCGAGGTGGTGGACGACCGGAAGACCTTTCCCTGGACGGATAAGGATTTCGTGGGCGAGGACGAGCTGTATATCTACGAAGCCCACGTGGGCATGGCGCAGGAAGAGGGCAAGGTCAGCTCCTACCGGGAATTTGCCGATTATATCCTGCCCCGCATCCACAAGGCGGGCTACAATACTGTGCAGCTGATGGCCATTATGGAGCATCCCTATTACGGCTCCTTCGGCTATCAGGTGAGCAGTTTCTTCGCTGCTTCCTCATGGTTCGGGAAGCCGGAAGACCTGAAATATCTGGTGAACAAGGCGCACGCCATGGGCATCCGGGTGCTGCTGGACGTGGTGCATTCCCACGCCGTCAAGAATACCGCCGAGGGCATCAACATGTTCGACGGCACCACATGGCAGTTCTTCCACGACGGCCCCAAGGGCGACCATCCTGCGTGGGGAACAAAGTGCTTTGACTACGGCAAGACCGGCGTTATCCACTTCCTGCTGTCCAACCTGAAATTCTGGATGACGGAGTACCATTTTGATGGCTTCCGCTTTGACGGCGTGACCTCCATGCTGTACCATGACCACGCCCTCGGTACGGACTTCACCTCCGACGGCAAGTATTTCTCCTACAACACCGACACCGAGGCGGTGACCTATTTGCAGCTTGCCAACGAGCTGATCCGTCAGGTGAACCCCAAGGCCATCACCATCGCCGAGGATATGTCCGGTATGCCCGGCATGTGCCTGCCCATTGCGGACGGCGGCATCGGCTTTGACTACCGGCTGGGTATGGGATTGCCGGATATGTGGATCAAGGCGGTGAAGGGGCAGGACGAATTCTGGGACATCAATCAAATGTGGGGCAGTATGTGCCTGCGCCGTCCCGGAGAGAAGACCGTGGCCTATGTGGAGTCCCACGATCAGGCGCTGGTGGGCGACCAGACGATGATCTTCCGCCTGGCCGGGGCGAACATGTACACGGACATGAACAAGGACTGCCACAACCCTGTGATCGACCGCGCCATTGCCCTGCACAAGATGATTCGTCTGTTCACTCTGTCCGGCGGCGGAGAAGCGTACCTCAACTTCATGGGCAACGAATTCGGCCATCCCGAATGGATCGACTTCCCCCGGGAGGGCAACGGCTGGAGCTTCCACTACTGCCGTCGCCAGTGGAGCCTGAAGGACAACGGAATGCTCAAATACCAGTGGCTGGGTGACTTTGACGAGGATATGGTTCGTTTGACCAAGGAGAACCGGATTTTCGACCAGCGAATGGCAGACCTGCTGCTGATGAAAGCGCCGGAGCAGACCCTTGCCTACTACCGGCACGGGCTGGTGTTCGTGTTCAACTTCCATTTCGGTAATTCCCTGAATAACGTTCTTGTCCCGGTTCGCCAGCCGGGCGAGTACACGGTGGTTCTGTCTACCGACGACGAAAAGTACGGCGGCTTTGGAAACGTGGCAAAAAAGACCTACGCTACCAAGCGTTTTGACGGCAGGGACTACATTGAACTGTACATCCCCGCGAGAACCGGCTTCGTGCTGAAGGAAAAGGTGATCCTTCCCGAAACGCCCGCAGCCCCGAAAAAAGCAGCGAAATAACGGAAGACGGCGTGACCGGGTTCGGTCACGCCGTTTTTGTGCGAAAATATGCAGTAAAACAAATTGACGTGTGCAGGAAACTTTGTGCATTTCACAGATTTCTTAACTTTTGCGGCGAAAAATGAATTTTTGCCTAATATGATGTTGCATTTTTGAGGCTTCGGACATATAATATACCAGTAAAACTTGTCAAAATGCCGAAAGGATGATCGATATGACTCCCTATTCCTGCATGAGCCGGGAAGAACTGGAACGTGAATACGGCAGTGTGCTGGCGTCCTATGAAGCCTGCAAGGCGCAGGGGCTGAAGCTGAACATGGCCCGGGGCAAGCCCGCCACGGAGCAGCTGGACATAGTCAGCGGCCTGTTGACCGCGCTGCAAACCCCCGAGGATTGCTACGACGACGGCGTGGACGCCCGGAATTACGGCGAACTGGCGGGTATTCCCAGTGCCCGGAGGTACTGGGCGGATGTGCTGGGCTGCAAGGCGGATCAGGTGTTCGTCGGCGGCGCGGCTTCCCTGAATATGATGTTCGACGTGGTGTCCCGTGCCTATACCCACGGTCTGCTCCACAGCCCCAAGCCCTGGTGCCGGGAGGAAAAGGTGAAATTTCTCTGCCCCGCCCCCGGCTATGACCGGCATTTCCAGATCGGCGAGTTCTTCGGCGCGGAGCTGATTCCCGTTCCCATGACTCCCGAAGGCCCGGATATGGACATGGTGGAGGAGCTGGTGAAGGATCCCCAGGTCAAGCTCATCTGGACGGTTCCCAAATATTCCAACCCCGACGGTATCATTTATTCCGACGAGACCATCCGCCGCTTTGCTCATCTGAAGCCTGCCGCCCCGGACTTTGCCATCATCTGGGACAACGCCTATGGCGTCCACGAATTCGAGGGCGACTATGTCCCGTTCCCGGACATCCTCTCTCTGTGCGACGAGGCGGGACGGCCGGATATGGTCTACGAATTTGCGTCCACCTCCAAGATTACCTTTGCCGGCGGCGGCATTTCCTGCATGGCTGCCAGCGAGGCCAATATCTGCTATTTCACCGGTATTTTCGGCGTGCAGATGATCTCCTACGACAAGGTCAACCAACTGCGCCATGTGCGTTTTCTTAAGGACAAGGCGCACACGCTGGAGATCATGAAGCTCCACGCATCCGTCATGGCACCGAAATTTGAGTGCGTCGCAAAATGGCTGAACCGGGAGATTAGGCCATTGGGCATTGCCCATTGGAACGACCCGAAGGGCGGCTATTTCGTCAGCCTGTTTGCCATGCCCGGCACGGCGAAGCGGGTCTGGACGCTGTGCAAGGAGGCCGGTGTGGTGCTGACCAACGCCGGTGCGACCTACCCCTACCGCAACGACCCGGAGGATTCCAACCTCCGCATTGCTCCCAGCCTGCCCCCGGTGGCCGAGCTGGAAAAGGCTATGGAGGTGCTGTGCCTGAGCCTGCGTCTTTCGGCGCTGGAAAAGCTGCTGGCAAAATAAATACACCGCATACGGGACGGCGTGGCTTCGGCCACGCCGTCTTTTCGTATTCAAAAATTTCTTGAGAATTCTCCCGAAATGTGTTAGGTTTTGAGTTGAAAATCCTTCTATCAGGGTGAAGGACAAAACACAGGAGGTGCGTTGAATGAACGATGAACAAATCATACAGCTGTTCTTCACCCGAAACGAAGACGCCATCCGGCAGACGGACGACCGGTATGGCGCGAAGCTCACAAGGCTGTCGGAGAATATCGTAGGGAGCAGGGAGGACGCGCAGGAGTGTGTCAATGACACCTACTTCAAGGCGTGGGACACCATTCCACCCACGAAACCGGTTCACTTTTTTGCCTATCTCGCAAAAATCTGCCGCCACCTTGCCTTTGACCGGCTGGACTGGAACAACGCGGCAAAGCGCAAGGCCGAGGTCGTCACGCTGACGCAGGAGATGGAAGCGTGCATTCCCGGCCAATGGCAGGAAACGGACGTGAGAAGCGCCGAGATCAGCCGGTTGGTGGGCAGCTTTCTATGGAAGCAGACGGCGGACAACCGGATGATTTTTGTCCGGCGGTACTGGTTCGGCGACAGCGTCAGCGAAATTGCTCTGCGCTACGAGATCAGCCAGAGCGCCGTGCTGATGCGGCTGTCCCGGATGCGGGAAAAGTTGGCGGTTTACTTAAAAAAGGAGGGTTTTCAGGTATGACAGGCAAGGATATGTTGCAGGGCATTCAGAATCTGGATGCGGAGCTGATCGAGGAATCGGAATTCGGAACATTCGGAAGGGGAAAAGCAAGGGGCTTCGGCAAAAAGAAGCTGCTGCTCATTCTGGCGGCGGCGCTGATTATGGCAACCATGACGGCGGCAGCGGCCATCACCCGCTGGACGGCGACCATGCAGTACGGAGACAACGGCGGCACAACGCAGCAGATCTCCGAGCAGGTCAAGAAGCAGGCAGAGCAAAGCGGCCTGTCCGCGACGCCCACCGAGACAAAGGACGGAAAGAAGAAAGCCGTTTCCGCGACGGACAACGGCATCACCGTCACCCTCGCCCAGACGCTGATGGATCAGTACGGCGGCAGAGCCATTTTCCGCATTGAGGGTTTACAGCTGGAAGAAGGGCAGGCACCTTGGGCATGGTGGGACTACCGGGTGGACGGAGAAGTGATGCCCATGAGCTGGGGCGCTCATTTTTTTGACGGCGTGCTTTGGGATGCCGACCACAATCCCACATATGCAAAGAACGGTCAGCCGGTTCCCCGGGTGGGAGAAGACCAACAGCTGCTTCTGGACTATCAGCTGGCCGACGGGAGCATTGAATTCAGCATCGATTTTGCATTCTCTCCGGATGAGAGCCTGTTCGGAAAGGAAATGGCCGTGACCTTCACCGGCTTCGGCATTCAGGGCGAGAAGTTTGAAGACGAGGATATCATGACCACCCCCGGCACTTGGGAGCTGCGCTGGACGCTGGAGGGCACCACGGAGGCACCGAAAAAGTGGACGCCCAACGCCAAGGTCGGAGATCTGTGGGACGTAACGCTCCTTGAGGCGGAAATCGGCCAGTACAGCATGAAGTTCGCCTTCCGGCTGGGGGACGAATATACGGACAATTTTGATTTTACGGAGAAAACGGGCTGGTCGCCGACCCCGGCGAGCATCCGCCTGAAGGACGGAACCGACATTCGGCCTTACGGCAACGGCGGCGGTTCATGGGATGCCGACACCCACACGTACACGTGCATCAAGCATACCCTGAACATGGTTCTCGACCCGGAACAGATCGCAGGCGTGAGCTTCTATAACGGCAGCGAACTGAACGATCAGGGCAAACGGGTGAGTAAGCCGTATTACTATGTTCCTTTTGAATAAGCAAAAGGCAGGACACCAATCGGTGTCCTGCCTTAAACTTATACCGCGGCGACTTCTTCTTCAGCCAGCCGCTTTTTCGCGGTGGAGAGCATCAGCTTGATGCGGTTGAGCTGATTGACCTCCGACGCGCCGGGGTCGTAGTCCACGGCTACGATGTTGGACTGGGGATAGGCTTTTTTCAGCGCCTTGATGACGCCCTTGCCCACAACGTGGTTGGGCAGGCACGCGAAGGGCTGAATGCACACGATGTTGGGCGTGCCAGAGAGAACCAGCTCTGCCATTTCTCCCGTGAGGAACCACCCTTCGCCGTACTGGTTGCCGATGGAGAGGAAGGGCTTTGCCAGCTCTGCTACCTTCTCGATAGGCATGGGCGGCTCAAAGCGGCGGCTCTTTTCCAGTGCGTCCAGTGCGGGCTTGCGTATCAGCCGAATTGCGTCCACGCCGAGCTTCGCCGTGGCGGCGCTTGTCCAGCCCGCGCCTAAGAATTCATGCTTGTAATCGCCGTTGTACACGCAGTAGTTCAGGAAGTCCATCAGGTCAGGCACCACGGCCTCCGCGCCCTCGGCTTCCAGCAGATCCACCAGATGGTTATTGGCCAGGGGCATGTACTTGACCAGAATCTCGCCCACCACGCCGACGCGCGGCTTGCGCAGGGTTTCGTCAATGGGAAGATTGTCAAAGGCTTCCACAATGCCGCTGCAAACAGCCTTATACGACCACTTGCTCTTGCTGCTGACCAGAGAATCGACGGCGATTTCCAGCCACTTCTGATGAAGGGCGTTGGCGGAACCCTTCTCCTTCTCGTAGGGACGCACCCGGTACAGGCAGCGCATGAACAGGTCGCCGTAGACCATGCCCCGCAGGGCGGTGAACAGAAGGCCGGGGGAGAGCTTGAAGCCCTCATTGGTCTCCATGCCGTTGGCGTTCAGGGAGATGACCGGGATATGGCCAAGCCCCGCCTTGTCCAGCGCACGGCGGATGAAGCCCACATAGTTGCTCGCCCGGCAGCAGCCGCCGGTCTGGGTCATCATCACGGCCAGCTTGTCCGTGTCGTATTTCCCGGAAAGTACCGCGTCCATGATCTGCCCCACCACGGTGATGGAGGGGAAGCAGGCGTCGTTGTTCACGAATTTCAGACCCATGTCGATGGCGGCGCGGTTGTCATTGGCAAGTACTTCGATGTGATAGCCGTACTTTTTGAAAATCGGCTCCAGCAGGTCAAAGTGAATGGGGCTCATCTGGGGGGCGAGGATGGTGTAGCCGGATTGGTACATTTCCTTGGTGAATTCCGACCGGTGATAAGCGGCGGGCTTGGGCTGGGGGCGGATGCCCCGCGCCTGACGCTGGTTCATGGCGGCCAGCAGACTACGGATGCGGATACGGGCGGCGCCCAGATTGTTCACCTCGTCGATTTTCAGGACGGTGTAGAGCTTGTTGCTGCCCTCCAGAATTTCGCACACCTGATCGGTGGTGACAGCGTCCAGACCGCAGCCGAAGGAATTCAGCTGGATCAGCTCCAAGTCCTCCCGGTTCCGCACGAACTCTGCCGCGCTGTACAGCCGGGAATGGTAAACCCACTGGTCGTTGACCCGGAGGGGGCGTTCGGGGGTGAAATCGATGGGCAGACTGTCCTCGGTGAGGACGGCGAGATCGTAGGAGGCAATCATTTCCGGGATGCCGTGGTTGATTTCAGGGTCGATGTGGTAGGGTCTGCCCGCGAGAACGATGCCACGGGTGTGATTTTCTGCCATCCACTGCAAGGCTTTTTGCCCCTCCGCCCGGACGTCGGCCTTGGCGTGCTGCTGTTCTGCCCACGCATTATGGACAGCGGCGCGGACTTCCTTACCGTCAATGCCCCACTCTTCCTTGCACAGGGCAGCCAGCCGGTCGGCGGCGATTTTCTCGCTGGTAAAGGCCAGGAAGGGGCGGATGTAGCGGACTTCGCCGTCGGCAACGGCTTCCACGTTGTTTTTCAGATTCTCCGGGTAGGAGACGACGATGGGGCAGTTGTAGTGGTTCTGGGCACCGGGGGTCTCCTGATGCTCATAGAATACGCAGGGGTGGAAGATGGTCTTGACGCCCTCGTTGATGAGCCATTGCACATGGCCGTGGGAGAGCTTGGCGGGGTAGCACTCGGATTCCGAGGGGATGGACTCCATGCCAAGCTCATAGATTTTCCGGCTGGACTTGGGGGAGAGGACTACCCGGAAGCCCAGTTCCCGGAAGAATGTCGCCCAGAAGGGGTAATTTTCGTACATATTCAGCACTCTGGGAATGCCGATGACGCCCCGGATGGGATTTTCCAGCGGAGGATAGTCGAACATCCGGTTCAGCTTATATGCCATCACGTTGGGGCCTTTCCGCCCGGTTCCCGCGCCGCCCAGACCCTTTTCGCATCGGTTGCCGGTGACGTGGCGGCGTCCGCCGGGGAATTTGTTGATGGTCAGCATACACCGGTTGGAGCAGCCGCCGCAGCGGGTGGTGGAGGTGGTGTAGGTCAGACTCAGAATGTCGTTCAGGGGTAGGGTGGTGCTTTCCTGACCGTGGTAGCGCTCCCGCGCCACCAGCGCCGCGCCGAACGCGCCCATAATGCCGGAAATGTCGGGGCAGGTAGCTTCCACTCCGGCGATTTTCTCAAAGGCGCGAAGCACCGCCTGGTTGTAGAAGGTGCCGCCCTGCACCACGATGTGTTTGCCCAGGTCGGCGGGGTCGGCCAGCTTGATGACCTTGTAAAGGGCGTTTTTGATGACGGAGTAGGCAAGTCCTGCGGAAATATCCTGCACCGTCGCGCCCTCTTTTTGCGCCTGCTTGACGTTGGAATTCATGAACACGGTGCAGCGGGTGCCAAGGTCGATGGGATTTTTGGCGAACAGCGCTTCCTTGGCAAAGCCCTCGGCGCTGTAGCCCAGGGAATTGGCGAAGTTCTCGATAAAGGAGCCGCAGCCGGAGGAGCAGGCTTCGTTCAGCAGTATGGTGTCCACGCTGCCGTTTTTCAGCTTGACGCATTTCATGTCCTGTCCGCCGATGTCCAGCACACAGTCCACCTCCGGGTCAAAAAACGCGGCGGCGGTGCAGTGGGCGATGGTCTCCACCTCGCCCTCGTCCAGGCAGAAGGCGGATTTTAAGAGGGATTCTCCGTAGCCCGTGGAGCAGGAGCGGGCGATGTGCGCGCCCTCGGGCAGCTCGTCCCGGAGCCGTGCCATGGCCTCCATGGCGGTGCGGATGGGATTGCCCTGATTGTTGGCGTAATAGGAAAAGAGAAGCTGGCCGTCGCTGCCGATGAGCGCCACCTTCGTGGTGGTGGAACCGGCGTCAATGCCGAGGAAACAGTCACCCCGATACCCGGGCAGGCTCTCCCGGCGGACGACGGCTTTGCTGTGGCGGGCGCAGAACGCCTGATGGTCTTCCCGGGTGGCGAACAGGGGGTCGAGACGCTTTAATTCAAAGGCCATTTCCACGCCCTTGTCCAGCCGGTCGATCAGGCCGTCCATGCTGACGGCTTCGGCGTCGCCGGATTCCAGCGCCGCGCCCATGGCGGCGAAAAGATGGGAGTTTTCCGGGTCAACGGTGGTTTCGGGGGTGAGCTTCAGGGTGCGGATAAAGGCTTTTTTCAGCTCCGGCAGAAAATGCAGGGGGCCGCCCAGAAATGCCACACACCCCCGGATGGGCTTGCCGCAGGCAAGGCCGGAGATGGTCTGATTGACCACGGCCTGAAAAATGGAAGCGGCCAGGTCGGCGGTGGTCGCGCCCTCGTTGATGAGAGGCTGAATGTCGGTTTTCGCAAACACACCGCAGCGGGCGGCGATGGGGTAGATTTCCTGGTAGTGTTCGGCATGTTGGTTCAATCCGGCGGCGTTGGTCTGGAGCAGGGACGCCATCTGGTCGATGAAGGAGCCGGTGCCGCCGGCGCAGACGCCGTTCATCCGTTCCTCCAAACCGCCCCGGAAATAAATAATCTTGGCGTCCTCGCCGCCCAGCTCAATGGCCACGTCGGTCTGGGGCGCGACGGCCTGCAATGCGGAGGCGACGGCCACCACCTCCTGCACGAAGCCGATGCCCATGGCCTTGCCGAGATTGATGGAGCCGGAGCCGGTGATCTTCACCTGCAAAAGGCAGGAGCCGACCTGTTCCCGGGCTTCGGAAAGGAGTTCCTTAAGCGTCTGCTGGGTGTGGGCGCAGTGGCGGCGGTATTGCCCGAACAGGATTTCCCCGTTTTCGTCCAGCAGCACAAGCTTGACGGTGGTTGAGCCGATGTCGATACCGGCGCGATATGTATTCATAGCACACGTCTCCATTTTTGATCTTTGTAACAATTCTACAAAACGATATTTGTCATTATAGCAAATATGTTGTAAACAAATTGTTAATTGTGGAATATTTTAACCGGTTCTTTGCAAAAAGAATGGGTCGGCCGCCATAGTCTGGCGACCGACCCTACAGTCAGGTATTTTCGCTTACAGTGGGTGTTTCCGATTTTACGGCTTTCTTCTTGCGGCGATGGTGAACCAGAAGAATGACCACCAGCAGCGCGACCACGGCTGCGCCGCCGGCACCGATGATGGGCAGCCGGGAGACCGATTTCTTCATCGACCCGATCAGGCAGAAGCTCTCATCGCCGTCCTCTATGGCAAAGACCAGATAGCTGCCGTCCTGGGTGTGGGAAACCTCCCGCCAGCTTCCGTCCGCGCCCTTTACCATGATTCGGACATTTGTCTGCTCAGTCTCCGGCAAGTAGCGCAGCGTATCGGCTGTACCGGTGGGGAGGGTAAAGGCGTAGCCCTCCAGGAATTTGTCGTGGACACCCGGAGCGGGGCCTTTGGTCATTTGGGTCAGCTGAATCGGTGCATTGTCGGAGAACTGACCCTGGGCAAGCAGCGTGGGCAGCTTGCTCTCCCCCAAAGGCTCGCTCTGCACCGTTTCCCATTCCGCGGTGTACACCGCCGGGAAGGAAACGTCAAAGCGGATGTCGGACAGGTCAGCGTCCGCAAGGCCGTCCCAGCGGCCGACGTAACCGGCCTTTTCGGGCAGCTTGGGAATGCTGTCCGGGGATAGCGCCTCGCCGGGGGCGAGGGTGACGGTGTGCATCATGCCGTCGTCATAGACGAAGCGGACGGAGATGACCTTGAAGATGGGGTCAAGACCTTCCAGCTCCACAAAATCGTCGTGTTCAAGGGGCTGGGCGGTGTCAGCATAGCTCACGCCGTCGATGGCGCCGATGTCGGAGCCGACGGTAAAGTAGTAGTTCCCAGTGACAGCTTCTTCGTCTGTTTCCCCGCTGTCGTCGTCGGATTCCGACTTGAGGAATCCGGAACGTTCGCCCCGCATACCCAGGACCGCGCCGGTTTTCTCGGAGCCGGTGAGCTGCACCATGCTGCGGCAGTCGGTGACGGTGAGACCCTCGCCAGCAATGCCGCCCACATAGGCGTTTCCGGTAATGTCGGCCTTGGCGCTGCACTGGCGGACATAGCCGCTGCTCTTGCCCACGACGCCGCCTACATAGTCGGCATCCTCCGCGTCAATGCTGCCGGTGCTGAGACAGTCCTTCGTAAGTCCCAGCGCCATCCAGCCAACAATGCCGCCCACGTTCTGGCGCTTCACCGTAACGCGTCCGCTGTTTTCACAGCCGAGGATCACGGCGCGCAGCTGGGTGTCGAAGTTCATGGAGTTGTCCCCGCCGATTTGCAGATCGTTCTCCGGATCCAGGCGGTTTTCATAGGCAATGGCACCCACGACGCCGCCTGCGTTCAGGTCACCCAGAACCGCACCGGAATTGGTGCATTTTTCCACCTTGCCGGAGAGAATTTCTGCGGTGTCCCGGTCGGAAATGTCCTCAATGGTGCCGCCCAGATTCTGGGAGGCGTTGCCTACGGTGGCGCTCATGGCGCTGATTTGCCCGGCAATGGAGCGCATGATGCGGCTGAGGGAATCCGCCGTGTCGTTGACGGAATCCATGATGGCGTACAGAGAGGAACCGGCGGCGGCAAGGCTGCTGTTGGCGTTGTTGATGGCCGCGTCGATGGTGTCCCGGTCGGGGGGATAGGGGTCATCCCCGTTGGGCAGCAGGGTATCCAGAGCGTCCTTGGCATCCACGAGGGAATTGTAGAGGTCGTCCACCTGAACGCCCATGTCCGAATTGCCGTCCTGAATGGTGGAAAACGCCTGCCCCGTGAGATTGCTTACGGTGCCAAGCTGGGACTGGAGAATCTGCATTGTGTCTTCGGTGTACTCGATGAAGGTGGTCGGCTCCATCTGGCCGACGATGCCGCCCACTTCCTTGCGGCCATAAACCTGAGCAAAGTTTTCGCATTTGTAGAGATACCCGGTCTGGGTTCCGGCAATGCCGCCGACGTTGTAGCCCATGTGCTGATAGCCCACGTTGCCACGGTTTTTGCTCTGGCGGATGATGCCGCTGCTGGTACCGGCGATGCCGCCGATATCCGTTACGGTGCTGACGGATTCACTTCCGGTGATGGTGTCCAGAGAGATGTCGGAGAGCTTTATCTGGTTTTCCTCGGCGGTGGTGTTGACCCCGGAGCGGTTGTTGCAGCTGCGGACAACGCCAAGGTTATTTCCCACGACGCCACCGACCCGGTGGTCGCCGGTGATGACGCCTTCGGAATGGCAGCCGTCGATGATACCGGTGATGGCATTGATGCCGGCGATGCCGCCCACATCATCCGAGCCGGAAACCGTGCCGTCAAAGAAGCAGTTCTGGATTTTACCGGCATTGTGTCCGGCAATGCCGCCCACGGCGCTGCGGCTTCCGTCAGGCGTGACCGCTCCCAAAACGGTGAGATTCTGAATGACCGCAGAGGCGTCAACATAGCGAAACAGACCCATGTTGGAGCCGTCCCGGGTGATGCTGAGGCCGGAGACAGTGTGGCCGTTCCCGTCGAAATTGCCGCAGAAAATGGGGATTCCTGAAAAATCCACGCCGGTGAGGTCAATATCCGTCAGCAGGATCACGCTCAGGTTCCGGCTGTAGCTGTCCAGACGGCAGTTTTCCGCGAAGTCCAGAAACTGCTGCCGGCGCGCAATGCGCAGGGTCGTGCCTTCTTCGCTGTCCTGGGCTTCCTCGGCCAGCGCCGTTACCGGCAGACTGAGAACGAGAAGCAGACACAGAAGCAGAGCAGATATTCTTTTCAGCAAATTACGCATTGTCTTCGCCTCCTTCCGCATCGGATTCGTCCAGTTTTTTGACCTGGGTGTTGGTGGAGACGATGGCGTTCATCTCGCCCCGGATCGTTCCGGTGAATTCGCCGTCCACCATGCCGCTGACCTGACCCCGCAGATGGCCGCTGACATACATGGTGCCGCTGGCGGTTCTTGTGGGCAGCTCGATTCCCTTCATCCGGAAGGAGGTACGGTTGATGATGGAGTCGCTGAGCACGAGGATGGCGGGCAGAACACCCAACACGATAACGATGGAAATAATCGTACCGCGACCCAGGCAGGTGCCGAGAATGGAAATAACGGGGTTGGTGGAAATGTTGCCGATCAGCAGAGCGGCGGCGGACAGAATGGTGCCGGAGGTGAAGATGGTGGGGAAGGAGGCGTTCAGCGCTTCCACAATGGCTTCCTTATGGGTCATCGTGGCCTTCAGCTCCTGATAGTGGCTGGAAATGACGATGGCGTAGTCGATGTTCGCACCCATCTGAATGGACTGTACGATCAGGTAGCCCAGGAAGTACAGCGGCTGATTTGCCAGAGTGGGGACGGAGAAGTTAATCCACACGCTTCCCAGGATACAGGCAATCAGCAAAATGGGCAATCCCGCCGACTGGAAGGTGAACAGCAGAACCAGGATGACGAACAGGGAGGACAGAATGGAGATCACCAGATTGTCCTTGGCGAAGGAGGAGGACAGGTCGCGGGAGCTGGTGGAGTTGCCCACGACGTAATAGTCACTGTCGTAGTATTTTCCGACGATGCTGCGCATTTCCTTCAGGAACGCAAAGGTCTCGTCGCTTTCCTCCGGCAGGTTCAGGTAAACAACCATCCGGCTGTAGCGGTCGCTTTTCAGCTGCTTATTGGCGGTGTCCAGCTGGGAGAAAATATCGTCCAGAGACGCTTCGTCCATATCGTCCAGGGAAATGTTGTGGCTGTCCAGCTGGTCTTTCAGGAACATCAGCATATCGAACAGGGGAACGTCGTATTTGTCCAGCCCCTGCACAAATTCACCGTATTGGTCGTGTTCAATGGCGTAGGCGGAATAGAGCAGCTGCGCCACCTCGTAATCCATGCCTACCAGCTCGGAAAGCTCTCTGGGGTTCAGGCTGTCCGTCAGGGTGTAGCCGTCCATGGCCTCGATGTTGGCAAGGCCCATGGTGCTCTTGACCTCCGGGCAGGCGTCCAGTTCCTTAAGAATTTTCGCTTCCGCGTCGTAGTTTCCGCTGGGAACCACCAGCGCCACCATGTTGCTTGTGCCGAAGGTGTTCTGAATTTTGAAGTAGGCCGTCTGACGCTCGTTCATGTTCGCGGTCTCAATATTGTTGTAGCTGTATACAAAGGGACAGCGGCTGGACAGAATGAATGCGCCAACCAAGAGGATTACAAACAGCGGCGGTACAACACGCCGGGCTTTCACGGCAAACTTGCCGATGGGCGTGATGTTGGGCAGGAGTTTTTTGTGGCGGGTACGATCCATCAGCGGACTGAACAGCATCAGAAGTCCCGGCATCAGGGTGAATACGGAGAGCAAACTGAACAAAATGGCCTTCACCAGAACCAGCGCCATGTCCAGACCGATTTTGAACTCCATGAAGCCCAGCGCGGCCAGACCGGACACCGTGGTCAGGGACGAAGCGCTGATCTCCGGGATGGCCTTGCTCAGGGCGGTGATGCAGGCGTCCCGGGCGGTGCGGGTCTCCCGCTCGTCGGTGAAGCGGTGGCACAGGATGATGGCGTAGTCAATGGCCAGCGCCAGCTGCAGCACCACGGCCACGGAGTTGGAGATGAAGCTGATGGTACCCAGCTGGAAGTTGGTACCCATATTCAGAAGGGCCGCCACGCCGAAGGTAATCATCAGCACGGGAACCTCGGCATAGGAGCGGGAGGTCAGGGTCAGCACGATGATGATGATGACCACGGCTATGATCAGAATGACGGACATTTCCCCTTGCAGGGTGGCGTTTTCGTCGTAGCCCACGTCGGAGTACACGCAGTAGTCGTAGCCGTCCACCAGCGCTTCCACATCCGATAGCGCCTGCTTGCTGATCTCGTCGGAGACAACGCCGTCAAAGCTGATGTCAAACAGCGCCGAGGCGTTGGTGTAGTGATCGGGGGTGTCGTCGAAGGTGACCATGCTGACCCCTTCCACGTCCTCAATCTGCTTGGACAATTCCTCCGCCGTTTCGTAGGTGACGTTGGACACCATGATCTGGGCGGTGGCGAAGGTGGTGAAGTTGTCATTCATCGCCACGATGCCCTGACGGGTTTCCGTGTCCTCGGGCAGGTAGGTGGTGACGTCGTTTTCCACATTCACCCATCCGGAGGAAAACGCACAGAAAATCACGGCAAATATGTACAAAAGGAAGAACAAAGTCTTTTTGTCCACAATAAACGTGGCAAGCTTTGTCATGAAATTACTGTCCGGCGGGTTCTTTTCAGACATAATATCCTCCTGGTATGCGCCCTCGGGCAAAGTCCGTCCCCAAAGGCATAATAATGCGAATATTGACTTTTTTGATTGCAACTATTATAATCAAAACGCGGGGAGACTGCAAGCAATAAATTGGATAAGATATACCAATATTGCGCGCCGGTTTTCAGCGTGTTTACAGTCTCGTAAAGAATTGTTTCGATTGTGTTTGGAAAAAATGAATAAAATGGAAACAAGAAAAATAAAGGAGAATCTTCATGAGGCTTAGTCTGGTACTTGCGTTTTTGTTCTTCATCGGCTCGTGCTTTGGATGGGTGCTGGAGCTATTGTACCGCAACCTGACCCACCGCCACAAAAAGTGGATCAACCCCGGCTTCTGCACCGGCCCGTATCTGCCGATTTACGGCTTCGGCCTGTGTACGCTGTTCCTGCTGGCGTCCATGGAGGATCTGCACCTGATCGCAAACCCCGTCTGGAACCGGGTGGCGCTGTTTCTTGCCATGGCTGTCGCCATGACGCTGATCGAGTACATCGCGGGTCTTGCCTGCCTGAAATATTTGAAGGTTCGGCTGTGGGACTATTCGAATCTTTGGGGCAACATTCAGGGAATCATCTGCCCGCTGTTCTCCTTCTTCTGGGCGGCGCTTGGAGCGGCCTATTATTTCCTGATTCATCCCTACATTCTCAACGCCCTAGCGTGGCTGTCCAACAATCTGGCGTTTTCCTTCTTCATTGGCATGTTCTTCGGTGTGTTCATCATCGACGTGGTGCATTCCAGCCAGATCATTGTCAAGCTGAAGCAGTTTGCCGAGGAAAACAAGGTCGTCGTGAAATACGAGAGCATCAAGGATCATATCCGGGATTTCAACCAGAACGCCGCCGCCAAGTACCACTTTTTCTCCCCCTTCCGTTCGGACAGCCCTCTTGCCGAGCATTTGAAGGAAATGTATCTCAAGCTGGAAAAGCAGAGGGACAGCCGGAAATGATTCTTTTGGCTGAAAGGAGATAAACAGATGAAAAAGACAATGGTAACGGTATTGCTTATCGCAAGCATTTTCTTGTGTTCTTGCGCAAACAAGCAGCTGCCCGCGAATTCCAGCCCTGAAAGCAATGAAGCAAAAGCGCAATTGGAGGAAAACACGAATAGCATGGCCACTGAACCGACTCCGGATGTCAGCTTGGATGCTGAAAGCGCTTTTGGTACACAAGACAGCGTCGATTTTGAGACTGAGGACATCTTATCGCAGATCAAGACATCTGTTGGAATTCCTTTCCGTCTTTGGAACAATCAGTCGCAGGTGCTTCATTGCATCTCTGTTTTTGAATCCTACGCCAAACGTGAAGTCGAACGAAAAACAGATCCCGCTCACGAAGAACAAAGTGAGCTGGAGTGGCATATCACTGAGAACGTACTCTCCATTACAGGAGCATGGAACGAAGATTTTTTACTTGATATGTCCGGGAAAACGGCAACGTCTCTCACAGACGGAATGGTATATGATATTGTGCCAGGCAATATCATAGATGGACATTATACAGATTGATTCCTGATATCAAAAACCGCAGGAATTTCCTTAAACGGCAGCTTCCTTCCCCGGGAGCTGCCGTTTTATATGCCTGACTGCTTTGATGCGCCGAGCCGCCGCTTTTACCGGAATTTGGGCAAATGGAACAAAGATATTGGAAGAAAACGGAATTTCTTCTGCCTTGTAAAGTGATGCCCACTGTGGTATGATAGGCGCAGAGAACAATGGCGTTCCCACTGGGGTGAAGTTTGCCCTGCAAGCGGAAACGCCATTTATTTTTTTCAGGGACATAGCCCAATTAACCGAGAGGAGAAAAAGCTATGGAAAATTTCACCGAACGCACAACACCTGCCGGGTTGTACGATTCCCGGTTTGAACACGACAACTGCGGCATCGGCGCGGTGGTGGATATCAAGGGACGCAAAAGCCACCGGACGCTGGATGACGCGCTGCAGATCGTGGAGCATCTGGAACACCGGGCAGGCAAGGACGCCGAGGGAAAAACCGGCGACGGCGTTGGCATTCTGTTACAGGTCAGCCATAAGTTTTTTGTGAAAGCAGCCGCGGCCGCGGGCATCACGCTGGGCGCGGAGCGGGAATACGGCGTCGGCATGTTCTTCTTCCCGCAGGAAGAGCTGCAGCGCAATCAGGCAAAGAAGCTGTTTGAGATCATCTGCAAAAAGGAGGGGCTGCCCTTCCTTGGCTGGCGGCAGGTGCCGGTATGCCCCGAGTATCTGGGGCAGAAGGCACGGGACTGTATGCCCAGCATCTGGCAGGCCTTTGTGGGAAAGCCGCCGAGAATGGCCGCTGGTATCGCCTTTGACCGGCGGCTGTATGTGGTGCGCCGGGTGTTCGAGCAGTCCAGTCAGGAGACCTACGTGTGCAGCCTGTCCAGCCGTACCATCGTGTACAAGGGCATGTTTCTGGTCAAGGAGCTGCAGCAGTTCTACCCGGATTTACAGGACGAGGACTATGAGACCGCCATCGGCATGGTTCACAGCCGCTTCTCCACCAACACCTCCCCCAGCTGGAACCGGGCGCACCCCAACCGGTTTATTCTCCACAACGGCGAGATCAACACCATCCGGGGAAACGTGGACACCATGCTCGCCCGGGAGGAGACCATTGCCAGCCGCTTTTTGAAGGACGACATGACCAAGGTGCTGCCCATTGTCAACCAGGGCGGTTCCGACTCCGCCATGCTGGACAACACCCTGGAATTCATGGTCATGAACGGCATGGATTTGCCCCTGGCGGTGATGGTCACCATTCCGGAACCGTGGAGCAACAACCGGAACATGGATCAAAAGAAGAAGGACTTTTACCAGTATTATGCCACTATGCTGGAGCCTTGGGACGGCCCTGCGTCCATTCTGTTCAGCGACGGCGACGTGATGGGCGCGGTCCTTGACCGCAACGGTCTGCGTCCCAGCCGCTATTACATTACCGACGACGGACGGTTGATCCTTTCCAGCGAGGTTGGCGTTCTGGACATCCCGCAGGAGCACGTCATCCGCAAGGATCGCCTGCGTCCCGGCAAGATGCTGTTGGTGGACACGGTGAAGGGCGAGCTGGTGGACGATGAACACCTGAAAGCGGAGTACGCCAGCCGCCAGCCCTACGGCGAATGGCTGGATCGGAATTTGGTCAACCTCTCCGATCTGACGGTTCCCAACCGGAAAATCCCCTCCTATACGAGAGAAGAAATGGTACGGCTTCAGAAGGCCTTCGGCTACCGCTACGAGGATTTGAAGACCATCATGCTCCCCATGGCGAAGAACGGCGCGGAACCCTCCGGCGCAATGGGCAGCGACACCCCGCTGGCCGTCCTCAGCCACACCCGCCCGCCGCTGTTCGAGTATTTCAAGCAGATGTTTGCGCAGGTTACGAACCCGCCCATCGACGCGCTGCGGGAGAAAATCGTCACCTCCACCACCGTATACGTGGGCGCTCAGGGCAACCTGCTGGAGGAGGACGCGGAAAACTGTAAGGTCCTGAAAATCAACAATCCCATCCTCACGGAGACGGACTTGCTGAAAATCAAGACCATGGACGTTCCCGGCTTCAAGGTGGAGACGGTGTCCATTTGCTACTATAAAAACACCCCCCTGGAAAAGGCCATCGACCGGCTGTTCGTGGACGTTGACCGGGCGTACCGGGACGGCACGAACATCCTGATTTTGTCCGATCGGGATATTGACGAGTATCACGTCGCCATTCCCAGCCTGCTGGCCGTCAGCGCGGTGTCCAAATATCTGGTTCGCACCCGGAAGCGCACCGCCATGGCATTGATTCTGGAAAGCGGCGAACCCCGGCTTGTCCATGACTTTGCCACGCTTCTGGGCTTCGGCGCCTGCGCCATCAACCCGTATCTTGCCCAGGAGAGCATCGGCAATTTGATCAGCGACGGGCTGCTGGAAAAGGATTTCTATGCCGCCGTCAACGATTACAACAAGGCGGTGCTGGCGGGTATCGTGAAGATCGCCTCCAAGATGGGCATTTCCACCATCCAGTCCTATCAGGGCAGCCAGATTTTCGAGGCCGTGGGCATCAGCAAAGAGGTCGTTGACAAATACTTTACCAACACCGTCAGCCGGGTGGGCGGCATCACCATTGCCGATATCCAGAAGGACATGGAGGACCGTCACCAGCAGGCCTTTGACCCCCTGGGTCTGGACATTTACATGGATTTGCCCAGCGTGGGCGCCCACAAATTCCGCAGCGGGAGCGCGGCGGAGCAGCACCTGTACAATCCCCAGACCATCCACCTGTTGCAGCAGGCGGTGTGGACGGGGGACTACGGCAAGTTCAAGCAATACACCGCCGCCGCAGCCAACGAGGGCGGCGACGATATGCACCTGCGGAGCCTACTGGAATTTAACTACCCCGAAACCGGCGTCCCTATTGAGGAAGTGGAAGGGGTGGACGCCATCGTCAAGCGCTTCAAGACCGCCGCCATGAGCTACGGCGCGCTGTCCAAGGAAGCCCATGAATGCCTTGCCATTGCCATGAACCGCTTGGGCGGCAAGTCCAACACCGGCGAGGGCGGCGAGGACGAGGAGCGCTACGGCACCGAACGGAATTCCGCCATCAAGCAGGTTGCCTCCGCCCGGTTCGGCGTCACCAGCAAATACCTGGTTTCCGCCAAGGAAATCCAGATCAAGATGGCACAGGGCGCGAAGCCCGGCGAGGGCGGCCAGCTTCCCGGCGGCAAGGTTTATCCCTGGGTGGCAAAGTGCCGTCACTCCACCACGGGCGTGGGGCTGATTTCCCCGCCGCCTCATCACGATATTTATTCCATTGAGGATCTGGCGCAGCTGATCTATGACCTGAAATGCGCCAACCGGAATGCCGCCATCAACGTCAAGCTGGTGAGCGAAGCGGGGGTCGGCACCATTGCCGCCGGCGTGGCCAAGGCCGGGGCGGAGGTCATCCTGATCTCCGGATTTGACGGCGGCACGGGCGCGGCGTCCATCAATTCCTCCATCCACAACGCCGGTCTTCCCTGGGAGCTGGGCATCGCGGAGGCGCACCAGTGCCTCATCATGAACGGCCTGCGTTCCCGCGTCCGCATCGAGTCCGACAGCAAGCTCATGAGCGGTCGGGACGTGGCCATCGCCGCCATGCTGGGCGCGGAGGAATTCGGTTTCGGCACCGGCCCACTGGTAGCCATGGGCTGCGTAATGATGCGGGTGTGCAATCTGGATACCTGCCCCATGGGCATCTGCACTCAGAATCCCGAACTGAGAAAGAAGTTTATAGGCAAGCCCGAGTACGTGATGAACTTTATGAAGTTCATGGCTCAGGAGCTGCGGGAATATATGGCGAAACTGGGCGTGCGCACAGTGGACGAGCTGGTGGGTCGCACGGACTTGCTGAAGGTGCGTCCCGTCCCCGCCGGTTCCCGCGCCAGCGAAATGGATTTGTCGGGACTGCTGCAAAACCCGCTGGTGGAGAACACCAATGTCCACTTTGACCCCAAGGCGGTGTACGACTTCAAGCTGGAGCAGACCCCGGACATGAAGGTGCTGATGAAGAAGTTCAGAAAGAGCTTCGATATGGCCGAGCCTAAACCCGCGACCGTTCAGATGGAGGTGGGCAACACCGACCGCACCCTTGGCAGCATTTTCGGCAGCGAGATCACGGCGAAATTCGGCAACACCCTCCCGGACGACACCTTCCATGTGGTCTGCACTGGCTACGGCGGCCAGAGCTTCGGCGCGTTCATTCCCAAGGGGCTGACGCTGGAACTGATCGGCGACAGTAATGACTATCTGGGCAAGGGACTTTCCGGCGGCAGGATCATCGTCTACCCGCCGAAGAACGTGACCTACGACCGCAGTGAGAACATTTTGATCGGCAACGTGGCCTTCTACGGCGCCACCGGCGGCAAGGCGTTTATCAACGGCGTGGCGGGGGAGCGGTTCTGCGTCCGCAACTCCGGCGCTGTCGCCGTGGTGGAGGGCGTGGGCGACCACGGCTGCGAGTACATGACCGGCGGCACGGTGGTGGTGCTGGGCAAGACCGGCAAGAACTTCGCCGCAGGTATGAGCGGCGGCATTGCCTACGTGCTGGATGAGGACTGGGACTTCTACCAGCGGGTGAACAAGGACATGGTCACGCTGGAAAGTGTGGAGCATAAGTACGATGTGTCCCTGCTGAAAGACCTGATTCGGGAGCATGTGGAGGCCACCGGCTCTCCCCTGGGTAAGGAAATTCTGGAAAACTTCGGCGAATATCTGCCAAAGTTCAAGAAGGTTCTGCCACACGACTATGATAAGATGCTCCGCCTGATCGCCCAGATGGAGGAAAAGGGCGAGGACAGCGAGCAGGCGCAGATCGAGGCGTTTTACGCCATGAAAAACGGGAAATAAGGAGGCGGGAATATGGGAAAACCCACCGGATTTATGGAGATCGACCGGCAGACCAGCCGGGAGATCGCTCCTGAGGAACGTATCAAAAACTTCAATGAATTTCATATTCCGCTGCACTGCGACGAACAGCAGGCGCAGGGCGCACGGTGCATGGACTGCGGCGTGCCCTTCTGCCAGAGCGGCATGATGATCGGCGGCATGGCAAGCGGCTGCCCCCTGAATAACCTCATCCCCGAATGGAACGATCTGGTGTATCAGGGGCGGTGGGACTTGGCGGCGAAGCGGCTCATTGCCACCAACCGCTACCCGGAATTCACCAGCCGGGTCTGTCCGGCGCTGTGCGAGGCCGCCTGTACCTGCGGCATGGCCACGGGGTCTCCCGTGGCGGTGAAAGAGAACGAGCGGGCGATTGTGGAGTACGGCTACGAAAGCGGCGCAATCCACGCCGTCCCGCCACCGGCGCGCACCGGAAAGCGGGTGGCGGTGGTCGGCACCGGCCCCTCCGGGCTGTCCGTCGCCGACCTGCTGAACAAGCGCGGCCATAAGGTGACCATGTATGAGCGCGCCGACCGGGTGGGCGGTCTGCTGATGTACGGCATTCCCAACATGAAGCTGGAAAAGTGGGTCATCGACCGCCGGGTGAAGATTCTGGAAGAAGAGGGCATCGAGTTCGTCACCAACGCCGACGTGGGGCGGGACGTCTCCGCCGAGGAGCTGATGGAGAATTATGATGCGGTGGTTCTGTGCTGCGGCGCGAAAAAGCCCCGGGATATCGGCGTACCCGGACGGGACGCCGAGGGGATTTACTTCGCCGTGGACTACCTGACCAGCGTGACCAAGAGCCTGCTGGACTCGGATTTCGCCGACGGCAAGGCTGTCACGGCCAAGGGCAAGAAGGTGCTGGTCATCGGCGGCGGCGACACGGGCAATGACTGCGTAGGCACTGCCATCCGTCAGGGCTGCACGGGCATCATGCAGCTGGAAATGATGCCTTGCCCGCCGGAAACCCGCGCTCCCGGCAATGCCTGGCCGGAGTGGCCACGGGTGCTGAAAACCGACTACGGCCAGCAGGAGGCCATTGCCGTATTCGGCCACGACCCCCGGGAGTATCAGACAACCGTCAAGGAGTTCTGCAAGAACGAAGCCGGGCAGGTCTGCGGGGCGCTCATTGCCCGCCTGGAAAGCAAGGTGGTGGACGGGCGGCGGATGATGGTTCCCACCGGGGAGGAATTCTCCGTGGAGTGCGATCTGGTGCTTATCGCGGCGGGATTCCTGGGCTGCGAGAGCTATGTCGCCGAAGCCTTCGGCGTGGATATGACACCCCGGGGCAATGTGGCGGATGTGAAGTACGCGACAAGCCAGCCAAAGGTATTTGTCTGCGGGGATATGCGCCGGGGACAGAGCCTTGTGGTGTGGGCGCTGCGGGAAGGCCGGGACACCGCCGCCGTAGTGGATGAAAGCCTGATGGGCTATACAAACCTTTAGACTACAAAAAAGTTCCCGTTTCCTTTCGGAAACGGGAACTTTTTGCAATATCCTTCATTCAAATACGTACATACCGAAAAACGCGATCAGGCCGTCGCCGCAGGTATATTCCATACCGCACAGGTCTGCCAGCTTCTTGACGAAAATACAGTAAGCGGACATGCAGGAATATTTCAGGTCGGGGAACCGGCAAGGCTCGTTATTTTTTCTTGTGCAGGGGGAACACAGGGCGCAGCCGCTGGCGCCCACCAGAAAGCCGTCGCACCCTTCGTCACGGCAACGCTTCATCAGGCGGATCGCGGCGGTGTTGTGGCCGGATTTTCCCTTCTTGATGGCGGGGGTGTCGGTATAGCTTTCCAGCTGCCAGATGGTTTGCAGCACCAGCGCCTTTTTGTGGGCAAGCACCTTCTGCTTCATTTCCTCCGGCGTGCCGCAGTCCGGGGGACAGGAGTAGTTCGCGCCGTACTGCCCGCAGAGGTTTTCCTCGCAGTAAGGCCGGAACGAGGGGTCAAAGACGATGTCGGCGGTATCCACCACTGCGGCGGCGGAAAAGCCTTCCTCATAGGCATATTGCACCATTTGTTCTGCTGTCATATTGCATCACTCCATTTTTAGGCTCGATGGCACCCAGTATAGCACATTCAGATCAAATCCGCAATATCCTGAACCAGACGAACCGTATCCTCCCAGCCGAGACAGGGGTCGGTGATGGACTTGCCGTAAACGCCGTCGCCGATCTTCTGGCAGCCGGGTTCCAGGTAGGATTCTATCATAAAGCCTTTGACCATGGACTTGATTTCGCCGCTGTGGCGGCAGGAATGCAGCACTTCCTTGCAGATGCGGGGCTGCTCCTGATACTTTTTGCCGGAATTGGCGTGGTTGGCGTCCACGATCAGCGCCATGTTCTGTAAGCCCTTGGCGGTGTAGGCGTTGTACAGCCGTTCCAGCTCCTCAAAGTGGTAGTTGGGCATGGACTCGCCGTGCTTGTTCACATAGCCCCGGAGGATGGCGTGGGCAAGGGGATTGCCGGTGGTATCCACCTCCCAGCCCCGGTAGATGAAGGTGTGGGGGTGCTGGGCGGCCATGATGGAATTGAGCATGACGGAAATATCGCCGCTGGTGGGATTTTTCATGCCCACGGGAATGTCAATGCCGCTGGAGGTCAGACGGTGCTCCTGATTTTCGACACTCCGCGCGCCCACCGCCACATAGGACAACAGATCGGAAAGATAGCGGTAATTGTCGGGGTAGAGCATTTCGTCGGCGGTGGGAAGGCCGGTGCTTGCCAGCACATTGGTGTGCAGGCGGCGGATGGCAATGACGCCCTCCAGCATATCGGAGGTTTTTCGGGGGTCGGGCTGGTGCAGAAGACCCTTATAGCCGTCGCCGGTGGTGCGGGGCTTGTTGGTGTAGACCCGGGGAATCAGAACCAGCTTGTCCGACACCGCCTCCTGCAATTTGGCAAGCCGCTCGCAGTATTCCAGCACCGCGTCCTCCCGGTCGGCGGAGCAGGGGCCGATGATCAGCACCATTTTGCTGCTTTTTCCGGTGAAAACGTCGGCAATTTCCTTGTCCCGGCGGGCTTTGGCCTGAGAAAGTTCGGCGGTCAGGGGGTACTGCTCCTTGATCTCCTTAGGGATGGGCAGCTTGCGCTTGAAAATCATATTCTGCATGATGGTGTCCTCTCTTTACTTTTTTCTGTTTATGCGGTATGATAGGCGATATGACAGGAAGAAAAAGGAGTGGTTACTGTGACCGACCCGAAACGGAAATACTATGAAAAACGCGCCAATGTGCTGACCAAGAATCTCCACAGCCGCCATTTTGAAGCCTGCTACTGCGCAGACAAGGCCGAAGCGCTGGAAAAGGCGCTGGAATGGATTCCCGCCGGTTCCAGCGTGGGCTGGGGCGGCGCAATGTCTGCCCAGCAGATTGGCTTGTTGGACGCCGTACGGACAGGGGATTACCGCGCCCTCGACCGGGAGCGGGCTGCGACCCCGGAGGAACGGAAAGCGATCATGAAGCAGTGCCTTGGCGCGGACGTGTTTATCACCGGCGCAAACGCGCTGAGCCTGGATGGTCAGATGGTGAACATCGACGGCAACGGCAACCGGGTAGCGGCCATCGTCTATGGGCCGGAGTCCGTGATCGTCATTGCGGGAATGAACAAGGTGGTGGATTCTCTGGACGCCGCCGTGGAGCGGGCGAGAACGGTAGCCGCGCCCCAGAATAAGCAGCGCTTCGACGCCAAAACGCCCTGCGAGGTGACGGGCGTCTGCGCCGACTGCAAGAGCGACGGCTGCATCTGCAATCAGATTCTCATCACCCGCAACTGCAATCCCCCCGGACGGATCAAATTCATCCTGGTTGGGGAAGAACTGGGGCTGTAAGGAGGAAAATATGTTCGAGAAAATTCGCGCTTTGGTCATGAAGCACTGGGACATGGTCAGCTATCTCTTTTTCGGCGTGCTGACGACGGTGGTCAATTATCTGGTTTATTTGCCGCTTTACAACCTGCTTGGTATCAGCGCTGCCGTCAGCAATATCATCGCCTGGGTGGCGGCGGTTGCCTTCGCCTATGTGACGAACAAGCCCTTCGTGTTCAAGAGCCACGACTGGTCGATGAAAACCGTTTTGCCGGAGCTGGGCAAATTCGTGGGCTGCCGGGCAGCTTCGGGCGCTATGGAAACGGCGCTGGTCTTTCTGACCGTGGACGTCTGCGGCTGGGACGGAAATGTCTGGAAGCTGATCATCAGCGTTGTGGTGGTAATTCTGAATTACGTATCCAGCAAGCTGCTGGTTTTTCGCAAGTGAGCATCGCCCCATTGCCGCAAGGCAATGGGGAATTTTTTAGCCGCAATGCTCCTTGAGGTACACAATTGCCTCCCGATAGCCCTCCAGGCCGTGGCCTTTGATGGTCTTCACGCAGGCCATCCCTGCGTAGGAGATTTGACGGAAGGGTTCTCTTGCGTCCACGTCGGAGATGTGAACCTCCACGGCGGGGATGGAAACGGCTTTCAGGGCGTCCAGAATGGCCACGGAGGTGTGGGTGTAGGCGGCGGGGTTGATGACGATGCCGTCCACCTTGCCGTATGCCCACTGAATTTTATCTACAATGTCCCCCTCGTGGTTGGACTGGTACTGCTCCACCTCCAGACCCTCGGCGCCGGCGGTTTCGTCCAACAGCCGCAGAAGATCGGCAAAGGTGCTTTTGCCGTAGATACCCGGCTCCCGGATGCCCAGCATGTTCAGGTTGGGTCCGTTCAGCACCAGCAGCTTCATAGCTTCAGCCTCCTTATGATCTCGTCCACTGCCCGGTCCACCTGGTC